>OGCL01001993.1_pt1 | contig 15662 bp, 16 predicted proteins | sample 1570041 | NCBI WGS metagenome assembly OGCL01 (sample SAMN06266162, study PRJEB24511) | hot springs metagenome | isolation source: Hot spring water | place: South Africa: Limpopo | collected 2015-06-22
TTTATAAGGTGTCGTATAAAAATCCTTCACCAGCCCTTCCTATCTTACTTGCTAATTTTATTAAGCTTTTTAGTTCTGTCTCCGATTTTGGGTACCTTATTAGAAATGATGACTAATTGAATTTTGGATAAGTATTGCTACAAACTATTTTTTTTATCTAAAAAGATCTCTTCCTCCTGTTTATTTTTCATTTTTTTGACAAGATCCTCATAGGAACTTTGTCTGATAATCCTATTGAACTGATTTCTATAATTACTTACTAAGCTAACACCTTCAATGATAACATCATAGACAAACCATTTTGTCTCTTTTTTCATCAATTTGTAATCTATGGGTATCTCAAGCCCTCTCTTTGTAATGATTTTACTCCTCACAAGGGCATTGTCGCCATCAATCTTTTCATCTAAGTATTCAATCTTTTCATCTGAATAACTCTCAATTTTTTTTATATAAGACTTTTCAAGAAGATCTGAAAAGAGTAGAACAAATTCCTTTTTCTCTTGAGCAGTTCTCTTTTGCCAATGTATTGAAAGTGACCTCCTAGTCATTTCCTCAAAATCAAAGACCTCTGTAATTGTCTTTTTAATTGATGACCTTCTCAAATCTGAATTTTGTGGCTTCTTTAAATCTTTATCCCTTAATATATCTATCACCTTGTCAGTAGTCCTGTTTACAGTTTTTAAGGGCAAAGTATCAGCATAGGTAAAAGTAGTGGTGAATAATAAAGCTGTAATTATTGATAAGACAGAAAATATAAATCTCATTAATTCCTCCTATGTTTTTACAAAGTATTGTCAAGATTTATGTGTAAATTCCTTTAAAGATTTTTTTTTCTCCATTGTTCGTTCAGGTGATTAAGTAATTATACAATTCTCTCAATACTGTGGTCATGGTTGAAACAACTCATTGGCCTTGTTTTTCTTTTCACCTCCCTGAAGGCCCTCTCTATGACATTTGTCGTTTTCAACTTGACTTATACTTGACACCTCCTGTTTCTCCCAAAAATCTCCTTATATGTTCTTGTATTCTCTCCATAAATCTGTTAATTTTATATTCGTCAGTTCCTTTGCTGACACTTTCTTTTTCCTGACAGAACAATGAAGAATACACCTTAATCTTTTTGCTCTTTTAAATTTACAATAAATATTTTACAATACTTACAAGTTGATGTATCAAGCATTCCTCTAATCCTTAAAATAGCGCTTAGGAAGGGCTGTTTCAGGATTTTTATAATCGACAAATTTTATTTATAATTCTGATTTATACATTTAAAACAATGCCTTATGACAAAGCCCTAGGAACTTTTTTTTATATGGTGTCGTATAAAAATTCCACACCAGCCTTTCCTATCTTACTTGCTGATTTTACTAAGCTTTTTAGTTCTATCGCTATTTTTGGGCTAATCTTTGATGAAAGGGCATCAATAGAAAAAGGCTTTTGTATGAAATTATAGCCCTCATCGATTATCGCTTCATAAGTAATCATATTTTGAGTGATAGCATGACATAATGAGTGTCTTCATATTTGGCTTAATTTTGGTAATTTAAAGCGAGAGTTCTTTTTTAACAAGACTGTCAAATTGATGTCTGGATACTAAGTAAAGTATTTGATTATGTATTGTAAAATGATATGGTTTGAATCTCTTTAGTTAAGCCGTTTTGATGATATTGTCTATCACTATTAGTGAATTATTCAAGCATTATAACTTTTTTAGCGGAAAGTACTAATCTCTTTTTGTATAAAAAATACAGTGCAAAGATTTAAAGTGTTTTTAGTAAATGTTGTATCATAAATTAGAAATCATTCCAATGAAAAGGACAGAGAAAAAGGTACAGTATGTAATAAGTTATCTCAATGCAAAGGGTTACAAGATTATCTGGCAGTGAAGGATTTTTTTAATACACAATACAGAGCATACCTCCACAGCAGATATCATAAAGGCAGTAAAAAGGGTAGGGACATATTTCCCAGTTTGAGTCTTTAAAAGCATTCCTGCAGCTTTAAGCAAGTCTTTCATTAGCACAACGGATAACTTCAGAACGATAGTGCTTTCAGATTTCTTTAGTTTCCCGTAAGGGGTTAACCCATGCATACCCCTTGCCCTGCCTTGGTTTTACGACCTTGTAGTCTTCTTCTATACCTTATTTCTTGTTAAAATAGCCTTAATAGTGTCCTCAGAAATCTCAATGCTGTTTGACAAAATCAGGGTATGATTTATCGATTTGTTGTTGACTATTTTTTACAAACCCTTGTATCATCCTTGACATAGGGGGAATTACTAAGTTCTTATCTCTCTGTATTTCCTGTAGTTTTATTTAACCCTATATACTAAAAGATGGGTTCTTTAATATCCGAGTTCCAGCGATAAGGATAAGTCTCTTTCGTTCAGGAGCTAGGTTTTGACAGTTCTAATGCTCCTTTCGCTGGAGCCGCAAAACTCAACTACCACCCCAAAAAGTCTTGCAACTTTTTGGGGACCCCTTTCCTTTGGGTTCAAACAATTGCGGTTGTTTAACGCTCCAGTCGCAAAGAAATGTTGCCAAAACATCGCTATTTACTTCAGAACCCCATTTTTATCGCTGTATTTGGGAATATGTAAAATCAGGCTTTTACCACATAGACTGAACAATGGGCGTATCTTACTACTGTTGACGAAACGCTTCCGAGTTTAAACTTTGATGATGCACTCAAGCCAAGACTTCCAATTATTATAAGGTCTATTGATTTCTTTTCAGCATAATCAATAATTGCATCTAAAACAGATGATGAGGTGACTATCTCTTTCTCTTTGACCTTTAGTCCATGTGATGAAAGTAGTTCATCTGCCTTTTTCATTATATTCTGACCTTTTATAGAGAGTCTATCAGATAGTTTTTCTCTTGCAGAGGCTGAAATCTCTAAATCAAGGTTTGAATATTACATTCAACAGGTATTTTTCTGCATTCTTTGCTTTTGCATATTCAATGGCTATGTTTAAGGCATTATCTGAATATTTTGAACCATCAATTGGGACTAATATATTCATTATTTATTTTCTCCTTTAATGTTTGACCTTGCTCATTGAAAGTCCTAATCCTTCAAAGGGGTAATATATTGCAAAACCCCACCACATTGTGTAAATGACATAAAAGATTAATAATCCTATCATCATAATAGCCTTATCAGTAACCTTCTGTGCCTCAATGCCATAGAAGTTATATGCTGTCTCAACAGCCTTTTTCATCACATCTGTAGCAATCTTTGCCTCTTCAATCTTACCTTCTTTCTTAAAAGATTTATCCATTTGCTTGAGTATATTCCACCAAGAAAGCATCACTTCTTTTTCTTTTAAATTGTATCTTGCAGAGATCGCCTTACCATCATTTTTATACATATCATCAGAATCCTTGAGGATAATTGCCATTAACTCACCGAGTTTACCCTTTATTTTTATTTCAGTCCCTGTTGCCTCTGGAACCATATTAGCTACAGTTAAGACTTGAACAGTATTTTTTATTTGTTCCTCTCTGTCCATCTTAATAGTTAGTGTGAATTCTTTACCTAAAAAGTTATCTGCTGATTTTTTTACATCAGGGATAAAATAAGAAGAACCCTTTGAGAGTTTGTTAAACATATCATCTGAAAATACAAGTCCATTTTTACCATCACCAAAGATAGGCATAAATATCAAAAACAAAACACCAAAAAAGCTTAAAGCAAGAAATATCCCCATAGACATTGCTTTTTTATTAGTAGTTGCCATACTTTTAGCCCTCCCCTCTCAATGTCTTGATGTTTGTAAAGAATTTACCGATAACCCAGATTCCAAAGATTGCAACGACTACCCAAAAGATAATATTACCAACAAATTCAATTGCATTAACCGTTGAGCTTGAAAGGCTTATATATTCAAGTTCAACTAACTTTTTGGGCAACACTGATGCCCTATTTACAAAACCAGCCAATATAGATACTGCATAAAAACCAAGAATGTGTGCCCCCTTGACAACCTTTGTAACAAGTGCACCAATCTGAATGCCAATTAGAGAACCTATGAGCATACCCATTGCAAGTGTATAAAATACATAACCATATATTGCATATTGTGCAATTGATGCAAGCCCCGCTGTAAAAATTATTTGTAAAATGTCTGTGCCAACTGTTGTTGTTGCAGAAACACCAAAGAGATAGACAAACATTGGAAAAGTTATAAAACCTCCACCTACACCCATGATTGCTGCTAGCATCCCGACAATAACCCCACCAATAGCAACAAATATAGCAGAGATTTTTCTTCCTCCTTCAACAAGGTGTTCGTCAAAGGTAATCATTGGGGGAATTTGAACTGCTTGTAATTTGAGTGCTAAAGGTGGTGTAGTGTCAGGACCACTATGTGCACCTCCATCACCACTAACTTTCCTTGATTTTAAGTAATCAGCAAGGGCATAAAAGCCAAGAAATCCAAGTAAAATAGCATAAACCAAGCTTATAAATGCCTCACTTAAAAGAGGATCTTTGTTGTATAATCCTTTATTGATTGCTCCACCAATAAATGTCCCAATACCCGAACCTGCAAGGAAACCAAGTGCAAGTTTTACTGATACATTACCAAGTTTTTTGTGAACAGTTGTCCCCATTATTGCTTTTGCAAAAATGTGGAATACATCAGTCCCCACTGCAAGGATACCCTTAACCCCAGCAGCCATTAGGGCAGGTGTGATAATAAAGCCTCCGCCTGCACCGATACATCCAGTAATAAGCCCTGCTGCAAGACCAATTGCAATTGAAACAAGGAATATTGAAGTTGAATAAAAGGCTGGTGCATAGGCAGTCTTTCCGCCGATAATATCACCTGCTTCAATAAATGATGCTGCCAGGATAGGAATGGTGAGAACCATTAAAAGAAGAACCTTTTTCCTGTTTTTGATGATGTTCATAGATACCTCATAATCCCACTTGGCATGTGCAACCGATGCAGCCCTCATAAACTCATACAACTTTCTCGGATAACTCATAACTTATACTACCCCTCCTTTTTTTATTTACACCCAAATAAGGTATTTAAGAAAATACTATTTGCACAAAAGTAATTACATTGTAAAAAATACATATTTTATATGACACAGGTAAAACGAATGATTATATTATTATGATGTAGTGTCTTTTTGTCAATAACACATGCAAGAAAGGTAGTGTCAAGATTTATGTGTAAATTCCTTTAAGGGTTTCTTTCCCCATTGTTCGTTTAGGTGATTCAGCACTGCATATACAATTCTCTCAATACTCTGGTCATGATTGAAACAACTCATTGGCCTTGTTCTTCTTCTCACCTCCCTGAAGGCCCTCTCTATGACATTTGTCGTTCTCAGCTTGACCCATATCTCCTTAGGGCAACTGTAGAAATTAAGTAATTCCTCAAGATCCTTTTCTACGCATCTGACTGCTTTAGGAGCTGTGGAACTCCATTTCTCTCCTCCCATTTGCTATAAGCCTGTTCAGCCTCCTTCTTGTTCTTGGCGCTGTATATTGCCCTTGCCTCTTTTATGCACTCTTTAAGGTGCTTCTTCTTAAGATAATTGGCTACGTTTCTTAGTTTGTGCGCCCAGCACCTCTGCCTCTTCACAAACAGATAAATTATATCCACTGCGTTTTCAAGTCCAGCATTGCCGTCCGTAACTAAATGCCTCGCCAGTGAGCCCCCTCCTGTAAAGGTCATTCAGAAACCTCCACCACCTCTTCTCGCTCTCCGCGTTCCCCACCATAAAGTCTATAAGCTCTCTTTTGCCGTCAACCCTTATGCCATAGGCTACTAAAACCATTCTCTTTTTAGCTCCAAAACCAGTCTTCTTTTTGAGAACTATTCCATCAAGAAATAACCACAGATACCTGTCTTTTATCTTACGTTTATGATATCTCTCTAACTCTACATCAAGACTTCTGGCTATGTTGGAAATGCTCTGCGCACTTACACCTTCCCCTAATAGTGGCTTCAGCGCCTCCCCTGTTAGTCTTGTAGATGCTCCATATAGAAATACCTTCATTAATGCAGTATCTACTTCTTTTACCCTCTGCTTATAACGAGGTATTATGCTGCTCTCATACCCCATGCCTCTTATCCTCGGCATTCTTATCTCAAGGCGACCATCCTTAAGCGTTATCCATCTCTTCCAGTAGCCGTTACGGTAGTCCTTCCGTCCGGTTTGTCGCTCATAGGCCTTGCAGCCTATCAGCATATCCCGCTCTACTTCAAGCGCTCCTTCTATAAATCTCCTCCAGAATTCCTTTACTGCCTCCTCTTGTTTCTCCCAAAAATCTCCTTCAACGCCCTTGTATTCTCTCCATAAATCTGTTAATGTTATATTCGTCAGTTCCTTTACTGACATTGGTGTATCCTCCTTTCTTTTTGTTCCTGTTAGAACAGAATACACCCTATCTCTTTGCTCTTTCAAAATTTACATTTACGCTACCTTATTTTTTGGGAATAATATATTTTTTTGGAAAATTTTAGTATAATTTTAACTCATACTATTTCAACCCCCCCCCCATAAAACATTACAATATGTTATAAAAGGGTGGGTAAATGGAGGGCAAAATGAAGGAAATCCAAGATGCAGAGAAAATTGTCAAGTCTATTGGTATTCCTTCTCAACCAACGGTTATTTTATCCATTCAAAGTGAGATGTCAAAGCCTAATCCAAATATGTCTTTAATTGGAAAACTTGTTACTGAAGATGTTGGACTGTCTGCAAATGTAATAAGAATTGCCAGTTCACCCTTTGTAGGAATGGGTAAGGTTACATCTATTGACAGGGCTCTAAATCTATTGGGGTTAAAAAACTTCTTCAATCTTGTATTTGCCTCTGCATTACAAGAGTCTTTGAATGTCAAAGGTGTACCAAAGAAAATATTTGAAGTATTTTGGAGTCATTCATTGCAGATTGCAAAGGCTACCCAATTAGTGGCCAAAAGGGTTGATAAAAAGAATATGGACGAAGCCTATATGACTGGACTATTCCATGATTGTGGTGTGCCCTTATTGATTAGAAAGTTTCCTGATTATATAAATATTGTTGACTTTACAATAGGCACAACAAGTGCAGCCATAAATATAGAGGAATCTCTTTATAAAACAAATCATGGAATTGTGGGGTATCTTCTTGCTAAAACATGGAAACTATTTCCAAGTGTTTGTGAGGCTGTTCTTTGGCATCATATCAGTGATGTTTCATCAATTAGCAATAAAGAGGCCCGTGTATTAACTGCATGTCTTCAACTTTCTGAAAATCTCATACTTGATGAGACTATAAAATTTTACAAAAGTAGCCTTAAAGACTATGAATTTGATACAATGACATCCATTAAATATCTTACAAAGGTGTCATACAAAAAGTTGGCTGAAGAACTTAGTCTTGACAAAGATGACATAAACGACTTAAAGGAGGATTTAAGCCCAATAATAGGAAAGTAGAATTTGTATGATTAGACATAAAAATAAACCCATAGAATATCTATCTAACACAGGACCAACTCTTGATATAATTTCTCCTGAATTATCAGGGGTTTGTAAATCTCCTATGAAGATTGATATAAAATTTACACCTAAAGAAGGCAGTTTTATTAATTTTTCTTCGCTTAAGGTTGAGTTGCTCAAGATTATTCCCATTGACATTACTCATATGGTCAAACCTTATACTACTGAAAAGGGTATCCTTGCAGAAAATATATCACTTCCAAAAGGAATGCATAAATTGAAACTAACTCTTTGTGATAATTTAGGTGGGAAAACGCAGGTAGTATATAATGTTACTGTTGTGTAAATTGTAAATAATTTGTTGCATTTTTTGTGATAATCCATCAAAATATTGTCACTTTTTAGATTTAGCTTTCACATGGGAGGTAATTATAAGTGGATTTATACGAATTTATTAGTCCTAATTTCCCCTCTGATAAAAAAGAATTCCCCATAGATAAAAAGGAACAAGTTGAAATCCAAAAGGATGTTGAACCTATTGAGAATTCTCAAAATGAAAATCAATTACTTTTAAAAAGGATTAAGGAATTAGAATCACTTGTAGATATTCTCCAATCAGAGAGAAAGGAGATTAATACAAGACTTCAATCAACAGAATATCAGAAGGCTTCTTTAGAGACTTTAATAAAGGAACTTAAAGACAAGCAAGGTTATCTAATTGAACAAATTAAGACAGTCAAAGATGACAAAGATTCAACTCTAAAGTCAAATATTGAAGCCCTTGAAAAAAAGATTGAATTTTTACTTAATGAGAAACAAGAGATTTTGTCTTCAAATAAACAACTTGAGTCATTAATAGAAACATTAAAAACAGAGAGAGGCAATCTTGAAATTTCAAATATCAATCTACTCAAGGAAAAAGATAAACTCATAAAGGAATTAGAAGAGGTCTTAAAAAACCGTGATGATCAGATCGCTGATTTTAAAAAGTCTATCTCCTTGCTTGAGAATGAGATGAAGGAAAAACAATCTATCATTGAGAGACTTACAGAAAATAATATTGATTATAAAACAAAGATTGAGGAATTAAAAAAGGATTTCGAAAAATCAAAACAAAATTTCATTTTCTTGCTCATAGCCATTTGCTTTGTAATGATTATAACGATAATCTTTATTTTCAGTAATAAACTCCCCGATAAAAAATCATCATCGTCTAAACCATCTATTGACAACTCAGCAGAAAAATCAATTGAAAATAAAGAGTTAAAACAAGAACTTGTAACTAATCCTACAGCAACGGCAATACCATCAAATAATACAACTACTCAAAATGAAATGGCAAACATATCTTCACACCCAGAAAAATCAAAGTCTGAAAATACTAAAAAAGATGAGAAGAAACCTTCATATAATATGACATCAAAAGATGACGCCCTGTCTAAAAAAGCTATTAAGGTTAGGACAAACGGTTATCAAGTCTCTCTAAAAGCACTTACAACAGAAGATCTCTCAAAACTAAATAGCGCCTTAAATATTGCCTCGGAGATTGATTTTAACCGTGCCTATTTGGTAACAATCAGGACAAATACACACAAAATAACTAAAGATTTTGCAAAGGAACCAAAAATAAGTGTTATTTATAGAAATGGGATCAACTATGAAACTGTTAAAGTCACAAAAAGTTATTATAAAAAGATAAAAAAGAATATTGAGATTAAAGCCATCATCACCAATGAAAAAAACATAAACCCAATTGGCATAGTTATTGGTCCAATGAACAAAAACAATCTCAAGATTACTATTGTCTAATCGCCACAATTCTAAAGCCTATATTATAAGCCTTGCCTAAAGGGTCTGCGCCCCTCCGTGCTGAACAACGGGCAAACCTCTCTGATAAATTCCAACTACCGCCTCTAATGACCTTGTTGCCTGTAAAAGTGCCTTTACAAATATGGCTCCCTTTAGTCATAAAATTATAGCAATCAGGACTATAATCGCTTTCTGTCCATTCCCAGACATTACCACTTAAATCAAATAATCCAAATGAATTTGCCTTTAACATGCCAACATGATGGGGTTTGCCAGCGGAGGTAGTCCCAAACCAACTATAACTCTTTAGCTCTGTCTCATTAGAAGTGCCAGAGTATTTTTCCCCTTTAGCTCCACTCTTACAGGCATACTCCCATTCTACCTCTGTAGGTAATTTGTATTTAATCTTTTCATTATTTTGGTTTAAATGTGATAAAAAAACTAATAGGTCATTCATATTGACATTATCTACTGGCAAATTGAGATCCTTAAAATACGACGGATTTTTGTCAATCAATCTGAGCCATTGTCCTTGAGTTATTTCATACTTTGACATGTAAAAATCCTGCACACATATCTGCACAACAGGTTTTTCATCACTGTCACCGTCACCAAAGGTATCTCCCATATTGAAACATCCACCTTTGAGCAATATAAATTCTATATTTGCCTTTGGCTCAATAAAGGTTTTAGGTAGAGAGGTTATTGATTTTTCTTTAAGGGATGTTGTGTAAGTCTTGAATTTGTTAAAAGAACTTGAAAATTTATCCATCAGAAAATTAATGTCCTTAAGGGATAGAAAATAAAATGTCGTTACAATCAGTAATAGAAGAATTAAAATAAAAAAGTATTTTCTTAAAAATGATTTACTTTTTGAAGATATGGTAAGGGCAATTTGATTAAGGGGTGTCCTGCAATAGGGGCAAAAATTGATGGGATTTCTTATTTTATTTCCACAATTTGTGCATTTCATTGTATTTATCTAACCACAATTTTAAGAGGTAAATGAATAACTAATTCCACCATAAAAAAGATTACTGGAGCGTCAGACTCCTGACTAGTTAATAACTACCCAAATACATCGATAAGGATAGGGCTCTGAAGTTAATAGCGATGTTTTGGCAGCAGTTCTTTGCGACTGGAGCGTTAAACAGCCGCAAGTGTTTGAACCCGAAGGAACGGGGTCCCCAAAAAGTTGCAAGACTTTTTGGGGTGGTAGTTGAGTTTTGCGGCCGTAGCGAAAGGAGCATTAGAACTGTCAAAACGAACGAAAGAGACTTATCCTTATCGCTGGATCTCGGAACTACCATAGTCAATCCCACCTCTTTATAAGTTTGAAACTGAAAGCAGTCCCCTTAATAAACAAAGAATTGTTAAAATTATGCTTTTACTATCTTAAGAAACCTCTCCATGTCAAATTCTGCACTTATAATATCCTTTGAACGAGATACCTTGCTTTTCTCTCTTATCATTGTCTTACCCATAATCTTTTCAATCTTTTCTACAGTAGTAAATGTATCAGTAGGGACTGAGATAACAGGTATTCCCTTTGTTTGGGCTCGTCCAATGACTACATCGTTAGTAAACATTCCACCTGTCAGGATTATGCACTTTGTAGAGGTCTCCATTGCTACAAGTTGAATATCTGTCCTATGGGCACCAGTGATGACTGCTTTGTTACTAATTTTTCTAAAATAACTTAATGCTGTATCAACATCCATAGCACCAACAGAGAAGTTTTCAACAAATTCATCAAGTTTGTCTTCACAACAAAGTACACCACCATTTAATACCTCTATGAGATGCCTAACAGTTATTGCATCTAATACCTTGTCTTTCTTAAATACACCAAAGACCGGTATCCCTTGTCTTTCAAGAAATGGGACTGCCTTTTCCTTAACATGATTATAAAGGTTTGCAGGAACCTTGTTGATTATTGCCCCAATGAAGTTATCTCCTAATAGTTTTTTGTGACTTACAAAGGTATCAATAGTTAATTCCCCTATCCATATATCAACTACAAGTGCCTTCGCCTTTGTCTCATTGATAATAGTAAGGGCATCTATTCCAATTACTGTCCCTTCAAAGACATCACCAGCACCCCCAATTAGGACTATGTCTTTGTCATTTAAGGCTGTATTAATGGCTGATAAGACATTCTCTTTTATATGGCTTGTCTTACTATCGTAAATTGCATTTTGAGCCTCAAAGGTAAATATAAAAGGAGAGACAACCGATACAGGGTCAGTAAGCCCTAAGGATTCTTTGATAAATAGGGCATCTTCATCGACAATGTCCTTGCCTTTTTTGATTGCAGTCTTGCCAAAGGGTTTAATGTAACTTATTTTAAATCCTCTTTCGATAAGGGCAAGCCCAAGTCCTATGGAAATAAATGTCTTACCTGCATGACTGTTCTTTGAAGCAATAAATACTGGGTTCATTTCAAGCCTCCTTGTTTAATGTATAATAGAATAAAATTGTTTCTTCTTATTTAGGTTCAAAGATAATCCTTGCATCAAGTGCAAAGGCACCCCTGCTCATTACTACTAAAGGATTAATGTCAAGTTCCCTTATCTCAGGAAAGTCAGTAATAAGATTAGAAACCCTCTCTATACTATCAATCACTGCCTCAATATCTGCTGGTTTCTCTCCCCTTGCACCTTTTAGAAGGGCAATAGAGCGGATGTCATTTAACATTTCACTAGCCTCTTTACGCCCAACTGGGGCAATCCTAAAGGCTACATCTTTTAAAACTTCAACATATATACCACCAAGTCCACACATTATCATGTGTCCAAAGGTCCTATCATAGCTAACTCCAAGTATGACTTCCTTGCCACCTTTTATCATTTCATAAATCATTACACCTTCAATATAGGCATCAGGCATAAATCTAACCGCATTGGTAGTAATCTCTCTAAAGGCATCTTCAGCTACAAGGGCAGAGTTAATGTTTAGCTTGACACCTCCAACATCAGTCTTGTGCAATATATCAGGTGAGGATATTTTCATAACCACAGGGAATCCAATCCTTTCAGCAATTACACCTGCTTCTATGGCGCTTTGTGCCAAAGCCCTTTCTGGAAATGTAAAGCCATAATTTGATAGTATCTTCATTGCTGGATCTTCACCTACCTCAATCCTACCTGCACTTAAAAGTTCATCAATTAGTGCCCTCGTTGCCTTTCTATTTGCATTGATAGTTTTTGGGGGTTCTTCATCAATAGCCTTCCAGTGGGTAAAATCACAGAGTTTCTTATAAGCATTGACAGCTATTTCAGGATAAGAGAATGAAGGAATGCCATGTTGCTTCATCTTCCTAACTGCATCACTAACCCTTTTCCCACCTACAAAGGAAGAAATTATAGGTTTGTCAGTCTCATTTGAGGAATTTATTACAATTTCTGCAATATTATCAACATCAGTCATTGCCTGTGGGGTAAGAAGGACAAAAATACCGTCAACATTTGGATCAGTAATAGCCTTTTCTATGACAATCTTATACCTTTCTGAAGTAGCATCTCCAATAATATCAACGGGGTTGTAGAGAGAGGCATTTGAAGGGAGCAAATCAATAATTGCATTAATTGATTCCTTTGTCATCTGCGGAAGCTTTATCTTTAGTTTATCTGATGTATCTGCTGCAATTATTCCAGGACCGCCTGCATTGGTGATAATTAGGAGCCTATCACCTTTTGGTAATTTACCACCAGAAAAAGCCAAAGCAGTATCAAAGAGTTCTTGAATACCAGTTGCTCTCATTACCCCTGTCTGTTTAAATGCAGCATTGAAGGCAGTTTCCGAGCCTGCAAGGGCGCCTGTATGAGACGATGCAGCCCTTGCTCCAGCCTCAGTGCCACCCGATTTGATGAGCACAACAGGTTTGACCTTTGTAGCTTTTTTTGCGACCTCCATAAATCTCCTGCCATCAACTACATCTTCAATATAGCCCAATATAATGTCTGTCTCATCATCAGTGATAAAATATTCAAGAAAATCAACCTCGTTCAAATCTGATTTGTTGCCAAGACTGATAAATTTTGAAAAGCCAAAATTATGCTCAAGTGCCCAATCCATTATTGCCACACCAAGCGCCCCAGACTGGGAAAAAAGGGCTGTTTTGCCTTTTGCAAGCATATCTGCGGCAAAGGATGCATTCATATTATTTGATGTATTGATTACACCAAGACAGTTAGGTCCCATTATCCTGATGCCATTTTCAGAGGCAATCTTAAGCATCTCCTGCTCCATCTTGACACCTTCGTGTCCAATCTCCTTAAAGCCTGCACTCAATACAACAACAGCCTTCACATTTGCCTTTGCACAATCCTTTATTGATGTAGTCACATGTTTAGCAGGTATGGAGATGACAGCAAGGTCGACATCTTCTCCGATACTTGAAAGTGAAGGGTATGTTTTTACACCAAGAATTTCTGTAGCAGAAGGGTTGATGGGATAAATAATACCTTCATATTTGTATTTAATCAAATTATTCAAAACAGCAAAGCCTACCTTCTTTGGTTCCCTTGAGGCGCCTACTACTGCCACAGATTTTGGATTGAATAGATAATTCAACATCGTAAAGTCACTCCTTCTTGAAGAAATAAATTTTTAAATATTGACCCCTTAGAGTTTAACAGTTTAAAATTTAATGTTCAATAGGACATAGTCCTAATTTATAGAATTAATTTGGAGGGTGTAAGATGAAAAAGATTTTTGTCTTGATGGTGGCATTGATTTTTGGTCTCTTCGTAGTATCAGTTTCATATGCAGGTTGGGATAGTTGTAAGGGTTGTCATACTGATTCTGGAAAGCCAGGACCTTCAAAGGCAACTATGTTGAAAAAATTCAAGACCGTAGATGAATTAGTAAAAGCAGCGAAGGATTCAAAAAATCCCATGATGGATAATTTCAAGAATGAAACCTTGTTAAAGGCAGCTGCAAAAGATATGAGATTAAAAGACGCAAAGGCTACAAAGAAAGAGGAACCAAAAAAAGATGTAAAATCTGAGGATAAGACAAAGAAAGAAGAACCTAAAAAAGATATGAAGTCTAATGAACCCGCCAAAGAGGCAACACCAAAGACAGAAGAGCCAAAGAAGAAGAAAAAGGCTATTGAGGGTTGTTAATTAATAAATCATTGGGTATTAGCATACCCCCTTTTTTTAAAAGAAAAACTTTTAACCAAAGAGGATAAGGCATATGAGTCAGTAAGCTCATCATATTTGTCTAAAGAAAGATTTTACACCTTCATAATACTTACTTTTAAGAGGATGTAAGTTTTAATCTCCTTTTAAAGGACGAAATGGGTTAAATACCTGCAATCTTATCTTTAAAGTAATCCCCTTGATGTCAATGCTCAATTCACATTGGCTTTAACTTATCATCTCATTGGTGATAAGGAGTCAGCCTTTAATCAATACATAAGACTCAAGTGGATTGATAGTGTCAAGGCAGAAGAACTCTCCTTAAAAGCGATAGTAAGGGCTGTTTCAGGATTTTTATAATCGACAAATTTTATTTTTGTTGATTTATACATTTAAAACAATGCCTTATGACAAAGCCCTAGGAACTTTTTTTTATAAGGTGTCGTATAAAAATTCCACACAACCCTTCCTATTTGATTTTGTTAAGTTCTCAGTTCTATCGCTAATTTTAGGGAAAATTGATAAATATGTGATTTAGGTTATAATTATTATTTTAAAAATTTACATTTAGAGGTGAGTAGATGAAGAGTTATCGCAAAGAACTTTGGTTTAATGTCCCCACAAGGAGGGCATTTATTAATATTACTCCACAAATCAATGAATGTCTCATAGAGAGTGCTATCATAGAAGGACTTGTCCTTGTAAATGCTATGCATATTACTGCTTCTGTATTTATTAATGACGATGAATCAGGTCTTCACCACGATTTTGAGGTTTGGCTTGAAAGACTTGCACCCCATGAACCAACAAAGCAATATCGTCATAATGTTGGTGAAGACAATGCAGATGCACATTTAAAGAGACAAATAATGGGTAGAGAGGTTGTGGTTGCAATTACAAATGGGAGATTAGATCTAGGTCCTTGGGAGCAGATTTTTTATGGAGAGTTTGATGGAAGGCGAAAAAAAAGGGTTCTTGTAAAGATTATTGGTGAATAACAGGATTGTTTTTTAAAAAAATACATACAGAAAATATAATAAAGCGCCTGTAGCTCAGTGGATAGAGCAACGGTCTCCGGAGCCGTGTGTCGGAGGTTCAAGTCCTCTCAGGCGCGTTATATAATCCCAAATCCAGCGATAAAGATGGGCCCAAAATCAGCGATAGAATTGAGAACTTAATAAAATCAAGTAGGAAGGGTTGGTGAAAAATTTTTATACGACACCTTATAAAAGAAATCTTGAGAAACTTTAGCAAAA
>OGCL01001994.1_pt1 | contig 15661 bp, 13 predicted proteins | sample 1570041 | NCBI WGS metagenome assembly OGCL01 (sample SAMN06266162, study PRJEB24511) | hot springs metagenome | isolation source: Hot spring water | place: South Africa: Limpopo | collected 2015-06-22
GCGGGTGCCGTCAGGTCAAAGGAGCGTGGAGAAGACCTTTAAAACTTGAGGTTTACCCTGCCCCGGGATGCAATCGGAGCAGGGTATTGCCGGGTTACAGCAGGCTCAGCGGGTATTCGATGATCAGGCGGAACTGATTGGTATCGGCATAGTCGGCACCATTACCTTCGCTGTTGGCGCGATACAGGGCCGAGCGGGCACGCAGGGACAGGTCCTTGGCCGGACCTTCCTGCACTACATAACGCACGTCGATATCCAGCTCGTGCCACTTGGCGCCGTCGTAAAAGCCGTATGCGCTGTTACCGCCGCCATTGAAGTTGTTGCCCTGCACCCAGCCGCTGTCATCGGCGCCCTGGCCAGTGGTGTAGCGGGTCATAAATTTCAGGCCAGGAATACCGAAGTGGCCAAGATCCAGGTCATAGCGGGCCTGGATCGACTTCATGCCCGGGGCGCCGAAGTCGGAGATCTGCGAGGCGTTGGCCAGCCAGATGGAGTCGTTGCCCACATAGTCGAACGGCGTATCACCTTTAATCTGCTGGTGCGACAGGGTGAACTTGTGCGCGCCGACCTTGTAGGCAGCCGCCAGGCTCCAGGCGGTGTTGCTGATATCGCCGGAGTATTCCTTGCCGGTAGAGGTGGTGCGGTAGATGTTGAAGTCAAAGTTCAGCGATTGGCTATCGCTCAAACCCAGGTTGTAATTCACATTGGCGTAGTGCTGATGCCAGTGATCCTCAGCCTCGGAGGTGTAGAGCATGGCGCTCAGGTCGTCATTCAGGCTGAAGGAGCCGCCGAGATAGCCCAGGGCGCGCACCGGGGCATCGGAATAGTTGGTGTACAGGGTGTCATCGCTATTGGTGGAGTTGCGCAGGTTATAGGCGGTGAAATAGCCGCCCTCCAGGCTCACGCCGGCGACATCGTCACTGCTCAGGTGAAAACCGGTGGCGGTTTCCGGCAGCAGGCGACTATCAGCGGTGGAAAATACAGGCGCTGCGGTACGCATCTCGCCCCATTTCAGCTGGGTGGAAGAAATTCGGGCCTTGATAGCGCCACCGACATGACCATAGGCATCCGGCACATTGGCATCGGCGGTGCGGTCGTTACTGATCGGCAACAGGCCAGTGCCGGTGCGGCCACGGCCACTGTCGAGCTTGATACCGCCATAGGCATAAGCATCGGCGCCGATACCCACGGTGCCCTGGGTAAAGCCGGAGGCATACTCGGCCATCAGGCCATGGGCCCATTCCTCGCGATAGCCCTTGCGCTCGGAGCGAGGCTTGGAGCCATTGATGCCGCTGCTATTTACCCCACCATTACGCATATCGTTATTGAAATACAGATTGCGGTTCAGCAGTTTCAAGGTGCTGTCTTCGATAAAGCCCTTGGACTCCTGCTGGTCACCGGCGACGGCGAACTGCGAGCCGGCGGCGACCGCCAGGGCGATCAGGCTCAGTTTTACGACTTTCATGGCTTACTCCATTGGGTTTGTTATGGGTTTCACTTGGCCGTTCGCCTTCAGGCGAACAGCTCCGGCACCAGCTCGGGCGGGCACTCGCCCTTGCTGATCACCGCCTCCAGGCACAGGGTCGATGCCGACTCGGCCCAGCAGACGAAATAGCCCTTGGCCCGTAGGCGCTTAAGGCGAAATGGCCACTCCAGCTCGTTGACCGGCTGCAGGGCGGCCAGGTGCTCGGGCAGCTGGATGATCGAGTAGAAGCCGGCACGGGTTTGCACCCGCTCCAACACCTGCAGATCGGGCTGGCTGGCCACCAGCTGCTCGCGCTGCGGGGCGTGCCAGAGTTTTTCCAGGGCGAAGGCTTCCAACCTGTTCAGTTGCATACAGGGCTCTCGGGTAGCGGTGGTTGATTCGGCGGCGGCTGCAGGCACCGCCGCGCCTGGGGCTTAGCAGGCTGTTGAAAAACTACCTACGTGGCCATCGCGGCGTTAAAAACAGGCTCAAAATGCTCATTTACAGCTCGTAAACTCCGCTTTTTCGCCTGTTTTTGCCTTGCGCTGGCTGCCTCGCTAACGTTTTTCAACGGCCTGTTAGCTCTTGAGCAAACCGGCGATACGGGCCAGGGTCTGCGCCACTTCGGCGCGGCTGACCGGCGCCTCGGGCTCGAAGCGACCCTGCTCGGCCTTGAGCCAGCCCTCGCCCACGGTCAGGCGTGCGGCCTCGGCCAGTTCGGCATCCAGCTGGCCCAGGTCATTGAGGGCCGCAGTCTTTTCCAGGGTGGTGTTGTGGAAGCGCTCGACCAGCGCCTTGCAGGCCAGGGCCCAGTCCTTGCGGGTGACCGGCTGCTGCCCGGCAAAGGCCGCGCCGGCGCGCATCCAGCCATTGGACAGCACCACCTGCAGCTGCTCATGCAGGGGATGCTCGGCGCCGATATCGCTGAGGGTCGGCAGCTTGTCCAGCTTGGGCTCGGCGGCCAGGGTCATCTGCAGGGCATTGGCCAGTTCCAGGCGGGTGATGGCGCGCTGCGGCTCGAAGGCGTTCTGCCCATTGAGGGTCATCAGGCCACGGAAGCTCACCGCGCGAATGGCATCGCCCTGGGCGCCATTGCCGGCATCGCTCGGCGCGCTGGTGGCCGGGTCACCCAGGTTGGCGTTGACCGGACGGATATCCAGGCGCACGCCCTGCACGCTGTAGTTGGTGAGGGAATCGTAGAACTGGCTGTGGGCGCCAAACTCCGGGGTTTTGCTGAACTCGAAGCGGTAGCCGTAGTGGTAGCCGTTAAGCGGGTTGTAGCGGGTCATCAGGCCCAGCTGGCGGCTGGCGGTGTTGTCGGCCAGGCCGTAGAGCACCGCGCGGCCCATGGCCGAGACGGCGGCCAGGTCGGTGATCAGCTGGTTGCCCACCAGGTATTCGTTGCCCGCTTCGATGGCGGCCTTGCCTTCTGCCGGCTGCAGGGTGCCGCTGTTCAGGTCGTAACGGTCACCCTGGCCGAGCATGGCCAGGCGCATATTGCTCAGCTGGGTGCCATAGAGGCCGAAGCTTTTCTCGCTCTGACTGGCATCCATCACCGTCAGGTAGCCCTCGCCCAGCACTTCCAGCTGGCCATCGGGTTTGACCCACATGGCGGTGTTGGTATCCAGGCCAAAACCCTTGGTGGTTTTGCGCTCGGCCAGGTAGGCGGCCATGCGCGCGGCGCGGCCGGTGCTGGTTTCCTCGATCTGGTCCAGGTGCTGATCGATGATGCCGTTAAACAGACCGGCGCCCTTGAGGATGGCCGTACCGCGCTGATCGGCCTTGGCGGCCACGCCGAAGTCCAGGGTATCCATCACCACGCCGTAGGCGGTGGGCATCTCGGCGCCGAGGATGCTGGCCCCGGCGCTGGTGCCGGCGACCACGCCACCCTGGTCATAGACCTTGCGCACCGCGTTCATCAGCAGCGAGGGGCTGCCATCGGCATTGAACAGGGCGCGGGCGATACGCGCCTGATCGCCACCGACAAACCACACCGCACTGGCCTCGCTGAGGGGCTTGACCACCTCGGCGTCGTTCATGGTTTCCAGGTAGTTGTGGCGGTCGATGCCGACGATGCTGATGCGCTCGGCCGGCACCCCCAGGGCGACCAGCTCGGCCATAAAGCGCTTGCTGGAACTCTGGCTGCCGCTGGCGGTGGGCAGGATGACGATGCGCGCATCCGCCTGGCCGCCGGCCAGTTCGACGAACTTGCCGTACACCGGGGCATTGCTGGCGCGCAGCATGCCACCGACGGCCAGCAGGTGGCCTTCGGCATACACGGAGCTGGCGCAGGAAAGAATCAGCGCGGCAAACAGGCCGCGGGGCTGGAACGACTTTTTCATTCTTATTGCTCTTGTTATGAAAATTCTGGCGAGGTTTGACCTCCCTGTAGTGGCTGCACGCCGCGCCAGTCCTGGCGCCCAGCATATGAATATTTATTTTCATAGTACTGCTTCGTGAAATTTTATATACCAGCAAGACCACCTGCACAAGCACCCTTGGCGACCATTTGTCCTCTGCCGATTTTTGAAAATTTCCTTTCATGGCACGCCATGCAGCGTGCTAGAGCGGCTGCAGCAGGCGACAGGGCGTAGCAAAATGATAGAAATATTTCTAGATACTAGATTTATGAAAATAATCGTGTCATAGATAGCTGCAACAGGACCGGAGCCGGCCCACTTCGCCAGCTCTTTGCAACCCGACCCACAAGTACCGGTTGCCGGCTGCGCTCAGGCGCCGCCATTGCACGGGCAGCCCCGCTGCTCGGTGTGCAGTGACCACCCAGACCACAACCCCAGGAGTCAATAAGATGAACAAGATCGCACTTCTCGGCGCTCTGGCGCTCTCCGTCGCCAGCAGCTTCAGCCACGCCAGCCAGGACAGCCTGCGCATCGGCATCGAGGCGGCCTACCCGCCCTTCGCCTTCAAGACCCCGGACGGCGCCATCAGCGGCTTCGACTACGACATCGGCCAGGCCCTGTGCGCCGAGATGCAGGTCAAGTGTCAGTGGGTCGAGCAGGAGTTCGACGGCCTGATCCCCTCGCTCAAGGTGCGCAAGGTCGATGCCGTGCTGTCATCCATGTCGATCACCGAAGATCGCCTCAAATCGGTGGATTTCAGCAAAAAGTACTACCACACCCCCGGCAAGCTGGCGATGAAGGAAGGCACCCAGATCAACGACCCGCTGGTTGACCTGAAAGGCAAGAAGGTCGGCGTACAGCGCGCCTCCACCTATGATCGCTACGCCAGCGACAAATTCGAGAAGGCCGGCATCGAGGTGGTGCGTTACGCCTCGCAGAACGAAGCCTTCCTCGACCTGGCCTCCGGTCGCCTGGACGCCACCCTGGCCGACGTGGTGAATATCGACGAGGGCTTTATCAAGACCGATACCGGCAAGGGTTTCGCCCTGGTCGGCCCGGACTTCAACGACCCGCAGTACTTCGGCCGCGGTGCCGGCATCGCCGTGCGCAAGGGCGATGAGGCCAATGCCGCGCGCATCAGCGCCGCCATCGACGCCATCCGCAGCAACGGCAAGTACCAGGAAGTGCAGGCCAAGTACTTCGACTACGACATCTACGGCCAGTAACCCTTCCCTGCCCGCAGAGGCATCCGCCACCTGGCGTGATGCCTCTTTCTCGTATTCGCGCAGCGCCTGATGCGGCGCGTGAGGACCCCATCATGCTTCACGGCTACGGCTCGACCATCCTCGATGGGGCCTGGCTCACCCTGAGCCTGGCCCTGACTTCCATGGCCCTGGCCATCACCCTGGGCCTGCTCGGCGCGGCCTTTCGCCTGTCGCCGCTGAAATGGCTGGCGCTGCTCGGCGAGGGTTATGCCACGGTGATCCGCGGCATTCCCGATCTGGTACTGATCCTGCTGATCTTCTATGGCGGTCAGGACATCGTAAACCGCGTGGCGCCGCTGCTCGGCCACAGCCAGTACATCGACATCAACCCCTTTATCGCCGGTGTCGGCACCATGGGCTTTATCTTCGGTGCCTACCTGTCGGAGACCTTTCGCGGCGCCTTTATGGCCATTCCCAAGGGCCAGGCCGAGGCCGGCGCGGCCTATGGCATGGGCCGCCTGCAGGTGTTTTTCCGCATTCTGGTGCCGCAGATGATCCGCTTCGCCATCCCCGGTTTCACCAACAACTGGCTGGTGCTGACCAAGGCCACCGCGCTGATCTCCGTGGTGGGCCTGCAGGACATGATGTTCAAGGCCAAGAATGCCGCCGACGCCACCCGCGAACCCTTCACCTTCTTCCTCGCCGTGGCCGCCCTGTATCTGCTGCTGACCAGCGTCTCGCTGCTGGCTCTGCGCCTGCTGGAGCGCCGCTACAGCGTGGGCGCACGCCTGGCCGACATCTAAGGGAGCTGAGACATGCTTGATTTCCAACTGATTGCCGAACACCTGCCGTTGTATGGCCGGGGCGTACTGGTGACCTTCCAGTTGCTGATTATTGCCCTGGCCCTGGGCCTGGCCCTGGCCATTCCCCTGGGCCTGATGCGGGTGTCGAAAGCCCCCTGGCTGAATGCGCCGGCCTGGCTCTATACCTATGTGATACGCGGCACGCCGATGCTGGTGCAGCTGTTTCTGATCTACTACGGCCTGGCCCAGTTCGAGGCGGTGCGGAGCAGCTTTATGTGGCCCTACCTGTCCAGCGCCACCTTCTGCGCCTGCCTGGCCTTTGCCATCAACACCAGCGCCTACAGCGCCGAAATTCTCGCTGGTAGCCTGAAGGCCACGCCCCACGGCGAGATTGAGGCGGCCAAGGCCATGGGCATGTCGCGGGCCAAGCTGTACCGCCGCATCCTCCTGCCTTCGGCCCTGCGCCGGGCGCTGCCGCAGTACAGCAACGAGGTGATCATGATGCTGCACACCACCTCACTGGCGTCCATCGTCACCCTGGTGGATATCACCGGCGCGGCGCGCACCCTGAGCTCGCGCTACTACATGCCGTTCGAGGCCTTTATCACCGCTGGCCTGTTCTATCTGGTGCTGACCTTCGCCCTGGTTCAGCTGTTCAAACAGGCCGAGCGCCACTGGCTGGCTCACCTGGCCCCACGCAAGGCCTGAGGACAACGCATGGAGCATATTAGTCACCCCCTGCCCTGGAGCCCCAGCGGCAATGAGCGTCACCTCTCGGTGTTCCGTTACGGCAGCGGGGGACGCAAGGCCTATATCCAGGCCAGCCTGCATGCCGATGAACTGCCGGGCATGCGCGTGGCGGTGGAGCTTAAGCGCCGCCTGGCTGAACTGGAAAAGCAGGGGCGGCTGACCGGCGTGGTGGAATTGGTACCGGTGGCCAATCCCATCGGCCTGGGGCAGATGTTCCAGGCCACCCACCAGGGCCGTTTCGACTTTGCCAGCGGGGCGAACTTCAACCGCGACTTTGTCGACCTGGCCAAGCTGGTTGCGCCTCACGTGGAAGGGCTGCTGGGGGAAGACGGGCCGAGCAATGTGTCGCTGATTCGCCGCATGATGGCCCAGACTCTCGACCAGCTGCCCCCGGCGCAATCGGCCCTTGAGGGCCTGCGCCGCCTACTGCTGCGCCAGGCCTGCGACGCCGACTTGGTGCTCGACCTGCACTGCGATTTCGAGTCGATCCTGCTGCTCTATGCCCTGCCCCAGCACTGGCCAGGCCTGCAGCCCTTGGCCGCGCGCCTGGGCGCCGGCGCCGTGCTGCTGGCCGAGGACAGTGGCGGCCAGTCCTTCGACGAAGCCTGCGCCGCGCCCTGGCTAAAACTGGCCGCGCAATTTCCCCAGGCGGCCATTGCCCCGGCCTGCCTGGCCAGCACCATCGAACTGCGCGGCATGGCCGATACCGACGCGGGGCAGGCCCAAGACTATGCCGAGGCGATCCTCGGCTTTCTCGCCGATCAGGGCCTGATCGAGGGCGATTGGCCGGCGGCGCCTACCGCTTGCTGCGCCGCCACGCCCTTTGCCGGGGCGCAGTACGCCTATGCCCCGCACCCGGGCGTGGTCAGTTATCTGCAACCACTGGGAGCCTGGGTCGAGCCGGGCGATGCGCTGTTCGAGGTGATCGACCCGCTCAGTGATCGTCACTCCGTGGTGCATGCCGAAACCCGCGGCGTGCTCTATGCCCGCGAGCGCCTGCGCTATGCCCAGCCTGGTCTATGGCTGGCCAAGGTGGCCGGCGCCCAGCCCATTCGTCAGGGCCGTTTACTGACTGACTAAAAATAAGAGACCTCTACCATGTACACCCTGGAAATCGACAACCTGCACAAACGCTATGGCAGCCATGAGGTGCTCAAGGGCGTCTCGCTCAAGGCCAGGGCCGGCGACGTCACCAGCATCATCGGCTCCAGTGGCTCGGGCAAGAGCACCTTCCTGCGCTGCATCAACCTGCTGGAGCAGCCCCACAGCGGGCGCATCCTGCTCAATAACGAAGAGCTCAGGCTCAAGCCGCACAAGCTCACTGGCGACCTGCGCGCCAGCGACCCCAAGCAGCTGCAGCGCATGCGCGCGCGCCTGGCCATGGTGTTTCAGCACTTCAACCTGTGGTCGCATATGAGCGCCCTGGACAATGTGATGGAAGCGCCGGTGCATGTGCTGGGCATCAGCAAGCAGGAGGCCCGGGATAAAGCCGAGCACTACCTGCACAAGGTCGGCGTGGCCCACCGCAAGGACGCCTACCCGGCCCATATGTCCGGCGGCGAACAGCAGCGCGTGGCCATCGCCCGCGCCCTGGCCATGGAGCCCGAGGTGATGCTGTTCGACGAACCCACCTCGGCCCTGGACCCGGAACTGGTCGGTGAAGTGCTCAAGGTGATGCAGGACCTGGCCCAGGAAGGCCGCACCATGGTGGTGGTGACCCACGAAATGGGCTTTGCCCGCGAGGTGTCCAACCAGCTGGTATTCCTGCATCAGGGCCGGGTGGAGGAAAGCGGCTGCCCGCGCGAGGTGCTGGCCAACCCGCAATCCGAGCGTTTGCAGCAGTTTCTCGCCGGCAGCCTGAAATAAGCAGCCGCTGCACCTGGGGTGGCCGGCTGGGATAGACTGCAACCACGCCGGCCTGCGCCGCCCCACTCACTCTGCGTATCCAACCACCATGCCGAAAACCGCCGAGAACGCCACCGTCTATGCCGCCCCCGTGATGCGCAAGCTGGCCGAGCGCATCCCCACGCTGCAGCCTTCGCTGCGCAAGGTGGCCGAATTTATCCTGCGTCATCCGCTGAAGGCCGCGACCCTGACCATCGAGGACATGGCCGTGGCCACCGTCACCTCGCCGGCGGCGGTAAACCGTTTGGCCAAGGCCCTGGACCTAGGCGGCTATACCGGGCTCAAGGCCGAGCTGGTGAGTACCCTGCAGCAGATGGTGTCACCGGTGGACAAGCTGCGCAGCGAACTGGAGAGCCGCCCGGACGGCAGCTTCGGCCTGCATGAACAGATCCAGATCGCCCGCAGCAATCTGGCCACCGCCGGTGCCAACAACACCCCAGCCAGTTTCGATGCCTTTGTCGACTGCCTGATCCAGGCGCGCAAGATCTATATCCTCGGTTTCGGCAACAGCGCCTATATGGCCGGCCTGGCCGCCGCCAACCTGGTGCCCTTCTGCGCCGATGCCACCGCCATCAGCATGGAAGGCGGCAACGAGAACGCCGCCTATCGCCTGGCGGCCATCACCGAACAGGATGTGCTGCTGGCCATCGCCATGCCGCGCTACAGCCTGGATACCCTGCAACTGGCGCGCTTTGCCGACGAGCGCGGTGCCTGCGTGCTGGCCATCACCGACTCGCCCGCCTCGCCCCTGGCCGGCATCGCCCGCCACAGCCTGTTCGCCCCCGCCGATCACCCGGTACTGATCAGCTCCAACAGCGCCGTGCTGGCGCTGATCGAAGGCCTGGTGGCCGGGGTGATGGCGCGCAATAAGGAGGCGGTGCAACTGGCCGCCGAGCTGACCGAAAGTGTGATGGCCTATCTGCATGTGCCGAGCAGCGAGAAGCCGCCGCGCAAGCCAATCAAACGCCGCTCGGCAGCGCGGGATAAACACCAATAGCGCGGCGCCCCTGCGGGGCAAGGCCCGGGCAAGTCTGCACTCACCCGGGCTATAGGCCACAGCCGGTTAGCGGCCGGCTACCGGCGTCATCTTCTGCCGATCGATGCGGTACAGGGTAGTGGTGCCACTGACTTCGTTGGCCACCACCAGTAGCGGTACATCGCGCAGCGGGCTGTGCTCGGCGCTGATCACCGTCAGCCCCTCGGCGCCCAGGTCGCCAGCAGCGGGCGTACCCGGTGTGGCGCTGAAGTCGCGATTGTTCAGGTACTGCACGAAGCCCGGCGCATAGGGATTGCTGATGTCATAGACCATCACCCCACCGACCCGCTCCAGGCCGACAAAGGCGTAGGTCTTGCCCCAGAGCTTGGCCAGGGTCACGCCTTCCGGCTCCGGCCCCTTGTCGTCACTGCGGCTATCCAGGCTGTTCTCCCGGTGGTTGGAGTTGAAGAACTGTGGATTGTGCGCGGCGACGATGCGCTCGAAATCGGCACCACTGTCATAGACCCAGCGCGCCTCACGATCCGACCAGATGGAGAAGGAGCGCCCACCAAAGGCATAAATACCGTCGTAATAGCCGGTCTGCGGGTTGTAGCCCGTCGCGCGGCTAACCGTCAGGCGCCCCAGGTTGGCGTTCTGCTTGAGGCTGGCGGCATCCGGGAACAGCTCCGGGTTAAGCCGGTACTGGGTGCTGCCGACCCGAATCTCCTCGTTGAAACCGGCATAGGCGCGGGCATCACCTTCGTTGGCACTGACCACATAGGTATTGCCACGGTACTGGTAACTGGCGATGGAATCGGGCTGGTACATGCCCAGCACCGGCCAGTTGCGGATATTGATGCCATTGTCACGGTCGCTGGCATCCAGCTTGTTACCCGCCAGGCTGTGGTCCTTGAAGCCCAGGCCGCGCAGGCTGACAAAACGCCCGCTGCGGATATCCAGCTTGGCCAGGGCATTGTTCTCCTGCAGAGCCACCCAGGCGAACGTCGAATCCTCGGAGACCGTGATGTATTCCGGCTCCAGATCCTGAGCCACGCTGGCATTGGGGCCGGTGATACGGATCGAGGCATCCAGATCGGCCCGCTGGAAATGCTGGAAACCGGCGGTGCGAACCTGGGCCTGGGTCAGCTGGCGAATATCCTGCGGCAAGTCGATGATGCTGACCGAGCCTTCCGGATCGATGGAGTAGTCATCGTTAGGCTCGCCCTCGTTGGCCACCAGCACGTGCTTGCCATTGGGGGTGAAGGTCAGCATATCGGGCAGGGCGCCAACTTCCACGCTGGCCAGCACCTGGCCGTCGACATTCATAAACACCACCTGCCCCGGGCTGGTCTTGACCGAATTTTCTACGGCCGCGGCAATCAGCCCCTGGTGCACCGCCACGCTATTGATCACCGCTCCATAGGCCGACAGATCGACCACGAACAGCAGGCTCGGCTGGGCGGGTGAGCGGATATCCAGCACATCGATCTTGCCACTGGCGGCGTTGACCACGAACAGCCGCTGGCTGGCCGGATCATGGGCGACGATTTCCGCCGCCGACTGATCGAACAGACCACTGGCATAGCTGCCCAGGGGGCTGATCTGGATGCTGTGGGGCGAAGCGGCACTGGCCATCTGCAGGGGGACAGCGAAGGCCAGGACACAGAGGGAGGCAAGGCAACTGACAGGTCTCATGGGTAGCTTCCGTAGGTTAAAAAGCCCATGCTGCAGAACACTGATTGCCACAGGATGACCGCCTGATGACCCTTAAATGTCATCAGGCTCAGGCAGCCCTCGACATACGCTTACACCCGGAGATATTCCCCATGCGAACTGCACGAAGCCTGTTGTTCCTGCTTGGCCTGCTCGCCAGCCTGACGGCCTGCAGCAGCCTGGGTGGGCATGATCCGCTGCAGGTCAATCTGGTGGGGATCGAACCATTGCCCGGTGAGGGGCTGGAGATGCGCTTCGCGGTCAAACTGCGGGTGCAGAACCCCAATGCCCGGCCGGTGGATTTTCAGGGGGTGGCCCTGCAGTTGCGGGTCAACCAGCAGCCCCTGGCCAGCGGCGTCAGCGACCAGCGCGGCCAGTTGCCGGGCTTCGGCGAGAGCCTAATCAGCATTCCGGTGAGCATCAGCGCCTACTCGCTGATGCGCCAGGTCTGGGCGGCCGCCGGTTACCACCAGGGCCGTGGCCTGCCCTATGAGCTGAGCGGCAAGCTGGGCGGCGGCCTGTTCGCCACCCAGCGCTTCAATGCCAGCGGCAAGCTGGACTGGCCGCAGCCGTACACACCCTAAAGGTCAGTCGCTCAGGCCAGGCTGACGTCATAGCCAGCCTCGACAATCAGGGTCATCAGTTCGATGGCATCCACCTGACTGTCGACCCGCACCTCTTTCTTGCCCAGATCCACCTGCACCCTGACGGCCGGGTCCCGGGCCTGTAGCGCCTCGGTAATGGCCTTGACGCAATGCCCGCAGGTCATGCCTTCCACGTTGAATACTTGCATTCACACACTCCTGAAAAACCGCCACCCGGCGGGGTCGGCACCAGTGTCGGGCTTGCCATGGGGGCAAGGTCAAGACCTAACTATTCAAGCCGCACCCGATAGACCTCGGCCAGGGAGATAATCCGCTCTCGGGCCAGGGCCAGGGCACTCTGGGTCAGGGGGCGCATGCCATCGGCAATGGCTTGCAGCTCGATCTGCTGGGCCGACACCGCCGGCTGGATCAGGGCGCGCAGGGTCGGGGTCACTTCCAGAAGCTCATAAGCGGCTACCCGCCCGGCAAAGCCCTTGCCATGGCACTGGGGACAACCGCAACCAACATGGAAGGTTTCATCCGCGGCCACACCCAGGGCCTGGCGTACATGCCCGGGCACCTCCTCCTCCACCAGGCAATGCTGGCAATTGCGCCGCACCAGGCGCTGGGCCAGCACGCCGAGCAGGCTGGCGTTAAGCAGGTAGGGGGCGATGCCGATTTCCAGCAGGCGGGTCACGGTGGTGGCGGCGCTGTTGGTGTGCAGGGTGGACAGCACCAGATGCCCGGTCAGGGCGCTTTCGGTGGCCATCATGGCGGTTTCCTGGTCGCGGATCTCGCCCACCATGATCACGTCCGGGTCGTGGCGCAGGATATGACGCAGGGCGCGGGCGAAGGTGTAGCCGATCTGCGGCTTGACCTGGATCTGGCGAATGCCGTCGATCTGGTACTCCACCGGGTCTTCCACGGTGATCACATTCACCCCGCTGTCCTTGATGCCGTTGAGGGCGGCATACAGCGTGGTGCTCTTGCCCGACCCAGTGGGGCCGGTCACCAGCAGGATGCCCTGGTTGTGACTGGTGAGCTCGCGAAAGCGCGCCGCATCGGCGTTGTTGAAGCCGATCTGGTCCAGGGTCTTCATGCTCTGCTGGGTGTCGAGAATACGGATTACCACGCTCTCACCATGCACCGTGGGCATGATCGACAGGCGCAGGTCGATGGTCCTCGCGCCGCGCCGCACCAGGTGGCGGCCGTCTTGGGGCAGGCGCCGCTCGGCGATATTCATGCCGCCAATGATCTTGATCCGGCTGACGATGGCCGCCAGGTTGCCCGGCCGCACCCGCCGCATCTCCATCAGCACACCGTCGATACGAAACAGGATCACCACCTCGCGCTCACCGGGGCGCAGGTGGATATCCGAGGCGCGCCGGTTGATGGCATCTTCCAGCAGGCCATCGACAAAGCGCACCGTGGGCTTGTCCTCGGCCAGCTGCTTGATCCGATGCAGGCTGAGTTCGGGCTCGGTCACCTCATCTTCGGGCAGTTCCTCCAGCAGCACCGCGCCGTAATAACGGCCGATGGCCATGTCCAGGCTGTCTTCACTGGCCTGCAACGCTTCCACCTGCTTACCCGAGATAAAGCCCAACAGGTGCAACAACTCGCCATCGGCGGGGTTGGGCGTGGCCACCACCAGCATCTCCCCCAGCACCAGCAGCGGCAGTACCTTGCGCTCGCGTGCCAGTTCCTCGGGGATCAGCAGCAGGGCCTCGGCCTCGACCTTGAAGCTTTCCAGGTCGATCTGGGCAATTTCCAGCTGCTCGCTCAGGGCCTCGGCCAGACTGTGACGATCCACCAGATCCTGGTTCAGCAGGATCTGCCCCAGGCGGCTGTCATCCTTGTCCTGCAGGCGCAACGCATACTGCAACTGCGCCGGGCTCAGGTGCCCACCATCCACCAGCAACTCGCCAAGACGGTGATGGCGAGGCGGCTCGGACAGATGCTGCTGCAGATAACTGAAGAGTTGCTGATGGTCGTGAATGATCTGCGGCACGTCAGGCTCCCCCGGGATAAGGCATGAATCAACAGCATAGTGCCAGCACGCAACTTGGCATTGCCGCATGTCAATCATGGGCTGTGCCTGGTGGCAGCAAGATGCAACAAGCCCTTGACCTTACCCATGGGGCAAGGTTGATCCTGTATGGGCATTCAATGGAGAGCCCCCATGTCCAGCCCCATCACCTTCGATCTCCCCATCAGCGGCATGACCTGCGCCAGTTGCGCCGGCCGCGTCGAACGCGCCCTGGGCAAGGTCGCCGGGGTGGCCAGTGTCAGCGTCAACCTGGCCAGCGAGCAGGCCCGGGTGCAGGCACCGGCCGATAGCCTGGCGCAACTGGCCGAGGCCGTGGCCCAGGCCGGCTATCAGGTGCCCAGCGAACGCCTGGAGCTGGCCCTGGGCGGCATGACCTGCGCCAGCTGCGCCGGGCGTATCGAGCGGGTACTGAGCAAACAGCCCGGCGTACTCTCGGCCAGCGTTAACCTGGCCAGCGAGCGGGCCCGCTTGCAGGTGCTGCCGGGTGGCGAGCCGCAGACGCTGATCGCCGCCGTGCAAAAGGCCGGCTACAGCGCCAGCCTGGTAGAGGCTGAGCGCCCCACGCCGGCAGGAAGCGAGCGTCATCTGCTGCGCGAGCGCTGGGCCCTGGGCCTGGCCCTGCTGCTGACCCTGCCCCTGGTGCTGCCGATGCTGGCCGAGCCCTTTGGCCGACACTGGATGCTGCCGGCCTGGGTTCAGTTCGGGCTGGCCACGCCGGTGCAGTTCATCTTCGGCGCGCGGTTTTACCGCGCCGCCTGGAGCGCCCTGCGCGCAGGCGCCGGCAATATGGACCAGCTGGTGGCCATCGGCACCAGTGCGGCCTATGGCCTGAGCCTCTATCAATGGGCGGTGACGCCGGCGGGCAGCATGCTGCATCTGTATTTCGAGGCCTCGGCGGTGATCATCAGCCTGATCCTGCTGGGCAAGTACCTGGAGAGCCGCGCCAAGCGCCAGACCAGCAGCGCCATTCGCGCCCTGCAGGCGCTGCGCCCTGATCGGGCCCTGCGCCTGCGCGATGGCGTCGAGCAGTGGGTGACCCTGGGCGAAGTGCGCCTGGGTGACCTGATCGTGGTCAAGCCCGGCGAACGCTTCCCGGTGGACGGCACGGTACGCGATGGTCAAAGCCATGCCGATGAAGCGCTGATCAGCGGCGAGAGCCTGCCCCAACCGAAACAGCCCGGCGACAAGGTCACCGCCGGGGCGATCAACGGCGAAGGCCGTCTGCTGGTGGAAACCACCGCCCTGGGGGCGGAAACCGTGCTGGCGCGGATCATTCGCCTGGTGGAAGACGCCCAGGCGGCCAAGGCGCCAATCCAGAAACTGGTGGACCGGGTCAGCCAGGTGTTTGTCCCGGCGGTGCTGCTGATTGCCCTGGCCACCTGGCTGATCTGGTTGCTGCTGGGCGCCAGCCTGGAAACCGCCCTGCTCAATGCCGTGGCGGTGCTGGTGATCGCCTGTCCCTGTGCCCTGGGCCTGGCCACACCCACGGCGATCATGGCCGGCACCGGGGTGGCCGCGCGCCACGGCATTCTGATCAAGGATGCCGAAGCCCTGGAAATCGCCCATTCGGTGACCCGGGTGGCGTTCGACAAGACCGGCACCCTGACCTCGGGCGCACCCCGTATCGCCCATCTGCGTGCCGTGGACGGCAACCAGGCACAACTGCTGCAACTGGCCGGTGCCCTGCAGCGCGGCAGCGAACATCCCCTGGCCAAGGCGGTGCTGGATGCCTGCACCGAGCAGCAACTGCCACTGGCCGATGTCAGTGACAGCCAGGCCCTGGCCGGGCGCGGTATCGCCGGGCAGATCGGCGAACGGCAACTGGCCCTGGGCAATAAGCGCCTGCTCGACGA
>OGCL01001996.1_pt1 | contig 15637 bp, 11 predicted proteins | sample 1570041 | NCBI WGS metagenome assembly OGCL01 (sample SAMN06266162, study PRJEB24511) | hot springs metagenome | isolation source: Hot spring water | place: South Africa: Limpopo | collected 2015-06-22
AAGTCATTGGTTGCGGCGATGCCAATCGGCAGATTCGGACGATAGGCCAACTCACCGAAAACAGATGCATCGGCAACCGTAGTGTTAAAGCTCAAGCCATACATGCGGATATCTTCGGCATACTCACGACGGCCATTTACCTGATTAGCGACGTCAATTGCAGCCAAACCACCCACAGCCTGACTAAAATCAGAAGTAGGATCAGCCAGAGTCGCCAGGGTAGCAGCCAAACCACCATTTAACACTGCGTCAATACCACCATTACCCGTAGTACCGGTAGTCAGGTAGTCTAAAAATTGAGACTGATCGATGAGACTAGCCTCCAAAGCATTCTGCCCCACAAGGGCACGACCAGCATCCTGAGCCAATGCAGCCAGATTCAATCCATAGCCCGCATTCAAGTCCGCATAAATGGTTGGCTCTTTAGCGTGATAATTAACAAAATAAAAACCGAACTCTGTCGAATTTAGCTCTTCTGCAATATAACGGAAAGCAACGCCAAACTGGCCATCATTTTTAGCATTAATATCGGATTTAATATTAGCAACCTTGATGGTTCCATCATTGGCTACAAAATTATTCCCAGCAAGTTTTGGCACCCCTCCAAAGCCTGTCTGAGCAAGCAGACCATAGACTCCAGTCAATGGAGCCAAAGCAGTTTGCTGGCTATAAGCAGTATTCCCCCCATCCGCAAACAGATCGGTCTCCGAGAAGAAAGTCCCCACCGGATCGATGGCGGTTTCCTTCCAGTTCCACTGATAGAAAGCTTCCATGGACAGGTTATCGGTCAGACCGATATTGAAGCTAAAGGCTTCCACCGGCACCAACACCTCCTTGATCTCGGCACCTGGCAGGCGGAACTTGGCGGCATCAACCGGGTTGGTGGTATTGACACCACCGCGATAGAACAAACCTTCACCCCAGTTGAATACCTGGCGACCAATACGGGCGCTGACCGGTTTATCCATTACATCCCAGCTGCCATAGAGATAGGCATCGAGGATCTGTGCATCACGGCCGGCCTTGTGACGGGTTTCGTAGGTAAAGCTGTTATCCCGTGGAAAGTTCTGGCTCGGCTGCGCAGGGCTATTGGCCCCGTAATAGTCATTGCGCTTATCCATGATCTGGGTGTCATAGAACGCGGTGCCCCGGATAAAGGCGCCGTAGTTCTCGTAGGTCACTTCCAGATCGGAGGTAATCTTGAATACTTCGGAAACCAGACCGGTATCGAAGTTACGATTGCCGTCATTGGTATTGACGTCATTGTTGGTCTTGTCCTGGCCCTGTACCCGCCACAACTGACCATAGGAAATGGTGGTATCGAGGGAGCCGCTGATCTGGTCATCGGCGAAGCTGAATTCCACGGCCTGGGCCTGCACGGCCACCAACAGGGGCAGCAGGCCGACAAAGGCGAAGCCCGCCTTGGCCGGGGCAAAACGCAAAACGGGTTTACGGGACTTAATTTGCATCGAGACTTCACTCCGCGGACAGATCATTTTTAAGCCCCCGACCAGCGGGAGCGAATGGCCATACTGCTGATGGCCTTGGTAACAGCCAAAACTCGCTTTGGGACCAGAACAAAATCACCCAAACGGTCAAATCTGCCAGGCAAATGCAACCATGGTGCCAATTCAAACGGCCGTATAAAAAATATCGACATAGCAGGCATTAAATTATCAAGCCACTTTATGACTGATCATTCACCAACCAATAAGACGCCACTGCGCACTTCCCTGTCCTTTTTTGTCCTACGATCTGTCGCCTAATGTCACGCACCACTGCAATAGTCATTTCTGCACTTTCAGCTGCAAGAAAAAGAGTCAAGGGCGAAGGAAAATTTATTATCCTGAAACGCCTGCTTACACTTCGCACGGGTAACAAAAAAGTGTTACCAGGAAGATCCGGTAACACTTTTCAGTCATTAGTGGGAAAGTCGCGCAGCGACGCCCTCCTTGCTGTCCTTCTCCCTCCGGTAGGCGGCTCCCGCTCCCTGCGGAACTGCCGCATTCACCACATCCCTGTGGATCAAGGTGGCGCGAAGCGCCGGATGAGGGCGGGCATGCCGTGCAGGCTTGCAGCGTCCGGAATGCCGTCGCAGCATGCCCGTTAACGCCGGAGCACAGCATTACAAGAGCGACCAACTGAAAGGTGCACCGCGCGCACCGTTAATCCGTCGCCACTATTGGTGCGCACAGCGCACCCTACTGCTAGGCCTGCATGACAGGGACAGCGCCTATCTAATCAGCCTGCCAGGCTTTTGCTGACCACCTCGAACACATCGCTGGACAGCTCGCCCGAGGCCAGGATGCGCTGCAATTCGCCTTTCATCAGCCCCTGACGGGCGCTGTCGTATTTGGCCCAGCGGGTCAGGGGCGCCAGCAGGCGGGCGGCGATCTGCGGATTGAGGGCGTTGAGGGTGATCACCTGCTCGGCGAGGAAGCGGTAACCGCTGCCATCGACGGCATGGAAGTTGACCGGGTTCTGCCCGGCAAAGGCACCGATCAGGGCGCGCACCTTGTTCGGGTTCTTCAGGGTGAAGGCCGGGTGCTGCATCAGCTGCTGCACCCGCGCCAGCCCGCCCGGCAGGGTGCAGGCGGCCTGTACGCTGAACCACTGGTCCATGACCAGGGGATTGTCCTTGAAGTGTTCGGCAAAGGCCTTGAGTGCCTCGGCTTTTTCCGCGTCGAAGTTCGACCCCACCAGCACCGCCAGCGCAGTCAGGCGTTCGGTCATGTTGTCGCAGACCTCATACTGCTCCAGGCAGGCAGCCAGCACCTCGGCCCGCTCGGTCAGCATCAGATAGGACAGGGCGATATTCTGCAGGCTGCGCCGGGCGAAGTGCGCCGCCTCGGCCACATAGGGCGTATTGCGCGACAGCTCGCGATTGGCCTGGTAACGCTGCCAGAGCGGCTCGAACAGGGCTTCGGCCAGCTGCCGGCGAGCGAACTCGCGGGCACTGTGGATGGCATCGACATCGGCCACCTCGCTGATCTCGGTCAGGTAGCCCTCCCCCGGCAGCGACAGCATCTCGGCCACCATGGCCTGATCCAGGCGGTCATTCTCCAGCAGGCTGCGCAGCGCCGTGACCAGACGCTGGTCCAGTTGCATGGTTTCGCCACGCTGCTGCTGACCGATCAGCTCCTGCAACACCTGCACGGACAGCTGCTGCCCGGCTTCCCAGCGATTGAAACCGTCGCTGTCATGCTGCATCAGGAACATCAGCTGATCACGGCTGTAGGGGAAGCTCAGCTTGACCGGCGCGCTAAAGCCGCGCAGCAGCGACGGCAGGGGCTTGGCCGGCATATCGACGAAGGTAAAGGTCTGCTCGGCCTCGGTGACCGACAACACACGGCTGCTGCCAACAGCCGCGCCCTCGCCCTGCAGGCGCAGCGGCAGGTCCTGACCCTGAGCATCCAGCAGGCCGAGTTCAACCGGAATGACAAAGGGCAGCTTGTCGTTCTGCCCTGGCGTCGCCGGACAGCTCTGACGGAAGGTCAGGCTGTAGCTCTGGGCGGCCGCATCATAGGCCTCGCTCACCACCAGGCGCGGGGTGCCGGCCTGGGTGTACCAGCGCTTGAACTGGCTCAGGTCCTGGCCACTGGCATCTTCCATGGCTTTGACAAAGTCGTCACAGGTCACGGCCTGGCCGTCATGGCGCTCGAAGTACAGATCCGAGCCCTTGCGGAAGGTCTCACTGCCGAGCAGGGTATGGATCATGCGCAGCACTTCCGAGCCCTTCTCGTAGACGGTCAGGGTGTAGAAGTTGGAAATTTCGATAAAGGCATCCGGGCGTACCGGGTGGGCCATGGGGCCGGCGTCTTCGGCGAACTGGTGGGTACGCAGGTAGGCCACATCCTCGATGCGCTTGACCGTGCGCGAGTTCATATCGGCGGAAAACTCGGCATCGCGGAATACGGTAAAGCCTTCCTTGAGCGACAGCTGGAACCAGTCGCGGCAGGTCACGCGGTTGCCCGACCAGTTGTGGAAGTACTCGTGGGCCACCACCGCCTCGACCCGCTGGTGCGCCGCGTCGGTGGCGGTGTCAGCCTTGGCCAGCACACAGCTGGAGTTGAAGATATTGAGGCCCTTGTTCTCCATGGCGCCCATATTGAAGTCATTGACCGCAACGATCATAAAGATGTCCAGGTCGTACTCGCGGCCGTACACCTCCTCGTCCCACTTCATGGATTTCTTCAGGCTGTCCATGGCGTGCTGGCACTTGTCGATATTCTCCGGCTCGACATAGATGCGCAGCGCCACCTCGCGATTGTTCATGGTGGTAAAGCTGTCTTCCACGCACCAGAGGTCACCGGCGACCAGGGCGAACAGGTAGGCCGGTTTCTTGAACGGGTCTTCCCAGGTGGCCCAGTGCCGGCCGTCATCATCACTGCCACTGGCAATCGGATTGCCGTTGGACAGCAGCACCGGGTAGGCATGCTGCTCGGCGCTGAGCGTGGTGGTGAACTTGCTCATCACATCCGGACGGTCGAGGTAGAAGGTGATCTTGCGGAAACCCTCGGCCTCGCACTGGGTGCAGAACATGCTGCCGGACTTGTACAGGCCTTCCAGCGCGGTGTTGCTTTCCGGGTGGATGCGCACACTGCTGTCGATCACGAAACTGGCCTGCTTCGGCTGCAGGGTCAGGTGGCTGTCGCTCAGCTGGTAGTCCCCGGCGCCCAGGGGCTGGTCGTCCACTTTCAGCTCCAGCAGTTCCAGTTGCTGGCCGTCGAGCACCAGGGGCGGCAGGTCACTGCCCTTCTGCGGGTTGCGGCGCATCACCAGCTGGGCATGCACCAGGCTGTGGTCCTCATGCAGCTCGAAGGTCAGGTGGGTCTCGTCGATCAGGTAGTCGGGGGCCTGATAGTCCTTGAGGTAAATCATCTTCGGCTGTTCGGTACGCATAAGGGGGGCCTCGTCCAATTCGAGTAACAGCGCTTGAGGCTGGAAGCTGAACGACTCGCTCTTGCGTTCAGCCTCCAGCCTCAAGCGCCCTTTTCGTCTTTAAGCGGCAATCTCGTGGATCGCCAGCTGGTAAGCGGTGTATTTGCGGATATTGATCACTCCGCTGTCGAACATCAGGTACTGGCCCTTGATGCCCAGCAGGGTGCCTTCGGCAATGGGATTCTTGTCCAGATTAAAACTGTTGATCTTGGCCGGGTAGGCGTCAATCGGATAGCTGATCTGCACCACGGCTGGCTCACTGAGGGGCTGAATGGCCTGGATACCAAAGCGCTGCTGCAGCTCGACAAGGCCGCTGGCGCAGCTGTCGAACAGGCGCTCGCGCACCGCCAGCAGATCAACGGCCTCGGCATCCCCCTTGAGCAACGCACGCCAGTTGGTCTTGTCCGCCACCTGGCTACGCAGCAGATCTTCGACGAAACCGGATTGCTGGCGGGTGGCCACGCGCAGAATGGGCAGGGCCTGGGTCGCCCCCTGGTCGATCCAGCGGGTGGGAATCTGGCTGGCGCGGGTAATGCCCACTTTTACACCGCTGGAGTTGGCCAGGTAGACCACATGATCGGTCATGCAGAACTGCTCGCCCCAACTCGGCTCGCGACAGGTACCGGCCTCATAGTGGCAACGCTCCGGGCTCATAATGCAGATATCGCACTGGGCCAGTTTCTGCATACAGGGGTAGCAGTAGCCCTGGCTGTAGCTGCTTTTGGTCTTGCGCCCGCAGTGGCTGCAGTGAATGGCGCCCAGGTATTCCAGGCGCAGCGTCTTGCCCAGCAGCGGGTTGACCGGCACCTGCTCATCGCCCAGACGAAAGCTGTATTGCACCGGCGCATTGAGTTGCACCGCCATCTTGCTCAGGGCACCGCGTCCAAGTTCAGTCATCAGTGCAGGCTATCCGAGGATTTGAACAGCAGATTGGGAATCGGCTCGGACTTGGACTCGCATTCCTGCGGGCCCATATAGCCGGTGCGCTCTTCCTCCGGCAGGTTCTGCATCTCCCAGGCGATCATGGCCTGCAGGGTGAGTTCCTTCTGCTCCTGGGTCAGCTTGCGGCCATCGGGCCATTTGCCGATTTCCACCGCAAGCTTGAGGCTGGCATAGATTTGCGGGGTGATGTTTTCAATGGCTTCGAGAAAGGACGACATGGCGCCTCCAAATACAAAGTGTCAGTTTAACAGGCCGCTAACGGTCACGGCGGGCCAACGCACCACCCAGCAGACCGCTCAGGCAGCCGGCAAGCAGGCCACCGACATGGGCGGCATTGGCGATGGCGGCAAAATGCAGCAACTCGAAGATGCCAGTCATGCAGATCAGCAGCCAGGCCAGCATCATCACCAGTACCCCGGGCGGCAGACGATAGGCCGGGTTCGGCGCCAGGCGCTGATAGATCCAGCAATGCCCGAGCAACCCGTAGAGCACCCCGGACAGGCCGCCAAACAGCGACGGCCCGGCCCACCAGTACTGGGCGAAATTGGCCGCCAGGCCGAATAGCAGGCTCAGCGCCAGCAGCATCAGGGCGCCTTCGTAGGCCTCGATGCGCCGCCCCAGCTCCCAGTACCACAGGCAGTTCATCGCCAGGTGCAGCCAGCCAAAGTGGATCAGCATGGGGCTGAGCAGGCGCCACCACTGGCCGCTACTCCAGGTGTCGGCCAGGTAGCTGAAATCGCCCTGAAGGCTGAAATCGACAAAGCTTAGCCAGCGGATCGCCGCGTAATTATCACCGCCACCGATCAGGGCGAAGATGATCAGGGTCAGGATCAGCACACTGGCCGTCAGCCGGCTGCCCAACAGTTGCGCCAGCACACCTGGCCCCTGCTCCGCCGCCAGCGCCGGCTGCCCCTGGCCAAGGGCGTCGCCCTCGGGGTAGCGGGCATAGAGCTCGCGCACCTGTTCGGCCAACTGCTCGCCGGGCACCCAGAGCACCTGTTCGCCGGCCTCTTCGGCCACCCGATGGGGCACCTGCAGACGCTGCAACAGGGCAATAAAACCACTGAGATCGACCTGCTCCGGCAGGCGCATGGCCTCCACCGCGCTCATGACTGCACCTCGACCCAGACAAACTTGTGCGGGTCCAGACGGCTTTCCTGATCCAGCCGATAGGCCACCAGCTTGCCATTCAGCACCGCGCTGTAATCCAGGCAGGCCAAATTGGGACGGATCGGCGCCGGCTTACCGCTGCGCCAGTAATGGCCGACAAACAGCAGCGGCTGATCGGCGCCGTATTTGAGCAACTCGGTTTTCTGCAGTTCGGACAGCGGCATCTGCGCCGCCAGCTCAGGCAGGGCATCAGGCTGGAAGACGATATCGCCGTAGGTCTGCGGGTCTTCCTCCCAGAACTTGGTGCGAAAGTGCGAACGGGTAAAGCCATCGCCACTGGTCAGCGTCATGCCGTGGGGCAGACGCATATCGGTGCCGCGCAGCAGACGATCGAGGGCCATATTGGCGAAGCTGCCGGGGGTGGCCGAGGCCTGGAGAAAATGCTCGTTGATGCAGGCGCCATCGAGCAGCCCACGCAGCGACTCGATCATGCCGGCATCCCAGCAGGCGTGTACCACGCGAAAATGCCCGGCATCGATAAACAACGGCAAGTCGTAGAACCAGGCGAGAAACTCGCGCCACTCGGCCGGATAGGCGTCGAACTGCTCCAGGGTTTCGCGGATCAGGCGGGCGTGACGGGGCGTGTGCTCGCGGACAAACTGGCGACCACTGCCCGGCGCTGCCGGAGTACTCCAACCCAGGGCGTTGAACTCGTGGTTGCCCATGATGCACAGGGCCTGGCCGGCCTCGACCATATCGCGCACCAGGTGCAGGGTTTCGCGGATACGCGGACCACGGTCGACCAGATCGCCGAGGAAGATCGCCATGCGCTGCGGATGACGCCAGACGCCCTGCTGCTGACGATAGCCCAGCCTATCGAGCAGATGCTCCAGGGTCCTGGCACAGCCATGGATATCGCCGATCAGGTCATAGCCACGGGCGGGGTCCATCAGTCACCCCCACCACCGAGACGGCTACCCCAGCCCAGCTTGGTACGGCACACCTCGTAGTAGTTGTGATCCAGCGGGTGGATCAGGCGCAGCTTCTGCGGCTTCTTGGCCACCGTAATGGTGTCACCGGGCGCGCAGGTGAAGTGGTTTTGCCCATCACAGGAAACCTGCGGGTAGATCTGCAAGTCCTGGGACACCACGATCTTCAGTTCGCTGTTGCCATCCACCACGATGGGCCGGCTGGACAGGGTGTGCGGATACATGGGCACGATGACGATGGCATCCAGCTTGGGGTGCATGATCGGCCCGCCGGCAGACAGGGCGTAGGCGGTGGAGCCGGTGGGGGTGGCGACGATCAGGCCATCGGCCTTCTGGCTGCAGACGAACTGGCCGTCGATATACAGCTCGAACTCGATCATCCGTGTCGACTTGCCCGGGTGCAGGATCACGTCATTGAGCGCATCGCCCTGACCGATGGCCTCGCCATGGCGGCGCACCTCGGCCTCCAGCAGAAAACGGTTCTCGGTGCTGTACTGCCCTTCCAGCACCTGGGCCACCTTGACCTCCAGCTCGTCGGGGCGGATATCGGTGAGAAAACCCAGGCTGCCACGGTTGATCCCCAGCACCGGCACCTTGTGCCGGGCCAGGGCCCGGGCGGCGCCCAGCAGGCTGCCGTCGCCGCCCACGACTATGACCAGATCACAGACCTCGCCGAGGATCTTGCGCGAGGAGGTCTGCAAACCATGGCCCGGCAGCAGCTCGGCAATGGTGTCTTCGAGGATCACATGCAGATGGCGGTCGAGCAGAAAGCGCTTGAGCCGGCGAATGGTTTCCAGCACCCGGCTGCTGCCCATGCGGCCGATGATGCCGATATTGCGAAACTGCTCCATGGTGCTCCCGCCGACTGCTTGATTTAGACAAGCCCGATTATGGGTGAAAGGCGCCGATGGCAGCAAACCCGCACGCGGTGCAGACGCAGCGGCTATGCTCGCTGGATGAGCGCCACCAGCGAACTGCACGACCTACCCCGCACCCTGCGCCAGCCTGTGGTGCGTGATCTGGCCTGGGTCATACTCTCCCCGCCCCTGTTGAGCAGCCCACCCTGCCCGCAGCGTCACCCCCTGAGCGCCAGCTGCTGGTGGCAGCAGCCGGGGTTGCTGGCGGACTGGTTGCGCCGCCAGGACCAGGACAGCAACGCCCTGCACGCCTGGCTCGCGCGCAGCTCGGTACGCCGCCTGGGGCTCTACTACGAGCGGCTCTGGCAGTTTGCCCTGCAGGCAAGCCCGGACGTCGAGGTACTGGCGGCCAATCTGCCGATCCGCCAGCGCGGCCATACCCTGGGCGAGCTGGATCTGCTGCTGCGCGACGCGCAAGGCGTGCATCATCTGGAACTGGCGATCAAGCTCTACCTGGGGCTGGACCACGCCCATGACCAGGCGCCAAGCAACTGGCTGGGGCCCGGCAGCCACGACCGCCTGGATATCAAGCTCGATCACCTGAGCCGTCATCAGCTGCCCCTTTCCGGCCGGGATGAAGCCCTGCCCTGCCTTACGCCCCTTAACATTGGCCTGCCCCAGGCCGCACTCTGGCTCAGTGGCTACCTGTTCTATCCCTGGCGTAGCCATATCGACGCCCCGCAAGGTAGCAACCCCGCGCACCTGCGCGGGCGCTGGGTCCATCAGCAGGACTGGGATGAGTTCAGTGCCCGGCAGCCGGGCGGTCGCTGGCAGGCCCTGGCCCGCCACAGCTGGTTAAGCCCGGCACGTGTCGAAACGGATCAGCTATGGACGGCGGAGCACTTTCAACACTGGCGCCAGGTCCTGCCCCGGGATGCCCAAGCCCAGCTACTGGTACACCTGGAAGCCGATGCAGAGGGTATTTGGCAGGAGAGAGAGCGGGTCTTTCTGGTCAACGATACCTGGCCCGACACAGCCTCAAAGGCTGCGTTCAGTCCGCCCGCCGGAGCGCGCCAGATAACCTGAGCCGCTTTCACAGAGCAAGGCATCGCGCTGCACCGGCGGCAGGGCATCCACCCCGTCGCGCAGGGCATAGGCACTAAAACCCAGCTGAGACAGGAGGAACACCGCACTGGCGCTGCGTTTGCCACTGTCGCAGTAACACAGGTAGGTGCGATCCTTATCCAGCAGCCGCGCTTTCAAGCGCAACAACTGCAGCGGCATATTCAGCGACTGCAGGGCATGGGCCCGCTCGTACTCTTTCTGCAGTCGCACATCCAGCCACTGCGCGCCACTGGCTAGCAGGCGCGAGGCCTCGCCCAGGGAGACCTCGTTGACCACCGGCGCCTTGAGCAGGGCGAAGAAATCCTGGCGATCCAGACGCAGCACCACGCCATCTTCCAGCATGGTCACCGTGGCATTGCGCGGGCTGTCTGAAAGCAGGGCCTCTTCACCGAAGCAGGCACCGATCTCCAGCTCGGCCAGCACCTGCTGCTCGCTGCCAGCCCCGCGAATCACTTCAGCCCGACCACTTTTAAGGAAATAGCAACAGTCGCCCGCCTCGCCCTCGGCCAGCACCGTGCTGCCGGCGGCCAGTTCGACGCGCTGCAAACGCCCGAGCATGGCGCGCACGTTGGACGGCGGCACCTTGGCAAACAGCGGGTTCTCCAGCAGACGCTCCAGCCACTCCAGCTCATCTTCACCCTGGCCCAACTCCAGCAACAGGTCGTGATAGGCCAGGCGCCAGGTCAGCATGCGGTTGAGGGTGGCGGTATCCAGGGCCAGCACACTGGCATCGGTCAGGGCGCGCGCCTCATGCAAGCGAGGCAGGCTGGGCGATAGCGGGTGGCAACTGAGCTCGCTGCCGGCCAGCACGCGCTGCTCACCTTCGGCAGACTGCAACAGCAACTCGCCCGCCAGCAGGTAATAGGTGACCCGGGCCTGATCACCCGGGCGAAACAACACCTGACCCTGCAGCAGGGGCTGCGGCGTCAACTGGCCACGCAACTCGCGCCACTGCTGCTCGGACAGCACATTGAGCGGGGTCAGGCTGCGCAACTGTTCGGGGTTGAGGGGTTCGCTCATGGAATATCCAGGCTCCGCTGGTCAGGCTTGAGTGTAGCCATCTTGATTGAGTCGACACGACCGCAGTGCAGCCCTGCGCCCCTGCAAACCGCCGGTATGCACAAACACAAGACGACTACCGCGAGCAACATAACCGCCCTGCACAGCCTCACGCAATGCCAGCAAGGCCTTGGCGGTATAAACCGGCTCCAGGGGCATGGCTGTCTCCGCTTCGCACTGCTGCATAAAGGCCAGCAGCTCATCATCGCTGCGGGCAAAACCGCCCCGCGCCGCCGGCACCAGCCGATAGCCCTGATCCGCCGCGCCGGCCTCTCGCAGGACCTCCCGCACCTGGGTGGCGATGCCATAACGCTCGGGCACCGCCAGCGCCCCATATACCGGACGCCGCCCCGCCTCCGCCAGGACCAGGCCGGCCAGGGTGGTGCCACTGCCCACGGCCAGCCACCAGGCATCGCTGTCCGCCCAGCCAATAGTCGACAACTGGCGCTGCAGCATGTCGCGCAGCGCCGCGCAGCCCAGGGCACCCGGCAGGCCACCACCGCCTTCGGGCACGGCATGGAAACCCGGGTAGCGCTGCAGCCAGGGCGCCCAGAAACCGACCTGATGACGCGCCCGATAGGCGCCATGGTCGAGCCAGTGCAACGTCATACCAAAGGCCTGCAGGTCGCGCACCGTCGGGGTGTCCTGGGGCGCACCGCGCAACAGGCCGACGCTGGCAAAGCCGAAGCGCTGGCCGGCAGCGGCCAGGGCATGCAGGTGGTTGGAATGGGCACCACCCAGGCTGATCAGGCCCCGGGCGCCCTGGGCGGCGGCCTGTTCCAGATGGTGTTTGAGTTTGAACCACTTGTTGCCGCTGATCAGCGGGTCCAGCAGATCCAGGCGCAGCACTGCCAGCTCCACCCCCACCGCGTTGGCCCAACTCGGGTCGAGCCGCTGCAGCGGCGCACTGGGCGACCAGTCGGGGGCAATAACAGTCAAGGCCTAACTGACGGTGCGCAGGCGGCTGCTGGCCTTGTGCCGGGCGCAGCAGTTCGAATCGCCCATGACAAAGCGGCTCGGGGTATCCACCCGATCAATGGGAATGGCGCAGCGCTCGCCGCTGGACAGCAGCCCCTCGCAGCTGGGCTGCTGATAATGGGCCAGCCACTGGCGGTACTGCTCTTCTGAGACATAGCACTTGGCCGCCACGTAGGCCATGGGATTGTCCTGATAGGCGGCAATATCCTGCAGGGCAATGGTCAGGTGACCGGCCCCCGGGTGATAGACGACAAAGACCACGCCGAGCTTGGCCAGGCGCTCCAGCACCTGCCCGCCGCCCTGACTGGCCAACTGGTCACGCTCGCGCTTGAGGCGCTCGAGCTCCGTCTTGAGCCGGGCTTCCTGCTCATTGTGATAAGCCAGTTCGACATCACGGATGGCGATCTGCTCCTTGTACTCGATCACCGCACTGGCCACTTTCGCCTGCAGCTCGTTTTCCAGCTGCGCGCGCAGACCATCGCTGGCACTGCGACCGTGCTGTTGCAGAGCCTGTACCTGCCGGGTCATTTCCTCGCGGGAGCGCTGCAGGCTCTCGGCCTGGGCGGCCAGCTCCTGTTTCAGGCTGGCATTGAGGGCCTCCTGCTGTTGCAGGGCCTGATGCAGACCATGAATCTGCCCCAGCAGATGCTTGCTCTGTTCATCCTGAGCCAGCTTCAGCTTGGCCAGCTCTTCTTCATGCTGGCGCGTCAGACTGCTGATGCGCAGACGCTGCTGCTTGATCAGCTGGGCGGTCTTAAGACGGTGCTCCTGGTCGAGCTTCTCGTCCTTACGCTGAGCCTCGACGTTTTCCTGGGCCTGTTCCTGGGTATACCAGCGATCCTCCGAAGCCATCTGCAGACGCTCGGGGGTCACAACCTGGGGAGCCTCCTCTTCGATCAGAATGCCCAGCGCGTTGCGCTTGACCGCATCGCGCAACAGGACCAGATCGTTCTGTCCAGGCGCCAGGCTGGGGTCCCACATATGCATCTGGTGCCAGGACACCGGGCACTGGCTGCGGCAGGCCAGACGAATAGGCCCGGCGCCGAGATCGGGCCCGCGCCCGGCCTTCTCCGCCAGATGTTGCAAGGGCATGTTCCAACCCGAGTCGGGGGCACCCTTCTCGTCGAAATCCAGGTAGAAAAACACCAGTGCCTTGATCAACAGGCGCGGATTGATCAACACGTAGGCCACGCGCATCTGCTGATCGGCAAACTCCGGCAGGTTGACCACGCCATCGAGCAGCGCCTCGAACTCGGGCAGGAACATCTGCTTGCAGATACCGCCGCGTTCACTGAAGAACATCACGGCCTCAACCATCTGCGGCTTGCTCTGCATGCTCATGGACTTTCCTCTATGCCGAAGCGGGGCGCACCGTTCAGCGCGTATCAGCAGTTTGTCGTATGACACCACAGCGGGGTGCCGGCAACAAACAGACAATCATCTGACAGCTCAAGTTCTGCCCCGTTCAAGGCAACATGGCTGGGTTCAGATAAGTCTAGGGGAAAAGCCGCAGCCAGCAATGTGACTGGGTTGGCAGCGCCCCGGCCGACTGCTCGGCAAAACGCCGCCTGCGGGGGAAAACTGTGACGGGCTTGGTGGAACCAGCCGGCGCAGCGGCTGGCACACAAGTACCAAGGCGATCAGGCGCCCTTGGCGGCGGCCAGAAAAGGAGCCAGGCGCCGTCCCATCTCCTCGCCCAGGGCCGCGAGGCCGCTCATGGGCCGGATCATCACCTCGAACTCGACGATCTGACCGGCCTCGTCGAAGCGAATCATATCGATACCCTTGAGTTCCCGTCCGCCGACGCGGGCCGAGAACTCCAGCACCACACTCAGGCCATCAGCCGTGGCCAGTTCGCGGTGATAGGTGAAATCCTCGAACACCTGCAGCACGGTATTGAGGATCAGATTGACCATGGACGCCCCCTCGTAAGGTTTGAACGCCATGGGTGAGCGAAATACCGCCTGGGGATGCAGCAGCTTGGGTAAGGAACTCAGGTCCTGGGCTGCGACAAGCTGATGCCAGCGCTGCACAGTGGCGGCGGCAGCGGGATGCAGTTGAGCGTCGAGGGACATCGGGCTTCTCCTTGTTGTTATGGGCCACAATGAAAACGCCCCGCACGGAGCGGGGCGCTTCGCTTACAGCTCGGCGGCCAGGCGTGAGCCCTGGTTGATCGCCCGTTTGGCATCCAGCTCGGCTGCCACATCGGCGCCACCGATCAGGTGCACGCGCTGGCCGGCGTCTTCCAGCCCCTGCTGCAGTTCGCGCAGCGGGTCCTGGCCGGCGCAGACGATTACGGTGTCCACCGGCAATACCTGCGGCTCGCCCTCGCCGATACGGATATGCAGGCCGGCGTCATCCACCTTGAGGTACTCCACCGAGTTAAGCATCTGCACGTTCTTGTTCTTCAGGCCCGTGCGGTGAATCCAGCCGGTGGTTTTGCCCAGGCCATCGCCAACCTTGGACTTCTTGCGCTGCAGCAAAAACACTTCACGCGCCGCCGGATGCGGATGGGCCTGCACACCGGCCACGCCGCCGCGGGCCTCCAGCGCGGTATCGATCCCCCACTCCTTCCAGAACTCCTCGCGGTTAAGGCTGGTGGCCTCGCCCTGGTGGGTGATGAACTCGGAGACATCGAAGCCGATGCCGCCGGCGCCGATCACCGCGACCTTCTGGCCAACTGGCTTGCGCTGCAGAATGGCGTCCAGATAGCTGATCACCTTGGCATGCTCGATACCCGGAATGGCTGGGGTGCGCGGGGCGATACCGGTGGCCAGAATGATCTCGTCATAACCGCCCTTGGCCAGATCCTCGGCACTGACGCGGGTATTGAGGCGCAGGTCGACACCGGTGGTTTCCAGCTTGCGCTTGAAGTAACGCAGGGTCTCGTAGAACTCTTCCTTGCCCGGCACGCGCTTGGCCACATTGAACTGGCCGCCGATTTCGCTGGCCGAATCAAACAGGGTCACGCTGTGGCCGCGCTCGGCGGCCACAGTGGCGGCGGACAGACCGGCTGGGCCGGCACCCACTACCGCAATCTTTTTAACCTGCTGAGTGGGGATATAGTTCAGCTCGGTTTCGTGGCAGGCGCGCGGGTTGACCAGGCAGCTGGTCAGCTTGCCGCCGAAGGTGTGGTCCAGGCAGGCCTGGTTACAGCCGATGCAGGTGTTGATCTCATCCGCACGGCCTTCGGCGGCCTTGTTGACGAAGTCCGGGTCGGCCAGGAACGGACGGGCCATGGACACCATGTCGGCATCGCCCTCGGCCAGCACCTGTTCGGCCACTTCCGGGGTGTTGATGCGGTTGGTGGTGATCAGCGGAATGCTCACCTCGCCGCGCAGCTTGGCGGTGACCTTGGTGAACGCGGCACGCGGCACCTTGGTAGCGATGGTCGGGATGCGCGCCTCGTGCCAGCCGATACCGGTGTTGATCAGGGTCGCGCCAGCCTTCTCGATGGCCTTGGCCAGCAGCACGATCTCGTCCCAGGTGCTGCCACCCTCGACCAGGTCGAGCATGGACAGGCGGTAGATGATGATGAAATTCGGGCCCACCGCCTCGCGCACACGGCGCACGATTTCCACCGGCAGGCGCATGCGGTTCTCATAGCTGCCACCCCAGCGGTCGGTGCGCTGGTTG
>OGCL01001997.1_pt1 | contig 15618 bp, 11 predicted proteins | sample 1570041 | NCBI WGS metagenome assembly OGCL01 (sample SAMN06266162, study PRJEB24511) | hot springs metagenome | isolation source: Hot spring water | place: South Africa: Limpopo | collected 2015-06-22
ACGGCGCGGCGGTCGAACGGATCTTTGCGCACTACGGGACGCAGATCGTCCTGGTGGTTCACACTGCGGCCCAACCGAGCCACGACTGGGCCGCCCGCGAGCCGCTCACTGACTTCGCCGTGAATGCGACCGGAACGCTGCATCTCCTCGAAGCTACCCGTCGCTATGCCCCCGAGGCGGTCTTTATCTTCACCTCGACCAATAAGGTATATGGTGATGCGCCGAACCGCTTGCCCCTGGTGGAGCAGGAACTGCGCTGGGAGATCGATCCCGCCCATCCCTATGCCGGCGGCATTAGCGAAGATATGTCGATTGATCAAAGCCTGCACAGCCTCTTTGGGGCTTCGAAGGTCGCCGCTGATGTGCTGGTGCAGGAGTATGGACGCTACTTCGGTCTGCGCACGGCCTGCTTTCGTGGTGGCTGCCTGACCGGGCCCAACCACGCCGGCGCCCAACTCCACGGCTTCCTGGCCTACCTGATGCGCTGCGCAATGACCGGGACGCCCTACACCGTTTTTGGCTACAAGGGCAAACAGGTACGCGATAACATCCATAGCGCCGATCTGATCCGGGCCTTCGATGCATTCTTCCGGCAACCACGGGTCGCCGAGGTCTATAACATCGGCGGTGGACGGGAAAGTAATTGTTCGATGCTTGAAGCGATTCAGATCTGTGAGCGCATTACCGGTAAACCACTTCGCTGGAGCTATTCAGAGACAAATCGGATTGGTGATCATATCTGGTGGATCAGCGATCTGAGCCGGTTCAAGTCACACTATCCTGCGTGGCGCCTGGAGTATGATGTGCCGGCCATTTTGCGCGAAATCTATGAGGCCAATCGTGGGCGCTGGAGTTGATGTGAAGATAGGGAAACCCGGGTTTTCCTATCCCCCTGCCCACCGGGGCGCCAGGTACACCCAGCAGCGGTTGAGGTGTGGGGAAACGCGGTTTCTCCCTTGATGGCGTTCCAGTGCGCCGTAGCCATGAACGTGTGGCTTGTTCAGTTCCACCTGGTACAAGAGGTCTCTGCGATGATCGATCAGGGGAAGCACAACCTCCTTGGCGTCCTGATAGATGCCGTAGACTACGAGGCGACTGTAGAGCGCGTTCTCGCTGCGGCGCGAGCGCGACAACCCCTCGCGCTGTCTGCGCTGGCGGTTCACGGCGTGATGACGGGGGTGCTGGATGCCACCCATCGTTACCGCTTGAACCATCTCGATCTGGTGGTGCCCGATGGCCAGCCGGTGCGATGGGCCTTGAATGTGTTGCACAATACCAGATTGCCCGACCGGGTCTATGGTCCAACACTGACGTTGAAAGTCTGTGAGCGGGCAGCCGATGAGGGATTACCAGTCTACTTCTATGGCAGTCGCGCCGAGGTGCTGGAGCGGTTAACCCGGCGTCTGCGAGCGCGGTTCCCCAGGTTGATCGTCGCTGGCGCGCAACCCTCTCGTTTCCGAACGTTGACGCCGGAGGAACAGCGCGCTGTCGCTGCGACCATCGGGGCGAGTGGCGCGGCAATCACCTTCGTTGGCCTCGGATGCCCTCGCCAGGAAGTGTGGGTCTACGAAAATCGTACGCTGTTGTCAATGCCGGTGCTTGCAGTAGGGGCAGCCTTTGATTTTCATGCCGGCACGCTGCCACAGGCTCCGGTTCCACTGCAACGCGCCGGTCTGGAATGGGCTTTCCGCCTGGCGCACGAACCACGCCGTCTCTGGCAACGCTACCTCCACCTCAACCCGCTGTACCTCTGGATGGTGCTGTTGCAGGCGACAGGGATTGTCACTTTCGAGGCCGAGCGTACACTGGCGCCAGCAGAGTCGCTGGGTTATGGATAGTTTCTGATGTGAACACAGCCCGCGCGCAGGAGGGTTTGGGAGGGCGCAGCCCTCCCAAGGATACCCCATTTTCATCGCGGCGTTGTGCGCCCCGCGCATGGGGCCTGAGGTGAACATAGCCCGCGCGCGGGAGGGTTTAGGAGGGCGCAGCCCTCCCAAGAACAATAATATTTTCATTCTGGCGTTGTGCGGCGCAGCCGCATGGACGGCTGATGTGAACGTAGCCCGTGCGCGGGAGGGTTTGGGAGGGGGTAGCCCTCCCAGGAACCAACCCGCCAGCGGGAAGGGTTTGGCAGGGCGCAGCCCTCCCGGGAGGATCTCTCCCGCGCGTGGGAGAGGGTGGCGGAGGTGAGAGCCGAACATGCTTGCATTCTATCAGCCCCGGAGCCTATCTATCTCGCTTCTCATTGCCTGATACGCCTAACCGTGGTAAACTTACGCAGCTTGATGAGCGAGCTGTCATCTGATCCACAACGCGGTGCGATCGGACCACGTATCTTGTCGATCGCTGTCAGAGTACGCCGGGTGACCCTATGCTCGATCGGTTGCGTTACCGGGTCGTCGGAAGCGTTCTGGCCTGGGATCTGGCGCTCACGCTCCTCACCCTCTACCTTGCCTCACACATTCGCCTGACCCTTGAATTCGGCCTGGATCTGCCCTCCGAGGCGGCCCGGCTGCCCTGGCAGATCTACACTGCCGTGGCGCTGATCTGGTTGGTGATGTTTCTCTTGCTCGTCCCCCAGCGCGCATTGTTTACCCGTAGCCTCATCGAAGCGATTGGAAGACTGATCGGCGCGGTGCTCCTGGCCTCCGCCAGCTTCGCCGGGTTGCTCTACCTGTCACTGCGCGATGTCTCGCGGCTGCAGTTCCTCTACTTCGCGGCCCTGAACCTCAGCGTGCTGCTCGTTTTCCACCTGGGGGTGCGGGCCTATGCCTATTCGCGCAACCGGCTGCATACCCGGCGCCGGGCGCTGGTAGTGGGTGATGCAAATACCGCTGAGCGTCTCGCCGATGAGTTTGATCGCCGGCCCTGGACGGGGGTGAGTGTGGTGGGGTACACCAGCGATGCCCTGGACGCGCCGGGCCGCGTGCCCCGTCTGGGCGCTGTCGAAGAGACCCGCCGCCTGATCGATGAGCATCAGGTAGATGAAGTCATTTTCGCCCTGCCTCACCAGCAACAGGAACGGGTGGCCCGCCTCTCGCTTAGCCTGCTCCAGGAGCCGGTGATGGTGCATATGATCCCCGGGGTGCTGGATCTGCTTTTTGCTCGCACGCCTGTGGAGACCGTCGGTGGCATTCCTCTGATCAGCCTGCGCGAGTCGGCGCTCACCGAGCCGCAACGGGTCTTCAAACGGTTGTTCGATATCTTCGCCAGCGCCACGTTGCTGCTCCTCCTGGCGCCGTTGATGCTGCTGATTGCCCTGCTGATCAAGCTCGAGTCGCCCGGCCCGGTCTTTTTCCTGCAGGAACGGATCGGTGAGCAGGGTCGCCGCTTCAAGATGATCAAGTTTCGCAGTATGTACCAGGACGCCGATCGGCGCTGGCGCGAGGTGGCCAGACGCGATGAACAGGGCAATCTGATACATAAAAGCGAGGACGATCCGCGCGTGACCCGCGTCGGGCGCAGGTTGCGCCGCACCAGTCTTGATGAGTTGCCGCAGTTGATTAATGTGCTGCGGGGTGAGATGAGCCTCGTTGGCCCGCGGCCGGAGATGCCCTATATTGCCGCCGAATATCAGCCCTGGCAGTGGCAGCGCTTCCGCGTGCCGCCAGGTATCACCGGGTGGTGGCAGGTCAACGGGCGCAGCGATAAACCGATGCACCTGCATACGGAAGATGATCTCTACTATATTCAAAATTATTCCTTCTGGCTCGATCTGCGTATCCTGTTCAAGACGTTGATTGTGGTGGTGCAGGGCAGAGGGGCATACTGATGTGAAGATATGGGGAAACCGGGTTTCCCCACCTGTGGTGAGCTTGCCGAACCACGCCCCTCCCTGCGGGGGAATAACCATCTTAGCGTTGTGTGGCGCAGCCGCATGGACGGCTGATATGCATGGGGAAGTCCGGTCGTGCCTGTGTGCGCATGGGATAAGGGCTGAGCTATCGCCCCGGGTCGGCGGCTTCCAGGGAAGCGGGTTTTGCTGTGGATCAATCCACGCATCCGATTGTTACACCAGAAGCTCCCCAACGTCGCACAGCAGGGCTGTCTTTGCCGCGCTTACGGCTGGCTACGGCCGGGCGGGTTGTGCTGCGCTGGCTCATCCCCCTGGCCCTGGCTCACGGGCTGCTGTACCTGTTCGTCGTTCCACCCTGGCAACACTACGACGAGCCAAACCACTTCGAGTATGCCGCCCAGATCGCCATCGGCGAAGGCGCGGCGCCGGGCCGGGCTTCGGTGCAACTCAGCCGCGAGATCGCCGACTCGATGTATCGTCACCGCTTCTGGCCGCCAGGCGTGCGTCCAGATCTGCTGGGCCCCGGCCCGGTGCCGCTGGGGATCAGCCAGCGCGTCCATCCGCCGCTCTACTATCAGGTGGTTGCGCTCCCCATCGGCGTGACACGCTACCTGGCAGTCGAAACCCAACTCTACCTGGCCCGCGCCTTCAGCGTGCTGCTCTACACCCTGACCGTGCTTGCCGCCTGGCGCATCGCCGTTGTCATGGCCCCCGATGAGCCGGCTCTCCAGCTTGCGTTTCCGCTCCTGGTGGTCTTCACTCCGGCGTTTGCCGATCTGATGGCGGCAGTCAACAATGATGTGCTGCTGAATATGGCCGCAACAAGCGCCCTGCTCGGGGCCGTGCTGCTCGTCCGCGATGGGCCGCGTCCCCTGGCCCTGGCCCTGGCCGGGCTCGGGTTGCTGGTTGCCGTACTCGCCAAGCGCACCGGTCTGGTTCTCGTGCCGGTGCTCGGGCTGGCGCTGCTGTGGTCGCTGCGCCGGCATCCCGTTCGCCGCCGCCTCGCTGCCGGCATCGCTCTGGCCGTGTTCATCGTGGCTGGAGTTGTCGCGCTTCGGCCCGTTACGGTTGAGGGGCCCGGCGGCCCACATACGGTCCTCGCCGCGCGCTCCTGGCTCGTTGCGCTCGATGCGGCCTATGTGCGTCTAGACATAAACAACTGGATCCGCTCGGTCAGCGATCTCGATCTGATCGGCCAGCGCTACCAGACCCTGATCGTGGTTGGCTTCACCAGCTTCTGGGCGCGCTTTGCCTGGGGGCACGTCTCGGCGGGCGCCGCATGGGACTGGGTGTTTGTCGTCCTGACGCTGGCCGCGCTGATTGGCCTGGCGCGGGGCTGCCTGACGGCGCGCCAGGCGTTGCCTCTGTGGCAGAGGCGTTGTGTCTGGCTGTTCTTCGGCGCCGTCACCCTCGCCTGGATGGCCCTGGTCGCCCGGATCCATCCGTTACCGCCACTTGAGTTCGGGGTGTATGTTCCCCGGGGACGCTATATGTTCTGGGCCATCGCGCCCGCCCTCTGGCTCCTGCTGCTGGGCCTGCGCTTCCTGCTCCCTGCCGGCTGGCGCGCGGCCGGAACATGGCTCCTGGTGGCGCTGTTTGTCATCTTCGACCTGGTTGCCCTCGTGACAATTGCCACGACTTTGCGTTGACGCCTCACGGCCCTTCTGCTACAATCGCGCGACGGATGCGTCGGTAGGGGAAACCGGGTTTCCCCACGCCCCTGCCTGTGGGAGTGACAGGCGCCCCCAGCAGCGGTTGGAGGGTGGGGAACCCGGGTTTTACCACATCCCTCCCCGGGGGGAGAGCACAGCCGGCTCGGGAACACCATTCTGACATCATGCAGCGCGGCTGCATAGGCATGCGCTGCGTACATCCGATCACACGAGCGGATACTTGCGATGGAACAAGAGATTGATCTGCGTCCCTACGCCCAGGCTGTGCTGCGTCGCTGGCGCTGGATCGCCACGGGCGTGCTGGCGGCTGTCGCGATTGCGGTGGTTCTTACCCTGCTCCAGCCGCGCGCGAGTCGCGCCCGCGCCACCGTGTTGATCGATCCGGTGATCTCGCAGGTGGTCCTGGATGGGCGTTTCAGCGAGCGTGACACCGGTCTGTTTACCAACCCGGTCACCCGGCGCCAGGCGTTGATTGACCTGGCGAGCAGCGGGGTGCTCGAGGCGCGGGTGCTGGACCAGTTGGGGCAGAGCGACCTGAAAGCGGGCGATCTGCTGCCACGAGTGGAGGTGCGCGCTACCAGCGACCTGCTGACCATCACTGCTACTGGCAAGGATGCTGCCGATGCCGGGCGACTCGCAGAACTGTGGGGCAAGACCTACGAAGACCTGGTGAGGGAATTGTACGGCGGAGGCGCCTTCGGCGTTGAACGGATCGATCAAGAACTGATCGACGCCCGCGCGCGCCACGCCGAGGCCCGACGCGCCATAGACGCCTTCCTGCGCCAGGGCGACCTCGCGCGCACCTCCCAGGAGGTGACCCGCCTGCGCGAACTGCTGGTCACCTCGCGCAAGGCCCATCAGGCTCTCTACACCGCGTACCTCTCGCGTACCCAGGAGCTGAGTCTCGTGCTGGAAGATGCCCGGATAGTGCGCGCCCAGATTGAGCGCGGCGAAGGTGTTCCCGCCGATGCCCTGACGACTCTGGTGGTGCGCCTGCGCGCTGCCGGTGGTGAGCAACTGCCGGTGGATCTGACCATCAGCAATCCCGAAACGCTCGCGGTTGGTCGCGAGGCGACGCTGAGCGAATTGGAGCGCCTGACCGCGATCATCGAGAGCGAACGTGACCGCCTGGTGCGTGAGACGCAGCGAGTCGCTGCGGCCATTGCTGCTGGCGATGCCTCGGCGGTGGGCCTGGATGCGCAAACCCGCTCGCGCTATGAGACTGACCTGGCGGCTGCCGAGGGGCGCCTGGCCGAACTCATCTCCGAGCAGCGCGTCTTGAGTCAGACGGTCGATCTGGCGTTGAATACGCTCGCGGTGTTGCAGGCCAAGCGTGACGAGCAGGTGATCGCCCGGGCGACGTCCAGTGTCTCGGTGCGCTACCTCGGCGATGTTTCCGTACCCCCAACTTCACGCGCCGTCTTGCTGGCCCGAAACGGGCTGATTGCCGCGGTGCTGGCCGGTTTCGTGGCGGTTGTGCTCATTATCGGGCTGGAGATTGCGCGCCATGTGCGGCAGGCCCCTGCGCCGCCCCCCGTGCCGCGCGGCGAACCGGCCTCTGATCGCCCCTCGGCATCGGATTGATGGATCAGGTCTACATAACCGTTTGAGGGGGCTATCCTGAACTTCGGGGCAACCCGGTTGCCCCGTCCTCCAGTGCTGGGGCGCTTGCCACCCCGGTGGGGATGGGTATGGGGAAACCCGGTTTCCCCGTGTTCATATCAGTCATCCATGCGGCTGCGCCGCACAATGTCAGAATGAAAATACTTTTTCCTGGGAGGGCGCAGCCCTCCCAGACCCTCCCCGCTGGGGGCTCGTTTCTGGGAGGGCGCAGCCCTCCCAAACCCTCCCCACAGGGAGGGGGTTGGGGAAACCCGGTTTCCCCATTGCCCAACCGCTGTTGGGAGCCGCCGGCAACCCCCACAGGGAGGGGGTTGGGGAAACCCGGTTTCCCCGTATGTTCACCTCAGAGCAACCTGCAATAACACGTATGATGAACCAGCGTCCGCTCCTCTCGATTATTATGCCGTGCTACAACGAGGCGGCAACCTTGCCGCACATCCTGGAGCGCGTCTACGCCGTGGATCTGGATAAGGAGATCATCGCCGTTGATGACCATTCCTCTGATGCTACCCTGGAAGTGCTGCAGGCCGAGGCTGCGCGCCGTCCGCGATTGACCGTGATCAGCCATCCGGAGAACCGGGGCAAGGGCGCCGCGGTGCGGAGCGGCCTGGCTCATGCCCGCGGGCAGATCACGATCATCCAGGATGCTGATCTGGAGTACGATCCGGGTGACTACTATGCCCTGGTCAAACCAATTGTCGAAGGACGGGTGGATGTGGTCTTTGGCAGTCGGTTCATGGGCAGTCATACCGGCATGTACTTCTGGAACGCTATTGGCAACAAGGGTCTCACCTTCCTGACTAACTTTCTCTTCAACTGCTGGATCTCGGATATGGAGACCTGCTACAAAGTGATGCGCACCGAGATCATTCGCGAGTTGAACCTGGAGAGCAATGATTTTCGCCTCGAGCCCGAGATTACGGCCAAGGTGCTCAAGCGGGGGCATCGTATTCTTGAGGTGCCGATTAGCTACATCGGTCGCACCTACGAAGAAGGCAAAAAGATGAAGCCCAGCCAGGGTTTCTACGCCATTCTGGCGCTGTTCCGTTATCGCTTCGTGGACTGAGCCTTGACCGCTCCCCCCGTTATGCGCTTTAAGGGCGGACAGAACATCCGCGCCAACGTGGCGTGTACCGCATTGGAACGTCTCCTCTCCCTGAACGGGCTATGCATAAGTTGGGAGGGGGGGCGGGGGGCGGACAAAGCCGCCTGAGTTGCCCTCAACCGCTCCACGGGTCCGTAGGATTGCTGGCGCTCAGGGGTGGGCAGGTCCTCACCCCCCACCCCCCTCTCCACCGTCGGTGGAGAGGGGGGTGGGAGCAGCCTGCGGGACCCGGGGGTTGCGCCCCCTGAAACTCTCCACTTGAGACCAGGGAGGGGGGGCCGGGGGGTGAGGCGGAAAGGCCGTGGCCCCAAAACATCTACCCGTGAAAGCTCTGCTACCCCCCTTCCGGTGCGGCCCGGCTTTGTCGCGCCACACCGGAAGGGGATTGTTTTTCGGGGGCCGCGGGCCCCGAAACCCCCGCCGAGGTGAAGTCTCGTTGCAGAACCAGTGAGTTGTGCGCTTCCTGGACTGATGGTATAACAGTAGGGAACAACCTGTGGCGCCAGGGCAGCGGAGGCGCTGCCGCGGGCGCAAGCGAAAGCCCCGATGGCGGGCGGAAGGGACGCGTAAGATTCCCCTTCCGCCCCTTTTCATGCCATCCCCGCGGGACGGAAGGAGAGCGTTGGTGCGTATCGCAATGCTAAGCGTGCACAGCAGCCCGCTGGCGCGGCTGGGCGGCAAAGAAGCCGGTGGGATGAACGTCTACGTGCGCGAACTGGCGCGCGAGCTGGGCAGCCGCGGCACGCCGGTAGATATTTTTACCCGCAGTCAGGATCCGGGCAGGCCGACAGTGGAGGCCCTGAGTTGCGGAGTGCGGGTGATCCACCTGCACACCGGCCCGAATGTGCCCTATGACAAGAACTGGGTACTCACCTACCTGCCCGAATTCGTGAGCCGGGTGCGGTGCTTCGCCGATGGCGAGGATCTGGCCTATGACCTGATCCATAGCCACTACTGGCTCTCAGGCGAAGCCGCGCTGCGCCTGCGGCGCAGTTGGGGCGTGCCGGTAGTGCAGATGTTTCACACCCTCGGCGCTATGAAAAACCAGGTGGCCCGCAGCAGCGACGAGAGCGAAACCGGGCAGCGCATCGCCATCGAGCGGCGCCTGTTGCACGAGGTTGATGCCGTGATCGCCGCGACGCCGCTGGACCGGGCGCAGATGGTCTGGCACTATGGCGCCGATCCGCGGCGCATCCATGTGGTGCCCTGCGGCGTGGATCTGCGCCGCTTTCAGCCCCGGCCCCGGGCCGAAGCGCGGGCGCAGTTGGGTCTGCCTGCGGCTGAGCGGCTGCTGGTGTGCGTGGGGCGGATGGAGCCGTTGAAGGGCATGGACGCCCTCATCCGCGCCCTGCCGCTGATCCTGACCCGAGACATAGCAGCCCGCGTCCTGCTAATCGGCGGCGAGGACGAGGGCCACCCGGCAGCCTGGAACGCCGAACAGCGCCGACTCGACGCCCTGCGCCGCGACCTGGGTGTGACCGAGCGGGTGCATTTCCTCGGCGCGCAGCCGCAGGAACGGCTACCGGCGTACTATGCCGCTGCCGACGTTGTGGCGGCGCCCTCGCACTACGAGTCGTTCGGGCTGGCGGCCCTGGAGGCGCTGGCCTGCGGCGCCGTGGTGGTAGCCAGCCGTGCCGGGGGGCTGGCGCTGACGATTGAAGATGGGCGCAGCGGATTGCTCGCCCCCCCCGACGATCATCGCGCGCTGGCCGAGCAGATCCTGCGCGTGCTGGAGAACCCCGCTCTGGCCGCGGCACTGCGCGCTGGCGCGCGCCGACGCGCCGAGGAGTACGGCTGGGGACCGATTGCCCGGCGCATCGGCGCGATCTACGACCAGGTCATCGCCGAGCGGCTCGCAGCCTGGGCGGCCCGGCGCGCCCTGGCCCAGGTATCCTGAAGCGCGCGCCGATCGCGGCGGATTGATGACAGATCGGACACGGCGCATCTGGACGCAGCCTGAGGTCGCGCCGGGTCACCAACCGGTCGCCCCGCGCCAGCCTCGCAGCCGGGACCGGGCAACGGTTATCTATATGCAATCCAGGGTGAAGAGGTTCAGGCGGCCCATTGGGCCGCCTGAACCGTTCTGGCGCGTTCTGATGCTCAGAGGAACAAACACATCGTTGCTTGACAACCCCATACCGGCGTATTATACTTTGTCTGAACGCTTGGCTTTTTGCATTTTCTACAATTTCGGTACCCTCGTGCACGACGAACCCGGCGGCGCAAGGAGTGGACTGGCTCCACCCCGGCCGCGGCGATCCACCCCGACGCGACTGAGCCTTCTGGAAAGGTAGCCGGCTATGAGTAAAGCCAAGGCCAAGGACCCACGCTTCCCCGACTTTTCGTACACCGTCGAGGAGGGCGCCCGGGCAACCCGGGTGCCAGGCGGGCGAACGATCGAGGAGTTGGAGCCCGAGTACAAGATCAAGGGCCGGACCACCTTCAGCGCCCTGTTCAAGATCGACCCCTTCGATTTCTGGGTCGGGCCGTTCTACGTGGGCTTCTGGGGGTTGGTGTCGGTGCTCGGGATCATCTTCGGGACCTACTTCTACATTGATGCGACGATTCTGCGGGGGCCATACTCCTACCCGCAGAACTTCTTCGCCGGGCGCATCGATCCGCCCCCCGCCGAGGTGGGCCTGGCCCTCGTCGGCCCCGGGCAGCCGGGCTTCGCCTGGCAGATGACGGTGTTTTTTGCCACCCTTGCCTTCCTCGGCTGGCTGATGCGCCAGGTTGACATCAGCATGAAGCTGCGGATGGGCTACCACATCGCGGTGGCCTACGGCGTGGTTTTCTCCTCCTGGCTCACCTTGCAGATCATTCGCCCGATTGCGCTGGGGCAGTGGCACGAGGGCTTCGTGCTGGGGGTGATGCCTCACCTGGACTGGGTCTCGAACTTCGGCTACCGCTATAACAACTTCTTCTACAACCCCTTCCACGCGATTGGTATTACCGGGCTCTTTGGTTCTACCTGGCTGCTTGCCTGTCACGGCTCGCTGATCCTGAGCGCGGCGCAGTACCGCGGGCCGGAAGGCGGCGATATTGAGAACATTTTCTTCCGCGATACGATCATTTACTCCATCGGCGAGTCGGGCATCCATCGCCTCGGCTTCATCTTCGCCTGTGGTGGCGTGCTCTCGGCCAATCTGTGCATCCTGCTTTCGGGCTGGCCAGTACAGGACTGGGTGAGCTTCTGGAACTTCTGGAACACGCTGCCCTGGTGGAGTGGGGTATAGGGCCGGCCGGAAGCTGCGGGCTGAAGGCTGAGGGCTGAAGGCTGTACACCCTAGAGGGAATGACTATGGCTACGCTGAATACGACACCCGGCGATCTGGAACTGGGGCCACGTGAGAAGGGGCGCGTTGGTAAGCCCCTCGAGTTGCCCATCCTGGAGAACTTCGGGCTTGATAGCCAGATCGGGCCGACCTTCATCGGCTTCTGGAACCTCACCGCGTTTGTCACCGGCGGCATGTTCTTCTTCATCTGGCTGGTCGTGATGGCTTCCCAGGTGGGCTGGAACCCGATCGCCTTTGCTAAGTATTTCTTTGTGTTGCAGATCGACCCGCCGCCGGCTGCCTTCGGGCTGGGCTGGGCGCCGCTGGAAGTGGGCGGCTGGTGGTTGATTTCCACCTTTTTCCTGACCGTGTCGATCTTCGCCTGGTTGATGCACCTGTACACCCGCGCCGTCCGCCTGGGCCTCAAACCCTACCTGGCCTACGGCTTCACCGGCGCAATCATCCTCTACCTGGTGATCTACATCATCCGCCCGATGTGGATGGGCACCTGGTCCGAGGCGCCGCCCCACGGCCTCAAGGCGCTCCTTGACTGGACCAACAATGTCAGCGTGCGCTACGGGAACTTCTACTACAACCCGTTCCATATGCTCTCGATCTTCTTCCTGCTCGGCTCGACGGTGCTCCTGGCGATGCATGCCGGCACGATCTGGGCGCTCGAAAAGTACGCGGCCCACGAGGAGTGGCAGGAGATCCAGGCGCCCGGCACCGGCACCGAGCGGGCGCAACTGTTCTGGCGCTGGTGCATGGGCTTCAATGCCAATGCCTACTCCATCCACCTCTGGGCCTTCTGGTTCGCCTGGTTGTGCGGCGTCACCGGCGCTATCGGTGTGTTCCTTTCGATGCCTGATTTTGTGAATAACTGGTACCAGTGGGGCGTCGAGGCTGGCATCAACTATCCGGACAAGTTGCCGCCGATGTTGCCCTGATGAGCCCTTTCGCCAGCAGATAATTCTTCCACCTCCACCCCCCCCGCCGCGCCACCTCTGCCCCCAGAGGTGGCGCGGCGTTTCTCTCCTGAGGTGACCATCACCCCTGCCCACCGGGGCGCCAGGCGCCTCCCAACAGCGGTTGGAAGGTGGGGCAACCGGGTTTCCCCATTGTCATACCAATTTCTGTTGAACATCCCGCATAACCCGAGCTGCGATAACGCACGGTAATGCCCGGGATCGTAATCCGCAATCCAAAATCGGCAATCTAAAATGGTATCACATCCCCCCCGTAGCGTCTGGCACGGCTGTGGTGTCGAAGTCGCGGCCCAGCGCCTCGGCGACGGCCACAGCCACCTCGCGCAACTCTGCCGCGTCCGCTGCGCTGTCGATGATCCACACCTGTGAGCCGACGATGAGTTCCAGCGCCACAATCGGGCGAACGCGCCGCAGCAGGCCCGCCGCCAGCGGGCGCCGGCGCAGGCGCAGGCCACTAACCCGGTCAAAGGGGACCCTCTGCTGGCGCGCCTTGCCCACCCGGCTGCTCTGCGTGAAGGTGATCCGCTGCTCCCCGGCGTCAATCACGATGCGGTTGCGAGTGGTGAGCACAGCGTAGCCACCTACCAGACGCTGGTAGCCCAGGCCGCCCAGGAGGCCCCCCAGCACCGCTGCCAGCGCCGCTGCGGCGAAGCCCGCCCCCACCCCGGCGCTGAGCAGCCCGCTCAGGGCGATCAGCACGGCCACGAACAGCAGAGCTGCTCCACTGCCGATGACTGCCAGGGCCGCAGGCCGGTTCGCCTCCGGGTGCGACTCGAGTTCCAGCCGGTCTGGCTCCCGAACAGCTACGCGGTAATATGGCCGTTCACCCAGCCGGCGGCCCAGACGCTGCTGCATGCCCTCGATTGTGACCGTTTCAGCCATGCCATTGCTCCCTGAGGTGAACATACGGGGAAACCGGGTTTCCCCATCCCCCTGCCCGTGGGGGCGACAAGTCCTCCCCACCGGGAGGGTTTGGGCTACGCCCTCCCAAGAACAATACTTATTTTCATTCCGGCGTTGTGTGGCACAGCCGCATGGACGACTGAGGTGAACATATGGGGAAACCGGGTTTCCCCACCTGTGGTGAGCTTGTCGAACCGCGCCCCTGCCCGTGGGGGCGCCAACCGCTCCCAACAGCGGTTGGAAAAAGGGGAAACCGGGTTTCCCCAACCCCCTCCCTGAGGGGGTACGTATTCACACTTCTCCCGGGTGCGCGGGTATCTTGCCCGCATCCAGGCCATTGCGGGCAGGACGCCCGCGCACCCGGGGTGACGCCTTACCCCAACTCTGAACACGTACAATCTTCACCTGATTTGCATTTTTGCTCAAGCTGTGCTATACTCTGCCGTGACGATAAACAACTCAATCATCGCTGCGGGAGTGGCTCAGTTGGTAGAGCGACACCTTGCCAAGGTGTAGGTCGCGGGTTCGAATCCCGTCTCCCGCTCCATCAATAAAACCGCTTGCGTTCAATGACGAACGCAGGCGGTTTTTGTTGACGCACATATCCCCTCAACCCGGATGCGTGGAAGGGTCGGAGAGGGCGAAGCCCTCTCCGGCGCAACCCCTGCTTCGCACCGGAGTGTGTGAGCAGCCGCGTGGGTGTCCCACCGCTACTTGATCACCAGCACCGGGCAGCTTGCCCGCTGCGTAACAGCCAGGCTGACGCTGCCAAGCACCAGGCCCTTCCAGGGGCTTTGTCCGCGCGCGCCGATCACCAGCAGATCGGGCTGGCGTGTTTCCACCACTGCAAGAATGACCTCACCGGCTGTCCCTTCGATCACGTCGGTTTCGACCTCGGCGACCCCTGCCTCACGCAGCCGTTTGGCCACATCTTCGACCAGACCACGCGACTCTTCCAGGGCTGCGTGCAGGGCCTGGCTATAATTCGGCTCACCGAGGATGTCCGGCGGCGCCGCCATGGCGCGGTCCACCCCCTGCCCCAGCGCCTCAAGGTCCGCCGGCCCCGCCTGCCCCTGCCGCCGCAACCTCTCGATCCCGCGGGCCATGCGCGTCAGGTCGGCCAGCGTCTGGTCGTGCAGGTCCATGCCGATGCGCTGCCGCTCGCTTTCGAGCGCCTCGGTGAGATTGAGAGCACCCAGTCGCAGGCCTTCCTCGCGAGCGCGCGCCTCGGCCTCGATGATGGCCGACTGCTTGGCCTGTTCAGCGGCTCGAAGGGCAAAGAAATAGGGGGATAGGAGGTCGGCGATCGACTGGGCGTTTTCGACATCCTGGGACGAGTAGAAATCCACCTGATGCGAGGAGCAGCTGAGCGCGCCGATAACCTCGCCACCCACCTTCAGCGGCACATGGATGCGGCTGCGGAGGTTGTGCTCGAAGATCGGACGGGTGAAGGGCGTATCGACGTGGTAGCGGGTTTCAAGCTGTGCATCTGCCGTCAGGAGGAAGTCTATCTCGCCCCAGAGCAGAGTCCGGATCGGGCTGTTCGCCACCGGTGCGGGCGTCGTCTGGCCCCAGAAGGTGTCGAGGCCGGTCTCGTAAGCGGTGTGATAGAGCCCGTTGACCATGGTGATGCAGACATCGAGGTGGTCATGCGGCACGATATGCGATACTTCGACGCCAACGGCCTTGATGGCCGAGCGGAAATCAAGCTGTCCGGCTAGGAGCCTGGATATGCCGAGATAGTGATCGAGCAGCGCTGACGGCGCGATCTTGAGCATGATGTCCTCCCCGCGACCACTCCCACGGCCGCATCGCCTTCATAACACATCTCGATAGGGTGGTCGTCTTGCGGGATCCCGCAGGACTTTGGGTGATTCCCGCAAACGTCCTGCCGTCCCGAACCTGTACAGGCGTCGCCGTTCGCTCCATCCTGATCCTGCCGAGAAGAGGAACTCGGCGGGGAGTTCAGACCGGGACATAACCGGCTGTTTGGAGGAAACCGGCGACACGCGCGCCGGACAACAGGGAGTGAGATCATGAAGACCAGCAGAACCCTTCTGGCGAGCGCGGCACTGTGCCTTCTCGCCACATCCATGCCGGCACTGGCCGACACTTCGGGCAAGAAGATCGCCCTTTCGAACAACTATGCCGGCAATTCCTGGCGCCAGGCCATGCTGACGAGCTGGGAAAAGGTGACCGGCGAGGCCGTGAAGGCCGGACAGGTGGCAGCCGCCGACGCCTTCACCACCGCCGAAAA
>OGCL01001998.1_pt1 | contig 15614 bp, 11 predicted proteins | sample 1570041 | NCBI WGS metagenome assembly OGCL01 (sample SAMN06266162, study PRJEB24511) | hot springs metagenome | isolation source: Hot spring water | place: South Africa: Limpopo | collected 2015-06-22
GCCAAGGGCGAGAAGATTTCGGAAATCCGCGACCTGCGCGGCACCGCCTTCATGGTCGGGCGCGACTGGCTGCCGTCCGCTGAGTGGGAAGAGATGGATTCGACCGAGGTCGATACGCCCGGCCCCTTGGTCAAGCACGCCGATCCCTACGCGATGGACGAGGGCACTGACAATAATGCCTGTGCGACGCCGGCTGCCACCGATGGTGCCCAACCGGTGCGCATCGTCTCGCGCGCCGAGCGCCTGGCCGCCCGCCGCGAACGCCGCGCCCATACCGTCGTCCGCCTGCCGGCCTACGAGCAGGTCAAGGACGATCCGGTGCTCTATGCCCACGCCTCGCGCACCTTTCACCTCGAATCCAACCCGGGCAACGCCCGCGCCTTACGCCAGGCGCACGGCGAGCGCGACGTCTGGCTGAATCCGCCGCCGGTGCCGCTGACTACCGAGGAACTCGACGGTGTCTACGAGCTGCCCTATGCCCGTCGGCCGCATCCGGCCTACGGCGAGGCCAAGATTCCGGCCTGGGAAATGATCCGCTTCTCGGTCAACATCATGCGCGGCTGCTTTGGTGGCTGCACCTTCTGTTCGATCACCGAGCACGAAGGACGCATCATCCAGAGCCGCTCCGAGGATTCGGTGATCCGCGAGATCGAGGAAATGCGCGACAAGACGCCGGGCTTCACCGGCATCGTTTCCGATCTTGGCGGGCCGACCGCCAACATGTACCACTTGAAGTGCAAGGACGAGAAGATCGAATCGGCCTGCCGTCGGCTTTCCTGCGTCTATCCCGACATCTGCGAAAACCTCGGCACCGACCATACGCCGCTGATTTCGCTGTACCGCCGGGCGCGCAGCCTGAAGGGCGTCAAGAAGGTGCTGATCGGCTCCGGCCTGCGTTACGACCTGGCGGTGCGCTCGCCCGAGTACATCAAGGAACTGGTCCAGCACCACGTCGGCGGCTACCTGAAGATCGCCCCGGAGCACACCGAGGACGGCCCGCTGTCGAAGATGATGAAACCCGGCATTGGCACTTACGACCGCTTCAAGCAGTTGTTCGACCGCTTTTCCCGCGAGGCCGGCAAGGAACAGTACCTGATCCCGTATTTCATCGCCGCGCACCCGGGCACCCAGGATACGGACATGGTCAACCTGGCGCTGTGGCTCAAGAAGAACAACTTCCGCCTCGACCAGGTGCAGACCTTCCTGCCGACGCCGATGGCGCTGGCGACGACCATGTACCACACCGAGAAGAACCCGCTGAAAAAGCTGCACCGGCAGGGCGGGGAAACCGTCGGCGCCGTGCGCGGGGCGCGCCAGCGCAAGCTGCACAAGGCTTTCCTGCGTTATCACGACCCGGAAAACTGGCCGCTGCTGCGCGAGGCCTTGAAGGAAATGGGTCGCGCCGACCTGATCGGCAACGGCAAGAAGCAGCTGGTGCCAGCCTGGCAACCGGCTGGTACTGGCATGAAGGCAGCGGCAGCCGTTGCCGCAGCCTCAAGAGCGGCGCCGGGCGGAAAATCTGCGCCTGCCAGACCGGGGGGCTCGACCCACGGCAAGCCGCGTACCGGTCATGCAGCCTCGGCGGCCCGTCCGGCGAACGCGCAGCGTCCTTCCGGTCAGCGTCCTGCGCCGCGCAAGAAAAATTCACCACGATAAAAACAGGGAGAACCGCATGGAAGAAAAACAGGCCACCACCTACGAGAAAATCGGCGGCGAAGCGATGGTCGGCAAGCTGGCCGACCGCTTCTACGAACTGATGGACACCGTTCCCCAGTTCGCCGAGCTGCGCGCGATGCACCCGCCCAGCCTGGCCGGCTCGCGCGACAAGCTGTTCAAGTTCCTCTCCGGCTGGTTCGGCGGCCCCGACCTGTTCGTCGAGGAATACGGCCATCCGCGTCTGCGCGCGCGCCACATGCCCTTCGCCATCGGTACGCTCGAGCGCGACCAGTGGGTCGCCTGCATGGTGCTGGCGATGGAGGATGTCGGCATCGAGGAAGACATCCGCAAGGTCTTGCTGAACAACTTCTTCAATACCGCCGACTTCATGCGCAACAAGGAAGGCTGAGTTTCAGCGCCGGGCGCCTGACACTTCGCTGAAGAAAGTCCAGATCGCCTCGCTGGCGTCAAGCGCCTGCGAGGCGTTTTCCTTGCCGCGGCGGACGGCCTCGGCGCCCGGCCAGGAATGGCCGCCGTCGGCGGTGACGCAGAGCTGGACGGTGGCGCCGTCGCGGCAGCCGCGGTAGCGTTCGCACCAGGCGCCAGGTCGTTCCAGTGTGCGTTCGGGTTGCGTCTGGCAGGCGTTGCGGCCGACCCAGCGCTTGACCGTTTCCGGCGCCGAGACGAAATCCATGACCTTGCTCGCATCGCGAAAGGCGTCCGGGCCGGCTCCGCCGTCGAACAGCACATGCGTGTCGTTGCGCGCGTGGATGTGCAGGACCGGCACCGGCCGCGCCGGTCGGCATTCGGCGACGGCCTCGGTACCGGCGACGGCGGCCACTGCGCGGACCAGGTCGGCGGCTTCGCAGGCCAGCCGGTAGGCCATCATGGCACCGTTCGACATGCCGGTGGCGAAAACGCGCTGGCGATCGATTGCCACCCGGCGGCCGATATCGGCGACCACGGCGCGGCTGAAGCCGACGTCGTCGCTGCCGCGGTCACGCGCATCGCCGCAGCAGCCGCCGGCGTTCCAGGTGGCCAGCCGGCCGCGCGGCAAGCGGCTGTATCCATTGGGAAAGGCGACGACGAAACCGGCCTCGCGCGCCTTGCTGATCAAACCGTAGCGTGCGTCGTCGGCCATGAACTCGGCGTGTCCGCCGCCGCCGTGAAAGGCCAGCACCAGTGGCGCTGGCTTGCTGGTATCCAGACCGGGCGGAACGTACAGCGCGTAGCGGCGCTTCTCGCCGTCGTGGCGGATATCCACCATCCTGGCTTCGTCATGCTTGCTTCGGTCCTGCCAGCTTGCGGCTACCGGTGCGGCAAGCAGCGCCAGGAGGCAGAGGGTGAGGGCGCGATGCAGCATTTTGGGTACTCCGGGAGGTCTTGCCGCGAGCATAGGCAAGCTGCGGTTTGCTGTCCAATCGCAGTTGTTAGCAAACTTAAAATTATTTATCGGCTTGTTCGAGCAAATATGCTGCGACGCAGCATGGGATGGTAGAATCACGCCTTTGATTTTTCTGACTATTCCTACAAACATGTCCGCACGCCCCATCCGCAACATCGCCATCATCGCCCACGTCGACCACGGCAAGACCACGCTGGTCGACCAGCTGCTCCGCCAATCCGGTACTTTCGCAGCCCACCAGCAGGTGGTCGATTGCGTGATGGACTCCGGTGACATCGAAAAAGAACGCGGCATCACCATCCTGTCCAAGAACACCGCCGTCGAATACGAAGGCATCCACATCAACATCGTCGATACCCCGGGCCACGCGGACTTCGGCGGTGAAGTCGAGCGCGTGCTCGGCATGGTCGATGGCGTGGTGCTGCTGGTCGACGCCGCCGAAGGCCCGATGCCGCAAACCCGTTTCGTGACCAAGAAGGCGCTGGCCCAGGGCCTGCGTCCGATCGTGCTGGTCAACAAGGTCGACCGCGACGGCGCCGATCCGGACAATGCTGTCAACCTGACCTTCGACCTGTTCGACAAGCTCGGCGCCACCGACGAGCAGCTCGACTTCCCGATTGTTTACGCTTCCGGCCTCAACGGCTGGGCGGCGATGGAACTCGACCAGCCGCGCGAAAACATGAAGCCGCTGTTCGACACCATCCTGCGCCATGTGCCGGCCCCCGATGCTGATGTCGACGCGCCGCTGCAGCTGCAGATTTCCGCGCTCGATTATTCGTCCTACGTCGGTCGCATCGGCGTCGGCAAGATCATCCGCGGCCGCGTCAAGACCGGCCAGAACGTGATGGTCATGTTCGGCACCGAAGAAGAGGCCGCCGAGCACGACCGCTCGCCGATCAAGGCCAAGATCGGTCAGGTGTTCGGCTACAAGGGCCTGAACAAGGTCGAGATGGAAGAGGGGCTGGCCGGTGACATCGTCCAGATCACCGGTATCGAGGATCTGGTGCTGGGCTGTACCGTGACCGATCCGGACCAGCCGGAAGCACTGCCGCTGCTGAAGATCGACGAACCGACGCTGTCCATGCAGTTCATGGTCAACACCAGCCCGCTCGCCGGCACCGAAGGCAAGTTCGTCACCAGCCGCCAGATCCGCGATCGCCTGCACAAGGAACTGCTGACCAACATGGCGCTGCGCGTGCATGACACCCCGAACGGCGACGTCTTCGACGTGGCCGGCCGCGGCGAACTGCACCTCGGCATCCTGCTCGAAAACATGCGTCGCGAAGGTTACGAACTGGCTGTCGGTCGTCCGCGCGTGGTCAAGAAGGTCATCGACGGCGTCGAATGCGAGCCGTACGAGCAGTTGACCGTCGACGTCGAGGAAGAACACCAGGGCGGCGTCATGGAAGCGCTCGGCCTGCGCAAGGGCGAGATGCTCGACATGGTGCCGGACGGTCGCGGTCGCGTCCGTATCGAATATCGCATCCCGGCCCGCGGCCTGATCGGTTTCCAGGGCGAGTTCATGAACCTGACCCGCGGCAACGGCTTGATGAGCCACGTCTTCGACGAATACGCCCCGGTCAAGGAAGGCACCGTCGCCGAGCGTCGCAACGGCGTGCTGATCTCGCAGGACAACGGCGAAGCCGTGGCCTACGCGCTGTGGAAGCTGCAGGATCGCGGCCGCATGTTCGTCAGCCCGGGCGAAAAGCTGTACGAGGGCATGATCATCGGCATCCACAGCCGCGAGAACGATCTGGTCGTGAACCCGATCAAGGGCAAGCAGCTGACCAACGTCCGCGCCTCGGGGACTGACGAAGCCGTCCGTCTGGTGCCGCCGGTCCAGCTCAGCCTGGAAGCTGCCGTCGAATTCATCGACGAGGACGAACTGGTGGAACTGACGCCGAAGTCGATCCGTCTGCGCAAGCGCCATCTGACGGAAATCGAACGCAAGCGGGCGCAACGCGGCCTGTAATTGTCATGCGCTTCTGCCAGCCCTGCCGGGAACTGGTACAGCGTCACCGGAAGGCGGCCCGTTGGGTCGCCTTTTTCATTGGTCTGTCGATTTTCTTCACCTTGCTCGGCCTGGTCAGCGACCCGGTCAATGGCATCGGTTTCTGCAAGGTTTATCCCTGAGCGGGCGGTGTCTGACTCAGGAAGCGTTCGGCAAACTGCGCGTGCGGCAGCGGGCGGCTGACCAGGTAGCCTTGCACCACATCGCAGCCCAGTGCCGCCAGGATGTCCCACTGGGCTTGTGTCTCGACCCCTTCGGCGACGACTTCCAGCGACAGGCTGTGCGCCATGGCAATGATCGCCCGGACCAGCGGCTCGCTGTTGTGCTGCTGTTCGTCGTCGAGCAGCCCGGTGATGAAGGCGCGGTCGATCTTGAGTGAGCCGACCGGCAGCCGCTGCAGGTAGGAGAGGGACGAGTAACCGGTGCCGAAATCGTCGAGGGCGATGCCGATGCCGGCCGCACGCAGGCGCGACAGCTGGTCGACACCGTCGCCACCGGGGTCGAGGACGACCGACTCGGTGACTTCAACATCCATCGCCGATGTCGGCAAGCCGTTTTCCGCCAGGGTGTCGAGTATCCGTTGCGAGACGGAAGGGCGCCAGAACTGGCGCGGCGACAGGTTGATGGCGATCGGCGGAATCCCGCCGTAAAGCTGCCGCCATTCGGCAATCTGCCGGGCGGCACGGTCGATGACCCAGTCGCCGAGCGGGACGATCAGTCCGCATTCCTCGGCGACCGGAATGAACTGGTCCGGCGGGATCATGTTGTCGCCGTCGCGCCAGCGCAGCAGGGCCTCGGCGCCGACCAGTCGACCATCGGCCAGGCTGAGCTTGGGCTGGTAGTGCAGTTCGAAACAATCGTCCTGAAGTGCCTTGCGCAGTCGCGTTTCGAGCGATATCCGCAAGCTCAGGCGCTCATCCATCTGCGGCGTGTGGAAACGGATGGCGTTGCCGCCCAGGGCCTTGGCCGCATACATTGCCGCATCGGCGTGACGCAACAGGGTTTCGCCGTCGCTGGCATCTTCCGGAAACAGGCTGATGCCGATGCTGGCGGTACTCAGGAAAGTCGTGTCGTCATCGACCAGCGGTTCGCCGAGCGCGTCCTTGAGTTTCTGGGCAACAGCCAGCGCCGTGGCGCCATCGCTTTGCGGCAGGATGATGATGAATTCGTCACCGCCCTGGCGATAGAGCTGACTGCCGGCCGGCAACAGGTTGCGCAGGAGGATGCTGACGGTTTGCAGCATGCGGTCGCCGGCACGGTGACCGAGGCTGTCGTTGATGTTCTTGAAGCGGTCTAGGTCGATGAACAGGACGGCCAGCGTTTGTTGCTGCCGGCCGGCTTCGTCGATGGCGGCCTGCAGTTGTTCGGCGAAAAGCAGGCGGTTGGGCAGACCGGTCAGGCTGTCGTGGCGAGCCAGGAACTCCAGTTCCTCCTGATGTTGCCGGCGTTCGGTGATGTCGGTGACCGAGCCGACCATCTGGTAAGCGGTTCCGTGCCGGTCGCGGACGGCCAGTCCGCGCGAGGCGATCCAGCGGTACTGCCCGTCGCTGGCCAGTACCCGGTACTCGCAATAGAAATGATCGGTTTCGCCCTTGATGTGCCGGGCGACTTCGCGATTGTAGAAAGCAACGTCGTCCGGATGCACCAGGCGGAGCCAGGCGTGGGTGTCGGGCAGGAAGTCCTCACGATAGCCCAGTATCTGGAGGAGCCGGGAGCCGACGCGAAGTTTCTTGCTGACCGGGTCCCAATCCCAGAAGCCGTCGTGTGCAGCCTGCATGGCCAGTTGGTAGGCCTGGGAAATCGAGCGGTAATGCTGGAATTCGGCATTTGCCAGCCAGAGCATCGCGACGCCGGCCACACTCAGCAGCAGGACGGAAAACAGGCCGGGCAGGAGAAGATTCAAGGCAAGACCGACCACCACCAGGGCAATCGCGCCAAGAATCGCCGTCGGATACTGCAGCGACGATAACCAGGAAGCCTTGACCGCAGGCATGGCGCTGGTCAGCCGCCGGTCATCGACATGAAGCGGATGACCTGTGGGTTGTTCATCTGGTTGGAGAAGTCATGCCCGAAGGGCTTGATTCCCATGCTGTCCATTATCGCCTGGCGGAGTGCGAGGTCGTCGCCGCTGCGCAGCACCGGCAGCAGGTTGAGGGCGTCGTTCTGTCCCAGGCAGGGGTAGAGTTCTCCCTTGGCGGTGATGCGCACCCGGTTGCAGCTGTCACAGAAATTGTGGCTGTGCGGCGAAATGAAACCGACCCGTGTTTCACAACCGGGAATCCGCCAGTAACGCGCCGGCCCGCCGGAGTTTTCGTCCGATGGCGTCAGTTCGAAGTGCTGTCCGAGCAGTGCCAGGGTTTCCTCGGTGGAAATGTAGGTCTGGCTGCGTCCATGGATTTCGCCCAACGGCATTTCCTCGATGAAGGAAATATCCAGGCCCTGGGCAATGGCAAAACGGACCAGGTCGACAAATTCATGATCGTTGGTGCCGCGCATCATCACCGTGTTCAGTTTGGTGCGGCGGAAACCGGCCGTCGATGCCGCCTCGATGCCGCGCAATACCTTGCCCAGTTCGCCGATCCGCGTGATCTGCCGGAAGCGCTCCGGGTCGAGGGTGTCGAGGCTGATGTTCAGGCGTCTGACGCCGGCCGCCTTGAGCGGTTCGGCAAAGCGGTCGAGTTGCGAACCGTTGGTGGTCAGCACCAGGTTGTCTAAGCCGGGCAGGGCACCAAGACGTTCGATCAGCCACATGACGTTCTTGCGCACCAGCGGCTCGCCGCCGGTCAGTCGCAATTTGTTCACGCCCAGGCCGACGAAAGCTTCGGCCACCCGCAGCGATTCTTCGAGACTCATGACTTGATTGCGTGGCAGGAAGGTCATTTCCTCAGCCATGCAATACGTGCAGCGGAAGTCGCAGCGATCCGTGATCGACAGGCGTACATAGCTGACGTGGCGACCGTATTTGTCGACCAGCGTACCTGGCTGATGGCCGGTCGTATTCGCTACGGGGCGGAAGTCGGCGAGGCTTGCGGGCGCATCCTCGACATGCAGGGTTTCGTTGCGCATGGGCCGGATTATCAGCGCTCGAAACACACGTAACAAGGGGGTAGATCGAAATGGGTAGTCGCCAAATTTGCCTTTGTCATCATCGGGCGGCGGGTGGTGTGGGTAATTATGCTAATATCTTCCCTCGCTACGGCCAAGCGGCTTGTTTTTCCGTTAAATTTTCCCATGTCGGTTCGACGTGCCGGAAAAACAAAAAGCCCAGCGGCATGGCTGGGCTTTTTGATGGAACTTGGCTCGCCGAAAGCAACAGTTCAGAGAACTGGGTGTCGATTGTGTTTGTTCAGTGAGTCTTGCTAAGAAAATTTTTCTGTGATTAAAAATTAATCAGCAAGAGGTCCTATAGTGAAACTAACCTTTCGCCCATCACTATCTTTACCATGACCTGATGAGCCCTTGTCTGCACCCTTGGCCATAAAATCTCCTCGGGCTGTTTTCCCACTTAAACAAGACACCGACCATTTCCCCTTTAAGTTTCTTTCTAAAGAGTAAAATCCAGTGCATTTATCAGCTGTTTCTTTAATATAAAAAACAAATTCTCCGCCATTTTCTTTTTGTAATAATTCGATTTTCCCAGCAATCAAATCCAATGAACCTTCCCAGTTGATTGCAAATGAACGCAACTCACTCTTAGGGGAGTTGCTTTTTGATGTCAATGGTTTATCAATAGACTTATCGTTTGTGTTGTAAAACACGATTGACTCATGGTCTTTATTCTTGGACCAATGCTCATCGCCGCAGTATAGTTTCCTTGTATTTCTCTGGTAGTAGATGTTTCCCCAAGAGCGATTCATTACTACTTCGGCTTTGTACCAGCCATCACGACCTTCGTGCAATGAGTTCACAATTACGTCACCATAAATTCTTTTGTTTCCAGAAATTTTTCTTTCTGGATTAGAGTATTCATATTCGTAAGTTATGCATCTTTCCTTTGCTGCAGCTGCCATCAATTGCAAAGTTTCATGCTGGTAGTCATTTAAGCCAACAGGGTTCTCCAGCAGATTAACGCGAGTTGCACATCCCGTTGCCAAAAACGTTGCAAAGAACAACAAAACCGATGGTTTTCTGGCAGTCTTAAAAATCATTAAAAAGGCCCCTGTGCTTATTTTAATAAATAAATATCAATTAAATCTTATGCTCTGCATTAAGCTACTATGGAGATTATCTACTGTCAACATGGCAATGTACTGTTAGCAAGAACACCCCCAGCAGCGCTGACGCTGGGGGCGGAGAGAGTTAACGGGGTCAGCACCCGCTCGGCTGTCGCCGTTGTCCTCAAAGTCTTGATACATTCCGCGCAGGATCATGCACAGCATGACCCTGCGCGACCGCGCCACCGTCGCCAAACGGGGCGTTATCGGAAGTCAGAGGGGCGCCAACCCCAGCCGACTCATTCCACCTGCTGCACCCGCCAGGGTGCTTGTCTTGCTTTTCGTCACGTCGTTCCCACAGGCAAGCCGGCGTTGCCGGCTACCGCACGTTTTCCATGTCACGGAGAAACGGCTTTCCTGAAGTTACTCGCTTATACACCTGAGAGATTTTTCGGCTTCGTTACCGCCGTCGCGCTCGTGCCACCGAGCGCGCTCCAAGGAGCATTTTGCACCGCGTTCATAAAAGGTTTTGTACGTACATTGCGACTGGCTCACACCACGGCAATCCAAAGGGAGCGTCTCCCCATTTCAGCGACCCGGACCGGGAAAAGCGGTTCGCTTACTCTTGAATGGATTGTGTCTCCGTGGTGCTTCCACCATGACCAGGCACTGAAGGCCCTACATCGCTGCCACGCTTACCAACTCGCCACCGTCCCCGCAGGGATGGGGTGGCTTTCGACTTAAGCTATCACCCGCCGCTGTCTGCCTCACCGTGCTACCGGTGTCACAGAACCGCTGGCCCGAGCAGCCTGGGGCACTTGCCTCATCTGTCCGATGCACACCTTCCGATGTGCTTTGTAGAGGTTCGCCGTGTTGGCGACGTTCCGCACTTTCATGCGGCTCCGTCGACGGGATTTACACCCGCTTTCCTTTTAATCTCGGCTGCTGGACATTTCCTTCCAGCGCCTTTGCACGTTCGCACCCGTCCGAGGCGGATCGCCTCCGGTATTGCATGAGATAAAGACAAGGGGTTACTCGTGCAGGCGCACGGATTAGTCCTCGTCCTCCCTCTCGCACGTGGCGGGCTCGATTAAGAGCACCACGCGCTACGTGACTCCCCGGGTGGCGCCCGGGGTGCTGGCACTGCCAGCGTCAAAACATGTCAGGGGGCGTTGGCGCGCCCCACTGACCCGCAGGTCGAGGTGTTGGCGCACCGTTGCCGTATCGCTGACTGCTGCGATTTGGCCTTGCTCAGTATAGTCAGCTTTCGCGCTTCTCTACCGCGTTCGCTGGCTACAACCATCCCAGTCCATTTGTTCGCTTCGCTCAATCGTCTCATTGAACGCTCCGGCTGCGCCTGAGCGTGGGTCGCTCGGGACGAGCCCGAGCGATTTCAGCTCGCACTTTCCTATACTAGATTTTGAGAAGGAACCGCGATGGATCAGCCGCTAAGAGCCCCCCGCAACCGCACTGCCGAATTACAACTGATACTCCGCCTGGTCAGCCAGGGCTACTCGCTCTGGACGGCTGACCAGATTCCCATCGGGAAGCTGCCAGGCTTCCTCGCCAAGTGGGAACACTATCGGCTCCTTGCTGACCCAGCAGCCCGCGCCTATCGCAAGCAGAGCGGACGAGCCAATACGTATCTCGTACTCGAACATCGATTCAACGAACTGGATGCCGATGCGGGGCCACGGGAGCCTATTCACTGGCTGATGCTCGGCACCCCGGGGCGCGATGGCTTAGGCGATGATGCTGCCCACCCTGGCCCTGTCTTTGACGCTGCAAATAAAGACCAGCGAATCGACTGGATGGGCTACCAGCTGACACGCCAGCCCAAGCACTACAAAACCGCCGGCGGGACCTTGCGCAAAGAAATCACCTGGACCTGGCGTTTGCCTGGGCGGCGTTACGGGGAGTGGGAAGCGCTGCTGGTTGCTGCGGCGAAGCAGCGTGACTACCCAGCCATCAACCAGGCATTCACTGTGTTGAGCACCTTGCCCATGTTCGCCGGTATCCGTGAGCAAGTGAGGCGACTGCATATCGAAACGAATCGCGTCCTGAAAAAAATGGGCGGCTCGATGTTGCCGCCACTCGATTTGCCTTTCATGACCATGCTGCCGATTTGGCTAGATCGGGAAGCGCCCTGAGCACCGCCTCGTGGACGATTTTCCGGCTTTAGCGCTATACCCAGTAATGCCTCTCCGGGCAGAGTTTTTTTCCAATCTGCCCGTGACGGGATTCAGGACACGACGACGATGCAGCACTTAAGGAAAAAACCATTTATTACCCCGGCACGGGCACTCAACTCGAGTGCCCATCATGTCGTCACCAAATTCGATTTGCCAAGTCGGCAAAAATCCCTCTGGCATTTCATTGTCAGATTCTGCTATGGTACCTGGCGTCAGATGCCACCTGGCCCTGCGCTCTCCGATTTCTGAGCAGCCCAGTGCCGCAGAACTGGCCCTGATTTCTGGCCTGCTGCCCGAACTCATCGAACAACTACTGTTCGATGCCGATGTTGATTACAAGGAGTGATGCCCATGGCGGTTGCAATCTACGCTCGTGTCTCTACCGTACGACAGTTCGAAAAGGACTTGTCTATCCCTGACCAAATCAAGCAGATGCGGGATTGGAGCGAGCAGAACGGCTATGTGGTTTCCAAGGAGTACATCGAGAAGGGCGCGTCGGGGACGGATGACCGCCGGCCGGCGTTTCAGGAGCTGATTGCCGAGGCTTGTCAGAAGCCTTCGCCCTACGAGGCGGTGATTGTGCATAGCCTGTCGCGCTTTTACCGTGACTCGCTGGAGTTCGCTTTGTACGAACGCAAGCTCAACCAGTGTGGGGTCAAGCTCATTTCCATCACACAACAGACGAGCGATGACCCGTCCGGCGAGATGGCGCGCAAAATCTTCTCGATTTTTGACGAGTACCAGAGCAAAGAGAACGGGAAGCACACTTTGCGAGCCATGCGGGAGAACGCCCGCCAAGGTTACTGGAACGGTTCTCGACCCCCGTTCGGTTACACCACTGAGGCAGCGCCAATCAGCAAAGAAAAGGTCAAGAAGCGGTTGGTCATCGACGAATCCGAGGCGCGGATCGTGCGCCAGATTTTTGAGTGGTATTTACGCGGGGATGGTGGCGCCGGTAGCGGCGCCAAATTCATTGCTACGGAACTGAACCGCCTGGGCTTGACCCATCGCGGCACGCAATGGACCCGTGGCCGGGTGCATGAGGTGCTTTCAAACGTTACCTACACCGGGAATTTCTATTTCAACCGGATGTGTAACAAGACCGGTGAGAAGAAGCCCGAGAGCGAGTGGATTCACATGGCGGTGCCGGTCATCATCGCAAGTGAGACCTTCGAGACGGTTCAGGCTCGGAAGGCGTCACGTAGTGCAGAGGTTGTAAATCCGGCTATCGTCGGCTCAAAAACCTTGCTGACCGGAATCGCCAAATGCGGCCTGTGCGGGGCTGGGATGACCCTGATGACCGGCAAAGGCGGCAAGTACCGCTACTACAAGTGTGCAACCCGCACCTGCAAGGGCAATCACCTGTGCGAGAACCCGGCGGTACCGATGGACAAGCTCGATAACGCCATCCTCAATCTGCTGGCCGAGAAGGTGTTCACCCCGGAGCGTGTCATGACGATGCTCACCGAACTGCGGGGCGAAATCGAAGCTCGTCAGAGCAACGAGAAAAACGAGATTGCCGGGTTGCAGAAGGAATTGGAAGAACTCGACAAGGCAACCGCGCGTTTGTATGAGGCGGTCGAGAAGGGGCTGCTGCCGCTCGACCAGACCTTGCAGGTTCGCAGTGAAAAGCTCAAGGTGCAGCGCGAGGAACTGGTCAGCAAGATTAATCGCTTCGGCCGTCGCCGTGCCTTGCCGGAGTTTCAGCCGGGGCAGGTCACCAATTTCTGCAAGGCCTTGCGCGAGAAATTGCTGGATCGTTCCAGCGGCTTCGGCAAGGCCTACCTCAACTGTCTGGTCAGCGAAATCAAGGTGACGGGCGGTGAGGTGGTTGTTTCTGGTAGCAAGGAGATGCTTGCCATGGCCGTCGCGGACACAAAAAAGGGCACTTCTGTTGAAGTGCCCAAATCTGTATTCGGTTGGCTCCCCGACCTGGGCTCGAACCAGGGACCTACGGATTAACAGTCCGGCGCTCTACCGACTGAGCTATCGGGGATCAGATCAATGTCGTGCAGGCCATTTTTCAACGAACTGGCACAACATCAGTCGAGAACGCGACTATAGCATGGAACGCCGGGCGCACTGAGCGCTGTCGCTTTTTGCATGCACATCGCGCCAGCGCTGTCCGCCTTAGAAATCGAGCCGGGCCGACAGCGTCACCGTGCGCGGCAGCATCGGGAACAGGTAGTAGTGGCCCGTCAGGGCCGGTGCCTCCCGCCAGGCCTTGGCGTCGAGCAGGTTGGTCACGCCCAGTTGCACCGTCCATTGCTGGCCTGCGGTGTGTGGCGTGGTGGTCTTGAGCGTCAGGTCGACGCGGTTCCATGCGGGCAGCCGCGCGGTGTTGGCCACATCCACCCAGCGACGACCCTCGCGTACCAGATCGGCCTGAACCGACACCGGCCAGGTCAGTGGCAGCGTGTACTGACCTGACAGGCGCAGCGTGTGCTCGGGCACGTTGGTGCTCTCCTGCCCGTTGACCGCAGGATTGGCGCTGCCGCGGCGCTCTGTGTCGATCCACATGCCACCGGCGGCGAGTTGCCACGGTCCACGACGACCCTGCCATTGCAGTTCCAGCCCGCGATGGGTGGCGGTGCCGTCAAGCAGGAACTCGCCGGTGGCCGGGTTGCCTGCTCCTTGTGGCTTGCGAATCGCAAACAGGCTGACCGACCAGTTCTGCTGTCCGTTCAACCAGGGTGCCTGTCCCTTGAGTCCCACCTCGGTCTGGCGGCTCTTGTGCACAGGCAGTGGCGCGCCCGCATTGCCGTACCACACCGCCGGCACATGCAGCACCTCCACGCCCTCGCCCCAGCTGACGTAGGCCTGTGTCGAAGGGGCCAGGGTGTAGCCCAGGCCCAGCCAGGGGGTGGTCAGGTCTTCGCTGATGCGCGGCGCAGCTGTGCCATCGGCCGTGCTGCGCGCGTTGCGGCGGATCTGGGTGTGGCGCACGCCGAGCCAGGCGCGCAGCGATTCGCTCAATGCGACCTCGTCACGCAGGGCCAGTTCGGTGCTGCGATCGGTGCGGTCAAGCCCCGCACCCAAGGCGGTGGGATCCGGTGTGAGCCCAGGCACGCCGGTGTACGTGTTGCCGTCGCCGACATAGTTGAATGCGGTGTTGTTGACATCGGTCTTGTGCAGCGAGCGCAGCAGCGACAGCTGCCACCTGTGGCCCATACCGCCGATGCGCGCCTCGCCTTCCAGCTCGCTCAGCAGCGAGCGCGTGATGCGACGTTCGCCCTCGGATCGGTAGTCGTAGTAGGCGAAGTCGCCATTGGCGCAGTACTGCGCGAAGTCATCGAAACCACAGCCGAACGGAAAGCCAGCCCGGTCGGCTGACTGCAGGTGCTGCTCGCCATAGGTCACGCGCGCGCGCAGCCCCTGGCCCAAGTCGCCTTGCCAGCGCAGCGAGCCGGTCGTGCCAGCCATCACCACGGGAAGAGTCCAGTCTTGCCGGTTGAAGTTGCGGGTTCGGTCGACCGAGTGGATCGACGGCACCCGGCCGTCCAGCAGGCTGTAGCCCGGCGCGCTAGGCTGGGCCAGTCGGCTGCTCTCGATCTCAAACTCGATCAGGTGACCCGGGTTCAGCCGCCAGTCGGTGGCCAGGGCGGCCAGTTTGCGTTGGCCGTGTGTGCCGTCCACCGGCGTGTCCAGGCGTTCGGCGGCCAGGTTCAGGCGGGCGCCGAACTGGCGGGCGTCGCCGAAGCGGTCACCCAGATCCACCGTGGAGAGGTGGGCGCCAGCATCCGTGGCCGACAGGCCGACCGAGCGGGTGCGGCCCTCGGGCCGCTTGACCAGCAGGTTGACCAGCCCGCCCGGCGCGCTGACGCCCGCCTGCAGGCCGCTGATGCCCTTGTACACCTCGACAGCGGCCTTGTTGTCCAGCGGCAGCCGGGTCTCGCCGTTGATGGGCAGCCCGTCGCGGCGGTAGTTGCTGGTGTTGTCCAGCGTGAAGCCCCGGATGGCCAGGATGTCCCAGTAGCCGGCCGTGTTGTAGCTGTCCGTCACGCTGGCGTCGAGCTTGGTCAGCTCGGCCAGGCGGGTGACCTGGGCTTGCTGCAGGGCGTCCTGGCTGAATGTCTGGGCCTGATACGGTGCGCGCCAGGCGGGGCCATCGCCCCAGCCCGACACGCTGGCGCGGTTCTGCCGCTCGGGCGTGGCGGTCACGCCGATGGTTGGCAGTGTGGCGGCTGCGGTGCCAT
>OGCL01001999.1_pt1 | contig 15588 bp, 22 predicted proteins | sample 1570041 | NCBI WGS metagenome assembly OGCL01 (sample SAMN06266162, study PRJEB24511) | hot springs metagenome | isolation source: Hot spring water | place: South Africa: Limpopo | collected 2015-06-22
GCCGGTCAGCTTAGGCTTGCCCAGCGCGATGCCCGGCAACTCGGGGACTCGCGCCTCGGGTTCACCGCCCGGCTGGCGCCCGGTCGCTCCGCCAGGGCCAGTCGGTCGTCGTTCTCGTCGGTCACCACCACCCAGCGGGCGCCGGGGAAACGGCACACGGCGGCACACATCAGACCGATGCGGCCGGCACCGGTGATCAGGACGTCCTCGGTCGCCACCGGAGAGGCCGGGTCGGGGCATCGGCACGTCCCGCATCCACAGACTATCGTCTATGGCACCACATCGCGCCAGGACGCCGCTCGCCCGTCAGGGAGGGGCTTTCACGATAATGCGACTGACCAGGCCTGCACTGCTGGACGCTCGTCGAGCAGCTCTGTTCCGGTGCAGTTGATACTTGACAGGCTTCACAGTATTGATAGGCTGATAACGTATCTCGATGGCAGAGAACTGCCCGCTTGCACCGCACTGCACCCGCTGAGGCTAGGGAATGGCCTCGCCCTTTGCCGCAAGGCGCCCTTTGAGTCCGGTCAGTCCCTGTAACCGGAACGTCCCGCAAGGGACCGGGATTCATGTCGTTCCATCCACCCGGCGGGGGCAATCCCGCGTGGGGCCTCCGTCTGATCGATCCACTACATGGAGGCTTGTGATGGTATTGAAGCCGGTTCAGGACATGCTCTATCGCATCAACGCCGAGTGGAATCCGGAAGATCGTTGCTGGATTGCGACCAGTGACGATTTGCCTGGATTGGTTACCGGGGCGGACAGCCTAGATGAGCTGGTCAGCCGGCTTAGGGCAATCATTCCGGATTTTCTGGAGGTCTTGGGCAATCCTACCGGGCGCGTCGAGTTCGTTCTTCAGACCTCGGAGCTGGAAGCCGTTCAGCTGGCAGCTTAGGAGGTTCCAATGGCGGACTACTCTCGCAAGCTGCGAGAGTTGCTGCGTCAGCATGGTTGCTACTTGATCAGGCAGGGCAGGGGAGACCATGAGATCTGGTTCAGCCCCATCGTCAATCGTCCATTCACGGTAGACGGCTCGATCAAGAAGCGTCACATGGCCAACGCGGTACTCAGGCAGGCCGGTATCGACAAGTTCTTCTGACATTGCCGCCCCATTCCGGGGCTTTTCTTGAGGGTGTTCCGCACATTCAAGAAAAGCCCTCCCGGGCTTGCCGGTGTTTCACCGTTGGCTGTCGGTTACAGCCCGAACGATGCGCGTCATGCATCGCCTTTCGAGTCCGGTCAGTCCCTGAAACCGGAACGTCCCGCAAGGGATCGGGATTACGTCGCTTCACCTTCCCTGTGGGGAACCAATTCCCCGCCAGGGGCATGGTTCCCCTTCATTCTTTTCAAGGAGAGAACCATGTCTGAATTTCAAGCTCAAGTAGCCAAAGCTGTCCCCACCGATGATAAAGGGTACTTCGACCTGCACGTCAGCGGGATCGGCTATCTCAATCGGATCCGGGAGGTGAAGCCCCGCAAAGGCCATCCCTTCCTGGCGTGCTCCATTTCCGCCATGCGGGGTGACCCGATGGATGTGGAGTACACCAAGTTCGATCTACGGGTGACCGGATCCGAAGCGAAGCGCATCGTCGCCATGCTGAGGCCGGAGGTGGACGCCAAGAAGGCCGTGATCATCGGCTTCAAGCTCGGCGACATCTATCCCGAAGCGTTCACCTACGATAGGGGCGAAAGAAAAGGTCAACAGGGGCTGGTCATCAAGGGCCGGCTGCTGAAGATCAACTTCGCCAAGATCGATGGGCGAACCGTGCCATTGCCCAAGAGTGAGGGGCCTGCTCAGGCGGAAGCCGCTGCAGGCTGATCTCTCTTCTGCCCATCCACACCTGCCGGGGAACACCAACTCCCCGACAGGGGCTTGGGTTCCCTGGCGTTTCCTCGAGGAGATGCACATGGAAGTCCAAGTATGTACTGTGATGGCATGCCAAGGCTGGGGCTACTTCATAGCCGCCCTGGCCGAAGACGGAGATCATATGCGAGTGTCCGAGGAGTTCTATCTGGACTACGAAGACGCGCAAGTCGCACTCTTGTCCGGCAGATGGACACCAGCGGCGCGGCTCGTCGCTGCCGCCTAGTTCGCTGCTTTTGTACTGTCACAACCAGCCCTTCCTCGGAGGGGCTTTCCCAGAGCGCATGCGGTGCGCTCCGGATAATACGGTTCTTCGCCGTTTCCGTGTTCGGTTGACAAACACGGGCCTTTGGCGCTTCGCGCCGAATCGAAAGCCGGTCAGTCCCTGAAACCGGCGGGCCTCATGGTCCGGGATTCTAGTCGTAGGCTGGAGCTCCCTTGCGCTTCCTGCGTCCCTAACAGAGAACGCTACAGTAACCGGCCTATCTCCCCTTGTGGCGGCCTGAAGAACCGCTGCGCAGTTCCAAATCTGGCTTCCCTCCATCACCCCGGGTGAAACCTGGAGCGATGTGGAAGCCTTTTGCATTTCAACCCAGGCGGGTGCCGAGTTCCCCGCCGGGGAAACGGTTGTCCTGCCGATTTTCTTTTCTTCCGGAAGGAGATCGTCATGCTGCAAATCAACGGAACACTCATCGTCAAGAAGATAAACGGCGCCAAGGGAGTATTTTCCGTGGGCGACCTTACCACGGACGTGGGCACCTTCAAGGTCAAGGACGCGATCCTGGACCAATTCGAGGAGGGCCGCTATCAAGGCAGGTTCGCCATCTCCAGCATCTATCTGTCGTCCTACATCTGGCGCGGCAAATCGATGACGGACATCCGCGCCAACCTGGTGGATGTCCAACTCGACGAGGTGGGGGAGGTGGCCCCGGAATCAGTATCCATGCAGGATGAGCCCGATCCCATCGAGGAGGAGGCCGCCAAGCCGCAGGCCTCTCCATCCTCCGAGCCCACAGTGCTTGTGGTCACACCTGGCGGCCAGGTGGACGTGGATCCTGCCCTGGAGGCGCTGGTGAAGCTATTCGGTCCCGAGCTTGGGCCGAAGGTCTGGAAAGGCGAGGGGGTCAAGCTCGACCCCACCGTGGACCGGGGGCTGTTCAGGGAACAGCGTGATCGGCTCAAGCGCCTTGGCTACAGGTTCGATGCCAAGGCCCAGTCATGGGCCATGGACAGCGACGCCTGAAGCCCCGTCGAAGGAGCGGATCATGGGAAGCAATAAGGCTGATGCCATGCGGCATGAGAGCCTGGCACGGCGCTACACGACCTCCATGGAGATCGTCGCCCTGACCCGTCAGGTCAAATCGGTCACCAGCGCCGTCAATGGAATCCTTTACAGGTACGGCGATCAGCTCGGTATCCTCTGCGAGGACGAGCGTAAGACCTTGAACGCGGCTGTTCTGGTCATGAAGGGGCTGCTCGAAGACATCGGGCGGGCCAAGGATGCGGTGAAACGCATCGAGGCCGAACGCAACGCCGAGGACAAGCGTCGTGAGCTGGCGGCCTTGGAGGCAGCGAAGGCCTTGTTTGCACAACCCGGCATGGGGGAATCCATCGCCCTCGTGCTGCATATGGGTGACGCCTTCCATGTCGTGTGTGACCTGCGCCGTAGCCTTGCCAAGCGGGACGCCTGGAGTGTGGCGCATTACGCCCAGGAAGTCGAAAAAGAGGCGGTCAGAGAACTCTCGCACCGGGTCAAGAAGGAAATCGAGCGGGGGCGATCTGCCATGGAGGCGGCCACCGAGCTACACCAGGCCTTCATGGCAGCGAAACCGGCCTTGCTCGAGCTACACGGAGCCTTCATCCAGGAGGTCAACGACTTCCTGGCGCAGAGCCAGATCGAGAAAAGCAACACTTGAACAACACTTGATTGCCGGTCGATATAGGCCTTTGCCCGCCAAGAGCGGGCTTTCCGATGTAACCTCATCGGCAAGCCCGTTCTGGGCTTTGAATCCGGGTTGCGGCGGCCCAAGCGCCGTGCCATTGACTTGGTCAGGCGTCCCGGCCTCCACTCGCGGACGCCCCGGCAACGCCGGATGGGGGCGCAGTCTTCAATGGTTGCATCTACCAGCCGGAACCCCCGATGGGTTCCCTGAGCCCGTTGTCGCACTGCTGACGTGCGTGCTGAGGGAACCCGTTGGCTGTCGGTTACAGCCCGAACGATGCGCGTCATGCATCGCCTTTCGAGTCCGGTCAGTCCCTGAAACCGGAACGTCCCGCAAGGGACCGGGATTCATGTCGTTTCATCAACCCACGCGGGGATATCGTTTCCCCGCCAGGGGCATGGTGTCTCCGCCCGATGCCCGCCGGTAGCGGGTTTGGAGACAGCCATGAAAGTAGAAGAAGGGGATGTTGTTCTTGCCCCGTTTGGTTACTCTGAAACACCAGAAAAAAAGCTCAGGCCATGTCTGGTTCTGAGCGTAAACCCGTTATGGGTTGTCCTGGTGCGCATCACCTCAAAAAAGCTCGACAAGGCGTTCGAGCACGAGGTGGTGTTGTCGGACGAGGAGTCGAAGATGATCGGGCTCACGACCCGAAGCAAAATCGACTTCCGCAAGAGAGACAGCATTCCGCAAGCGGAGGTCAGGCGCGTAGTCGGCAACATCGGTCGGCTGCCGCGTCGCCGGCTTGCGGAATGTTTCCTGGCAGCAAAGGCTGCCGGGATCATCGATTAGCGAGGAAGTTATTCGCTGCGTCGTCTGGGGCAAGCTCCGCAAGGAGTTTCGCCTTCAGGCGACGCTTTTCTTCTGGGCTTGCTGCGGCCCGGATTGAGTCCTGCTGCTCTGGGCTTAAGAACCGGAACAGCAGCCCGCTCTCGAGTTCCGAGTCATCCTCGAGAGGCAGTGGCACGCCTTTGGCGATCCGCTTCTCGATGCGCTCGCGGTACTCCTCGTCTGTGTTAAGGCAGGCGACCTTCCCGACTTTGTATCCGCGTCGCCTGAATTCGAGCTCCTCGAGCATGTCTTCGTTATCGGCGAGGTGCTGCCACGCCATGTTGATGGCGTAGGCTACCGCCCTGTTTTGGCTGACGCCCAGGAACTCGGCGATGTCCTTGACGCGATTGTGCTCAGTCTCGAAGCGGCTGGCTTTTTCGGAGAATCGGATGAGAAGGGTTTTCATGGCAGATCCTTATGAATAGTATCACTATGATACCAGATTGGGAGGTTGTCAAGATGGTCGAATCTCCGTGCATCAAGGTGTGCCAGACCCGCGAGGTCAGGCGTCCCGGCCTCCACTCGCGGACGCCCCGGCAACGCCGGATGGGGGCGCAGTCTTCAATGGTTGCATCTACCAGCCGGAACCCCCGATGGGTTCCCTGAGCCCGTTGTCGCACTGCTGACGTGCGTGCTGAGGGAACCCGTTGGCTGTCGGTTACAGCCCGAACGATGCGCGTCATGCATCGCCTTTCGAGTCCGGTCAGTCCCTGAAACCGGAACGTCCCGCAAGGGACCGGGATTCATGTCGTTTCATCAACCCACGCGGGGATATCGTTTCCCCGCCAGGGGCACGGTGTCTCCGCATTGTTCTGAGGAGCACACCATGTTCAAACTACCCAAAACGATCATCTGGAACGGCCAGAAATACGAGGTCCCAGACATGGACCAGATCGAAGAATGGGTATGGGATTCGGTCTGCGAGACGCCCGATGGCGACATCGTAGAGCCGGATCATCCGGACAGCTGGCTCAGCCTGCTCGGCCTCATATGAGGGCCTGACCATGGCACTGATCTTTCAGCGGCTGGCCCGCAATTTCATCAAGAACGGCTACTTCCCCACCGACGAGGCGACCTTGGCCGGGATCCTCTCCGCGCTGGACATCGCGGGTGGCGCCGTCCGCATCCTGGACCCCTGCTGTGGCGAGGGAACGGCGCTGGCGGAGGTGAAGCAGCATCTCACCGACTGCGGTGCCGTAGTCCAGGCCCTGGGCGTGGAGTTCGACGCCGAGCGGGCCTGGCACGCCAAGGGGCTGCTGGACACCGTGGCCCATAGCGACGTGGCCGACGTATTCGTCACCGCCCGCTCCGTGGGGTTGTTGTTCCTCAACCCGCCCTATGGCTATACCGTGGCCGACCGGGCAGGAACCTCAGAGCGCACGCAAGGCGACCGGCTGGAAAAGGTGTTTTGCCGCAAGGCGTTCCCCTGGCTCATGCTCGGCGGCGTGCTGGTGCTGATCGTGCCACACTACGTGCTGGACGCGGAGTTCGCGGAGCTGATTGCCCGCGGCTTCACGAAGGTGCGTGTATTCATGGCGCCGGAGCAGCGCTTCCGGCAGTGCGTGATCCTGGGGGTAAAGCGCCGGTCCGACCGGCCCGATCCTCAGGTGGCCGCGTTGCTGGAGGCGGTGGGTCGTGGCGAGCTACCCGAAACCTTGCCGGAGTGCTGGACCGGGGATCCTTATCTGGTCCCCGGCATCACGGAAGGCGCCGAGTTCGCCTTGCGCGCCTTACGGATAGATGCCGCGCAATTGCAAGCGGAACTTGACCGCCTGGCGGGCCACACCCTGTGGCCTCGCTTCCCGGCTCTGTTCTCGACCGCCCAGTCACCCAACCGGCCACCGCTGCGCGCCATGTCACGCTGGCATCTGGCCCTGGCCCTGGCCGCCGGCCAGATCGGCGGAGTGGTCCGCTCGAAGTCGGGTCGCGCCCTGCTCATCAAGGGCGACACCTACAAGGAGAAGGAGACCCACGTGGAGTACGAGGAACGCCGGGACGGATCAGTGGTTGAGACGCGCATCCTCACCGACCGGTTCGTGCCGGTGATACGCGCCATCGACCTGACGCCCGGCCCCGGCTATGGCGATATCGTCACCATCAGCTGAAAGGCCTGACCATGACAAACCATGCCACCACCGGTAATTCCGCGTTCTCCACGGACGACCTGGAGTTCGTCCAGACGGCGCCCACGCGCCTTCTGACGGCGGCAGCACAAGGCCGGGTCGATCTCAATCACCTGGCCCGGGTGGAACTCGCCTCGCGCGGGCTCGACCTGGACGGAGTCTGGGTCGGGTTTGCCCGCGCACGGGAAATCCACGGCTTCGAGCGCTAGTACCCATCTTGCCCCCTCCGGGGGGCCTTTCCTGAAGGCGTGGGTGAGCCTTGAGGAAAGGCCTCACCGGCCTACCCGTGTTTCACCGCCGACTGTCGGTCACAGTCCGCACGATCCACGTCAAGGGTCGCCATTGAGGCTCGTCAGTCCCTGCAACGAGCACGGTCGTCAGGCCCGGGATTCAGTGCTTCTTTCAACCCTGTCGGGGTTCGTCTTCCCCGATGGGGAGGGCGCCCTCGATGCATTTATCGGAGGGACAAGTGAACAAGGAAACCATCAGGAGCTTCCTGGCATGGCTTGATAAAGCCACTGAAGCTGAACTTGAGGCGAAGCGAATGGAGATTCAGGCGGCCTTCCCGAGAGTTTCAAGCCGGGAAGGCGGGGCCAATCTCAATTTGGCGCTGCGTCTGTTGGAGGCGCTGGCACGACTATCGCCAAGGAAACTCGGCGAGCGCTAGGCTCCAGTTTTGCCATGAGGCGGCCGAATTCGGCTTCTGGTGTCGGGCCTGGTGTGAACAAGAGCGCCACCAGCTCGCGTTCGATCTGGTCTCGGCCACCATCGATGGCCTCAAGGACTCGCCCGTTCGTCTTCATGAGGGCAGTGTAGCACAGCAGTTTTATTCACCCCCCGGGGACAGCCATCGTCCCCGTCAGGGGCTGGGCGTCCCCTCGTACAGAAGGAGACATCTATGAAACAGAAATGCTTCCAGTTGCCGGTCAGCAGTCCCACCAACATCTACGGTCCGGATTTCATGCTCGTGGTAATCAACGAGCAGGATGTGGCCGCCATCCGAGCCATGATGGACGCCCTGGGAGAACTTGACGCCGATGGCGTCATCGTCCTGGATAGCCGCCCGGAATGGTATCGCGGCGATCCGGAGTATGCGGCCGAGGAGATCTTCGCCTCAGGCGAGGATGTCAACCTGGACGCCTTCCTCGATGAAGCGTTCGATCTGGTCCGTGTGGAAGGCAGCCGCATGGTGGTCACCCGGTCGGGTGTGCAGTGGGAATCCGAATCCGCCGGTGGTGACCTGTTCCGGTCCAGCCTCTTGAATATCAAGAGTCTGGAGCGCGATCTTGGGCTTCAACTCGATTTGATACGGCCGCAATCCGAGCCGCTGTTCAGGCTTGAGCAACTGATCGCGGAGGGTGTCGAATTCCAAGACGCCCTGTGGGCGGTCAGCAGGCATTTCGGCCTCTCCAGAGAGGAAGCCGAGCAGCTGCAGCAGGATTACGACCTCGCCTGTGCGCTGGCCTCGTGACAGGGGCCCAAGACGTTCTGACTTTCAACCCCGCGGGGGCTCCGCTCCCCACGGGGAGAGGGTGTCTCCGCATCATCTGAAGGAGATCACCATGAAAACCGAAGCAAGAGGCGAGTGCTCGCTGTTTACAGCCGAGCACATTTACGAATACAGCCGTGCCCAGGCGATCGCTGACGGTGTGCTCATCGACGCCACGGAGATGGCCCGTAATGCGGGTTTCGTCATCCCCGTCGCGCTCACCTCCGCAGTCTGGGAAGAATGTGTGGCCTGGGATCAGCATGACAACGTATGCCAGGTCTACCAGGACGAGTCTGGCCGGTTGTGGGATGTACTATGGATGGCCTACATGGCTATACGCGCCCGCCGCGAGACGGACGACTCCAATAGGCTGCCATATCACCTGTATGTAGTGCCGCGGGACGGCAGATCGCAGGAGGCCCGCAAGATCGAGCTACATGTGCACATCGGGCCCGGCGACGCGGGCGAACCGGTCCTCACCATCATGCTACCCTGGGAGGACTGACCTGCTCGCCGACTCCTTCTCCACAATTTGCGGGAGAAGGGAGGCCATCGAATGAAGTCACCGCCCCTTTTGGGGCGCAATCTCAACCCGCCGGGGTGAAACGCCGCCCCGGACCGGGCGGGCGCTTTCCTCCGGCTTTTTTATGGAGGAAAGCATCATGGGATGGTTGTTCACCCAACATCGTACCCGCAAGGAACTGATCCAGCACATCACCCGTGATCTGGAGTACGACAGCGCCACTCATCGTTGCCTCAGGCATGCCGCCGTCGGAAACGTGTTGTGGACAGTCTGGGAAGTCACCCGTCCGGGCGGTGAGACGCGGCGCTACATCGGCTGCGACCTGATGGTCTACGACCGGCACGGCTGGGGCTACAAGGACCTGAGCGAAAGCATGGGCCCCTGTTACTACAGCTGCCCGCTGGCCTACTTGGACCTGGTGCCACCGGCAAATCCGGAATGGCGCGAGCAGGTGCGCGCCTGGCATGCCGCCCGCAAGCGCAAGGTGGCGTTAGGCGACGTGCTGGTCTTCGATGGCCTCGGAATACCTGAGGTCAGGGTGGTCGAGAAACGCGGTCGCCATCTGATCGGAGAATACGGTGGCCGCCTCTACCGCATAACACCGAGAGTGTTGGCCTGCGTGGTGGAGCAACGCCGGGCCGCAGCCGGCTGAGTCTCGGTTCATTCAATACAGGCTTGGCGAGGAGTCGGGTGGGTCCGTTGCATGGGAGGATCTGGACGAGGCCTATGCCGCCGCCCTGGATGCTCTGGAAGGCGGCCCTCGCTAGGCTGTACCGTACAGGGGCCTATACAAGCCATCGGCTTTGCGCCGAGCACCGAAGCAATGGCTGGCGGGAGACTAGCCAGTAGACTTTGTTGCCCCTCCGACGAGGGGCCTTTCCAGGGTGCCCAACCAGGCACCCCGCAAAGGCATCGGCACAGTGTTTCAACCGCTGGCTGTCGGTCGGTCACAGCCCGCCCGATCCCCGTCACGGATCGCCCTTCGAGGCTCGTCAGTCCCTGCAACGAGCACGGCCGTCAGGCCCGGGATTCAGTGCTTCTTTCAACCCTGTCGGGGATCCCGTACCCCCGCCAGGGGCATGGTGTCTCCGATTCCTTCTATTTTTTTTCGGAGGTCGCCATGCCCGTCGTCACTCAGATGTCCAATCTTGATCTTTTGAGCCACATGGTCGGCGAGAACATCGCCTACAACCTGCTTCATGAGAACCAGGGCTCCCTCTATCAGCTCTTCTGCCAATCCGCCTGTGTGGACCACAGGGTGTGTGAGGACACGCCGCCCTGCGCATGGGACCAAGTCCGCTTGCGACTCGATGTCGCCCGCGAGCTGGTTCGGCGCGGACTGGAGGAAGGCTTAAGGCAACGGGATGCCCTCGCGTCGCCCCAGGCGGTGCGGGAGTACCTGCAAGCCACCCTATCGCCCCTGGGCCACGAAGCCTTCGTGGTGCTGTTCCTGGATGCCCAGAACCGTCTGATCGCCGCCCGGGAATGCTTCCGGGGCACCTTGCGCCAGACCAGCGTGTATCCCCGCGAGATCGTGAAGATCAGCCTGGAGTACAACGCCGCCGGCGTCATCTTCGCCCACAACCATCCCTCCGGGGTGGCGGAACCCAGCCAGGCTGATCGGTGGCTCACCGATCAGCTGCGTCAGGCCTTGGCCCTGGTGGACGTGAAGGTGATAGACCACTTCATCGTCGCCGGACGGGAAACCCTGTCCTTTGCCGAGAGAGGGCTGATCTAACTCCCCTCTCTTGTTTTCATTTCAACCCCGGCGGGGAAACCATTCCCCACGGGGATGGTGTCTCCGTCCTTCTTTTCGAGGAGATCGCCATGTTCTACAAACTCAGGGAGCTGTCCGACCTGTACGCAGACGCCTGCGTGCGGGACAAATTCGGACAACTCATGTTCCTGTCCCTCTATGGGCGGGATACCGCCGTCCAGCAACTGCTCGCCGCCTTCACCCTCAAGGTGACGGAAGGGGGGCTCAACACCTTCCATCTGCAGGATCCGGAGGGCCGGGACCATGCTGTGTATGTGGGCACTGCCGACCGGCTGGAGAAATTCACCGGCAAGCTGCCCCGGGACAACCTGTTCGGCAACCTGGTCCATCTGTGGCTCTACGATCCGGCCCTCATCCGCCCGGATCGCAGCAATATGGTGGCCTGGGTGCTGGTGGATGGGGTTGATGCCCCCTCTGGCCAGGCCGATGTCATCCGATCACGGGTCTGGGGGCTCTACAAGCTGCTCTCGCCGGTTCCCTTGCTGGATACGTGGCAGCAGGCTGTTCTGTCCCGGACCTGGGACGAGGCGGTCACCCTCATGGCCGAGACCCCGTATCCGCCACTGGGCCGCATCTCTGCCGCCCGCGTCAGTCTGCCAGACCACTTCCCGGAGACCGTTTCCGGAATGGTGAAGGCGGGTGACCTGGCCCTGGAGCAATTCGCGCTCTCAGCCTGAGCCTGTCTCAACCCGCGGAAGGGACGGCGCACCGCTTGGCGCCGCACCCCCTTTCGCTACAATGGAGGAAACCATGATTGGAGTGACCACCATGCGCACTCTGAATTATGTGACTTGGGAAGAGGACGGCGCCTTCGTCGCCCAATGCCTGGACGTGGATGTCGCCAGCGAGGGCGATACACAGGACGAGGCCATCGCCAACCTCAAGGAGGCGCTGGAACTCTATTTCGAGAACGCCGTTGGGAACGAACCCAAGGCGCCCCCCGCTCGGGTGCGCCTGGGGGTAATGCGTATCGATGCCTAAGCGGTATTCCACCGCTGAGGTGTTGAGAGCGTTGTACATGGCGGGTTTTCGGCATCTTTCCCAGCGTGGCAGCCACATCAAGCTGACCGACGGGGAACATGTGGTCATCGTTCCCGCCGGGCGCAAGGAAATTCGCCCCGGCACCCTCAACTCCATCCTCAATCAGTCCGGCCTGTCCAAGGAAGTTTTCGACAACTGAGCAAGGCCTGAGCCAGGACTGACGTCCTGCCACACCCACCCCGCGGGGTAACCTTCCCCGCTGGGGGCTGGTTTCTCCGCGTTTTTTCATCTTTTCATCACAAGGAGAAACCATGTCTCACACTGTAACTGAAACTGTAACTGAACCCCACGTCGTCGAAGCCGGCAAAGACCGCCGCTACCTGTCCATGGCCAGCTTCATCGAGGAGTTCGGCGACGGGTTGCTGGATGCGGTGCAGTCCCAGAACCCGGCCGTCTATTCCGGACGGCCCGATCCGCGCCGGGAATCGGTCATGGAGGGCCTGCTGCGTCGGCCTTTTCCGGCCCAGCGGGATGTCGTCCAGGCCGTCACCCGGTTGCTGGTGGACGAGAACCAGCCAGCCGCCATCATCAATGCCGAGATGGGCACCGGCAAGACCATGATGGCCATCGCTGCAGCCGCCGTGCTGCACGAGGAAGGCTACCACCGCACCCTGGTGATCGCGCCGCCCCACCTGGTCTACAAGTGGCGCCGGGAAATCCGGGAGACCGTCCCCGATGCCAGGGTCTGGATCCTCAACGGTCCGGACACGCTGAATAAGCTGCTGCAGATCCGTGACATGCGCCGGCCGCCTGCGGTCCCCGAGTTCTTTATCATGGGCCGGGTGCGCATGCGCATGGGCTTCAACTGGCGCCCGGCCTTCATCACCCGCAAGCTGGTGGTGGGGGAGGGGGTTGAGCGGCAGAGGCTGGACTATGCGGCCTGTCCTAAATGCGGCGAGATCCTGAACAACGATGGCGGCGCACCCGTCCCCGCGTTCTTTGCCGCATCCTGGCTCAACGAGAACCGCGGCGCCTGCAAGTCCTGCGGGGAACGTCTGTGGACCCTGGTGCATCGGGACGGTCAGGCGAAACCCAAGGTGGACATGCTGCGGGAGGCCCTGACCCAGATTCCCACCATTGGCGAAAAGACCGCTAATCGGCTGCTCTCCACTTTTGGCGAGGACATGCTCATCAGCATGTTGGAGGACAACGTGTTCGAGTTCATCAACCTGATGGACTCGGATGGCGAGCTGTTCTTCAACGACCGGCAGGCCCGGCGCATGGAGCGCGCCATGGCCAACATGGAGTTCTCGTTCGGACAGGGGGGCTACCAGCCCAGCGAGTTCATCAAGCGCCAGCTGCCCCAGGGCTACTTCGGCCTCCTGGTGGTGGACGAGGGGCACGAGTACAAGAACGAGGGCTCCGCCCAGGGCCAGGCCATGGGCGTGCTGGCACGCAAGTGCCGCAAGACGCTGTTGCTCACCGGCACCCTGATGGGCGGCTACGCCGACGACCTGTTCTACCTGCTCTGGCGGCTCAACCCCAAGGCGATGATCGAAGACGGCTTCGGCTACTCCGCCCGGAGAAGCCTGGGCCCGGCCGCCATGCAGTTCATGCGCGAGCATGGGGTTCTCAAGGACATCTACAAGGAGTCCGAGAGCGCCTCCCACCGCACGGCGAGGGGCAGGAATATCACCCATCGCACCTCCAAGGGGCCGGGTTTCGGGCCCAAGGGGATCATGCGCTACGTGGTGCCCTGCACCGTGTTCCTGAAGCTCCGGGACATCGGTGGCAACATCCTGCCGCCCTACCGGGAGCATTTCGAGGCGGTGGACATGACCGAGGCGCAAGCCCAGGCATACGAGCAGCTGGTGCTGAGTCTCAAGTCCGAACTGCGCGAAGCCCTGCGCAAGGGCGACAAGAGCCTCCTGGGCGTAGTGTTGAACGTGCTGTTGGCCTGGCCGGACTGCTGCTTCCGCGATGAGCTGGTGCAGCATCCCCATTCCCGCCAGCAACTCGCTTTTGTGCCCGCACAATTCGGCGAGACGGAGGTTGGCCCCAAGGAGCGGCAGCTCATCGAGTTGTGCAAGTCGGAAAAGGCCCGCGGTCGGCGGGTGCTCGTGTATTCGATCTATACCGGGACGCGGGACACCACCAGCCGGCTCAAGGCCACCCTGGACCGGCACGGCTTCAAGACGGCGGTGCTCCGGGCCAGCGTGGAGGCTGCGAAGCGGGAAGATTGGCTGTTCGAGCAGGTGGACCGTGGCGTGGAGGTGCTCATCACCAACCCCGAACTGGTCAAGACCGGCCTGGACATGCTGGAATTCCCGACCATTGTCTTCCTGACCACAGGCTACAACGTCTACACCCTGCAACAGGCCGCCCGGCGCAGTTGGCGGATTGGCCAGAAGGCGGACGTTGACGTGTACTTCCTGGGCTATCGTGGCAGCGCCCAGATGGCCTGCCTGGGGCTCATGGCCAAGAAGATAGCGGTGTCCCAGTCCACGAGCGGCGACATGCCCGACTCGGGGCTGGACGTGCTGAACCAGGATGGTGATTCCATTGAGGTGGCGCTGGCCAGGCAGTTGGTTGGTTAGACGGGCCTCCGCCCGGTCGTTCTCCCCGTCCCACCGCAAAGGTGGGATTTACGGCGCCCTTGTGGGCGCCATTTTTTTTGGTTCTTGCGCTGTGGAGATGGTCTGAACGAAAGTGTGCGGCCTTCCCATGCCCGCAACGGAAGCGTCATGCCCACCAAGAAATCTGTCCAGACCAACCTCCATGACCTCTTTGGCGAGATCCCGGTCACCTGGGACGAGATATGGTTATGGGTCGAGGAGGTGGCGGGATTGCCGCGCGATTCCTGGCGCGCCGCGAACTATATCCGCTGGTGGAACGTGCCGGAAAAGATTCGCGCTGCCAAGCTGTCGGGCGAGTGGCCGCCAGATGCGAGCCGCTGAATACTGTGTCATTTTGAACTATACCCTATCCAGATGTCAGGCTGAGTCGGCCAACAGCGTCAGGATAGAGCACGGATGCGCATTACTTGACACACGCAGCGCATGGTCATAGATTTCTGACTGACACTTTCGGCCCAGGAGGCGTCTTGCAGGGTCATCGCATTGGCTACGTCCGGGTCAGCAGCTTCGATCAGAACCCGGAACGGCAGCTCGAACACATCCAGGTGGACAAGGTATTCACCGACAAGGCGTCGGGGAAGGACACACAGCGGCCACAGCTCGACGCGCTCCTCGCCTTCGTGCGTGAGGGCGACACAGTGGTGGTTCACAGCATGGACCGCCTGGCGCGCAACCTCGACGACCTGCGCCGCCTGGTGCAGAAACTCACCCAGCGCGGCGTGCGCATCGAGTTCGTCAAGGAGAGCCTGACCTTCACCGGCGATGATTCGCCGATGGCCAACCTGATGCTGTCGGTGATGGGCGCATTCGCAGAGTTCGAGCGCGCCCTGATCCGCGAGAGGCAGCGCGAGGGCATCGCGCTGGCCAAGCAGCGCGGGGCCTACCGCGGGCGCAAGAGGGCGCTGACGCCCGAACTGGCGGCCGAACTGCGCAAACGGGCAAGCGCCGGCGAGCAGAAGGCCAAGCTCGCGCGCGAGCTTGGTATCAGCCGGGAGACCCTGTACCAGTATCTGCGGATGGATTCCAATGCGTGAGACGCGGCACGCACAACTGGATCGTGAGTATGTTGGCATCCAAGACGATCATTCAAACCTCACGGGCCCGGCCGGGGACTTGTAGCTGTCATTTCCAAGAAGGCGACTGCACCAGTTCACGGGGCCGGACGCCCCGTGTGCAGCCGACTTCTGAACAGGCCGCGTCAGCAGTCCTATGCACGAAGCGCCGCGAGGTGGAGGAATTACTCAGGACCCCCCTGCACGGCTTTCATTATGGTTGCATGCCTGGTATCATGTAAACACGCATGCAACCAATGGAGGGCGCCATGCCATCAATTCACGAATCAAAGGCAGCCCGACACCGCGAGCGGATGCGCGCTGCGGGGCTGCGGCCTGTCCAGTTTTGGGTGCCAGACACCCGTTCACCCG
>OGCL01002001.1_pt1 | contig 15573 bp, 15 predicted proteins | sample 1570041 | NCBI WGS metagenome assembly OGCL01 (sample SAMN06266162, study PRJEB24511) | hot springs metagenome | isolation source: Hot spring water | place: South Africa: Limpopo | collected 2015-06-22
GTTTGCTGAATACTAGAACTTACTGAATAATTCACATAAGCAACATAACCAATAATGAGCAAAAAACTCCAATGTATGCGGATGGGAATCCCCTTCACGCTGGCCAATTCAAGACTAGAACCAGAAGATTTCATAACGTAAATTACTTAAATGGTTAGACAGACAAAATTAACCAGCTAAACGAAGAGTAAGTTCGCTCATCAATACTTCGTCGTCCACGCGTGCGCCAAGTCCTTTGGCCTTCAGATCATACTCTAAAAGAAGATGAAGTACACGACGGACATCTTCAAAACTGTATGTATTAATAGCAGCCAGATAATCATTTTTAGAATAAAAATTAAGGTTCATTTTCTGAGCTGCCTGGTCTGGAGACATATTTTCCCGCTTAATATAATACATAAACAGCAACAGATTGGAATAAAAAGCAAATACCTGATTAATGTTTTTAATCAGCGGATTTTCTCGGGAATTGCGTGCCATCTGTAAGCCTATCTGCAGAATTTTTGACTTGTCTTTACGAGCTAAAGCCTTATAAAATTCAAAAATGTTAAATTGTCGGCTGAAAGAGACCTTTTCAATCACCTCATCCCGGCTAATAATATGGCTGGCTGGGATCCCGATTGCTAACTTCTGAATTTCGTTATGAAGCTTTACTAAATCTGTGCCCACCAGTTCCATGATGGTCTGCACAGCATCAGCCGAGAAGTGTACATTTTCATTATGAGCCATAGCCTGAATGATGCCTGGTACTTGCTGTTCTTTGGGCTTTTCACTATTGAAAAAACGAATATTAGGATGATTCAAAAGATTCTTCCAAACGTTGCGTCTTTTATCAGGCTTGGCTTTATAGCCAATTACTAATATCGTTGTCCTTGTGGGCTGCCGGAAATAGGAGCTTAAAAACTCCATAAAATCAGCACTTTCCTTATCTTTCTCTGCGTCGTGTGCTTCTCTAAGAATCACCAATCGTCTGGAACTTTGGAGGGGGAAGCTGCGACAATCAGCTAAAAGGCTCTGCTTCACTAATCCTTTACCGTAATGCTTAGAAAAGTCAAAAGCTTTCTCCTCCTCCTTTAACACTTGAGATTCAAAGGCATCACAAAGCTTATCGATATACCAAGGCTCTTCACCGGCTAAAATGTACACAGGTGCAAGGTGCCCGTTTCGAATCTCTGCCAGAAGTTGTTCAAAGCTCACCATTGAGTGAGCAATTATAAGCAGCAAAAGTTTTGTTCAAGAATAGTTGTTGAAATTTTTTAAGAAAACCAGATATTGGGCACTAATTAGAATTTAAATTAAATTGGTTTATATTTAAATTTATTGAAGCATTAAGGTAAGAATAATCCGAAAGTTAAACACAAAAGTTTCTCATGTAAAGACTTCATATTAATTATCAAATTGAAATTCTAAAATCATGATTGAAAACTTTTTCCATATTTTTATGATTATGTGATTGTGGTCATAATATTTAAAACTATCAAAATACTATTACCAATCTATTATTAACCTTTAATCTGAACTTTTTTATTTCGGTAATTCTACTTTTTGGGATGAATAAATAACATAATTAGATGTCCGATTTAATAGCCAATATCTAATTTTCGGACTAAATTGAATGTTGACAAGAGGCATTTTTAGTAATGAGGTGTAGAACTATTCCTATTTTGATATGTTATTTTGCATTTGGCTTTAAATTACTAGCCCAAAACTATATTCAAACTATTAAGGGTCGAGTCATAGAACAAGACTCTAAAATGCCCTTACCAGGTGCCACAGTAGTGATTTTAAATACACAACCACAGATTGGCACTACAACAGATGAAAATGGCTACTTTAAGCTGGAAAGAGTGCCAGTTGGACGGTATGATATACGTGTGACTTACCTGGGATATGAAGATGTGAACGTAAAGCAAGTAAATGTCTCTACGGGTAAGGAATTAATGTTAAACGTAGAAATGACAGAACGTGTTAAAGAAATAGAAACCATTATTATCAGGGCTAATTCAGAGAAAGACAAACCTCTCAATGACATGGCAACTGTAAGTGCACGTACGTTTAACGTGGAAGAAACTCAACGGTATGCTGCAAGTTTTTATGATCCTACACGTATGGCTGTTTCCTTTGCAGGTGTCAGTACGAGTAATGATGCCAGCAACGAAATCATAATTAGGGGGAATTCGGCTCGCGGAATGCTTTGGCGTGTTGAAGGCATTGAAATCCCCAATCCTAATCATTTTAGTAATGGAGAAGGGGGATCAGGCGGAGGTATCAGTATTTTAAGTAGCCAGGTACTTGGAAGCAGCGAATTCTTTACGGGTGCATTTCCGGCTGAATACGGAAATGCATTGTCTGGAGTATTTGATATTCATTTTAGAAAAGGAAATTATGAAAAACGAGAATACGCCCTTCAAGTTGGAGTACTTGGTTTGCAAGCCTCATTAGAAGGTCCGTTCAGTAAAAATTACAGGGGGTCATATTTGTTGAATTATCGATATTCTACGTTGGTTTTATTGAATGCTTTAGGCTTTAAAACTGTGGATAATGCTTTAGTTCCAGAATTTCAGGACTTAAGTTTTAACTTTTATTTTCCAACAAAAAATGCAGGGACATTTACTCTATGGGGCTTAGGAGGTATATCCAAAGCAGGAGAAATCGCTCATAAGGATTCCCTGCTGTGGGAGAAACGAAGTGATAGGTTCGAGGACCACAATTATCAAGCAGTGGGAGCCTTAGGTATTACACATACCTTTCCCTTACACAATCAAAAAACATATTTAAAAACTATTTTGGCTTTTACAGGTGATAATCTTAAGTACAGGTTGGACTCGCTTGATAATAACTACATATCACAAACAGCATATCAAGATAGAATTACATACTACACGGGAAGATTTCATGTTTTTATGAATCATAAATTTAATGCCCAGCATTTATTTAGAGTTGGCGGAATTTATAGTCAATATTTTTATGACATTCTGTCCCGGGGGCTCATGTTACAATCCGGACAAACCGCCACATTTGTAGATGAAGGAGGATTTACAGGTTTATTGCAAGGATATGCCCAATGGAAATATCGAATAACTGATAAGATTAACATAAACCCTGGATTCCATACTACATATTTTCTATTAAATAAAAATAATGCTATCGAACCGCGCATAGGTTTCCAATGGAGATTTAAACCCCAGCACACCCTGAATATTGGCGCCGGCATGCACAGCCGTATTGAACCCATCTCCAACTATTTGAGCCGTATACACACAGATTCAACAAGTTACACTCAACCTAACAGAAACTTAGCACTGACGAGAACCTTACATATTGTTGCAGGGTATGATTGGAGCTTCGGGGAAGATATGCATTTGAAAACCGAGATATATTATCAACACTTGTATGATGTACCGGTTGATACAACTACGGGAAGTATTATAAGCATTCTAAATGCCAGTGCTGAAATCCCCAGAATTGTATATGCCAATAAAGGATTAGGTCGAAATTACGGTCTAGAAATTACAATTGAAAAGTTTTTTTCAAAGAATTATTTCTTTTTGTTTACAGGTTCGTTGTTTCAGTCGAGGTATAGCATGGGAGATGGTATTTGGCACCACACACGATTTAATGGTAATTATATGATGAATATTCTGGGTGGTTACGAATTTCGTTTTGGTAAAAGTCGACAAAACAGCTGGGGTATAAATTTCCGACTGATTTGGCGAGGAGGCAATCGCTACACGCCTGTAGATATAATTTCTTCCAAACAACAAGGAAGAGAAGTTTTAATCACAAATCAGGCATTTAGCAAAAAAGTACCCGATTATTTCAGAATAGATTTTTCCAAACATATTCGGTTTAATTTTCAAAACTGGGCATTCAGCATTTCTACTGAAATACAGAATCTAACCAATCGGTTAAACGTAAACCGTTACTTTTATGATCCCTACACACAGGAAATTCGCAGCGCTTTAATGTTTGGGTTGTTGCCCGTTTTTAATCTTAAGTGTGAGTTTTAAATCAGAAATCTTATCTGATTAGAAGTTATATTTTTCTTGTTGTAGAATCATAATGGATCAATATTTACTCATCATTATTACTGTAATCTTGAAAAATTTTTGCTTTTATAAAAATTTCTCAATAATTTTGTCCTTGCAAAAATTACCAGTTATGAAAAAAATCTACATTCTACTTCTTTCTCTAGTAATGGCCGGCTTAGCTTCGGCGCAGAATCGTCAATCTCAAATTTTATGGAATGGAAGTTTCGAGGCCTTGAAAATCTTTCAAGGTGATAAAAATCTAACCGATACACTCTTTCCTCCACAGAGGTCGGGTTGCGATTCGCTTGTCTATATTTACACTTTCAGCTCACCTAATAATGGATATGTAGCGGGCACAAATAGTTTTGGCGATTTAGAAAAAGGACAGGCCTACACAGCTACCATGAACGCGAAAGTAACCGATGTCCTTATTCCGGCATTGATTGTGACTGGATCCGGAAACTATACAGCCAAAGTGTATGCTGTGAGCAATGATACAGTAATTGGATCGGTTTTAGGCCAATCAAGCCCTACAAATCTCCAAACCCCTGGGGTATACGTGTTCCCTATCAACTCTCCGCCTTCGGTGACGATAGGTTCTAAATTTATGGTTTCAACTACGGTGAACGCCAATCCGGGCGACACTTTAGTTGTGCCCATGACGGCCTTTGGTTGCGGAGCTCGAGAATCATTTGAGAAATGGAGCGACAACATCTGGTATGTTGTTCAAACGGTTTATGGAGATGATGCCGACTTTTTTATCGGAGCTGTTCTAATGGACAATACATCCGTTCAAGATTTGGAAATGTTCACAACGATGGTATTTCCTTCGCCAGCTGACCAAATTGTTCATATTTCTGCCGGTGTTAGGAAGTCTGGCTTGTACACTCTGCATATATTTAATCAAACCGGTGCCTTGGTAAAAACATCCCAATTAGGTTTTATTCCGCAGGGTAGTTTTAACTTTACATTAAATCTGGACAATTTAGCTTCTGGTATTTACACTTATAGGATTTTAAGCAATGAAGCGGTAAGTTCAGGTCGTTTTCTTAAGAAATAAATAAAAAAATATTTAATGCTGAACAGCCCGGGATATACCGGGCTTTTTTTGTACTTATTCAAATTGTATTAATTTTGTTTTACTACTCATGATTATTATCAATAATTTTATTATTTGGGGATTTTTGATAATTCTAATATTCAATAATTCTCAAGCGCAGTCTGCTGTTACATGGGCGGAAGATATTGCCCCTATATTGTATCAAAATTGCACAAAATGTCACCACTCAGGTGGTGCAGGGGGCTTTTCCCTGGTGAATTATGTAGAGGCTGCCTCCATAGCAGGCGCCATCAAAAGTGCCGTTGTGTCTAAAAATATGCCTCCCTGGCCCCCTGATCCAAACTATTCTGAGTTTGCTTACGAACGTCGCCTTTCAGACTATCAAATAAATCTTATCAGTCAGTGGGCTGATGCCGGAGCTCCTCAAGGGAATCCGGCTCTTGCGCCTTCACCCCCGGTGTATACAACTGAATTTGAAATCACCAATCCAGATTTGATCACCACCATTCCTGTTTATCAAGTGAATACCTCCTCTGATTTATATCGTTGTTTTGTTATTCCAGTGAATTTGGGAGCAGGAAACAGATTTATTTCCGAAATGGAAATTGTTCCAGGAAACCCGTCCATCGTGCATCATGTTCTGGTTTTTGCTGATGATACTAATCAACCACTCCAGTTGGATGCTCAGGATCCGGAACCTGGATACACCTCATTTGGAGGCACTGGAAGCAACAATTCCAAACTTATTGGCGGATGGGTCCCCGGCACCAGGCCCTTAAAATACCCCAATGGCTTTGGCGTGAAAATTTCAGGTAATACGAATATTATCATTCAAGTTCACTATCCCGCTGGAACAGTGAATCAATTTGACTCTACCTCCATACGGTTTAAGCTGGCTCAAGGCCCAGGTATCCGTGAAGTTTTTATCTATCCTTTAATAAATCACGTAACCTCTTTGACCAACGGCCCCCTAATGATATTGCCAAATGAGGTTAAAACCTTTCATGCAATGTTCACGGTTCCTGGGTATGATGTTTCCAACTTATTTGTAGCACCACATATGCATCTAATTGGACGCAGTATTGTTTGTTGGTTGGTTACACCTTCACAGGATAGCATCCCAGTGATCAGAATTAACAATTGGAATTTTCAATGGCAGGGATTTTATTTCCATAAAAAGCTGAAAAAGGTTCCTGCAAACTCCGTAATTTATGCTCAAGCTGTTTACGACAATACTACTGAGAATCCATTCAACCCCAACAATCCACCACAACTGGTAACCGCCGGGGAAGCCACAACAGATGAGATGTTCCTGATTTACTTTGGATCTGCCCTTTATTTTATGGGAGATGAACACATAGCTATCGAAGACCAATCAGTAAGTTCAGAGCCAGTGGACTTTAGTGATATTATTAAGTCACCGCAATTGTATGATCTTTTTCCCAATCCAACGAGTCATATTTTAAACGCGGAAGGATTTCTTCCAAAATCTGCACTTAATCAATTTGAAATTCTGGATATGCATGGTCGGGTAGTCTGGTCGCAGGTTAAAGAATTACAAGCCGGTCTATTCAGCTTCACAATCGACGTATCCCAACTTTCACCTGGTCCCTACACCTTAAAAATGATCTCCGGGAATAACGTCCGAACCAAGAGCGTATTAAAAAACTAGTATTTTAATCCTTTCTAATGTTGGATTAAAATTTTCCTGGTCAAGTAATTAACTCCCCCTTGATTCAGTTTCATAACATATAGTCCGGAAGGGATTTCCTCTCTGATATTGATAATTCCAGATCCAAATCCCATGATCTGGCCTTGAATTAATGAACGTCCTGTTAAATCATTTAATTCATAATGAAACCCAGAAGAAGCACTAGGCCAATCCACGATGAGAAGATTTTTAGCTGGGTTGGGGAAAATGTTTAAATCTCCTTTAATTGATGTAGTTTCTGTTTGGGCGGAAAATGGAAATACTTCAAAAGTTAAAAATAAGGTATCATGAAAATTAAAGCTCGTATCAGCCAAAATGGCTCGTAAGTGATAAATACCGGCCGCGAAATTTCCCAAATACACTGTATCTTGTGAGTGGCAAATCGCTGTAAGCATGCCCACCTGATGGTATACAGTCAAATCAAGAGAATCTGATCCAAAAAGCCCAGACCAGAATAAATTTTTACAACCAGTATTTGGATGCGTTGAAGTGTAGATAAAATAAACATCTTCACCTTCCATGGGGGCACCTGGATGAACCCAGGCACTGTCAAATCTTGGAATTTGTGAAAAAGACGAAAGCGAAACAAATGAAATTAATAGACTAATAAAAATTGTTCTCATAGCATATTTTAGACGAAAGAGCAATTACTCAGGTTGTATTAAGAAAATAAATATGGTATTTTAAATATGAGCATATTGAATTTTAATCAATTTGCTATATAGACCACTTTTGGCCATCAATTCTTCATGCGAACCACTTTCTTCCAACCTGCCCTGATTAATGACCAAAATCCGGTCAGCATGACGTATTGTAGATAACCTATGCGCAATTATTACTGAGGTACGTCCCTGAGTAATTTTCTCTGTAGCATGTCGGATCAGGTTTTCGCTTTCATTATCCAGGCTCGATGTAGCTTCATCTAATATAAGAATTTCTGGTTTTTGCACATAAGCGCGCACAAAGGATACAATTTGCCTTTGGCCTGCAGATAACATGACACCACGTTCTCGTACATTAAAATGAAGACCCCCAGGCAGTCGGTTGATGAATTCTAAAACTCCTATTTCTTGAGCTGCTGCCTTTACGTCATCTTCAGAAATCTGAGGATCAAATAGTCGCACATTGTCCAGTATACTACCGCTGAACAAGAAAACGTCTTGCAGAACAACACCAATATGCTTTCTCAGAAATTCAGGGTCGTAGTCAGTGAGCAAGTTACCATCTAATAATATTTTTCCGCTTTGATAAGGATAAAAACGTGTCAGTATATTAATAAGCGTGGTTTTTCCTGATCCAGAAGGTCCAACGATAGCCACTTTTTCTCCAGGCCTCACGTGAAAACTAATATTTTTTAATATCCAATGTTGATCATGGTATGCAAAATTTACTTTATCAAAAATAATTTCCCCCTTTAAAGAAACGGGGCTTAGGTGACCCTGGACATCACGATGGCGTTCTGAATCCAGTAAACGCAACACCCTATCTGAAGCTATGATACCCATCTGAATGGTATTGAATCTATCTGCCAGTTGACGCATTGGCCGAAATAACATGTTGATATACAAAACAAAGGAAATGATCTTTCCCCCCGATAATCCTGGATGAACTGTAATGAGTGATTCTCGACCTACCCACCAAACAGCCAGTCCTATGGAAATGGCTGTAACGACCTCCACTACAGGAAAAAATATACTGTAATACCAAATAGATTTAATATGCGCCTGCTCGTGTGCTTTGTTTAGTTTTTTGAATTTATCCAATTCTTGAACTTCTCGGGCAAATGCCTGGACAATAGCCATTCCGGCAATATGTTCCTGGACAAAGGCATTCAATTCTGCTACACGTGTACGAACTTCCTGAAAAGCTTTATTGACGCCGTTTTTAAAAATATTTGTTGCAATAATTAGTATGGGTAATGGAATCAAGGATACCAAAGTTAAAACTGGGTCAATCCAGAACATGAGAACAAGAGCTGTTGCTATTTTGAGAAGATCGCCTATTATCTGGATAAAACCTTCGGAAAATACTCCTCCAATAGTTTCTAAATCATTGACCACGCGCGTCACTACAGTGCCGACCGGCGTATTATCAAAATACTGCATTTTAAATTTTAGAACATGTTTATAAAGCTTGTTTCGGATGTTAAAGACAATGTTCTGTCCTAAAATAGCCGAACGGTATGATTGGAAAAATTGAACAACAGATTCAAAAATTAAGAGTATAAAAATGAGAACTGTCATTTGTAGGATTCCCTGCCTATTCCCAGTCAAAATGTAATCATCAAAAGTGACCTGAATAAGCCAGGGGCGAATAGGAGAGAGCGCAGAGGAAACTATGATGAGAATCACGGTTTGAAGAAACAAGGCTTTTAATGGTCCAGCTTCTTTAAGAAGCCTTCCAGCAGTCTTAAGCGTTGATAAATTTTCCTTTTCAGAAGCATTCATACCAAGTAGAATCCTCAAAAATGTGTGCAGGATATAGAGCTTCCAAAAAATAGAGTCCTTCTGCAGGTGCTTTGATCCCGCATTTTGTCCTATCACGGGAAGCCAGGATGGCGGTGACATCCTCAAGAGCTCTCTTTCCTTTTCCAATCTCTATAAGCGTACCCACTATGTTTCTTACCATATTCATTAAAAACCTATCTGCTCTTATTTCAAAAATTATATATCCCTTTTGTTCAGTAATAATGAGTTTAGTTAAATGGCAAATTTTGTTTTCGGTTTCGGAGCGCGCACTGCAAAAAGCTGAAAAATCATGAGCACCCTGGAAAAGCGTTGAAGCCTCAATCATTTTTTTTACATCAAGCTTTGCTGAAAGAATCCAAGAGCGGTTTCTTTCAAAAGGATTTTTGAAAAGACTCACACGGTACTGATAAGCTCTTTCGAAGGCATCGTAGCGTACATGAGCATTCGGAATAACTTTTCTCAAAGCCGTGATGGCTATATCTGGGGGAAGATGACTATTGGCTTTATGAATAAAATCCTTTGGCATGCTTATTTCTTCCGATGTATCCACGTGCACCACCATCCCAAGTGCATGCACACCACTATCAGTTCTTCCCGCAGCATACGCTGAAATACTTTCACCTCTCTGTAAACTCAGCACTTCCTCCAATACCTCTTGAATGGATAAACCATTTTTTTGCCTTTGCCAGCCTACATATTTGCTTCCATCATACATTAGACGGAGAAAATAGCGGGGCATGGGCCAAAAGTAATTTGTTTTCCGGACGTCCCAGATTAAACAGTGCAATGTCGTAGCGCACGGGATCTTTCGGATCAAGTAGTTTTAGATTGGCAGTTAATTCTTCTGCAGCTTTACGGTCATCCTGTTTACGCTTGATCAAAGTCAAATAGCGGGCAGCTCTTCCGGTATTCACATCCAAAGGGCAAACTAACACAGATGGAGAAAATTTGGTCCAGATACCCAAATCTACTTTAAAAGGGTCTCTTCGAATCATCCACCTTAAAAACATTAAAATTCTTTTGGCGTGACTGCCTGAAGCTGGGTCTGCCAGATGCTTGCGACTTCTTGGCAGATGTGGAACTCTGAGCATAAGGCTTCTGAAACAATTAATACCATCCATAATATTACCTGTTTCTGAAAAACATTGGTAAAAAACATCCTCCATATCCGCATATTCGAAATAGAGAAGTTGTAGGGCGGATAAGATAAACAGCAGATCCTGCCCATTTAAAGTTCGATAATAAAAAGATTTTAATAAGCCATGATCCGTTTCATTAAAGCGTAAGATAAATTCATATGGTTCATCCTCCATCAATTTTAAGAGACGCTGGGCCGAGTTAATAATACTTCTCCTTTGTCCCCAAGATATCATAGCTGTGAGGAAAGCGCTTATTTCAATATCCTGTTTCTTAAAAAATTTTTTTGGTATTTGTATTGGATCATTCTCAATAAATTGTGAATTTGAAAATCGAATTATATTGTCTTCCAAAAACCTATATAGTGACTCTAAATCTGACGTCATATTTAAATATTCTCTAATACAGGAAAATATGAAGATTCTGGTCCGTATCTTTTAATTTTATCCTCTAATACATATGTGGCAGACGGCGTAAAGCACAGGTTTTCAATATTTTTTGATGAAAAAAAATCGTTCAACTGATCTCGAAAATTCCAAGCTATTCCTCCACACAATACAATGGGACATGATGAAGATTTTTGGTACAGCGGCTTTAGATTCAAAGTCCAGAATTCATTCCAACCATTTTGCAAAAATTCTCTAATCCAGACGTGTCGTCTCACCTCATTTTCTCGAAGCCATAATGCGAGGGAAGCAGAATATTTTTTTCCTTCTCGGCCATAAATCCCTGAAATAATGGATTCTGGTTCTGAATTACTTAAAAATCCATGGAAGGAGACTTTCAATTCTTCTGGCATTGAACCATGAAGCCAGTACTTAAGAAGTTGCTTACCTATCCAAGCGCCACTCCCTTCATCTCCAAGAATCCAACCCAAGGAAGGGGTTTTCTCAGAAATATTTTTTCCATTCCAGACGGCAGCAGAGGATCCAGTACCCAAGATAGCCAAAATCGCTGGTCTTTGAAAAGCCATCCCTAAAGCTTCAAGATCTGAGCCCGCATAAATCAAAGGGGTGTGCAACCAATAACTTTTTAAAATCTTTTTCCAATATTCTTTTTGCGATTCCTGAATGCCGGCTGCAAAAAATAATATCTGATGTGGACAAGCATCATTTATTCTTTTTTTAAGCTCATCCGTGAGATCCTTAAGTTCAAGCAGATCAGAGTGAATCGCATGAAAAGGTCGGGAAATCTGAAATTTTTTGATAGTTTTATATGTTTGAATAAAAATACCTTGTGTTTGGCTTCCTCCACATTCAACCCATAGAATTTTATTTTCTGTTTTCATTTAAATAGAGCGAAATAAGACAATTATATTCTTTTGAATAAATATTATGAACTCAACATTATGATGAATTTGTTGTTTGTGTAGCATGAAAATATTCAGATTTGAAGTTGTTCAAAATTTTCAATCAGAGCGGGAAAAGATCTGGGAATTTATTAGCGAACCCCACAATTTAAATATAATTACGCCACCGGATATGCAATTTAAAATATTATCCGGAGCTAAGCCAGGGGAAAAAATGTATGCAGGGCAAATAATAACCTATACAGTACGTCCCCTCTTTCACTTACCAGTTACATGGGTTACAGAGATTACGCACGTTCGGGAGGGATGGTACTTTGTGGATGAGCAAAGGTTCGGGCCTTACTTATTTTGGCATCATCAGCATATTTTAGAAGAAATTTACGGGGGAATCTGTATGCGTGATGTAATTCACTATGCTCTTCCCAGATTTCTTGTTTTTCCCGAATTATTCGACAATATAATTGTACGTCGAAGATTGATGAAGATTTTCAGTTATCGTTTTCAAATCTTAGAAAATAAATTTGCTTCCTCAATTTCAAAACATGAAACTGTCCGTTATTAAGGAACTTGCCGAGAAATATTCGTTGGAAGACCTGATTTTGGCTGAGGATGCTCTATCGGAAGAGAGAAACTTACCCTTCCTGGTGCCGGGCGATGATGAAGGAGAAAAGCTTACCCACATATTAGGTGCCCGTTGGATTAAAGAAGAGATGCAAAGAACCGCATGTTCTCTGCCGGAAGCCCTCCGCTCTTATGCGTCCAGAGTGCGTGAGTCTATTTCTTAAACTTATCCCGAATAATATTAATAATATTTTTTGGGGGATCATTTAAAATTCCAAGTTTTAAAATTAGTCCATAAAAATTTATATCCATTCCATCTAATGTCAACTTTTATATTTAGCCCCTAAGCTCCATGCGTACTAAAAGTGAAATTGTTCAAAACTGGCTTCCACGTTACACTGGGACTGAACTTGAAGAGTTCGGACAATACATTTTACTCTGTAATTTTCTTGATTACGTCAAATTATTTGCCGAGAAGTTCAACAAGCCTATTCGTGGTGTAGGGACACACGCCATGCAAACTGTCACTCACGCCAATATTACAATAGTGAACTTTGGCATGGGTAGTGCGATGGCGGCTACCGTAATGGACCTATTATCAGCCGTTTCGCCTAAGGCACTTCTTTTTTTGGGGAAATGCGGAGGACTCAAAGAAATCGTAAGGATTGGGGATCTTATTCTACCAATTGCTGCCATTCGAGGCGAGGGAACTTCTAATGATTACATGCCGCCGGAGGTTCCAGCCCTTCCATCATTCAGACTTCAAATGGCTGTGGCCTATGCTATTAAAAAATTTGAAAAAGATTATTTTACTGGTACAATTTACACGACTAACCGTCGTGTCTGGGAACATGATGAGGCTTTTAAAGACTATTTAAGACGCATTAGAGCCATCGGTATTGACATGGAAACAGCTACCATTTTCACTGTAGGCTTCATGAATAAAATCCCTCACGGAGCATTATTACTTGTTTCTGACAATCCCATGCATCCCGAAGGCGTTAAAACTACTGAATCTGATAAAATTGTAACTACAAATTATGTGGCTTCACATTTGGATATAGGTATCACCGCCCTGGAAGAATTGAGAGACTCTGGGGAAAGCGTCAAACACCTTCGGTTTGAGTAAAGGATTTTAGATTAAAATTTATGGATTTGAGGCTTGATGGTTGATTATAATATCAAAAAGAGTAGTATCTAAAAACGCATTGATGCTTAAAAAATTTGGATGATCTGTTTTAAATCTGGAAGAAAAGAGATCTTTTTTGAAAGCGTTTAAATAGGCTTTGTATATAAGCTCAGTACAATAAAATTTAGTAGAATCCGAAAGATCGAATTTGTCATCAAATGCAATTTTCTGTTTTAAATAATTTCGGGCGAACATCAAAGGTTTCAAAGGATCTAAATTTTTATCTTTCAAACGCACTGTGATGATTGTCCTTGGAACGCTCTCCAAAACAAATTTTTCTAAGGATTCTTTTTGTACTCCGTCAAAGTTGGAAAGTTCGCTCGACACTGTATGTATAACATACCATTTGCCATTTTCATTTGTCAAGAATGCACAATGAGATAGGTTATAACCTGTTTGGAATAATTCGTTGATGACTGATGAAACAAATCCATTACCGCGGCGTAGTATAATATCGCCTTCCCTAAGTTGATTAGAATCTTTTTCAGATAAATGATAAAGATTTTCCTGGTTACTCTTTGGGCGACTTGGTTGTTTTAAATAAAAAAGCCCTGTATGTGATAAAAATAAAAAAACTGGTGTTATAAGAATAACACCAGTTTTAAGATTTAAGAAATACTTTAAATTAATGAGCAGCTTCCTTGTTTTCACCAGCTGGGGCAGTTTCTGCAGGCGGGGCGGCCTCTGAAGTAGCTGTGGTGTCAGAACCTTCTGGATTCATATTTAAATCACCACCTTCTTTCTTTTGATGCACCAACCATTTGTCACCTCTTTTGACAAGCTTAAGTTCATTTTTGCCTTCTTTCATGCAGCAAAAAGTGCAATCAGCAGTTGTATCCTGGACATTACATTTAATGTCTTTTATCTCCGTGACTTCAGGAAGCATTTTAAGTTGGTTGAGCGTTTCCAACATGTTTTGGGTTGTTTCCGTGCCGTATTTTTTTGCTTCATCTAATTTTTTATCTTTCAAGGCAGTGAGATACCCTTTTACGGAAGCCTCAGGACCAGAAGACTGGCAAGATAAAAAGATGGCAGAGGCTGAAACAACGCTAACAAAAAATGTGATTTTTTTCATGTGTTTTCTTTTTAAGCGGCACAAAGTTAAAACATAAATTTTTAATTAAGCAAATTATTTTTTAGATTTCCACATTGAAATTTTATTTTCATTTCCACGTATCAATCTTTTTATATTACTTCGATGGGTGTACAAAATGATAAGCGGCATTAAAACAACGACTGACCATTGAAGTTTAGAAGCATTGTTATGCCAAATTAAATGAAAAATAGGAAATACAATTGAAGAAATAATTGAACTTAATGAAATATATGCACTGAGTCTCCAAAGCACAAGGAAAACAATAGCTGATGAAATTGTAGCCAATGGGGCCAGGGCTACCATCACACCAAGTGAAGTTGCCACTCCCTTTCCACCCTTGAAATTTAAAAATACAGAATAAACATGACCAAGAACAGAGATTAAACCACATACCACACGAATATTACCGGCATGCTCAAGTCCTAACCAAACCGGAAGAAAAACAGCCAAATAACCTTTCAGGACATCTAGTATCAACACTATAACCCCAGCTTTTTTACCCAGAACTCTGAAAGTATTTGTGGCTCCCGCATTACCCGAACCATGCTGCCTGATGTCAATCCCGTACCAAAGCTTACCTATCCAAACAGAAAATGGAATAGAACCTAAAATGTAAGAGAGCATAAAAAATATAAAATACCTGGGATCAAGCCACATAAATTCAAGAATTAATAAATATGGGATTTATCCTATTAAAAGAAAATATTTTTATGTTAGAAGGCAACTCATGCATCAACACTTCTTTGAATTGTTCTGAAAGGAGATGTTCACTTTCATAATGCCCTATATCTACCAGAATCGTATCCGGCACAGCTTCTTCAAAATCATGATATTTGACATCAGCTGTTAGGAGCACATCGGCTTTTTCACGACATGCTGACGGATATAAAAAACTACCGCTTCCCCCACAAAAGGCTACTCTTTTTACTGTCATCGTGCCCAAGCAGCTATGCCTAATATATTTACATTTAAAAATATCTTTGATTTTTTGAACAAATTCGATTTGTCGGG
>OGCL01002003.1_pt1 | contig 15554 bp, 10 predicted proteins | sample 1570041 | NCBI WGS metagenome assembly OGCL01 (sample SAMN06266162, study PRJEB24511) | hot springs metagenome | isolation source: Hot spring water | place: South Africa: Limpopo | collected 2015-06-22
TCGAACAGCTTCGCGGCACGCCCGAGCGCGGGGCCGATGCGCTCGGCGCTCGTGTCCTGCAGCGTCACGCGCAGGCCAGCGGCGGCGCACACCGCGGCGATATCCCCGCCCATGACGCCGGCGCCGACCACGTGCACGTGCGCGATCGTGCCCTCGGCCTCGCGCGCGAGGTTGCGCAGCCGTTCGCGCAGGGAAAAGACGCGCAGCAGGTTACGCGTGCTCGGATGGGCGGCCAGGGCGCGGATCGAACACTCGGGGTCGTCCTGCGCCCGCATCGCGTCGCCGTCGTAGCGCTGCCACGCCTTCAGCATCGCATAGGGCGCCGGATAGTGTTCGGGGCGGGCGCGCTGCGCGATCCGGCGGCGCGCCTGGCGCACGGCGAGCGGCCGCAGCGGACCGAGGAGCAGCCGCTCGAGCAGGGGAAGTGAAGGCCGCGCGGGCGCCTCGAGCGTCAGCAGTTTCGCCGTGCGTTCGAAGATGCGAAGCGGCACCGCCTCGTCGACCAGACCGATCCGCCTTGCACGCCGGGCGTCGACCGCGCGGCCGGTAAGGAGCATGTCGAGCGCGTTGCGGGGCCCGACCAGGCGCGGCAGTCGCGTCAGGCCGTGCCAGGCGGGCCAGATGCCGAGCATCACCTCGGGCAGCGCAAGACGCGTGCGCGCGTCGTCGAGCGCGACGCGATAGCGGCAGGCGAGCGCCAGCTCCAGCCCTCCGCCCATGCAAAAGCCGTTGATCGCGGCAGTGGTCGGAAAAGGCAGATCGGCGAACTTGCGCGTCATTTCCCAGCCCAGACGCGCGAACGTCCAGGCCTCCTCGGGCCCCGCAAAGCGCGCGAACTCGCGTACGTCCGCCCCGGCGATGAAGTTGTCCTTGGCCGAGCGCAGCACCAGACCGCGCGGCCGCGTGCGCGTAAGCTCCGCGAGGAGCTCGAGCAGCTCCTCGATCGTCTCGCGCGAGAACGAGTTCGTCGTCTCGCCGGCGCGGTCGAAGCTGAGCCAGGCCAGCTCGTCGGCGTCGACCTCGAGGCGCCAGTGCCGGTAGCGGGGGGCGGTCGCGCTCACAGCGCCTCCAACAGCATCGCGCCGCCCAGGCCCCCACCGATGCAAATCGCGGCCATGCCGCGGCGTGCGCCGCGGCGCCGCAGGGCACGCAGAAGGTGAAGGACGATGCGCGCCCCCGAGGCGCCGACCGGATGGCCGACGGCGATCGCGCCTCCGTCCACGTTCAGCCGCTCCGCATCGAGGGCCCCCAGTGCCCCTTCGAGCCCGAGCGCCTCGCGGCAATAGCGCTCGTCGCGCCAGGCCGCGAAGCAGGCGAGCACCTGTGCGGCAAAGGCCTCGTTGATCTCCCACAGGTCGAGGTCGTTCAGCGCGAGGCCGTGGCGGCGCAGGATGGGGGTGGCGGCGTGCACCGGCCCGAGTCCCATGAATGCCGGGTCGAGCCCCGCCCAATCGACATCGACAATGCGCCCGATCGGCGCAAGCCGCCAGCGCTCGAGCGCCTCCTCCGAGGCGAGCAGCAGCCAGGCCGCCCCGTCGGTGACCTGCGAAGAATTGCCGGCGGTGACGTTTCCGTACTTGCGGTCGAAGAAGGGCTTGAGCCCGGCGAGCGTCTCGACGCTCGAGTCGCGCCGCACGCCGTCGTCGGCGACGAAGGTGCTGCCGTCGCGGTCGTAGAGCGGTTCGATCTCTCCGCCACCGGCGACGAGCCAGCCGCCGTCCTGGGCGAGCGCCGCGCGCTCCTGGCTGCGCGCAGCGTAGGCGTCCATCGCGCGGCGGTCGATCCCGAAACGGTGCGCCAGGTTCTCTGCGGTCTGACCCATGAGCAGCCCGACCATCGGATCGGTCAGTCCCTTCATGATGCCGATCACCGGGCGGAAGAGCTCGGCCAGGGGCACGCGGACGAGCTGCCGCGCGCGCGCCGCGCCGCCGCGGGCGGCCATCAGGTCGGCGAACCAATGCACCGCTTTTCGCGAGTAAAGCAGCGGCGTGCGCGAGAGCGCGTCGGTGCCGCCGGCGAGCACGAGATGCGAGCGGCCGGCCAGGATCGCGTTCACCGCTGCATCGAGCGCTTGCATGCCCGAGGCGCAGTTGCGCATTACCGTCCAGCCCGAGACGCGGTGGCCGCAGCCCAGGCGCAGCGCCACCACGCGCCCGATGTTGACCTCGTCGACCGACGGCGCCGCGCAGCCGAGGATCACGTCGTCGAGGTCCGAGGGCGCAAAGGGCTGGCGCAGGAGGAGCGCCCGACCCGCCTGCACCGCGAGGTCGGAGGCCGAGAGCGGTCCCGGCCGGTTGCGCGCCTTGAGAAAAGGCGTGCGCGCGCCGTCGACCACGTACACCGGCCGGGCGAGCGCGCTCATGCGGCGTCGCCCTGGGCTGCGCGCGCCGCGCCGCTATCGCGCGCTCGTCGCTCGACGATCTCGGCGCGGCCGAAGTCGCTCGGGAAATCGTCCACGGCGATCACGCGCCGGCGCAGCGCCTCTTTTCGCTGCCAGCGCTGCAGCTCCTCGGCTTCGAGGATCCCTTTCGCGTGGGCAAGCGCCGCCAGGTCGCTTCCCGGCTGCGCCAGCAGTGCCCCGTCGCGCACCGCCGCGCGCAGCTTCGCCTCGATCGGCTCGCACGCGACGGTGGCGAGGAAGGCGGCCTCGAGCGCCCCCGTCGCCTCCCGCTCGTCGCGCGAGACGTAGACGCCGTCGGTCAGCCGGTCGCGCGCCGCACCGGGCTCGAGCAGCAGCCTGGCGCAGCGGTGGTTGTCCCGGTCCTTGGGCGGCCGGAACGGGGTGCCGAAAGGAAACACGACGAAACGCAGCAGGGGGCGCAGCCACCTGACCGGAAAGTTGGTGTAGATCGCGTCGATCGCCTGCTGCGCCTGCCACAGGGCGTCGCGCACCGACGCGTGCACGAACGGCAGGTCCTCGCGCGGCCGGCCGTCGTCCTCGTAGCGCTTGAGCGTGGCCGACACGAGGTACATCATCGAGAGCACATCGCCCAAACGGCCGGAGATCTTCTCCCGGCGCTTGAGCGCGCCGCCCATGGCGAGCAGCGACACGTCGGCGAGGAACGCGAACGCGGCCGAGAGGTGGTCGAGGCGCTGGTAGTAGCGGCGGAGCTCCGGCGCCGCGGCCGCGGGAGGGCGGGCGAGGCGCGCCCCGCTCAGGCCGAGCACGAAGGCGCGCACGGCGTTGGCGACGACGTGCCCGACGTGGGCGGTAAAGGCGCGGTCGAACTCGCGCGAAGCCGCCTCGCCGGCGAGCTCCTTGGCGGCGCGCATCTCGCGCAGCAGGTAGGGATGGCAGCGGATTGCGCCCTGGCCGAAGATGATCAGGCTGCGCGTGAGGATGTTCGCCCCCTCGACCGTGATGCCGATCGGCATCAGCTGGTAGCCCCGGCCCAGCCAGTTCGACGGCCCGAGGCAGATGCCCTTGCCGCCATGGATGTCCATGGCGTCGTTGACGCACTGGCGCGCGCGCTCGGTCAAGTGGTATTTCACGATCGCCGATACGACCGAAGGTCTTTCGCCGGCGGCGACCGCGGCGGCGGCCAGCCGCCGCGCCGCCTCCATCAAGTAGGCGTTCGCGGCGATGCGGCCGAGCGCCTCCTCGACGCCTTCGAGCCAGCCGATCGGGGTGCGGAACTGGCTGCGCACGCGCGCGTACGCCCCCGTTGCCCGCGCGAGCGCCTTTGCTCCTCCCACCGACGATGCGGGAAGCGAGATCGCGCGACCGGCGGCAAGGCAGTTCATGAGCATCATCCAGCCTTTGCCGGCGTACGCCGGGCCGCCGATGATCCAGTCGATCGGCATGAACACGTCGCGCCCGCGCACGGGGCCGTTCTGGAACGCTGCGTTGAGCGGAAGGTGTCGGCGGCCGATCTCGACGCCCGCGGTGGCAGCGGGCACGAGCGCACAGGTAATGCCGAGGTCTTCCTCGCGCCCGAGCAGCCGCTGCGGGTCGTAGAGGCGGAAGGCGAGGCCAATCAAAGTAGCGACGGGCGCGAGCGTGATGTAGCGCTTGTCGAACGTCACCCGCATGCCGAGCACTTCGCGACCCTGCCACGGGCCGCGGCAAACCACGCCCCGATCGGGAATCGAGGCCGCATCCGAGCCGGCCTCCGGGTTGGTGAGCGCAAAGCACGGGATCTCCAGGCCTTTTGCCAGCCGCGGCAGGTAGTAACGCTTCTGTTCCTCGGTGCCGTAGTGCAGCAGCAGCTCGGCGGGGCCGAGCGAATTGGGCACCATCACCGTCACCGCGAGGGCATTCGAGCGCGTCGAGAGCTTCGCGACCACGGCCGAGTGCGCAAGCGCCGAAAAACCGAGGCCGCCGTACGCCTTCGGGATGATCAGGCCGAAGAAGCCTCGCTCCTTCAACGCCTGCCACACCGCAGGCGGCAGGTCGAGGCGTTCGTGCGTCACCTCCCAGTCGTCGACCATCGCGCACAGCTCCTCCACCGGGCCGTCGAGGAAGGCCTGCTCCTCGGCCGTCAAGCGTGGCGCCGGCGTCGCGAGCAGCCGGTTCCAGTCCGGCCGGCCGGAAAAGAGTTCGGCCTCCCAGCCGACGGTGCCGGCGTCGATCGCCTCGCGCTCGGTCTGCGACATTTCGGGCAGCAGGCGCCGGAACGCCGCAAGCACGTGGTCGGTAAAGACCGTGCGCCTCACCGCCGGCGCGTTCGCCACCACGGCGGCGAGGAAAAAAAGCAAAGTGGCGGCCGCATTCGCGCTCGCGCTAAAGCCGCTCAGTAGCGAAAGGGCGATAAGCCCTGCGCCCGCGGCTGCCGTCCAGACAAGAAGCGGCGCCCGAAGGTACGCAAGGATGAGGAAGGCGGCGAGGGCGGCTAAGGCGAGCGCGAGCACGGGGCTTGCCCCTCAGGCGACGGCGCGCGCCTTGCGGTGCGCCGCAGGCGGCGCACGCAGACCGGCGGCGAGGCGTGTGACGACCCGCTCCGCGAGCAGCTTGGGATGGCGGCGGTCCTCAGGCTTTTGCCCGGCGGTCGGCGGCGCGGGGTCGGTCGCCGCGAACGCGCAGGCGCACGTGCCGGACATCGAGCGCGTGTGCAAGTCGAGTTCCTTGCGCGGCAGCATCGGAAGCGCGTCTTCGGGCGTGGCGCCGTGGCGCGCCATCCGCGCCAGAAGCAGCTCGCCGATCCGCGCGCGCACCGTCCTCGCCGCTTCCGTGTACGCCTGGCTATGCAGACGGCTTGAGGCGCGCCCTCTGCTTGCCAAGTCGGCCCCACGCGCAAGCGCGGGGCGCAGGAAAGCGCGGTTCATCGCCGCCGCAGGTGTCGGCGCCTCCCGCGTTTCGACCTCGAGGCGGTCGAGCGCGGCAAGCCGCTCGGCGTTCAAGGGATCGAAACGCCGGCGGAACACCCCTTCGAGGGGCGTTACCTTGCCGCGGTCGTGGACCGCGGCGAGGTTGACGCCGGCGCGCGCGGTGGGCATTGGCATCGACGTGCCCTCGTCGCGGTGCTGCACGAAAAGCTCCTCGGCGGGATCGAGGATGCGCGCGCGTCTGCTGCGATGATCGGGCAGGGCGCGGGCGCTCTATCGGTCTAACGGAACGTTGGCATCGTAGCCCGGGCGCAGCGGCGGGTCAAACGCGCCTGCGGGTGCTCGCATACAATCGGCGCGATGCTTCTTCGCAATCGCCACGAGCACGCTGCGGCGCGCGCCGGCGGCGAGTGGCGCGCGGCGGTGATGCTCCTGCCGTACCTCTGGGATTACCGTGCGCGCATCGCCTTGGCGCTCGCCTTTCTCGTCGCAGCCAAGCTCGCCAACGTGGGCGTGCCGCTCGTCATGAAGGAGCTCGTCGACGCGCTCGACCCGCGCCTGGCGGTTGCGGCGGTACCGGCGGCGCTGGTGATCGTCTGGGGGCTTTTGCGCTTTGCGACGACGGGTTTCGCGGAGCTGCGCGACTGGGTGTTCGTGCGCGTCGTGCAGCGGGCGATCCGCCGTGTCGCGCTGACGGTGTTCCGGCACCTGCATAGCCTGTCGCTGCGTTTTCACCTGGAACGGCAGACGGGCGGCATGACGCGCGACTTGGAGCGCGGCGCGCGGGCGATCTCGCAGCTGCTCAACTACATGATCTTCTCGATCATTCCGGTGCTGCTCGAGTTCTCGCTCGTCGCCGCCGTGCTGCTGGGGCGCTTCGACTGGCGCTTTGCGGCGGTCACCTTCGGCGCGGTGGCCGTGTACATCGCCTTTACCATCGTCGTGAGCGAGTGGCGCATCGGCATCCGGCGGCGCGCGAACGAACTCGACTCCCGGGCGAACACGCGCGCGGTCGACAGCTTGCTCAACTACGAGACGGTGAAATACTTCGGCAACGAGGAGTTCGAAGCGCGCCGCTACGACGCCGAGCTGCGCGCCTACGAGGCCGCCGCGGTCAAGCAGGAAGGCTCGCTCGGCGTTCTGAACGCCGGTCAGGCGCTCATCATCGCGGTGGCGGTCACGGCGCTCATGCTGCTTGCGGCCGATGGGGTGGTCGCGGGGCGCTTCAGCGTCGGCGACCTGGTGCTCGTCAACGGCTTGCTGTTGCAGCTCTACATCCCGCTCAATTTTCTCGGCATGGTGTACCGCGAGATCAAGCAGTCGCTGCTCGACCTGGACCGCATGATGCGGCTGCTCGAGCAGGCGCGCGAGACCGAGGATCGGCCGCATGCCCGGGCGCTTCCCCCCGGCCCGGCGAGCGTCGAGTTTCGCGACGTGTACTTCCACTACGAGCGCGAGCGCCCGATCCTGCGCGGCGTCAGCTTTACCATCCCGGCGGGGCGCCGGGTCGCGGTGGTCGGCGCCTCGGGCGCTGGCAAGTCGACCTTGGCGCGGCTGCTGTTCCGCTTCTACGACGTCACCGGCGGCGCGATCCTCATCAACGGGATCGACGTGCGCGACCTTGCGCAGCAGTCGCTGCGCGCGGCCATCGGCATCGTGCCGCAGGACACCGTGCTCTTCAACGACACGATCGGCTACAACATCGAATACGGCCGGCCGGGCGCCTCGCGTGCCGAAGTGGAGGAGGCGGCGCGCGCGGCCCACGTCCACGACTTCGTCGTCTCCCTGCCGAAGGGCTACGACACGCTGGTCGGCGAGCGCGGGCTAAAGCTCTCGGGCGGAGAAAAGCAGCGCGTCGCGATCGCCCGCACCTTGCTCAAGAACCCGCCGATCCTCGTCTTCGACGAGGCCACTTCTGCGCTCGATTCCAAGGCCGAGCGTGCGATCCAGGAGGAACTGGACCGCATTGCCGTGGGCCGGACGACGCTGGTGATCGCCCACCGGCTCTCCACCGTCATGGGGGCAGACGAGATCCTCGTGCTCGCAAACGGCCGCATCGCCGAGCGCGGAACGCACGCAGAACTGCTTGCCGCAGGCGGTGAGTACGCGCGGCTCTGGGCGCTACAGCAGCAGGCGGCCGAGCCCGAGCCGCTAGAGGTGCGCGCGGCATGAGTCGGGCCTCGTTCTAAGCCCATTTCGAGGATATTCCTCCAGGCCTTTCATTCGCTTGCACTTTTCTGGCGGCTTCGTATACACTGGCCGGCGCCGGAACAAAAAGAAAGGGTCGCCCCCTGCGCAGCGAATCCCGGACCCTGCACCCGCTCGAGCGCATGGTCGCCGTCGCAGCGCTCGTCGCCGTGTTTTTGCTCGCCATCGGTTTTGCGCAGGCGGCCAGCCCGAAGCGGCCGCTTGCTGCGGCCGAAGGGACGCCGCGCATCCGCGCCGCTGCCGTGCTCGTCAAGGATGCGGGCAACGGCGAGACGCTGCTGGCAAAAAACGCCTCGGCCATTCTGCCGATCGCCTCGATCACGAAGCTGATGACCGCCATCGTGGTGCTCGACCAGGGGCTCGACCTTGGCGAGCAGATCGTGATCAGCGAGGAGGACGCCGACACGATCAAGCACACGCGCTCGCGCCTGCGCGCGGCGACGGTGCTCAGCCGCGACGAGCTGCTCCTTCTTGCCCTCATGGCATCGGAAAACCGCGCCGCGGCGGCGCTCGCCCGCACGGCGCCGGGTGGCAGCGCGGCGTTCGTCGCGGCGATGAACGCAAAAGCGGCGGCCCTGGGCATGCGCGATACGCGTTTTGCCGATCCCACGGGCCTTTCGCCCGCCAACGTCTCGAGTGCGCGCGATCTGGCGATCCTGGTGGAGGCGGCGCACGCGTACGCGCGTATCCGCGACTACTCCACGCGCGAGCGCGCGGCGGTGCGCGTGGCCGGGCGGTCGCTCGAGTACCGCAACACGAACGCGCTCGTGCGGCGGGGCGACTGGGACATCGGAGTGTCCAAGACCGGCTTTCTGGCCGAGGCGGGACGCTGCTTGGTCATGCACGTGCGTATGGCCTCGCGCGAGCTGGTGGTGGTGCTGCTCGACGCTTGGGGCCGGCAGGCGCGCGCTGCCGATGCGCAGCGCATCCGCCGCTGGCTCGAGGCGGGAGCGCCGCTGCGCCTGGCGCCCTCCGGTTAAGTGCGCCCTTGGCGGCCGGATCGGCCCGCGCCGGGCCGTAGGCCCATCGCGTGCGAGATGCGCTCGGCCGCCTCTTTGACGAGCGGCCCCCACTGCGGTTTCATCCGGTCGGCGGGTGTCGACAGCGACAGCGCAGCGACCAGCCGGCCCGATTCGTCGCGCACCGGCGCCGCGACGCAGCGCACACCGATCTCGGTCTCTTCGTTGTCGGTCGCCCAGCCCTGCCGCTGGATGCGTTCGAGGTCGCGCTCAAGGAGCGGCAGCGAGGAGAGGGAGTTGCGGTTGTGCGGCGCCAGGCCCGTGCGCCGCGCGTAGTCGCGCAGCTTGGCGAATCCGTCCTCGAGCAGGAAGAGCTTGCCCGCGGCGGTCACGTGCAGCGGCGCGCGCGCACCGATCATGTGCACGATGCGCATCGCCGAGCGACCCGACGAGGTGCGCTCGACGTACACGATCTCGTCGTCGTGCCGCACCGACAAGTTCACCGTCTCGCCGGTCTGAGCGTGCAACTCGCGCATCACGGGTAACGCGAATTCGCGCACATCGATGCGCGAGCGCACGAGCGCACCGAGTTCCAGCAGCCGCATGCCGAGTCGGTAGTTGCCGGCTTCGAGCCGGTCGACGAAGCGCGCCGCGCACAGCGCAGCGAGAATCCGGTGCGCGGTCGAAGGATGGAGCGCCGTGGCCTGTGCAAGCTGTTTGAGCCCGACCGCCTCCGGATGCTCGGCCAGCTCGTCGAGCAGCCGCGTCATGCGCTCGATCACCTGGATCGGTCCTTTGCTTTCGCTGCGGGTCGCCACCGGGACGCGATTCTATCCCACGATACGAAACGCGCCGATCCCCTGTGCTAGTCTTCCCGAGGATGCGCGTGGCTCTTTTTGTCACTTGCTTGGTCGACCTCATGCGACCGCGCATCGCCTCGGCCTCGCTGCGGCTCCTCGAGGCAGCCGGCGCGAGCGCGGTGGTGCCGGCGGGACAGACCTGCTGCGGCCAGCCCGCCTGGAACGCCGGTGCCGCGGCAAGCGCGCGCGCGCTCGCGCGCAAGACGATCGTTGAGCTCGAACCTTACGAGGCGGTGGTCGTCCCGTCCGGCTCCTGCGCCGGCATGATCCGGGTGCACTACCCGCGCGCGCTCGCCGACGATGCGCACTGGCGCGCGCGCGCCGAAAGGGTAGCGGCGAAGACGTTCGAGCTCACCGAGTTTCTCGCGCCGCGGCTCGCGGCGCCGCCGGCGCGCCGTACCGGCCCCGTCACCTACCACGACTGCTGCTCGGGCCTGCGCGAGCTCGGCATCAAGGCGCAGCCGCGCGCGCTCCTTGCGCGCGTTCCCGGGCTGGAACTGCGCGAGATGCGCGACAGCGAAACCTGTTGCGGCTTCGGCGGCAGTTTCGCGGTGAAGTTCGGTGCCGTCTCGTGCGCGATGGCCTCGGCCAAGTGCGCCGCGGCGCGCGCCACGGGCGCGAGCGCGCTCGTGCTCGGCGATCTCGGCTGCCTGCTGCACTTGGAGGGGCGCCTGCGGCGCGAGGGCGGCGCACCGCTCTCCCTGCTTCACGTCGCCGAGCTGCTCGGAGGAATCGCGTGACGGCGGGCGCGGGCTTCGACGCGGCGAGCCGCCGGGCGCTCGCCGATGTGCGCCTGCAGTCGGCGCTCGCGCGCTTTGGCGCAGGTTTTGCCGAACGGCGCGCCGCGGCGCGCGCCGCCTACGGCGAGGCGGCGTTCGAGGCGCTGCGCGCAGCCGGCCGCGCGATCCGCGACCGCGCGCTCGAAAACCTGTCCGGCTGGCTGCTGTGCTTCGAGCAGGAGGCGAAGCGCCGCGGCACGGTCGTGCTCTGGGCGGAGGATCACGCGCAGTTGTGCCGCCACGTGGTCGAGATCGCGCGCCGCCACGGCGTGCGCGCCGCCGTGAAGTCGAAGTCCATGGTTTCGGAGGAGGCCGGGTTGAATGCGGCGCTCGAGGCGGCGGGGGTGCGGGCCCTCGAGACCGACCTCGGCGAGTACATCCTGCAGCTTGCCGCGGAGCCGCCCTCGCACATCATCGCCCCGGCGATCCACAAAACGCGCGCGGACGTCGCCCGGCTGTTCGCGCAGGCGCACGGCCGCAGTCCGGGCGAGGACCCCGCGCGCCTGACGCGCGAGGCGCGCGAGGTGCTGCGGCCGCAGTTCCTCGCTGCGCAGATGGGAATCACGGGGGCGAATTTCTTGGTGGCCGAGAGCGGCTCGGTCGTACTCGTCACGAACGAAGGCAACGGGCGGCTCGTGACGACGCTGCCGCCCGTACACGTGGCGATCGCCGGCATCGAAAAAGTGATCCCCACGCTCGAGGACTTCGCCACGCTCAACCGGCTGCTCGCCCGCTCGGCGACCGGCCAGGCGATCTCGAACTACGTGTCGATCCTCACCGGTCCGCGCGCCGCGCAGGACTGCGACGGCCCCGAACACATGTACGTGATCCTCGTCGATGCCGGCCGCACGCGCTTTCTCGACCACGCGCTGGGCGAGATGCTGCGCTGCATTCGCTGCGGCGCCTGCATGAACCACTGCCCGGTCTACCGGGTAACGGGTGGCCACGCCTACGGCTGGGTGTATCCCGGCCCGATGGGGTCGGTGCTCACCCCCGTGCTCACCGGCTTTCGCCGCGGGACGGACCTGCCGCAGGCGGCGACGCTCTGCAAAGCCTGCGAGGTCGTATGCCCGGTGCAGATCCCGCTCGCCGAACTGCTGCGGCGTCTGCGCGAGCACACCTTCGAGGCGGATCTACGCCCGGCGCGCGAGCGCCTGGCGCTGCGGCTCTGGGCGTTTCTTGCGCTGCGGCCGCGCCTCTACGGGCTCGCGGCGATGCTCCTTGCGCGCACCCTGCGGCTCGCAGCGCGCGGGCGCGATGCGATCGCGCGCCTGCCTTTCGATCCGGGCTGGACGCAGGAGCGGGATTTCCCGGTGCCCGAGGGGCGCACCTTCCGCGAGCTCTGGCGTGCAAAGGAAAAACGACGACGCTGAACGTAGGGCGCGCCGGTGCGCTCGGCGCACGCGCGCCGCATGCGACAGGGAGGGACGGGCACGATGGAATACCGGAGTCTGCGTTACCAGATCGAGGGTGCGGTCGCGCGCATCGTGCTTGCGCGTCCGCAAGCGTACAACGCGCTCGATGCGACCCTTGGCCGCGAACTGCTCGAGGCGGCGGTCGCGGCCGACGAGGACGATGCCGTGCGCGCCATTGTCGTCACCGGCGCCGGGGCGGCGTTCTGCGCAGGCGGCGACCTCAAGTTTTTCGCCGAGAACCTGGATGGCATCGGCGCCGCACTCAAGCGGCTGATCGTCGATTTTCATGGCGCGGTCTCGCGGCTCGTGCGCACCCCGAAGCCGGTGCTCACCGCGGTAAACGGCGTTGCCGCCGGCGCGGGGATGAGCCTTGCGTTGGCGGGCGATTTCGTGCTCGCGGCCGAGTCGGCGCGCTTCACGCTCGCCTACGGCGCGATCGGCGCGAGCCCCGACGGCGGCAGCACCTGGTTCCTGCCGCGCCTGCTCGGGCAGCGTCGCGCGATGGAGCTTTACCTCACCAACCGCACGCTCGCGGCGCGCGAAGCGCTCGACTGGGGTCTCGTGACCAGGGTGGTCGAGGATGCGCAGTTCGAAGCACAGGTGCAGGCGCTCGCGGGCGAGCTCGCCGCCGGTCCGACCTTCGCCTGCGGTCGGGCCAAGGCGCTTTTTCAGCGCTCGCTCAACGAAACGCTCGAAACGCAGATGGAATACGAGGCGCAGGCGATCGCCGCGTGCGCAAGGAGCGAGGATTTCCGGAACGCCGTCAGGGCGTTCGCTGAGAAGCGGCCAAGGTCGCCGTTCCGGGGCCGATGAGGCCGCGCCGTAGCGCGCGCAGGTAAAAGCGGCCGGGGTCGAGCGCCTGCGCAAGGGCCACTTCGACCGGCCACGGCTCCCCTTCGAGCTCGCTCGCGAGCAGCTCGGCGCCGAGCGCCGACCAGAGCAGGCCCCGCGAGCCGAGGCCGTAGCACCCCCACAGTCCGGGCACGCGCGCAAGCCGGGTGCGGGGGGCGGCGGCGAATTCGTCTGCAAGTGGTCCGCAGAGCGGCAGCCGATCGTGCGAGACGGCGCGGAAGCCCACGGCGCCCGCAAGCGTCGCGGGATCGAGCGCCGGCAGCGGTTCGGCGACGAGCGCTGCGAGGCGGGCGAGGTTGCCCCGGTGGCTTTCGATGCGCAGCCCCGGCTCGTCGTCGGCGTCGTAGCTTGCGCCGACGGCGAGCACACCGTCGATCTCCGGCACGAGGTAACCGTTTCCGGCGAGCGCCACGCAAGGAGCGGGGATCGCGCCGGCCGGAAGGAAACTCAACTGTCCGCGCACGCGCCGCAGCCGGTGCGCCCGCGAAGGGTAGAGGCGCTCGGCCTCGGCGCCGTTCGCGAGAACGAGCGTGTCCGCCTCGGCGAGCACGCGGCCCTCGGCGTCGAGGGCGCGCCAACGGGCGTCGCGCCGTTCGATCGCCGCGACGCGCGTGCCCCAGCGCACCGTCGCGCGCCCGCCCGTGGCACGAAGAAGCGCCGCAACAAGGCTCGCGGGCATCACCCACCCGGCCGAGGGATACCAGAGGGCGGGGGCGGCGAGGCGCACGCCGGCGATCGCGCTTGCGCGCTGCGCGTCGACGCCTGCGGCGTGCTCGGCGGGTGCGGCGAGCCGCGCGATCGCGCGCACTTGCGCCTCGGCTTCGCGCGCGTCGCGCGCAAGCCGAAGCAGCCCGCAGGCGTGCCAGCGAGGCGCTGCGCCCGCCGCCTCGAGAGCGCGCAGCCGCGCGCGTAGAAGGAAAAAAGCGGCTCGCGTCGCGCGCGCACGCACGCTGTCGTCGGCCGTGGCCTCGGGGTGGAACAGCGCCGCGTGCCGGCCCGAGGGTGGCGCTTGCGCTTCGAGCGCCACGGCGGTCCAGCCCCGGGCGGCGAGGCGCTCGCACACCGACGCGCCGGCAAGCCCGAAGCCGACGACGATCGCGTGCCGCTCGCCCGCGGGCGCAGCGGGCGTTACGCCCCCTTTCACGAGCTGCGCCGCGAGCATCTCGCGCTTTGCCCCGTAACCGCGGCGCTTGTGCCAGGCAAAACCGGCCGCGGCGAGCGCCTCGCGCACGGTGGCCGCGACCGACCAGGTCGCTGCACTCGCACCCCGTGCGCAGCGCGCGGCGACGGCGCGAAGCAGCGCGCGCGACCACATCTGCGGGTTGCGCGCGGGCGCGAAACCGTCGAGGTAGACCGCGTCGGCCGCCAGGCGAAGCTGCGGCACGAGGCTCTCGGCCTCACCGAGCGCGAGCGTGAGCACCACGGCACTGGCGTCGAATTCGAGCCGGTGCACGCCGGCAACGAGCGGCGGCCAGGCGGCGCAGAGGGTGCGCGCAAGCGGTGCGAGCGCCGGCTCGCGCGCGAGATACGCCTCGAGGTCCGCACGGCCGAAGGGATGTTTCTCGACCGCGACGTAGTGCAGCCGCACCGGCCGCGCCGCATCCTCGCGCCAGGCGAGCCAGGTCGCGAGGAAGTTGACGCCGGCGCCGAATCCGAGTTCGAGCACGATGAAGCGACGGCGGCCGCGCCAGCGCTCGGGCAAGCCGTTGCCGGCGAGAAAGACATGCCGCGCCTGGCCGAGCGCCCCTTGCGCGCTGTGGTAACGGTCGCCGTAGAGGCGCGACCACGGCGTGCCATCGGCGGCGTACTCGAGGCGGGCGGGCTGCAAGCTCACGGCGCGGCCGGCCTTGCCCCGATCGGGGACGCGGCGGGGCAAGCGCTTACAATGGCCGATTATTGGCGAGCGAGCCGATCATGAACAAGCCCGCTGAGACGCTGCTCGAGACCGTTCCGCTTTGGATCGGCGGTCGGCCGGTCGTGCCGGCCGCGGCGCGCACCGGGCCGGTGTACGACCCGGCGCGCGGCTGCATCGCCCGGCGCGTCGTCTATGCCGGTGCGCCCGAGGTGGACGCGGCGGTGCGCGCCGCGAGCGCCGCCTTCGCCGCGTGGCGGGATTGGCCGCCGCAGCGCCGGGCGCGCCTCCTGCAGCGATTCCTTGCGCTGCTCGAGCGCGAGCGCGACTCGCTCGCGCGCATCGTCACCGCCGAGCACGGCAAGACCCTCGCCGATGCGCTCGGCTCGGTCCAGCGCGGCCTCGAGGTGGTCGAATTCGCGTGCGGCATCGCGCACCTGCTCAAGGGCGAGCACTCGCAGAACGTCGGCTCGGGTGTCGATTGCTTCTCGCTGCGCCAGCCCGTCGGCGTATGCGCCGGCATCACACCGTTCAATTTTCCGGTGATGGTGCCGCTCTGGATGTTCCCGATCGCCCTTGCCTGCGGCAACACCTTCGTGCTCAAGCCCTCGGAGAAAGTGCCCTCGGCCTCGATCCGCATGGCCGAGCTGCTCGCCGAGGCCGGTCTTCCCGAGGGCGTGTTCAACGTCGTGCACGGCGATCGCGAGGCGGTCGATGCGATCCTCGCCCACCCCGAGGTGGCGGCCGTCAGCTTCGTCGGTTCGACGCCAGTCGCGCGCCACGTCTATGAGACCTGCGCGCGCCATGGCAAGCGCGTGCAGGCGCTCGGCGGCGCGAAGAACCACGCGATCATCATGCCCGACGCCGACATCGACATGGCGGTCGGCGCGCTGATGGGCGCCGCCTACGGCTCGGCCGGCGAGCGCTGCATGGCCATCTCCGTGGCGGTCGCGGTGGGCGATGTGGCCGACGAGCTGGTGACGTCGCTGGCCGCCCGGCTGAGGGCCCTGCGCGTGGGCGAAGGCCACCAGCCCGATGCCTCCAAGAAACAGCGAGGCCGGGATGAGGATCGTCAGGACTTCCATTACTTCAGCCTCATCGCATTCAGCGAAACGGTGATCGAGGACACCTTCGCAGAAGGCTTCCGGATGGTCTTTACGCGGCTCGTGGTGACTGCCTGCGACAGCGAATGGGCCGCGGCGCGACAACACCCGGGCTTCGCGCTGGACCTCGTGGTCCGCGACCCGGCGATCCACGGCCTGACCGTGCCGCAGGTGGCGCTGTCGGCGGGTGCGCGCCCGGTGGAGGGCGCGGTACTGACCGTGGCCCTGGGAGGCCAGAGCAGCGACGGCAGCGCCACCGTC
>OGCL01002004.1_pt1 | contig 15552 bp, 15 predicted proteins | sample 1570041 | NCBI WGS metagenome assembly OGCL01 (sample SAMN06266162, study PRJEB24511) | hot springs metagenome | isolation source: Hot spring water | place: South Africa: Limpopo | collected 2015-06-22
GAATGGCAACGTTTCGAGCACGAACTGCCCAATGGCCTGTGGCAGATGGATTTCAAGGGCTACTTCGAGACGGCCGCAGGGCGTTGCTCGCCGCTGACCCTGCTGGACGATCACTCGCGCTTCGCATTGGCCACGACGGCTTGCAGCAAGACCGACGCTGCCACGGTCCAGACGCTGCTGCAGGGTGTCTTTGAGCGCTATGGAATGCCTGCGCGCATCAATTCCGACAACGGCTCGCCCTGGGGCTCACCCAGCGCCCCGGGCCACTTGAGTTCCCTGGATGTCTGGCTGATCCGCCTGGGCGTGCGCAGCAGCCACAGCGCACCCTATCACCCGCAGACCAACGGGAAGATCGAGCGCTTTCACCGCTCTCTGAAGGCCGAGGTGCTGCGCGGGCGGACCTTTGACAGCCTGGCCCAGGCGCAGGAGGCGATGCAGCGCTGGCGTGAGACCTACAACCACCACCGGCCCCACGAAGCCCTCGCGATGCAGACACCGGTGCAGCACTACCGCATGAGTGCCCGGCCCATGCCAACGACCCTGGCGCCCATCGAGTACGCCGAGCGCGACCATGTGCTCACGGTGGGCTGGAATGGCTTTGTGAAGTTCCGGGGGCACAAGCTGCGGCTATCCAGTGCACTGCACAGGCTGCCGGTCGCCTTGCGCCCGGACGATCTGCACGACGGGTGCTTTGACCTGTACTTCTGTCACCAGCGATTCATGCGTCTGGACATGAACGCTTTGACGGCTTCCAATTGAGGAGGTGTTACCCATGTTCCCGCACACCTGTTTCCCATGTGTCCGGTCTGAACACATCAGGGAAAAGCTCAGGCCACCAGCGTCTTGAACATCACGTGGGCATCGACATAGCCCAGCGTGTGGTGCCGGAAGGCCCCGGGCAGCGTGCCCACGACCGCAAAACCCAGGTGCTGCCACAGCCGCACGGCGCGCACATTGCTGGCCACCACCAGGTTGAACTGCATGGCCCGAAAACCCATGGCCACCGCCTGCTGCTGGGAGTGCTCGCACATCAACGACGCGACGCCCTGCCCCTGCGCGACCGGCGCCACCACATAGCCACAGTTGCACACATGGGCGCCCAGCCCGGCCTGGTTGGGCTTGATGAAGTAGGTGCCCAAAATCTGCCCGCCCACGCCGCGGGCAACAAAGGTTGCGGCAGGCAGTTCTACCCAGGCTTTGTGGATCTCGGCCTCGGTGCTGTCAGGGGCAAAGGCATATGTGTCGCCCGCCTGAAAGGTGGCGCGCAGGATGGGCCATACGGCGGGCCAGTCGGCAGCTTCGAGGGGGCGGATGGTGGCGGGAGTGGCAGGAGTCGTCATGGCAGATGCAAGGGATGGAAGGCGAGTCCCGCATTCTCCCGCTCCGCATAAAATCCGCTGTCGGCAACGGCCACCTTTTGATGGCGGCGCCCCACTCTGAGTGATCGATCCCATGACCCAGCCTTCTGCCGCCCCGGCAGCTCCTGCCTTGCTCGCCCGCCCCGCGCGCTCCCAGTACGAAGACTTCATGCGCCATGTGTTCACCCACGGCGTGCACAAGTCGGATCGCACGGGCACCGGCACGACCAGCGTGTTCGGCCACCAGATGCGGTTTGACCTGAAGGAAGGCTTTCCTCTGGTCACCACCAAGAAGGTGCACCTCAAGTCCATCATCCAGGAGCTGCTGTGGTTCCTCACCGGATCGAGCAACAACAACTGGCTGAAAGAACGTGGCGTGACCATCTGGGACGAATGGGCGCGCGAGGATGGAGACCTGGGCCCGGTGTATGGCGTGCAGTGGCGCAGCTGGCCCACGCCGGACGGCGGGCACATCGACCAGATCAGCGACGTGATCCAAACGCTCAAGACCAACCCCGACTCGCGCCGCATCATCGTGAGCGCCTGGAACGTGGCCGAGCTGCACAAGATGGCGCTCATGCCCTGCCATGCGTTCTTCCAGTTCTACGTAGCCCCGGCGCAGGAGCCCGGCGGGCGCGGCACGCTGAGCTGCCAGCTCTACCAGCGCAGCGCAGACATCTTCCTCGGGGTGCCTTTCAACATCGCCAGCTATGCGCTGCTGACCCACATGGTGGCGCAGCAGTGCGACCTGGATGTGGGCGACTTCATCTGGACGGGCGGCGACTGCCACATCTACAGCAACCACCACGAGCAGGTTGAGACGCAGCTGGCGCGCACGCCCTACCCCTACCCCGTACTGAACATCAAGCGCAAGCCGGACAGCATCTTCGACTACCAGTACGAAGACTTTGAAGTGCTGGACTACCAGTGCCACCCCGCCATCAAGGCACCCGTGGCGGTGTAGCCCCAACCGGCGCCCGCCTTAAAACCCGTTTCCGCAGGCAAACGCAGCAGCGCTTGCCCGGCGTCCATTCATCCACAACCATCACCCCCACGCTTACCCATGTCTTCCGGCGGATTTCACGTACACGGCCCCCACGACCACGCAGTCGAGCATGCCACCCATGGCGACCACGCTTCCAGCCACGGCGCGGACGGCAACGGCTCGTCCATGAACAAGATCGCCATGTTCACCGCCATCGTGGCCACGGTGGGTGCCATCTTTGCCTACATGGGCGGGGCCACGCAGGCCAATGCCGGGCTGCTCAAAAACGATGCGGCCATCAAGAAGACCGAGGCCTCCAACCAGTGGAATTACTTCCAGTCCAAAAGCACCAAACAAAGCCTGGCCGAACTGGCACGTGACCTGACCCCGGCCGAGACTGAAAAGGCCAAGTACCAGGGCAAGATCGACCGCTACGAAAAAGAAAAGAACGAGATCAAGGCCGTGGCCGAAAAGCTGGAGGCCGATGCCCATGCCTTCGACCAGAAAAGCGAAGCCCAGATGCACCAGCACCACCGCTGGGCCCAGGCCACCACGGCGCTGCAGGTGGCAATTGCCTTGGCCGCCATTGCGCTGCTGACCAAGAAGAAGTGGCTGGAATACGGCATGTATGGCGTGGCCGCCGTGGGCTTGGGCGTGGGCGCGCTCGCCGCCCTGCACATCTGACCAGATCAACCCCCACAAAACACCGAGCCCCATGCCCCTGCACCTCATCTACGCCCGCGCCGCCAATGGCGTCATCGGCCGGGACAACCAGCTCCCCTGGCACCTGGCCGAGGACATGGCGCACTTCAAGCAGCTCACCCAGGGTTGCCCGGTGGTCATGGGCCGCAAGACCTGGGACTCGCTGCCCCCGCGCTTTCGCCCCCTGCCCGGCCGCAGCAACATCGTGGTGACGCGCCAGACCGACTGGCAGGCCGACGGCGCGCACCGCGCAGGCAGCCTGGCCGAGGCCCTGGCGCAATGCGATGCGGCCCAGACGGTGTGGGTGATCGGCGGCGCGCAGATTTACGCCGAAGCCCTGCCCCTGGCTGACCGCGTGGAGGTGACCGAGATCGACCAGCCCTTCGACGGCGACGCCTACGCCCCCACGCTCGGCCCAGAATGGACCGTGTCGGCACGCAGCAGCCGCCAGGTGGGCAGCAACGGACTGCCGTTCAGCTTTGTGACCTACGTGCGCGCGGCCTGAGTGCCACTGCGCTTTTACTCACTTATTGATAGCTACTAGCGCTTGATGGACGGGCGCAAAGGGCCAAAAAACCTATGCAAATCGCCACCTGGAACGTGAACTCCCTGTCGGTGCGCCTGCCCCAGGTGCTGGCCTGGCTGGCCGCCAACCCGGTCGATGCGCTGTGCCTGCAGGAACTCAAGCTCACCGATGACAAGTTTCCGCACGACGCCCTGAAAGAGGCCGGCTACGAAGCCGCCGCCTTTGGCCAGAAGACCTACAACGGCGTGGCCATCCTCAGCCGCCACCCGCTGCGCGATGTGGTGCGCAACATCCCCGCCTTTGGCGACGAGCAGGCCCGCGTCATCGCCGCCACGCTGGACACGCCGGCAGGCCCCCTGCGCCTGCTCAACGGCTACTTCGTCAACGGCCAGGAACCAGGCTCGGAAAAGTTTGCCTACAAGATGCGCTGGCTGCAGGCGCTGCAGGACATGGTGCGCGCCGAGATGGCCGCCCACCCGCGCCTGGTGCTGGTGGGCGACTTCAACGTGGCCCCCGAAGACCGCGACTCGTACGACCCCGAGGGCCTGCGCGAGACCATCCACCACACGACCGAAGAACGCAACCACTTCCAGGCGCTGCTGGGGCTGGGCCTGACCGATGCGTTCCGCATGTTCGAGCAGCCCGACAAGAGCTTCTCGTGGTGGGACTACCGCATGCTGGGCTTCCAGAAAAACCGGGGACTGCGCATCGACCACATTCTGGTGAGCGAGGCCCTCAAGCCCACGGTGACCGCCTGCGTGGTGGACCGCGCCCCACGCAAGAACCCGCAGCCCAGCGACCACACACCGGTGGTGGTGACCCTGGGTTGATTTGCTACTGATTCAATAGCTATAAAGGCAATAGGGGCGCGCGCGAACGGCCTCTTTTTCCTTGATTTTTGAATCACCCAAGTCACAGAGCCCCTGGCAGCTTGCCGCTGCCAGGGGCTCTTTTCAATCCGGATATGCAGCCGCGACGCGGGCAGTCACGCCTCGTCGGGTGCGTCCAGCCCCAGCTCCTGGATCTTGCGCGTGATGGTGTTGCGCCCAATACCCAGGCGCTGCGCGGCTTCCATGCGGCGCCCATGGGTGGCCACCAGGGCCGTGCGGATCAGGCGCGACTCAAAGCGCCGCGTGAGCGCATCCCACACCTCGGGCTGGCCGCCCGCCAGCAGCTTTTGCGCCTCGGTTTCCAGCGCCTGCTCCCAGCTGTGGACAGTCGCAGCGGGGGCGGCGGCTGCCGCCGCATCGGCCGACCAGGATGGCGCGGCGGCAGGCATGGGCGCAGGCACCGCAGGGTGGTGCAGCCCTCCCACCAGGTCGGGCGCAGGCTGCGGTGCGGCGGCGGCCTGCGCCACGGGCACCACAGCCGCCAACGGCGCCACGGGCATGGAGGTGACTGTGGCCGCAGGTTCTGCGCCCGGCGTGGCGCGCACGGGCGGCTGGTAGACCGGGGCCTCCAGCACTTCGGGGGGCAGGTCTTGCAGCGAGATCACCTGCGCGGGGGCCATCACGGTCAGCCAGTGGCAGATGTTCTCCAGCTGGCGCACATTGCCGGGGAAGGCGAACTGCTCCAGCCGCGCCAGCGCCGAGTCGGCAATGCGCTTGGGTTCCACGCCCAGCTGTCGCGCGCTTTGCTGCAGGAAGTGGCGCGTGAGCATGGGCACGTCTTCGTGCCGCTCGCGCAGCGCGGGCAAGCGCAGGCGGATCACGTTGAGGCGGTGGAACAAGTCCTCGCGGAAGCCGCCTTCCTTGACGCGCTGCTCCAGGTTCTGGTGGGTGGCGGCAATCACGCGCACATGGGCCTTGACGGCTGCATGGCCGCCCACGCGGTAGAACTGGCCATCCGACAGCACGCGCAGCAGGCGCGTCTGCAGGTCAAACGGCATGTCACCGATTTCATCGAGGAACAGCGTGCCGCCCTCGGCCTGCTCGAAGCGGCCGCGCCGCTGCGTCTGCGCACCGGTGAAGGCGCCGCGCTCGTGGCCGAAGAGTTCGCTCTCCAGCAGGTCCTTGGGGATGGCTGCGGTGTTGATGGCCACAAAGGGGCCGTCGGCCACGGGCGAATGCTTGTGCAGCGCACGCGCCACCAGTTCCTTGCCCGAGCCCGATTCGCCGGTGATGAGCACCGTGACCTGGCTTTGCGACAACCGCCCGATGGCGCGGAACACGTCCTGCATGGCGGGCGCCTGGCCCAGCATTTCGGGGGTCGCGGTCTGGCGTTCTTCGGTGACTTCTTCGCGTTGGCTTTCTTCCACCGCGCGGCGGATCAGTTCCACTGCCTTGGGCAGGTCGAAAGGCTTGGGCAGGTATTCAAACGCGCCGCGCTGAAAGGCCGACACAGCGCTGTCGAGGTCGGAGTACGCCGTCATGATGATGACGGGCAGGCCGGGCTGCAGCTCGCGCACCTTCTCCAGCAGTTGCAGGCCCGAACCGCCGGGCATGCGGATGTCGCTCACCAGAACCTGGGGGCCCTGGCGGGCAGGGTCGCCTGCGGTGACATCGGCCAGTGCGTCCAGCACTTCTCGGGGGTGCGTGAAGCTGCGCGTGGGCAGGTTCTCGCGGGCCAGCGCCTTCTCCAGGACGAAGCGGATCGAGGGGTCGTCATCTACTATCCAGATCGGCTTCATATGTTTTTCTAACCTTCCCTGTGGTTGCGTGTCAGGGACCGTCGTGCGTGGTTGTCAAGGCAGCGGGATCAGGATGCGGAAGTCGGTGCGACCCGGTACGCTGTCGCATTCGATCAACCCGTGGTGGCGCTGCACGAAGGTTTGCGCCAACGTCAGCCCCAGCCCTGATCCGCCGTCCCGCCCCGACACCAGTGGATAAAAAATCCGTTCCTTGATGGCATCGGGTACGCCCGGTCCGTTGTCGATGACATGCAATTCCAGTGCCAGCCGATAGCGCTGGCGGCCGAACGTGACCTGGCGGGCCACGCGGGTGCGCAGTGTGATCACGGCATCGCCCGCAGCAATGCGGTCGGTGAGCGCCTGGGCGCCGTTTTGCACGATGTTCAGCAGCGCCTGGATGAGCTGGGCGCGGTCGCCCCGGAACTCGGGGATGGAGGTGTCGTAGTCGCGCTGGACCTTGAGGCCCTGGGGGTATTCGACCAGCACGAGCGAGCGCACACGCTCGCACACCTCGTGGATGTTCACGTCGCCCACCAGGTGCGGATGGCGGTGCGGCGCGAGCAGCCGGTCCACCAGGCTTTGCAGGCGGTCGGCCTCGTGGATGATGACCTGGGTGTATTCGGTGAGCTCGCGGTTGTCCAGCTCCATCTCCAGCAGCTGCGCTGCGCCCCGGATGCCGCCCAGCGGGTTCTTGATCTCGTGGGCCAGGTTGCGGATCAGCTCCTTGTTGGCCTGGGCCTGGTCGCGCAGGCGCTCTTCGCGGTCCTGGCGGGCCTGCTGCTCCAGCGGCCACAGCTCCACCAGGATTTCGCCCACCTGTTCGGCATCGGCCACGTTGACATGCACGGGCACGGGCTCCTGGTGCAGGCGTTTCAGGCTGGCTTCGTAGCGCAGCGCGGCAAAGTCCTTGCCCCGGGCTCCCGCCAGGGCGGTCTGCAGCAAGGCGGGGTCGGTGAAGAAGGTGGAGAAGTCCGCGCCTTCCAGTGTGCGGCGCGACAGGCCCAGCGTGTTTTCCAGGGCGGCGTTGGCAAACTGCACGGCGCCATCATGAGCGCGCAGCACAGCCACCAGGGTGGACATCAGGTCCAGCGAATGAAAACGCCCGGTGTCGGTGCCGGGCAGTTCAGGGGATGAAGGGACACTCACACGCAGGGGGTGGTTGTTGGTTAGTTGGCGGGCGCTGGCAGGCGGGCGATCTCGCGCTTGATGCCGGCGATGTCACTTTCGCTGCGGGCCACGCTGGCCTTGAGTTCGGCGGTGCGCTCCGTGTAGCGCTGGGGGTTGCGGAGGTCGAGCGCGTTGCGTTCAGGGGCGCCGTTGTTGTATTCCTTGACGAGGTCGGCATGGCGCGCTTCGGCCTTGCGCAGTTCCGACTCCAGGATGGCGCGCGCATCAGAGTCGCGGGCCTTCTGGTCGTTGGAGCTGACCTTGGGGGCCGAGGAAGGCGACGCGGCTGCCCCGCCACCCGCAGAAGACGAGGGGGCAGGCGCCGCGCCCGACGCAGGCCGGGTGCCCTGCACCACGGTGACATTGCCCCCTTCCACCAGCCTGCAGCCGCGCTCCTTGGCCTGGGTAGCGTTGTTGGTGTATTCGTTGCCGCAGCGATAGATGCGGTCTTGTGCCCACGTTGCAAAAGGCGTGGAGGCAATGAGGAGCAGGGTGAAGAGCGTTTTTTTCATTCAGGTTCCTCGCACGGACATGCAGGAGAGAAGGGAGTATCCACCAATCGCCACACATCGCCAATCGAGCAAGGGCAGACCTGGGCAGGGGTTTATCCAAGGATGCAACACCCGCCACCTTGGTTCCGCCACGGGCATGAAGATGTACTCGGCCCCATGAAAAAAGGCGGCTTGCGCCGCCTTTTTATGAGCAATGGTCTGCAGGCAGACGATTACAGCGAGTAGTACATGTCGTACTCGACAGGGTGCACGGCCATGCGGAAGCGGGTCACTTCGTTCATCTTCAGATCGATGTAGGCGTCGATCATGCTGTCGGTGAACACGCCACCCTTGGTCAGGAACGCGCGGTCCTTGTCCAGGTGCTCCAGGGCCTGGTCCAGGCTGTGGCACACGGTGGGCACCAGCTTGTCTTCTTCTGGAGGCAGGTGGTACAGATCCTTCGTGGCGGCTTCGCCGGGATGGATCTTGTTTTCCACGCCGTCCAGACCGGCCATCAGCAGGGCAGCAAAGCCCAGGTAGGGGTTCATTAGTGGATCGGGGAAGCGGGCTTCCACGCGACGGCCCTTGGGGTTGGCCACATAAGGAATGCGGATCGAGGCAGAACGGTTCTTGGCCGAGTAGGCCAGCTTCACCGGGGCTTCGAAGTGGGGCACCAGGCGCTTGTAGCTGTTGGTGCCGGGGTTGGTGATGGCGTTCAGGGCACGGGCGTGCTTGATGATGCCGCCGATGTAGTACAGCGCGAAGTCCGACAGACCGGCATAGCCGTCGCCAGCGAACAGGTTCTTGCCGTCCTTCCAGACGGACTGGTGCACGTGCATGCCGGAGCCGTTGTCGCCGTGGTAAGGCTTGGGCATGAACGTGGCGGTCTTGCCGTAGGCGTTGGCCACGTTGTGGATCACGTACTTCTGCAGGATGGTCCAGTCGGCGCGCTCGACCAGCGTGCTGAACTTGGTGCCGATTTCGTTCTGGCCAGCGCCCGCCACTTCGTGGTGGAACACTTCGACCGGGATGCCCAGGGATTCGAGGATCAGGGACATCTCGGCGCGCATGTCTTGCGTGCTGTCAACGGGAGGCACGGGGAAGTAGCCGCCCTTGACGGTGGGACGGTGGCCACGGTTGCCGCCTTCGAGCTTGGCGCCGGTGTTCCAGGGTGCTTCGTATTCTTCGATTTCGTAGAACGTGTTGTTGGGCTCGGTGCTCCAGCGCACGCCGTCGAAGATGAAGAATTCTGGCTCGGGACCAAAGTAGGCGGTGTCGCCCAGGCCGGAGGCCTTCAGGTAGGCTTCAGCGCGCTTGGCGATGGAGCGTGGGTCGCGGTCGTAGGCCTTGCCGTCGGTGGGCTCGATCACGTCGCAGGTCAGGATCAGCGTCGTTTCTTCGAAGAAAGGATCGATGTTGGCCGTGCTGGGATCGGGGATCAGCTGCATGTCAGAGGCTTCAATGCCCTTCCAGCCGGCGATCGACGAGCCGTCAAAGGCATGGCCCGAAGTGAACTTGTCTTCGTCGAAGTGAGAGACGGGCACCGTGGTGTGCTGTTGTTTGCCACGGGTATCGGTGAAACGGAAGTCAACGAACTTGACTTCGTTCTCCTTCACCATCTTCATCACGTCTGCAACGGTCTTGGCCATCAGGTTCTCCTGGGTAAAGCGCTTGTTGAAAAAAGATTTTGCCGAAATAAAAGCAGTTTGCGTGCCAGCCGAGTGCACTACCGCACTATGAAGGAGCGCCGCAGACTACGGGTTGGCACGGCATCCACCAGAAAGCACCAAAACAGTGCAATCCTTGGATCAAGCCTGAACATCACAGATTGCGCACCAATTCAGGGCCGTAATTTGCACCAAATTCGTGCAACCCTTGTTTCAGATCCTGCCATGCAGCAGGAACCGAGGGTGCCGGCCCTTTGACGCCCAGCTCGATATGCCGCCCGTATTGTGGATGATCCACGCTGGGGAGACTGAACACCCGCACCAGCGGATGCATTTTTTCGATGCGCTCCATGAGAGGCGTCAACGCCGCCTCCATGGCGCCGTAGACCACCACCGACTGCTCGGTCTGGGGCGTGCGGTTGAAGAATTCCGCGTAGTGCCGCTCCAGCACCCCTTCGATCATGGGCCAGGCCATCACGGGAAAGCCCGGCACAAAATGCACGGCCCCTCCGCCCGCACCCTCGCAGCTGAAGCCGGGGATCTTGTTGTAGGGATTCGGAATGATGCGGGCCCCTGCCGGAAACACCCCCATGTTGAGCCGATGGATGTTGTCGGGCCGGTCGGCCTCGTAGGGCACGCCTTGCTCCCGCGCCACGTCCTGCATGCGTTCGCGGATCAGGGCCTCGGCCTCTGGGTGCAGCAGCAGTTCACGCCCCAGGGCGCGGGCGGCACACTGGCGCGTGTGGTCGTCGGGCGTGGCACCAATCCCGCCGCACGAGAACACCACGTCGCCCGATGCAAACGCACGCTGCAGGGTCGCCGTGATGCGGTCAGGGCTGTCGCCCACATAGTCCGCATAGGCCAGCGACAGGCCCCGTGCCGCCAGAAGCTCAATGACCTTGGGCATGTGCTTGTCGGCACGTTTGCCCGACAGGATTTCATCGCCCACGATGATGAGGCCGAAGGTGGGGGTCATGGTGCTGGATTCTCGGAGGTCGGAGATGGAGCCGGAGGCAAGGCGGTCGCAGAGGATGCCGCAGGCAACGCAGGAGCCACCACCGCAGGAGGCGCGGCGACATCGGCCACATCGGCAGTGCCAACCACGGGCGCCAGCCCGGCAGACTCGGCACGCAGGCGCTGCAGCGCTGCCAGACCGTAATGGGTAAACCAGAGCGACGAGAAGGCGAACACCAGGGTGTAGATCCAGATGGCAAGCGGAACCAGGATGAAAAAGGCCGCTGCAAACACGACCCCGGACGCCCAGACAATGCTGGGCGCCGCCCCCAGGTAGCCGGTGATGATGCCAATGCCCAGCAGGCTGCTGCGGTGGCGGCGGAAGATCTCCTGACGCTCTTCCTTGCTGGCATGGTCGGCCAGAGCATCAAACACCATGACCCGGTAGGTGAGCCAGCCCCAGATCAGGGGCGGCAGCACCAGCACGAGCGGCGGCACCAGCCACAGCGGAACCGACACCACAAGGGCCACCAGCGCCAGCAGGGTGGAGCCCACCGACCAGGCCACGCTGGCGATGAAGGAGCCGCCCTTCTTGCGCTCCAGATCGGGAAACCGCCGCTCGGCCACCAAGGCCACCAGGGCGGGTGTCATGAGCACGGCCACTGCCAGCAGCGACACCACCACCAGCACGGGCGCCACGGCCAGCACCACCATCAGGGGGGCCATCACGGCAGTCACATCCCCCAGGCCCCAGCCCTGCAGCCAGCTCCAGACGCTGGCGAGCAGCGTGGAGGCATCCAGCATTGCGCGCATGCCCTGAACCGCCACATCCCAGTAGAAATAACCCAGGCCCAGTGCCAAAGCCACCATCAGCAATAGCGGCAAGACCGACAGGGCCACAACACGCGGCCGCAGGCAATAGACCGCAGCGCGCCAGAAAGAGTCAAGCAGAAGTCCCATGTCGGCAAGCATACCTTGGGTGCCTATGGGGGGAGACACATCAGGCTTTGCCGAACAACCTCAGCACACCCCGCCATTGCTGAGACCAGAACCCCTGGCCGTAGTCGCGCAACCGCCCTTTCGCATCGGGCTCGACCTGGTCGCGCACGCCGGTGGGGTCAAAGCGCCATTCGAAGTTGGCCGTGTGCATCAGCATGTCCCACCAGGGCAGCAGCACCCCGAAATTGTGGCCGCCCAGCACCACGCGGGGCCCCTCGGACTTCACGCCATCGGCTGCAGCCACCGCAGGCTTCACCGTTTCATGGCCAATGCCAATGCTGTGGTGCAGGCGGTGGAAACGCGGACTGACCCACAGGCGCTCGCCCCAGCGGCCGAACCACAGGCGCACATTGGCATGCTGAAAGCTCTCGCTGAGCTGGGTGATGGCCACGATGGCGATGAACTGCCCCGGGGCCACGCCAATCGCCTGCGCGACAACCACCAAAATCGTGTCCCGCAGCAGGTCGTCGAGCAGGTGGTTGCGGTTGTCGCTCCACATGGTCATCTGCTGCTGCGCATGGTGCAGGGAATGCAGGCGCCACCACCATTCGAAGTGGTGCTGGCCCCGGTGGATCCAGTAGTCCACAAAATCGAACACCACCAGGTACAGCAGCAGGCTCACCCAGGGGATGTCCGTGATCCCCGGCCAGACGCCATCCAGCTGGAAGGTGCTGACCCCCGCCACGCGCAAGGCACCAAACAGAGAGTCGGCCAGCGGGTCCACCGTGAAGAACAAGGCCAGGCGGAACACGCCCAGCCGGTGGATCAGCGTGTAAAGGATGTCGGTGCGGATGGTGGCTCGGTTGGTCACCGGCTCCACCGGCCACAGGCGCTGCATCGGGCCGATCACGGTCACGATCACCGCCAGCTGCAGCAATCCCACCAGAAGCCAGCCTGCGGCCTCATAGCCAGTCTCCAACACGCTGCTCAGGCCCAGCGAGAACATCAGCGGCTGCAGCACGCTCTCAAACAGCCACTGCTGCACGCCATCGAACCAACTGCCCAGCGATCCCATCACATCATGCTCCCATGCCTACGCTGCAACAGGCCGCGCAGCAATCGCCTGCATCGGCATCCGCGCAACCCGCCGCCCTGTTGTCCATCAGCGGACCACCCCATACTGGGGGTGTTCCCGCAAGGTCCGAAAGCAGAAACCCTGCTGCTTGAGGCCCACGATCAAGGGCTCCAGCACGGTTGGCGCCCACGGGTCCTTGCGCGACCAGATACCGAGGTGCGCCAGCAGAATGTCGCCGCTGCGCACGTCACGCAAGGCCTTGCGCAGCAGGGCCGCATTGCTGGCGCTCTCACTGGGCAGCTCATCCCCCAGAAAGCCTGCGGGCGACCAGCCCACATGCGCATAACCGCAGGCCTGCGCGGTGGCGATCAGCTGGGGGGATATTTTTCCTCCGGGCGCGCGGAACAGAGGCAGCGGCGTCTTGCCCGTCAGCACCTTCAGGCGATCGGCAGCACGGCCAATCTCCGCGCAGTACTCGGCAGCCGACATCTGAAAGCTCTGCCCCTCCCGGGGACCTGCTGAAGGGCGCACGCGAAACACCGGAGCTTGCGCCGTGCCCACATCCGCACGCCAGTAGGTGTGGTCCCAAGTGTGCGAAGCGAATTCGTGGCCCTCGGCCGCGCGCGCGCGCCACCAAGGCGCCCAGTGGTCGCCCAGGCTGCCGTCGCCTTCCTTGGTCCGTTCGTTGGCCGCAAAAAAAGTCACCCGCACCTGCTGGCGGTTCAACACATCGGCCACCAGGGGCGCCACCTCCATGTGACCGGTGTCGAACGTCAAATACAGGGGTTTCTTGCAATCATTTTTGGCGCTTGCGACCGATGGGCATGCGGTTATAGCTACAAATAACATAGCAAATTGCAACCCCGACATTGGTTTGTGGCCCAGCCTTGCGCGCACGGCCTTCACCCTCGCCCTCAACGCGGCGCGTGGTGCAAGGTCCAGACGCCGTGGGGTGACTTGCCCACCGTGACCTGCCGCACGACCTTCTTGGCTTCGGTATCCACCACCGACAGCTTGCGGGCCCAACGCGAACTCACGTAAATGAAGCGTCCATCGGCAGACACATCCATGCAGTCGGGGCCACCCGGCACGGGGTACGACTCCACCACCTGGTAAGTTGTCATGTCGATCTTGCTGATGGAGTTGGCCACGCGGTTGCTCACGTAGAGATGGCGGCCATCCCCTGCAGCGCGAAATGCATGGGCACCGTTGCCGGTCTTGATCTTCCGAACGCTGACCGGCTCACGCCCCGAGACATCAAACACTTCAACACTGTCGCTGCCGGTCAAGCCGACAAACAAGCGCTTGTCGTCGGGACTGCCGTACACATCCGCCGGCATGGTGCCGGTCTTGATGCGCCATTTGATGGTCTGGGTGGCGAGGTCCATGGCCACCAGTTCATCACTGTCCTGCATGGTGGCATACACCGTGGTACTGCGGCTGTCGATCCACAGATGGCTGGGCGTGCGCGATGTGGCAACACGCTGCACCAGCGTCAGGTCCTTGCCATCCCAGCGATAAAAGTCCACATGGTTCAGCCGATTGGCGGCGGTGATGAACCACTTCATGTCAGGGCTGAAGCGCAGGTGGTACGGGTCCACAATGCCACGCACCGTACGCTGTACCTGGGCCGTACGGGGATCGATGAACGTCAGCGTGTCGCCCAGGGCATTGGCAACGATCACCGACTTTTCATCCGGTGTCAGGTAGAGGTGGTGCGGCTCTTTGCCCGTAGGGATCCGGGTTGTCTCCGTCCAGGTCGCCGGGTCAATGACACTGACATTGGCCTCCAGCGAATTGAGAACAAACAGGGGGGGCACTGAAGCGCCCGCGCCTCCGATGGACAGCCACAGCCCACACAGGGCAACACATGTACGTGCAATCGAAAAAATCTTCACAGAGCCACTTTCAACACAGCCTGTGAGTGTAGCGTCCCGCCCACCCGTACCCGGCGATTGCAGGAGTAACGCGGCGCGTCAAACATGAACATTGATCAAGGTCATGCACCAATATGCTCTTCGATCGGCTCGCCCTGCCCCGGGCCCCTGCCACCCAGCGCCATGCACTGATATGGGCAACTGCCCTGCCCCCTCCTTCAGCCAACCTGGGTCAAGAGCTGCATCTCATCTTCGCCAAGCCAGCGCCAGGCACCAGGGGCCAGGTCCGCAGGCAAATCCATGCCGCCAATTCTGGAACGGTGCAGCCCTTCCACCCGGTTGCCCACGGCAGCCAGCATGCGCTTGACTTGGTGGTACTTGCCTTCTGTCAGGGTCAGGTCCAGGCGGTGGCTGCCAACCACCTCGCAACCTGCTGCGCGAACCGGCTTGGGATCGTCATCCAGCACCACTCCTGCCAATAACTGGGTCACCTGGGCACCATCCACAGGGTGCTTGGTTGTGACCTGGTAGACCTTGGGCACGTGCTTCTTGGGCGAACTCATGCGGTGAATGAACTGCCCGTCATCGCTCAGCAGCAGCATGCCGGTGGTGTCCTGATCGAGACGTCCGACAGCCTGAACCCCTTGCACCGCACTTTTTGTAGGCCGCTGCCGCAATGGCGCGGGCAACAGCGTGTAGATGCTGGGATAGGTGGATGGCTTCTGGGAACATTCGGTCCCGGCGGGCTTGTGCAACAACACATAGGCCTTGGCATGGTAGGGCCAGTCAACGCCCTGAACCCGCAAAACCAGCCCTTCGGGATCGTAATCAGAGGTCGCATCGGTACAAGGGCGGGTTTCGTACTCACCTGCGGCCACAGTCGGCTCACGCACAGCCACCCAACCTTGCTGCACCAGTCCAGCGCAGACGCGGCGTGTACCAAACCCTTGGGAATACAGAATCTCTTGTAGTTGCATGGCAAAAGCAGAGTGAATCAGCGGGCTGCTCCGAGAGTCAAGGCAATCCAGTTGTTGCACGCAACTCAAAGCGAAAAGTTTGTAGACCTGCAAAGCAAAAAACCCCAGTCTAAATAGACTGGGGTTTTCTGGGCTGTAAGAGCCTGACGATGACCTACTTTCACACGGGAACCCGCACTATCATCGGCGCAAAGTCGTTTCACTG
>OGCL01002005.1_pt1 | contig 15549 bp, 16 predicted proteins | sample 1570041 | NCBI WGS metagenome assembly OGCL01 (sample SAMN06266162, study PRJEB24511) | hot springs metagenome | isolation source: Hot spring water | place: South Africa: Limpopo | collected 2015-06-22
CAGCGCCGACTGACGCCCGCGACATCCGGGCGCTTGCCCATCGCTATATCTCGGGATATATAGCGGTAACCTCCTCTCGAGCCTTGCCCATGTCGTTTCCCGCCCTCCTGCGCCGCAGCATCGCCGGCATCGCCCTGCTGCTGGCCGCCGCGCCGGCGCTGGCCAAGCCGCCCCTGGTCGCCGCGGCGGCCGATCTCCAGTTCGCCCTGGAGGAGGTCCATCGGCAATTCCAGGCCGACACCGGGCAATCGCTGCGCCTGGTGTTCGGCTCCTCCGGCAACTTCCATCGCCAGATCAGCGAAGGGGCGCCCTTCCAGCTCTATCTCTCCGCCGACGAGGAGTACGTGTACAAGCTGCAGGCGGCCGGCCTGACCCGGGATGCCGGCGCGCTCTATGCGGTGGGCCGAATCGTGCTGATGCTGCCCAGAGGCTCGTCGCTGGCCGCCGACGGGCAACTGGGCGATCTGCGTGCCGCCCTCGGCGACGGCCGTCTGCGCCGCTTCGCCATCGCCAATCCGGAGCATGCCCCCTATGGGCGGCGCGCCGAGGAAGCGCTGCGCCATGCCGGTCTCTGGGGCGCCATCGAGCCGCGCCTGGTGCTGGGCGAGAACATCGCCCAGGCGGCGCAGTTCGTGACCTCCGCCAACGCCCAGGGCGGGATCATCGCCTACTCGCTGGCGCTGTCGCCGGCACTCGGCGAGCGAACCGAGCACGCGCTGATTCCCGCCGATTGGCACCGACCGCTGCGCCAGCGGATGGTGCTGCTCAAGGGCGCCGGCGAAACCGCCGAGGCGTTCTACCACTACCTGCAGCAGCCCGCCGCACGCGCCACCCTGGGCCGCTACGGCTTCGCCCTGCCGGAGGCGCCCTGATGGACTGGCAGGCGCTCTGGCTGTCGCTCAAGCTGGCGTTCTGGACCATGCTGATACTGCTGCCGATCGGCATAGCCGCCGGGCGGGTGCTCGCCTGGTCGCGCATCCGCGGCAAGAGCTTGGCCGAGGCGCTGCTGGCGCTGCCGCTGGTCCTGCCGCCGACCGTGCTGGGGTTCTACCTGCTGCTCGCGCTGGGCGGCGACTCGCCGCTGGGCCGGGGCTTCGAGGCGCTGTTCGGGCAGACCCTGACGTTCAGCTTCGCCGGATTGCTGATCGCCTCGCTGATCTTCAACCTGCCCTTCGCCATCCAGCCGATGCAGCGCGCCTTCGAGGCCATCGCCGACGACATTCGCGAGGCCGCCAGCTGCTGCGGCCTGTCGCCCTGGCAGGTGCTCTGGCGCATCGAGCTGCCGCTGGCCTGGCCGGGCATCCTTTCGGCGATGGTGCTGACCTTCGCCCATACCCTGGGCGAATTCGGCGTGGTCCTGATGGTGGGCGGCAGCATCCCGGGCGAGACCCGCACCATCGCGATCGCCATCTACGATCGCGTCCAGGCGTTCGACGATCACTCGGCGGCGCTGATGTCCGCGGTGTTGCTGCTGTTCTCGCTGACCGCCATCGGCCTGTCCTACTTCGCCACCTCGCGCCTGGGTCGCCGCCATGTCCGCGCCTGAAACGGATCCGGGCCTGTCCCTGGAAGTACGCCAGGACGGGCCCATCCCGCTGGACGCGCGCCTGCACTGCGCCGCCGGGGAAGTCCTGGCGCTGGTCGGCCCCTCGGGCAGCGGCAAGTCGACCCTGCTGCGCTGCATCGCCGGCCTGACCGCAGTCGACGGCGGGCAGATCCTGCTGGGCGGCGAGGACCTGGTGCCCATGCCGCCGCAAAAACGCGGCATCGGCATGGTGTTCCAGAGCTATGCGCTGTTCCCCAACATGACCGTGCAACAGAACGTCGCCTTCGGCCTGCGCATGCAGAAAGTCCCAGCCGCCGAGGCCAGCAAGCGCGTCGCCGAGGTGCTGGAACTGGTGGAGCTCAACGACTACGCCAATCGTTACCCGCAGCAACTCTCCGGTGGCCAGTGCCAGCGCGTGGCCCTGGCCCGTTCGCTGGTCACTCGCCCGCGCCTGTTGCTGCTCGATGAGCCGTTGTCGGCACTGGATGCGCGCATCCGCAAACACCTGCGCGAACAGATCCGCGCTATCCAGCGCGAGCTGGGCCTGACCACCATCTTCGTCACCCACGATCAGGAAGAGGCGCTGGTGCTGTCCGACCGCATCGTGCTGATGAACGGCGGCCAGATCGTCCAGAGCGGCGACGCCGAAACCCTCTACACCGCACCGGCCGATGCCTTCGCCGCTGGCTTTATCGGCAACTACAACCTGCTCGATGCCGAGGCTGCCAGCCGCCTGCTCGGCCAACAGATCGGCAGCCGCGTGGCGATTCGCCCGGAAGCCATCCACTTCGCCGACGGCGGCATCGAGGCGCAGATTCGCAGCCACAGCCTGCTCGGCAACGTGATCCGCTACCGCGTCGAGGCCCGTGGCGTGGAGCTGCTGGTGGACGTGCTCAACCGCTCCGCTGCCGACCTGCACCACGACGGCCAGAGCGTCAGCCTGGCCATTGGCGCCGATGCGATCCGGGAGGTGGCGTGATGGCCCTAGCGATTTTCGATCTCGACGAAACCCTGATCCATGGCGACTGCGCCAGCCTGTGGACACAGGAAATGGTGAAGATCGGCTGGGCCGATGGCGACTCCTTCATCGCCCACGAACAGGAGCTGATGCGCCAGTACGCCGCCGGCACACTGGCCATGGAGGACTACATGGCCTTCACCCTGTCGCCGCTGGTCGGCCGCACGCCCGAGGAGGTCGCCCATGTGGTCGAGCCCTTCGTCGAGGACGTGATCGAACCGATCTTCTACAGCGACGCCAGCCGCACCCTGGCCGCGCACCGCGCCGCTGGCGATCGCCTGCTGGTGATCTCCGCCTCGGCGCACTTCCTGGTCAGCGCCATCGCCGAGCGCTTCGGCATCGATGAGGTGCTGGCCATCGACCTGGAGCTGCAGCATGGCTTCTACAGCGGCCGTACCCAAGGTGTGCTGACCTACCGTGAGGGCAAGGTGATCCGCCTGGAGAGCTGGCTGATCGAACAGGGCGAAAGTCTGACCGGCGCCAGCTTCTATTCCGACTCGCGCAACGACCTGCCGCTGTTGCGGTTGGTCGACAAGCCCTTCACCGTCAACCCCGACCCGACCCTGCGCGCCCACGCCGAACAGGCCGGCTGGCCGATTCTCAGCTGGCGCTGATCCTGTCGTAGCATGTCGCGGGGCCGCCCAGGCCGTGCGCACCGGCGTCCTCTGATACGTGCAGTCAACCATCGAGGCCGCTGTTTCAAGGTGCGCATCGCGCACCCTCCCCAGCCCCGCGACACCCTACTGGCTCATGATCCCTTCGCAGGCCTCGATCAACGCCGCCGCCAGCTCCCGCGCGTAACCGGGCAACTGGTTGCGTGCATGCAGGGCCACTTCCACCGGCGCCACCGGGGCGAAACCTTCGGCCTCGCCCAGTTCGCGGTGCGCGGCAGTAATCAACCGGCGCGGCAACAGGGTCAGACCCAGCCCGCCTTCGGCAGCGGCGCTGACGCCGGGCAGACTGCTGCTGACATAGGCGATGCGCCAGGGCTTGCCCATGGCGTCCAGCGCGTGAGTCATCTCCAGACGGTACAGGCCATTGGGCGGGAACACCGCCAGCGGCACCGGGTTGCGCGCCAGCACCGGGCGCGTTCGGCTGTCGAGCCAGGCCAGCGGTTCGGCCCAACTGGCCAGGCCCTTGGCGCTACCGGCACGCTGCTTGATCAGCGCCAGGTCCAGCTCACCCGAATTGAACGCGCGCCACACGTCATGACTGAGGCCGCTGGTGATCTCCAGGCGGATACCCGGATGGGCGTCGGCGAAATCGGCCAGATAGGGGGTCAGGCTGTTGGCGGCGAAATCGTCCGGTACGCCGAGGCGCACCTCGCCCTCCACCGCGCTCTGCCCCAGCGCCAGCATGGCTTCGTCCATCAGCGCGACGATGCGATTGGCGTAACCCAGCAGGCGCTCGCCCTCGGTGGTGGTCACCACGTAGCGGCCGCTGCGGTCGAGCAGCTCGGCGCCGAGCTGCTCCTCCAGGCGCCGCACCTGCTGGCTGACGGTGGACTGGGTCAGGTGCAGGCTGGCAGCCGCGCGGGTGAAACCACCGGTCTGCACCACGGCGAGAAAACTGCGTAACAGCACTGGATCGAGCATGTCGCCACCCATCATGAAATCCACTGACAGGCATTCTACTATTTAATTTCCGAATCCAGCCGCGAATTCCTATAGTGCATGGGAGCCAATTTTCCGCTCGGGGATCGAACCCCGCGCCATTCACCCGCCGAGGCAATCTCTCGATGAGCAAATCGCCCTACTACTACGCACCGCATGGCGGCCATCCCGGTCAGGATCAACTGCTGACCGACCGCGCCATGTTCACCGAAGCCTATGCCGTGATCCCCAAAGGCGTGATGCGTGACATCGTCACCAGCCACCTGCCGTTCTGGGACAACATGCGCATGTGGGTCATTGCCCGTCCGCTGACCGGCTTCGCCGAAACCTTCTCGCAGTACATCGTCGAAGTCGGCCCGAACGGCGGCAGCAACAAGCCTGAGCTCGACGCCACCGCCGAAGGCGTGATCTTCGTCGTCGAAGGCGAATTCAGCCTGACCCTCAATGGCACCCAGCACGCCATGCGTCCGGGCAGCTACGCCTTCATCCCGCCGCAGAGCGATTGGTCGCTGCGCAACAACAGCAGCCAAGCCGTGCGCTTCCACTGGCTGCGCAAGGCCTACCAACCGGTCGAAGGCGTGCCTTACCCGGAAGCCTTCGTCACCAACGAGCAGGACATTGAGCCGATCGTCATGCCGGGCACCGAAGGCCGCTGGAGCACCACGCGCTTCGTCGAGATCAGCGATATGCGCCATGACATGCACGTCAACATCGTCAACTTCGAGCCAGGCGGCGTGATCCCCTTCGCCGAAACCCACGTCATGGAACACGGCCTGTACGTGCTCGAAGGCAAGGCGGTGTACCGCCTGAACCAGGACTGGGTCGAGGTCGAGGCCGGCGACTTCATGTGGCTACGCGCCTTCTGCCCGCAGGCCTGCTACGCCGGCGGCCCGAGCCGCTTCCGCTACCTGCTGTACAAGGACGTGAACCGTCAGATGCCGCTGACCCTGGGCGGTCTGAAGCGCTGAGCGCATCGCCCCATGGACGGGGCGTAACTGTGGGAGCGAGCTCTGCTCGCGAATCGATTGGATTGCGATGTTCGCGAGCAGAGCTCGCTCCTACGGACTCTTTAAAAGCAAAAAGGCCACCCCGAGGGGTGGCCTTTTTGCTTCTACCGCAACCGATCAGCTATGGCGGATCAGGTGGTCGAAGGCGGACAGCGATGCCTTCGAGCCCTCGCCCATGGCGATGACGATCTGCTTGTAAGGCACGGTGGTCACGTCACCGGCGGCGAATACGCCAGGGATATTGGTCGCGCCCTTGGCATCGACGATGATCTCGCCGAAGCGGTTGAGCTCCACGGTGCCCTTGAGCCAGTCGCTGTTGGGCAGCAGACCGATCTGCACGAAGATGCCTTCCAGCTCGACGCTGTGCAGCTCCTCGGTAGTGCGATCCTTGTACACCAGGCCGTTGACCTTCTGACCGTCGCCCTTGACCTCGGTGGTCTGCGCGCTCTTGATCACGGTCACGTTAGGCAGGCTGCCCAGCTTCTTCTGCAGTACGGCATCGGCACGCAGGGTGTCGGCGAATTCCAGCAGGGTCACGTGGGCGACGATGCCAGCCAGGTCGATGGCTGCCTCGACGCCGGAGTTACCGCCGCCGATCACCGCCACACGCTTGCCCTTGAACAGCGGGCCGTCGCAGTGCGGGCAGAAGCACACGCCCTTGGCCTTGTATTCCTGCTCGCCGGGCACACCCATCTCGCGCCAGCGTGCGCCGGTGGAGAGGATCACGGTCTTGGCCTTGAGCGACGCGCCGTTCTCGAACTTCACTTCGTGCAGGCCGCCTTCGCTGCTGGCCGGTACCAGAGCCGAAGCACGCTGCAGGTTCATCACGTCGACTTCGTATTCCTTGACGTGTTCTTCCAGCGCGCGCACCAGTTTCGGACCTTCGGTTTCCTTGACGGAGATGAAGTTTTCGATGGCCATGGTATCGAGCACCTGACCACCGAAGCGCTCGGCGGCAATGGCAGTACGGATGCCTTTACGCGCGGCGTAGATGGCAGCCGAAGCACCGGCCGGGCCACCCCCGACTACCAGTACGTCAAAGGCGTCCTTGGCGCTCATCTTCTCGGCGTCGCGGTTGGCGGCGCCGGTGTCGATCTTGGCAAGGATTTCCTTCACTTCCATGCGACCGGAAGCGAACACCTGACCGTTCAGGTAGATGCTCGGCACAGCCATGATCTGGCGACGCTCGACTTCTTCCTGGAACAGCGCACCGTCGATGGAGACGTTGCGGATATTGGGGTTGAGCACAGCCATCAGGTTCAGCGCCTGGACCACGTCCGGGCAGTTCTGGCAGGACAGCGAGAAATAGGTCTCGAACTCGAACTTGCCTTCGATGCTCTTGATCTGCGCGATGGTGTCGGCATCCAGCTTCGATGGATGACCGCCCACTTGCAGCAGCGCCAGCACCAGCGAGGTGAACTCGTGGCCCATGGGGATACCGGCGAAGGCAACGCCGGTGTCTTCGCCCGGACGATTCAGGGCGAAAGACGGACGGCGGGCATCGCTGCCGTCAGTCTTCAGGGTGATCTTGTCGGTCAGGCCGACGATGTCCTGGAGCAGGCCCAGCAGCTCCTGAGATTTCGCGCTGTCATCGAGGGACGCGACGATCTCGAACGGCAGGGTGACCTTCTCCAGGTAGGCCTTCAACTGGGCTTTAAGATTGGCGTCCAACATGGCGGAAATTCCTCAAATACGAAAATTCGGGCAATAAAATGCCCGGACGGATCGCGCCCGGGCATCGGGCACCACAAGGGCCGGATAATGGCCCAAACAGCGCAGGTAGCAATTGCAAAACGGATTTCAGAGCGTCGCGAGCGACGGCTAGGCAAACCTGGTTAGCAGGCGTTGCCTAGCCAAACACGGTAGCTCTGAAACCGTTTTTAGATCTTGCCAACCAGGTCCAGCGAAGGAGCCAGAGTGGCTTCGCCTTCTTTCCACTTGGCCGGGCAAACCTGACCCGGGTTAGCGGCGGTGTACTGAGCAGCCTTCAGCTTGCGCAGAGTCTCGGAAACGTCGCGAGCGATTTCGTTGGAGTGGATCTCAACGGTCTTGATCACGCCTTCCGGGTTGATCACGAAGGTGCCACGCAGAGCCAGACCTTCTTCAGCGATGTGTACGCCGAAAGCGTTGGTCAGCTGGTGAGTCGGGTCGCCGATCAGCGGGAACTGAGCCTTGCCAACGGCCGGCGAAGTTTCGTGCCATACCTTGTGCGAGAAGTGGGTGTCGGTGGTCACGATGTAGACCTCGGCACCGGCCTTCTGGAACTCGGCGTAGTTGTTGGCGGCGTCTTCGATTTCGGTCGGGCAGTTGAAGGTGAAGGCAGCCGGCATGAAGATCAGCACGGACCATTTGCCCTTCAGGGACTGCTCGGTGACTTCGATGAACTCGCCAGCGTGGAAAGCGTTGACCTTGAACGGCTGGATCTGAGTATTGATGAGGGACATCTCTGACTCCTTGTGAGTTTCTGTGAGGGTTGAAAAATCTACGGTCGCTATATTAGCTACCTAACGGAAAAAAGCTTATTGATTACGGCCATGATATCGATTGAATGCACCAATCGATGTTACAGCCCACGTCGCGCGTGGGCTGCAGCCCTGGTTCAGACCAGGGTGGGATCAATCAGCAGCGCGAGTTTACCTGCGACCTGGTTACCGGCGAGTGTCTCGAACGCCGCCTCACTGTCTTTGATCGCAAAACTGCGCTCCAGTTGCGGCTTTAATCGTCCTTCGGCGAACAGCGGCCAGACATGCTGCTGCAGATCGCGCAGCAGGTCCGCCTTGAACTGCTCATCACGGTTGCGCAGGGTCGAACCGATCAGCTGAATGCGCTTGCCCAGCACCTGCGCCAGATCCAGCGTGGCCTCGCGGCCGCCCATCAGGCCGATGTTGATCCAGCGCCCGTCACGTGCCAGCAGCTCCAGATTGAGCGCGGCGTACTGCCCGCCAACCGGATCGAGGATCACGTCGTAGGGACCGAAGTCGCGCAGGCTCTGCAAATCCTCGCCTCTCAGCGCTCCACCCTGCGCCCCCAGCGCTTCGCAGTAGGCCAGCCGCTCGGCGGAGCCGACACTGACCCAGCAGGGGCTGCCGAATGCCTTGCACAGCTGAATGGCTGCCGAGCCCACGCCGCTGGCGCCGGCATGCAGCAGCACCTTTTCCCCCGGGCGCAGCGCACCGAGCTGGAACAGATTGAGCCAGGCGGTGGCATAGACCTCCGGCACCACCGCCGCCTCGACCAGGCTGAGCCCTTCGGGTATCGGCAAGGCGTGGCGCGCATCGAGCACCACTTCCTCGGCCATGCCACCGCCGGCCAACAGGCAGCAGACGCGATCGCCCACCTGCCAGGCGCTGCCTGCACCGACCTCGATCACCACCCCGGAGCACTCCAGGCCCAGGGCCTGGCTGGCACCAGGCGGCGGCGGATAGAGACCGGCACGCTGCAACAGGTCGGCACGATTCAGCCCGGCGGCAGCCACCTTGACCCGAATCTGCCCCGCGTCGCAGGCCTGAGCGGGTTGCTCCAGCCACTGCGCCTGCCCCTCGACGCCTTGCAATGCCTTCATGCTGCCTCCATAGTGCAAGTGGAACGGGCCCGGCGCAGACCGCCGGGCTTACGTCTAGCGCCAACGGAACCTGGCGCCCTCAATTACGGCCTAATATGCGTTATCACCTGCCACTACGTCGAATCAGCATGAAGCGCTCCCTTGCAAGTACCGCCCTCGCCCTCGTACTCGGCTTCAGTGCCCTGCCGTTGGCGGCCAAGACCACCACTGCTCCTGGCTGGGACTACCTGCAGCCGGATCGCGAGCAAGTGATTGCCAGCCTCAACGTAGTGGAATTGCTCAGACGCCATCACTACAACAAGCCGCCGTTGAATGACGAGCGCTCGATTCAGATCTACGACAACTACCTGAAGTTGCTCGATCCGACGCGCAGTTATTTCACCGCCGGCGACATCGCCGAATTCAACCAGTGGCGAACCAAGTTCGATGATCTGCTCAAGAGCGGCGATCTCGAACCAGGTTTCGCCATCTATCGCCGCCACCTGACCCGCCTGCAGGAGCGCCTGGACTATGCCCTGGCAGAGCTCGGCAAGGGCGTCGACAAGATCGACTTCACCATCGACGAAGAGCTGCAGGTCGACCGAGAGAAAGCCCCATGGGCCAAGGATCGCGCCGAACTCGACGAGCTCTGGCGCAAACGCCTCAAGGACGAAGTGCTGCGGCTGAAGATCGCCGGCAAGGAAACCAAGGACATCCAGGAACTGCTGACCAAGCGTTACCGGAACCAGCTGGCGCGCCTCAAGCAGACCCGTGGCGAGGACGTGTTCCAGGCCTACATCAATGCCTTCGCCACCACCTACGACCCGCACACCACCTATCTGTCGCCGGATAATGCGGAAAACTTCGACATCAACATGAGCCTGTCGCTCGAAGGCATCGGCGCCGTCCTGCAAAGCGACAACGAGCACGTCAAGGTGGTGCGCCTGGTGCCTGCCGGCCCGGCCGAAAAGAGCAAGCAGATCGCACCGGCAGACAAGATCGTCGGCGTCGCCCAGGGCAATGATGAAATGGTCGACGTGATCGGCTGGCGCCTGGACGAAGTGGTCAAGCTGATTCGCGGCCCGAAAGGTTCCACCGTACGCCTGGAAGTGATCCCGGCCAGCAACCCGCCCAGCGACCAGACCAGCAAGGTGGTCACCATCACCCGCGAAGCGGTCAAGCTGGAAGAGCAAGCTGCCAAGAAGAAGGTCCTGGACCTCAAGCATGATGGTCGTGACTACAAGCTCGGCGTCATCGAGCTGCCGGCCTTCTATCTCGATTTCAAGGCCTTCCGCGCTGGCGACCCGAACTACAAGAGCACCACCCGTGACGTCAAACGCCTGCTCGACGAGCTGCAGGCCGAGAAGGTCGACGGCGTGGTCATCGACCTGCGCAACAACGGCGGTGGCTCGCTGCAGGAAGCCACCGAACTGACCAGCCTGTTCATCGAACAGGGCCCCACCGTGCTGGTACGCAACGCCGACGGCCGTGTCGACGTGCTCGCCGACGAGAACAAGGGCGTCTACTACACCGGCCCGCTGGCCGTATTGGTCAACCGCCTGTCCGCATCGGCCTCGGAAATTTTCGCCGGCGCCATGCAGGATTATCACCGCGCGCTGATTCTCGGCGGCCAGACCTTCGGCAAGGGCACGGTGCAAACCATCCAGCCGCTCAACCATGGCGAACTGAAACTGACCCTGGCCAAGTTCTATCGTGTTTCCGGCCAGAGCACTCAGCACCAGGGCGTGATTCCCGACATCACCTACCCGGACGTGATGGACACCAAGGACATCGGCGAAAGCGCGCTGCCTGCGGCTCTGCCCTGGGACAGCATTCGCCCGGCGATCACTCCAGAACTGGACCCGATCAAGCCTTTCCTGACCGAGCTCAAGACCCGTCATGACCTGCGCACGGCCAAGGACCCGGACTTCGTCTTCACTCGCGACCGTCTGACCCTGGCCAAGAAGCTGATGGCGGAAACCACCGTCAGCCTCAACGAGCAAACCCGTCGGGCGCGCCAGGCCGAAGTCGAAGCCAAGCAACTGGCACTGGAGAACAATCGCCGCCAGGCCAAGGGCGAAGAGCCGCTCAAGGAACTGGAGAAAGAAGACGAGGACGCACTGCCAGTCGCCGATGAGAAGAGTACGCCGGAAGACGACGCCTACCTGGCAGAGAGCGGACGCATCCTGCTCGACTACCTGGGCCTGAACCCTTCGCTGGCGCTGCATTGAGGCGACCTATCGAGCGTCATCAAATCGTCATCGAACTGTCGTGAAATAAAGGGCCGGCCATAAGCCGGCCCTTTCGTTTCCGGCAGATCGAGAACACCATGACCGTCACCGAGCAGTTGAGCGCGCTGGGCAACATCCTCGCTCACGGCGACCTCAGTAGCCTGTTCCAACCTATCGTCTCGCTGTCCGAACAGCGCATTCTCGGCTATGAGGCCCTGACCCGTGGCCCCTCCAACAGCCCACTGCATTCGCCACTGACGTTGTTCGCCGTCGCCCGTCATGCAGGGCGCCTGAGCGAGCTGGAAATGGCTTGCCGCAAGAGCGCCTGCAGAGGCTTCAGCGCACAGGGCCTGGACGGCAAGCTGTTTCTCAACGTCTCGCCGGAGTCGCTGCTCGACCCCAGCCATCAACCAGGGCGTACCCTGAAATTGCTGCAGGCTTTCGGTATTCCACCAAGCCAGGTGGTGATCGAACTCACCGAGCAGTCCCCCACCGAAGACTTCGCCCTGCTCGACAATGCCCTGCACCACTACCGCGCCATGGGCTTTTCCATCGCTCTGGATGACCTCGGCGCAGGCTACTCCAGCTTGCGCCTGTGGTCGGAGCTGCGCCCGGACTACGTGAAGATCGACCGCCACTTCATCGATGGCATTCATCAAGATGCAGTGAAGCGTGAGTTCGTCGGCTCGATCCTGAAGATGGCCGAGGCCTCGCGTGCTCAAGTGATCGCCGAAGGTATCGAACTGCCTGAAGAGCTGGCCGTACTGGCAGAGATGGGTGTCGACCTGGTGCAGGGCTATCTGCTCAGCAGGCCGCAGGAAAAGCCGCCACGCGATGCCCGGCAACTGCTGCCCCAGATCCTGAGCAATCAGGTCAGCCTCAGTGAGGACAGCCATGACCTCAGCGCCCTGCTCAACGACCAGCCCGCGGTCGATCAGCACACGGCCATCGCTGAAGTGCTGGACGTATTTCGCGCCCAGGCCAACCTGAACTCCCTGGCCGTACTGGACACGCAGCGCCAACCGGTCGGGATCGTCCACCGTCACTCGCTGTCCGAAGCGCTGCTCAAGCCCTTCGCCACCGATCTGTTCGCGCGCAAACCCATCAGTCGCCTGATGAGCCAGGACTTTCTCGCCGTGGAACTGACGCAGTCCCTGCAGAAGGTCAGTCGCCTGCTCACCAGCCGCGCGCGCCAGCGCATCGAGGAAGACTTCATCATCATCCAGAACGGCCGCTACCTGGGCCTGGGCAGGGTGATCGACGTGCTCAAGCTGATCACCGAGCAGAAGCTGCAGCAGGCCCGACACGCCAATCCGCTTACGCTGCTGCCGGGTAACGTACCTATCCAGCAATGCCTTGGCCGCCTGCTGCAGCAGCAACGCGAAGCTGCGGTGTGCTATGTGGATCTCGACAGCTTCAAACCCTTCAACGACCTCTATGGCTATGCCAAGGGCGACGAGGTGCTGCTGTGCCTGGCGCAATGCCTGAACGACCGGGTCGATCCGGCCCGCGACTTCGTCGGGCATATCGGCGGTGACGACTTCATGCTGGTGCTCGGCTCACCAGACTGGCGTGAAAAGCTCGGCAAGCTGATCGAGGATTTCCAGAATCAGTGCCGACGCTTTTACCGGGATGAGCATCTGCAGGCCGGCTGCTTCATTGCCCACAACCGCCACGGCCAGCGCCAGGAATATGCGCTGCTGTCACTGTCTATCGGCGTGGTGCACGTAAAAGAGGAGGATTGCGCCCAGCTCGATGCCTCGCGCCTGGCCGAACTGGCCTCCGAGGCCAAGCGCCAGGCCAAGGCCGTGCCTGGCTACAGCCTGCATATTCTGCAAGGCTCAACGGCCTGAGCGCGTAGCCTCGTTCGCCATGGCGGCATAGCGCTCGGCGACTTGCAGGTCTGCTTCCAGCCCGGGAGCACCGTCGCGATAGAGCTGACTCAGACGACTGGCAGCCAGAGGATGGCCGGCAGCCAACGCCATTTCCCACCAACCTACTGCTTGCGAGGCATCCGGCGCCTGCCGGGTATCGCCCTGCAGGGCCTGCACGCCTAACTGATAGGCGGCCTTGCCGTCACCGCCATTGGCGGCCAGGCGCAACAACCTCAGCCCTTCCTCACGCGCACCCAGGCCCTGCCCCCTGAACAGCAGAATATGGCCGTAAAAGCTCTGTGCCGCGCGGTCGCCGAGATTGGCCATGCGCCCGTACTGGCCCTGCATCCATTGCCACACACGTGGCTGACGCAGCGCCGCGGGCCAGTGAAACAGGCGCCGGGCCAGCCAGTAGCCCAGGCGTGCGCGCACCTGCCAGAGCAACCTAGACATCGGCGGGGTAGTCGAACTCGAACACCCTGACCACCTCGGCAGCGTGCCAGGATGCAGCTGCCACACCATCGGAAGCGCCACTGAAGCGTCCCAGGCTCGTCACGCAGTCGAAGAATCCGGTACGTGGCAGGCGACTGGCGCCCTGGCTGATCACCAGAGCGCTGCGCAACGGACGCTCGGCGCGAGCATCCAGCGCCGCCAGATGCTCCAATGCAGCGGTCAGCGTCTGCATGGCCGGCGTGGGCAGATCGAGACGTTCGATCAGCGCGCGGTAGGTCAACAGATGACGCTGACGGCGAGCCTCGTCCAGCTCCGCCAGTAGCGCCTGCCAGTGTTGGCGACTGATACGTACGCTCAAGACCAACCCTCCACGCCCAGCTCCCAGGCCAGCGAGCGCATGATCGCGGCATCGGGTTGACGCTCGCCACTCTCGATCATCGCCAGGTAGTGCGGACTGATCCCGACGCTGCGCGCCAGGCTCTCTGCTGCCAGCCCCCTGGCCTCGCGCAGTGCACGCAGTTGATCGAGCGCTGGCCGCTTGGCCTCGACCGGCAGTTCAACGGCCTTGGGCTCTGCCGCTGGCTGGCGCCCTGCGGCCTGCAGCAAGGTCTGATACTCGGCCCATGGCAGCACCGCGTATTCGGGTTGGCCATCGCGAGCAATGATTTGCACACTCATGAGTCTCTCCGTTGGAAAGCAGGGCCGACGATCACGACCCCTTCCTTGCACGCGGCCATCTTAACAGGCGTGTAGCGCCTGGGGCGTGATCTATACTGCCGAGGTATCAGGTTCCCACACTGCGGCGCCAGCCGTATCTGCGCAGAAACGACCCCGTAAACCTGGGGTGGGGAGTCGCCTTGAGAAGGTCATGCGCATGGTCGCTCGGGTTGTTGAGCAACTTCTGTAGCGCCGAAAGCCTGATGTGGGGCTACGGTCCGGCCGACTCCATGCCTTATGTGGGCCTCGCACAACAGCAAGTGCGACATGGGCTGGCCTACCAGGTCAGTCAGGAAATAAGCAAACGCTTCGAGCTGCCCGTCGAGTTTGTCGAGACGCCCAACAATCGGCTGGAACCCTATCTGCAACAGGGCCGCCTGCATCTGATCTGCAACACCAACCCCGAGTGGGTCAGCCAACCGCAGCAGTATCATTGGTCACCGGCACTTTATGACGAGCAGGACGTCCTGCTGCAGCGCACGGACCAACCAGCGCTGACCGGTCTTACCAGTCTTTACGGCAAGGTGCTTGGCACCAGCCTCGGCTACATCTACAGCCAGCCCCTGATGAGCGCATTCAGCACTGGCCAGGTCGCCAGGCAGGACGTACGCGATCTGGATACCAGCCTGCACATGCTCGACAAGCAGCGCCTGGACGCGGTGATCGACATGCAGCGCAATCTGGCCTACAAGCTCGCTCAGCATCCGCAGATGCAGCTGCGCTTCAGCCCCTGGGTAGTACAGCGCTATCAGGTCTACTGTGCCTACAGCAGCCACCTGCCTATCCCTGCAGATCGACTGGACGCCCTACTGCTGGAACTGCGCGATCGACGCATGATCGGCCAGTGGCTGGATGAAGCGCTCAGGAGTGCAACGGATCGACCCGCTCCGCTGTCGGCAGGTGCTCGATGAGCGCCAAACGTTCCGGGCTTTGTTTGTCGCGCCAAGCCCTGAAGGCTTCGAGCTCGCCATGCCAGGTGCGCATTACCCAGGCCAGCACGGCCAGGTCATCGACGAAACCGACGCCGACCAGCCAGTCGGGAATGGCATCGAAGGGGGTAATGAAGTACAGCAGCGCAGCCACCACCATCAACAGCGCCTGACTGCTGATCTGCCGGTACTCTCCCTTGAACCAGGCCAGACTGAGTGCACGAAGCAACTGCAGGTCCTCTTTGAGAGCGGCGAAGCGTTGGCCTTGTGGTGTGCGCTTGTCAGCCAGCGCGCGGAGCAACTCCGGCAACCGGCCTTCACGCAGGAAGCGGGCAGCCAGAGGCAGGTAACGCGTCAGTTTCCACGGTGTTTTCATGCGGCCTCCTCGGCAAGCCAGGCAGTATCAGGGCTTGCCTCGCTTATCCACCGAAGCTGTGGATAAATCTGTGCAAAGTCTTTCGACAAGCTTATCAAAGCCCCGTGGCATGGGGCCTGGGCTTAGATCGGATATTTTTTATACAGCATATAAAATCCATGAAAATCAACAAGTTGCTGATTGACATGAGCGCGACTCAGTTGTAGCCCAGACTTGTTAGGAATGTTTCCCATAATGTGCATAA
>OGCL01002007.1_pt1 | contig 15540 bp, 15 predicted proteins | sample 1570041 | NCBI WGS metagenome assembly OGCL01 (sample SAMN06266162, study PRJEB24511) | hot springs metagenome | isolation source: Hot spring water | place: South Africa: Limpopo | collected 2015-06-22
AAATGAATGAACAATGGCGCATGCTGTTACTACAGAATATGGTTACATGATTTCAAATGTGGATTTGGGCAACAGCCCGTAAAGACCTGACCACAAGTTTCCTCGGGCTGGCAATGGAGCGCAGCGGAAGCCAGTCCGAGTTGGTGCGGTTGTTATGTGCTTTCTTCAAGGTACGCTTTCAACTCTATTGCTAAATTTTCAGCCTCACCTTTTGAAAGATATGGGACCTTGATGGTCCGAGCCCAGAAAAAGCTCTTTCCTGTAATTTCAGAGACCCTCCTAAACGGCATAGCTTTTATTTCTTGTCCCCTCCTTGGAATTGGGGTAATAAACTCAACATCCCTATACGAAGTATCGTCTTCCGCTGAATTTATTATATTGCCCCTCTTAACTCGACCAGCAGCGACAAGTCCCGTCCCTCTGTGTGAAAAGAAAACGATGTCACCGGGGTAAATATATTCGACAAAACGTTTCGCATCGCCAAAGGCGGCCACTCGACTATTTTCCATCATGTACCAGATTGATTCCTCATCCCAACTTCTATTGGTGTCGAACAATACCCCCTTAACATCGCTCGGGTTCTTATGTCTGTCATATGGCAGGGCGAAAAACTCGAAATACCTTTCACCACCTATCTCATAGATTCTGTAGGGAAGAAATTCAATGGATATGCCTTGATGTTTCCAATAGTCAACAGCATTGATGAGGCTATCATCAGCAGCACTACCAATTATGATAAGATGTTGTTTTCTGTTTAGTTCCTTTGCATCCAATGAATGCTCAAGATCGAATGCCTCTTTATGCGCTAAGGACAAATCGATGCTACTGTTTGTGTATTGGTTGTATTTACTCTGGAGCGTAAAATAACTCCATTGGCCTGCGTCTTGTGCATACCGCAAGGCTTGATGAACTGCGTCTTCGCCTGCCACACCCCTTTTTAGTTCAAAAATAACGAGTTCGCCTTTTTCGTTTAATGCGTAGATGTCAGCTTCAGATTGATATTGTCGTTCCTGGAATATTGGCATTAAGCTGGCATCCTCAAAAAGAACATAGAGAATGCTCTCAGCAATCAACTCTTCCAAGTCTTTTTCTAAATTACCAAAGCTTGAAAAATCCTTGAATGCTACCGGATCTAGTCTGTCGAACTTACCGTCGGTTGATCGTAATTTGTATAGCATTAGTTATCCTCTCTATTGCACATAACGTTTCGGCTGACCTGCACGGGAAACCACCTTGATGCAAAAGCATCAAAGGCTAATCCGTGCCGGGTCGAGCCGATGGTTAGCCCATTTCTAATAAATATCTAATTGTATTTTAATTGCCTCACAAATCCTGAGCATATCTTCTTCTGAAAGTACTCCAGCACGTTTAAAAAGTCTCAACTTGCTTACAGTAGCAAGTTGATCAGCCATGGCCTTACTTTCTTTAGCATCAAAAATGACAAGTGCTTCACTAGGATACAAGCGATCTGTCTTGCTGGTTAGAGGAACAACTTGAACTCGATTGAGGAACTTATTTGATGCGTCATTGCTAACGATCACGGCAGGACGTTTTTTTCTGATCTCTCCGCCGACTGAGGGATCAAAATTAACCCACCAGACCTCACCTCTTTTCATGCGCTATGTCCTTAAAAGTTGTTTCTGCCCAATCCAAGGCTTCTGATTCTCTCTTTTTGTCTTTTGACATTTGGGAGTATGCCAATTCCAGATTTGGGCGAACTACGTGCGGACGAACTAATTCTTCAACAAATTTGCTGATCTTGCGGGGGCCGATGGTCTTATGAAGACCTTCATAAACTTCCTCATCTATGGTTATGGTCAACTTTTTTTGCATTGAAATCCTCCTTTCTACATATATACGTGTAGTATACGTATTGCTTCAACCCATGTCAATGCTCAGATCGATAATAGAAATATATATTCTTTCTAATGGCTAATGCGGCAGTTGAGCAGTGCCCGAAGGGGCATCTGTCTCGAACTCCTAGTTCTCTGCGAGCGGAGCGAGCAGGAATCAGGAGTTCGCTGCTCAACTGCCGCATTCTCCGCGAGCGAAGCGAGCGGAGAACGTGCAAATAAACGCGTGGCGAAGCCATCCGTTTCATTTGCACGTTAGGTGTTCTTGCAGAAAACACTGGATAAACTCGCTTTATGGTCCATTGCCTCTTTCAAGATGCGGATACCGCCGCGCAGCACAACGGCTGCAATGATTAGACCAATAACAAGGTCTGGGTATCGGCTACCAAGCCCCCATACCAAAGCACCGGAGACGATAACACCAATGTTGGCGATGACGTCATTTGTGGAGAAAATTACAAATGCGCGCATATGAATCCTGCCATCACGCTGTTTTAAGATGAGTGAGAGACAGATTGCATTAGCAACCAAGGCAATGACCCCTACCCCCATCATGAGGGTGCTGACTGGCTAGCTGCCAAGAAGAAACCTTCGAAGAACGTCGAATAGGGGTCAAGTGTATGGGGCCAGGTCTTTACGGGCTGTTGCCCAAATCGGATGAAAAGAGTTGGCAAGAGAATTGCGAATCAAACAAAAGAGAAGAACTTTTGTTAGGAGGCAGTTCAATATGATGGGATACCAAGCGATACCGCAGAACAAATTATTTTATATGGGCATAGACCTTGATAGTAAGGTGCGCAAAAACCATCCACTCAGAAAGATAAACGAGACAGTGGATTTTGATTTCATCTACTCAGAGGTAAAGGAGTGTTATGGTAGCAATGGTAATGTTTCGGTTCCTCCAGCAGTAACCCCAAAAAAGCCTTTACTAATAAATTTAATTTGTTATAGAGTAATTGTCATTTTTTTAAAAAACCTAAAAAGGTAGTGTAATGACAGAAGATAAAAATGCTGTTAGAGAAGCAGTTTTAAAGAAAATAAGACAGAACAGTGATTTTCCTGCCATGTCATCAACTGTTTCACTAATTAACAAGTTTGATCCAAAAGATGACATCTCTATAACTGATTTTGCAAATTTAATTTTAAAGGATATTGCTTTTACTACCAAAATCTTAAAAGTTGTCAATAGTGTCAATTATATGCAGTTTGGTGAAGTGACTACTATTTCAAGGGCGATTATATTAATTGGTTTTGAAAACATTAAGAATCTTGCTGTAACTTTAATACTTTTTGACCAATTACAAAAGCATAAGTCAAATTCAGCCCTTATGGATAGTGTTACGAAATCTCTCTATAGTGCTATATTAGCCCGAAAGATTGCCGAAGAAACAGGTTTTGCATCAAAAGAAGAGTCTTTCCTTTGTTCTATCTTCCATATCTTTGGCAAGATGCTTGTATCTCTTTCAATGCCAGAGAAGGTTGAAGAAATTGATATGTTCATGAAACAACATAATTGCTCTGAAACAATAGCGGCTATTTCGATCTTGGGTATTTCTTATGAAGATATTGGTGTAAATATAGCAAAAGAATGGAATTTACCCAAAAAGATAGTAAGTTGCATGAAAAAGATTATGCCTTCAGAACTATCAGAAAATCAGGGTGAGATTGATAAACTAAGGAGTATATCTACTTTCACACATAACATTACAAACATTATTGCTAAAGAAAGTGCTACTGATGAACGAGAGGCTGCTATTAATAAAAATCTTAGCCTCTTTAAGGTTCATTTCAATGTTATTCAATCAAAGATTAAGCAATTATTAAAAGAGTCAGATAAGGAGTTTATCGAATTTTTTAACATGTTTAAGATTGATCTGAGAACTTCAAGATTTGCTATTAATTTGCTTAACCTAAAAAATGATGAACCAGCTAAGTCTGCTGAAATAAAACAATCAAAGGAATTTGTTTTGCCGTCTTCAATAGAATCTTTTGATGAAATCCTTGAATCAGAAAGCTTTGAAAATCCAGAGACTATTTTTAGAAAAGGTATCCAAGAAATTAATAAGTCTCTTTTAAGTGGTTTTAATCTTAACGACATAATCAGGGTAGTGCTGGAAACTATGTTTAGGGGGCTTCAGCTAACAGGAAAATCTAAGGTGTTATTTATAGTTAGAGATACAAGAAGACCTGTGATGACTGTTCGTTATGGATTTGGTAATGCTATTTCAGAGACAAAACAGTGGTTCGAAATTGTCATTGACAACAGTAATGATATTTTTAACATATCAATCAATAATCAAAAAGACTTTGTCATTAAAAAATTATCAAGTCCAGATATAATATCAATGTTGCCAAGTTGGTTTATCCAAAGGATTAATCAGGATGAATTTATCATACTCCTTCCTATTGTTGTTAATGAGTTAACTATTGGAATTTACTATATTGAGGGTCAACAGGAAGAACTGTCTAAAATTTCAAGTATGCATCTTAATAACCTAAAAATTTTAAGAGATCAAACGGTCATGGCTATCAAACAACAGAAAGGTTTTTAGTTTTATATGGATGAAGCCCTTGTTTATGCGCTAAAAGAAGAGATTTTGAGTTCTATAATGAAAAAACATAATATCATTTTTTTGAGTGGATGGAGTAAGACAGGTAAGACAATTACAACATTAAAGACAATTGCATATTTTGAAGTAAGGCTTTATTTCTCACCTATAAAACAATCAACAAAGATAGTGCTTTCTATTGATCCAGAAATTCAAATACTTGGTTCAGTATCCTCTTATATATCTGTGAATTCGGAAGATACTATATTTGTTATAGACGATTATTCATCATCTGACAATAATATTAAGCTTGAAGTTCATGATGTACTGAAAAATAAAAAAACAAATACAAAAATTCTATTAATTGTAAGAGCTTTTTTAGACATTAAAGACCTATTAATATATGCAGATGCCCTTGTAAGATTTAAAAAAAACACTGCTGAGGTCATTTATTCAAGATTTCAGGAGGCTGAAAATGTATAAAACTGCTTTCGTATGCGACGAAATATTCACCTGCCATGATACACCTGCATGGCATCCAGAGTCACCAATAAGGGTCGAATATCTTATTGAATTTCTAAAAAGAACAGACCTTTGGGATAAATTAATTCATCTGACCCCTCAACGAGCAACTATAGAGGATATTGCAAGGGTTCACACAAAGGAATATATAAACATGATACTATCAATTCAAAAGGGTGAACTTGATACAGAAACTATCATATCTCCTCATACTTTTACTGCCTGCTTGTATGCAATAGGTGCCATTAAGGAGTCAGTTGACAAGATAAAAGAAGGTCTTATAGAAAGAGCCTTTTGCCCTGTGCGCCCTCCAGGGCATCATGCCGAGGCAAATGCAGGTATGGGTTTTTGTATTTTTAATAATGTTGCTGTTGGTGCAAGATATGCACAGACAAAGGGCTTTTCAAAGGTTTTAATTGTTGATTTTGATGCCCATCATGGAAATGGCACTCAACATATATTTGAAGAAGATGAGAGTGTTTTTTATTTTAGTACCCATCAATTCCCTTACTATCCTGACACTGGAAAAGAGACTGAAAGGGGAATAGGTAAAGGTGAGGGTTTTACTTATAATGTAACAATAAGGGTAGGTTCTGGAGACAAAGATTTTATGTATGTTTATCAAGACATCTTCCCTTCAGTTGTTAGCAGATTTAGCCCTGATTTGATATTAGTCTCTGCTGGATATGATATTCATTATATGGATCAACACTCAGATTTAAAGGCCACATGTGAAGGAGTAAGGGGGATTGTTCAAGGTATATTAGGGGCCTCTGATAAACCATATATTTTTGTCCTTGAGGGTGGGTATGATTACATATCTTTGAGTAAATCTGTTAAAAATACCCTTGAGGAGATGTTATATTATCCCCCATAAAATCAAAAGAGGAGGTTACTTATTTGAAAAAATTCAGCCTAATAATCTTGATAATATTACTTGTCTTTTCATGCAGTAAAAAAGAGGTCAAAAAAGAAAGTCTTGAAGGTATAACTGCAAGAGAGGCCTTAACAGTAATTGAATCTCTTAGAACTGCATTTGTCAAAAAAGATAGAAAGGAACTTGAGAGATTAACTACATCTCAAGGTTTAAAGTCTATAATTCAACATTTAAGTGGTTTTGACTCAATAGATTTAGTTTTTACACCAGTTTGGATTGAGATTGAAACAGATAAGACTTCTGTGAATGTATCATGGAAGGGCAAGTGGATTGTCTCAGATAAGTTTATGGAGGATAGAGGTATGGCAATTATTGAACTAAAAGGTCAACCCTTAAAGGTTGATAAAATCAAAAGGGCAAATCCTTTTGTTTTGCCTTGATATTCCCAAAATCAGTGATAGAACTGAGAACTTAATAGAATCAAGTAGAAAGGGTTGATGAGGAATTTTTATACGACACCTTATAAAAGAAATCTTGAGAAACTTTAGCAAAAGGCATTGCATTATAAAGAATAGAGCAAAATTAAAATGAAATCGTCGATTATAAAAATTCCGAAACAGCCCTTCCTATCGCTATTTTTGGAAAAAATGTTACAATGTGGTAAAAAAAAATCTAATATGCTACTATATTGCAAATATTAGTATTGTATGACCTAGTATTTATACATAAATAGTCCATAAAGGGGGTTTAAAAAGATGATAAATATCAAAATATTTGTCTATTTTTTTTCTGTTATTTTATCCTTTTTTGCTTTTTGTTCAAACAATCTCTCTGCACAAGATATAATTGTCAATCCTGGTAAATTTGACAGGTTTATTATAACCCTTCCTGATAGTATTAAGGCAGGAGAAGAGGTCCAAATAAACATTCAGGCAGCTGATAATTTGGGGAATGTTATCAAGAATTTCAATACCTATGACAAGGAGTTTGTTATCTCCACTACAGGATCAGCCACTCTAAATGTTAAGAATCTTAAGGCATCAGCCTTTTCAAATGGTTTTGCTACAGTAATTTTTAGAAATACAGTAGCAGAGAGGTTAGTCCTGTCAATCAGAGAGGCAAATAATCTTATTCCCCTTATTACAAAAGATATTGTTATATCACCTGCTTCTTTAAAGTCCTTTACAATAAAAGCCCCAAAGACCTCAAGGGCAGGAGAGAAATTTGACATAACCATAATAGCAAGAGATTCCTTTGGCAATATCATAAATGAGACAATACAAGGTAAAAGTATCAATTTTGCCTTTAAAGGTGAGGCCGATATAAAGTTTGATATGACTTCTGTCCCTGACATAACAAAGGGTAGTGCAGTGGCTTCTTTTATGGCTATGAAGACAGGGACTGTCACGATTGAGGCAAAGGATGTTATCACAGGAAGTTATGGTATAAGTGAGCCTATAGAAATAATAAACGGCAATGTAAATTCCTTCAAGGTAATGGCACCAAAGGAAGCAGTAGCTGGTGAACCCTTTGAGATTTCTATTGCTGCCATTGATCGTTTTGGTAACTTTGTTAACGATTATGCTTCAAATGGAAAGGGTATTAATATTAAGTCTTTAGGTAAGACTGTCCCTTTTCCATCAACAGTCCCTGCCTATGAGTTTACAAAGGGTCAGGCAAAATTATCTATTCGTTACGATATAGCTGAGACAGTGTTATTAACAGTTGTTGAGATTGGAGGGACTCAGAGTGGAACATCAGAGCCAATAACCATAACATTGCCAAAGGCTGATAGGTTTGAAATTGTAACCCCAGAAGCAGTGGTTGCAGGGCAAAAGTTTAAGATAAAAATTACCGTTTATAATCAAAATAATAGGGTAATTAAAAATTACAATTTAATTGGTTCAGATGTTGTTTTAAGGGCTTCAGGCACGGGTAATTTGATACCTGATCGAATACCTGCTTCAGAGTTTATAAATGGGACTGCGGTCATTGATGTCCAATATAACAAGGCAGAGGCTTTTAATATTACCGCTCAAATAGCAGATATAAAGACAGAAAGGCCCTCTACTGAAAAAACTGTAACAGATATTACGACAAAAAAAGAGACACCAACATCAAAACAACAAGTAAGCAGTCCATCAAAACCAACAGAGCATCAAAAGAGTGTCAAGACCACAAAAAAACAAGCCTCCGCAAAAGCCCCCGCAAAAAGCTACGAGATAACAAACATTTCTATTGTAGAGAGTAAGAGCCAATCAAATATTACGGTTCATATAAATGGTATGAATGATGCGATTAGTTACAGTGTGATTTCAGATAAAGGTTCATCTAATAAGAAGATGTTGACATTGAAGATAAAGTCTGCGGTTTCTAAGCTTGATAAAAACCTTAGCCTTGATTCTAATTTTGTTAAAAACATAAATATTGAAGAAGACCGTGACGCTGTCTTAATAAAAATGGAACAGATAAAACCTTCAAAGTTTCATGTTACAAAGGGTAAGGGAGTTATATCTATAGTCTTCAAAAAATAGCTTCAAATTATGAATATCAAATATTTCTTGCCTTTTAACAAAAATCTCATCAAGGGGTCTCTATAAGTTATGGGTTTTTTTGACAAATTAAAAACGCGGATACAAAAGACAAAATCTAATCTTATAGAAAAGGTCGAAACAGTCTTTCAAAATAAAAAGATAGATGAGGCTTCTGTTGATGAATTTGAAGAGATACTTATATCTGCAGACTTTGGTGCTCAGGCGTCAAATGAGATTGCAGAGATGCTTAGAGAGAAGATAAGAGATGGACAGATAAAGACCTTAGAAAACCTAAAGTCCTTTCTCCGCACGGAAATGACAAAGATGCTTGGAAGGTCACAGCCTATTGTCTTTTTTGGAGAAAAACCCTTTGTCATTTTAACAGTTGGTGTAAATGGTGCAGGCAAAACAACGACAATAGGGAAACTTGCCTCAAGGTTTGTATCTGAGGGCTTCTCTGTAATGCTTGGTGCGGGTGATACCTTTAGGGCTGCTGCCATTGAGCAACTTGATTTGTGGGCATCAAGGTCAGGTGCGAATATAATTAAACATGAAAGTGGTTCAGACCCTGCTGCAGTTGCCTTCGACACAGTTGAATCGGCAAAAAGTAGAGGTGTAGATGTGGTTATTATTGATACTGCTGGGAGACTTCAGACCAAAACATCTCTCATGGAAGAACTCAAAAAGATAAATCGTGTAATAAAGAAATCCTTTGCAGATGCCCCTCAAGAGACATTGCTTGTATTAGATGCAACTACTGGACAAAATGCCCTCAGTCAAGCAAGGTTGTTTAATGAAGCAATAGGGATAACGGGTATAGCACTGACAAAACTTGATGGGACGGCAAAGGGAGGGATTATATTTGCTATTAAGAAGGAACTTAATATACCTGTCAGGCTAATAGGCATAGGCGAAAAGATTGAGGACCTGAGAGATTTTAACCCTGAAGACTTTGTGAAAGCACTTTTTGAATAGCTTAATATAGAAAACTAATCACATAAATAATTTATAAAGTTAGTTAATTCACTTAGTTCAATAACTGTAATGGAGTTTAAAAAAAGCCTTTTTTAAAAGGGTAGGGGTTGTTTAAAATTTTTATCCGCACTTTTAGAAACTATTAATCAAAAGGAGATTTATCTATGAAATCCTTAGTCTCATCTTTGATTCAAAAGAATTCATCAAAGATAGTTCTTGTTGTCCTTGATGGGGTTGGAGGTTTACCCATAAATGGCAAGACTGAACTTGAATATGCAAACACACCAAACCTTGATGCACTTGCTAAGGTCTCTGCCTGTGGTGTCCACATGCCTGTTGATTTTGGGATTACACCTGGTAGCGGACCTGGCCATTTAAGTCTCTTTGGATATGAGCCTGTAGAGTTTCAAATTGGCAGGGGAATACTTGAAGCCCTTGGGCTTGGAGTAGAGGTGACAAGGAATGATATTACTGTCCGTTGTAATTACGCAACGATTAAAGATGGCATTATAGTAGATAGAAGGGCGGGAAGGATAGCTACAGACAAGAGCAAAAAGATAACAGAGAGGATTCAAGAGGCGATTACAAAGATTGACAATGTGGATGTCTTATTTGCACCCGGAATGGAACATAGATTTGCTATAAGATTTAGATTCCCCCATCCACTTAAACCCACTGCCTCTTTAATAGAAGACACAGACCCTCAAAAGGAGGGCAAGGCACCACTTAGACCTAATCCCCTTAATGAGGAGGCAAAGCAAATAGTCCCAGTCTTGGAAAAGGCAATCTCAATGATTGCAGAAGTTATAAAGTCTGAGGAAAAGGCCAATTTCATCTTGATGCGTGGCATATCATCACTTCCTGATATACCAGCCTTTTCAGAAAGATATGGTTTAAAAGCCCTTGCTATTGCCAATTACCCCATGTATCGTGGACTGGCAAAACTTGTCCAAATGGATACCCCCACAGTTGAAGGGACTGTTCAAGATGAGATTGATTTTTTGAAGAAAAATTATAATGACTATGATTTCTTTTTTGTCCATGTCAAAAAGGTCGATTCCTACGGAGAAGATGGAAATTTTGAAGGAAAGGCAGAGAGGATATCAGAGTTTGATGCCTTATTGCCTCAAATACTTGAATTAAAACCAGATGTCCTTATCATAACAGGCGATCACTCCACACCAGCCTTGATGAAGGCTCATAGTTGGCATCCTGTGCCTGTTTTAATCAAGTCTCCTTATGTGCTTGGTGGTTTATCATCAGCCTTTTCTGAAAGGGAGTGTCTCAAGGGTGAACTTGGTATATTTCATACCCCCCATCTCATGCCTCTTGTCCTTGCAAATGCTTTGAGACTTAAGAAATTTGGTGCATAAATTAAGGGTTTACCTTTTATAAAACGAAAAAATAAAAGAAAGCAGGCAGTATTATCAAGGCTACTGATAGAGATATTTTCTATAAAACCTTGATATATCTGCCTTGAAATACTCTCTCGTTAGAATCAGGCATAGATATACAGGAGAGAGCATCACCCCTGCATAACCTGCGATAAAGGCAAGAAGCATTTGGTTGAGGGAGATTCCGCCTGCAAGGCTTATCAGAAGTGGAAAGGCACTGCCTACATAAGCCACAGTTATTCCTGTCAACAAGCCGATTATAAAGGGTATGATTATCAAGATTGGGAATAATGGTAAACCTTGTTGATTAAAATACTGACTTAGAGATGATACGGCACCAGAGTCTTCAAGGATTACTTTAAAGAACATAATACCCAAAATAAGGACAAAGACCTCTTTGCTAAAGCCATATTTAATGGCTCCATAAATTTTCTCTTTGTTGTAGTTGTATTTTAAAAAGAGTATCAAGACAGACAGGGCAAGGGCATAGGACAGTTCAATATTTAAAATAATTACCATTATTAAAATTGCTGTGATAGGCAAAAAAGACTGAAAAAGGGCAAGCAATTGACTTTTTAGATTTGATTGACCCTGTCTCTCTGTTTTTGGATTATCAAGCCTTCTCATAGACAGACTAAATCCACCAATTAACATAAATATTGAAACTAATGAGTTATATAATATAAAAGTCCTTAACTCTATTGATGAAAGTGCTGAAGCAAGCCTGGGTAAAGAGGTAAAATTGGCTCCCAAACATGCCTGAACCAGTAATTTATAAATGCCTTTTCCTCTTGTGGCATATTTGTATCTTTGGTAGTCTCGTCTACCATTGGTGCAGAGAAATAAGCCCCACCAAGTGAAGGCAACATCCCGATAACCAAAGGCATAGATATGATGATAAGTTTTTTATTCCTTACTAATTCTTTGAGATCATTCATTATCTTTGTAAGAAGATTATTCTCTCTGAGAACCAACTCAAGACATCTAATTAGGCTGAGCGATAAAAAGAGTTTAATTGTGTTTGGATCCGATATTGTCTTATGAATAGAGTTTATTATTTTTTCAAAAGAGAAGGTGTAAAACAATATTAGAGAAATTGATGCAATTATAAGTGATAGACCTACATTTACCTTTTTTTTAAGAAGGACTAAGAGAAGGCAAAAAATAAGGGAAAGAATTATTAAGTCTAACATTTCCTTTAGAGGCTGTTAAAAGGAATGAAGATATTTTTTTATGTGAAACTCAACAGACTCCTGCCAAGTTGGTATTTGGATATTTAATAAAGAGCAAATTTCTTCATTGTTCATTGCAGAAAAGGCTGGTCTTTTAGCGGGTAGGTTAAAGATTGACATTGAGACAGGATGGACATGTTTGTTTATCCCAAGTTTTTTTAAGATAAAGCGAGCCCATTCATATCTTGAACAGTAATCAGTATTAGTCAGATGATATAAACCAGTAATTGACTTCTCAAGGGATTTCATAGTAACTTCTACAACCATCTCCGTATAAGTGGGAATAGAAAACTCATCACAGGCAATCTTCAGAAAACTACTGTTTTCCTGCCACTTTATCAATTTATATATGAAGTTTTGTTTGCCTTCACCAAAGACCCAACTAAGCCTAAAAATTAAAGCAGATGAGGTGATATCAAAGACTGCCTTTTCGCCTAATAATTTTGACTTTCCATATTCATTAATGGGATTGACTGAATCAGTTTCTATATATAAATCATCTATTTTGGCGCCATCAAAGACATAGTCAGAACTATAATGAACAAAGGCTGCACCACATTCAAGGGAAGAAATAGCGAGATTTCTTGGACCCAATACATTAACTTTGTGTGCTATTAGGTAGTCTTGCTCTGCTTGGTCAACAAGGTTATAGGCTGCGCAGTTTATAATTACCGATGGTGAGCAATCTTTTATAGTTTCAACGACAGATTTAAAGTTTGTAATGTCAAGTTCATTAATTTCAAGGGCGATATAATCAATTGAGTTTTTCGTAAGGTATCTTTCAAATTCATTTGCCAACTGCCCATATCTGCCTGTGATAAAGATTTTTTTCATCTATTCCTCAAAGGGATTTGCCTCATCAACCAATAATATGGGTATATCTTCTTGAACCATGTAAAAAAGCCTACATTCGTTGCATAAGAGTTTGTTCTCTTTTTCATTATAAAGCAAACTACCTTTACACTTTGGGCAACATAATATATTTAAAAATTCTTGATTTAGTGCCATTTAAAAGATGCCTCCAAGGACAGATTTTAGTCTCTTAAGGGTCCTCTCTTTGCCAAGCAATTCAATTATCTCAAACAAGCCTGGACTTGCAGTTGACCCTGTCAAGGCAACCCTCACTGTTTGGGCAATGTCTTTGAGCTTAATCCCCCTTGTCTCTGAAAACTCTTTAAACATACTGCCAATGCTTTCTGCTGTAAAGGGTAAAAGCTTATCAAGTTCTTGTACCATCTCTGTTAAGTTAGCTATGCCTTGAGGGTTGAGAAATTTCTGTCTTGCCTTTTCATCTATTTGATAGTTGTCTTCAATGTAAATCTTGATACTTTTTGACATTTCAAGGAGGGTTTTTGCCCTCTCTTGTAAGAGAATGATGAGTCTTACCAACCACTTTATGTCAATATTATCTGTATTAATACCATCATTTTTCAGAAATGGAATAACCCTTAGTGCAATGTCTTCTGGTCTCATCTTCATGATGTATTGGCTATTGAGCCAAAGGAGTTTTTCAGGGTTAAAGATGGCGGCAGATTTCCCAAGATTTTCAAAGTTAAAAAGCTCAATGAGTTCTTGAAGTGAGAATATCTCCTGATCACCATGAGACCATCCGAGACGAGCAAGATAGTTAAGCAAAGCCTCTGGGAGATAACCTAAATCCTTATAAGCAATCACAGATGTTGCACCGTGTCTTTTGCTTAATCGTGTCTTATCAGAACCGAGTATCATGGGTAAGTGTGCAAATTGAGGGCTTGTCCATCCCAGTGCCTGGTATATTTGAATCTGTTTAGGGGTGTTGTTTAAGTGGTCATCACCCCTTATTACATGGGTTATCTTCATGTCAACATCGTCAACGACTACACAGAAGTTATAAGTTGGAGTGTTGTCAGAACGGATAATTATAAGGTCATCAAGTTGAGAATTATCATAATGCACAGGGCCCTTTGTCAGGTCATTTATTATTGTTGTGCCTGTCTGTTTCATTTTAAATCTTAATACGAATGGTTTATCAATCTGGTCTTTGATATCTCTACATCTGCCATCATATTTATAAGATTTGCCTTGTTCAATTGTCTCTTGTCTTCTTATTTCTAATTCCTCAGGTGTGCAGTAACAACGGTAAGCCTTGCCTTCAGACAATAGTTTTTCCCCATAGGCTCTATATATATCAAATCTCTCTGTTTGTCTAAAAGGGCCTTCATCCCAATCAAGACCAAGCCATTTCATTCCATCAATAATTGCCTCAATATATTCTTTAGTGGAACGGCTGTTGTCTGTGTCTTCTATCCTTAATATGAAAACTCCCTTTTTATTCCTTGCAAAGAGCCAGTTAAATAAGGCAGTCCTCGCTCCACCGATATGAAGATGTCCTGTGGGAGATGGTGCAAAACGAACCCTTACAGGGGTATCAGTCATCAAAAAGACCTAACCTAAAAATTTTGAGATTTCCTGAATTAGCCTTGTCACATCAAACTTGACAAGATATCCATCGGCCCCCACAAGTTTTGCCTTTTCTTTATTTTCATCACCACTTAAAGAGGTATTTACTACAATAGGGATTTGCTGTAAAAGAGGGTCTGATTTGACATTCTTTGTAAAAGTAAGCCCATCCATCTCAGGCATTTCTACATCAGAGATAATGAGATTGATAAAATTAGAGATTGGTTGGCCTCCAATCTTGCCCTTGAAATCATTAAGTATATCGAGGGCATTTTTACCGTCAATGGCTTCAATCACATGAAGCCCTACATTTTCAAGGGTATCTTTGAGTACCTTTCTTGCAACTGATGAATCATCTACAATAAGGACATTGCCTTTTAGTTTCTTCTTGCCTACCCTTTCAATCTCCTCAAGGGCTATGCCTCTTTTGGGTATCAAGGCACCAATGTCAGAGATAACGCTCTCAAGGTCAAGTATTAATAGTAAGGACTCACCTTCGTCATCAATTTTAGTCACACCAGTAATCCTGCCACCGTGTTTTGCCTGAAGCAAAGAGGGGGGTGGCTTTATCTGGTCCCATTTAATCCTTCTAATACGCTCTACCTCATGGACAATCATACCAACTGTTGTACCAAGCATTTCAAGGACTATTACTTTTTTTCTTATGTCAATAACCTCTGGCGTTACAAGCTTCATCCACTTGCCAAGATCAACTATTGGTATGACCTCGCCTCTTACCTCGGTGAGCGCATGGGCATAATCAGGCATGTCTGGGACTTTTGTAAGTGTAGGCATTGGTATTATTTCTCTAACCTTTGCAACATTAACTCCATATTCAAGAAGTTCTGATGTGCCATCTGGTAAGGCATTATACATCTTAAAGACCACGAGTTCCATTTCATTTGTGCCAACTTTTAAAACATCTGGTAGATTTCCTATCTTTTGCGCCATATTTATGCCCTCCTCAAAAAAGATGTAATCCAAAAGGTTAAAGTAACAGAAATCAATCTATCTCTTTTTAAAAATTTGTCGTTATCAATTATATATCAAATGGGAGAAATATTGCATAATTTCCTTAAAATAGCGCTTAGGAAGGGCTGTTTCAGGATTTTTATAATCGACAGATTTTATTTATAATTTTGATTTATACATTTAAAACAATGCC
>OGCL01002008.1_pt1 | contig 15537 bp, 14 predicted proteins | sample 1570041 | NCBI WGS metagenome assembly OGCL01 (sample SAMN06266162, study PRJEB24511) | hot springs metagenome | isolation source: Hot spring water | place: South Africa: Limpopo | collected 2015-06-22
CAGCCGACTCACGACGCTCCCCTCCCCCTCGGGGGGAGGGGCGGGGGGAGAGGGAACGGACACGGCGACATTCATGCACTGGGGTGGCCGTCGCCATGTCCGTTAGCGGATCAGGCCATCGGCCCACTGTTCCAGTGCTGCAACCGGCAGGATCAGGAGCACCTGCATCAGGATCAGGGCCACCAAGGGCGTCAGATCGACGCCCCCGATGGGGGGCACGAGGCGTTGCAGGGGATTTAGACAAGGCCGGGCCAGGGCATAAAACACCGGCGCGAACGGCGAGAACGGGTTGATCCAGGACAGCACCGCCTGGATGATGATCAATCCCATCAGCACGTAGATGGCCAGTCTCAGGGCGGCGGCCAGGGCCAGCAGCAGGAAACCGGGCAGCACGCCGGTGCCGGCGATCAGGTAGGGATAGCCGTCCAGCCAGAACACGCTCATCACGGCCAGCAATTCGGCCAGGTAGAACAGGACGAGACTCGCCAGGTCCAGCCCGAGCAGACCCGGCACGACACGCCGGGCCGGGCGCACGCCGAAGTCGGTCACCTTGACGATGAACTGGGCGAAGGGGTTGTGAAAGGGCACCCGCGCCCATTGCATGTAAAAGCGCAGCCAGAAGGCGACGGCGAAGAGGTCGAAGAACGTGCGCAGGAGGAACTGCAGGGCGTCGGTGAGCATCAGGCGTCCCTGCCCAGCAGATCGCCCAGTTCACGGCTGCGCAGGGCCGCGGCGCGCACCGCCTCGGCCAGGGCGAGCTTGACCTGGCGCTGTTCCAGGACCTGGAGGCCCCGCTCCGTGGTGCCGCCCTTGGACGTGACACGCTCGCGCAATTCGGCGGGGGAGGCCTTGTCCTTGATGGCCAGTGCGGACGCGCCGAAGAAGGTGTGCAGGGCCAGCAGGCGCGCGTTCTCGGGTGGCAGGCCCAGTTCCGCCGCCACTTCCTCCAGGGCCTCGATGAAGTAGAAGACATAGGCCGGGCCGCTGCCCGAGACGGCGGTGATCGCGTCGATCTGGGCCTCGTCCTCCACCCACACCACAGTACCCAGCGCCTCCATGATGCGGGTGGCCTGTTCCCGCTGGGCGGGGATCACGCCGGGCAGGGCGTACATCCCCGTGATGCCGGCACCCACCAGGGCCGGCGTGTTGGGCATGGCCCGGACCACCGCCGCGTGCCCCGACAGCCAGCGGGAGATGTCCCTGGCACGGACCCCGGCCGCCACGGAGAGCATCAGCTGACCCGGATAAGGGGTGGGCAGCGTGGCCAGGGCCGCCCGCAACTGTTGCGGTTTGACCGCCAGGACCAGGATGTCCGCCGCCTTGATGAGCGGGCTGTCATGCTCCAGGACCTGGACCGGCAGGTTCGCCTGCAGCCAGGCGCGCCGTCCCGGATCGAGCTCCACGACGACGATGTCCTCGCCACGGAACCCCTTTTGCAACAGCCCCCCCATGAGGGCGGCGGCCATGTTGCCGCCGCCGAGAAAGCCCAGTTTCATCCCTGCCCCTTGCGTCGTTGATCCTCATTTGGCCGTGGGCGCACGCGCACCGAAGATGGCGGTGCCCACCCTCACTATCGTAGCGCCTTCCGCGATGGCCGCCTCCAGATCCTCGGACATGCCCATGGACAGGCAGTCCACCGCCAGGCCCCGGTGTCGCGCCTCCCGCAGCACTTCGGCCAGCACGCGGAAATGGCTGCGCTGGGTCTGCGGATCCTCGCTGGGGGGCGGTATGGTCATGAAGCCGCGCAGGCGCAAACGGGGTAATTCTGCCACGAGGCGGGCCAGCGGCAGGGCCTCCTGGGGGGCGACGCCGCGTTTGCTCGTCTCGCCGCCCACGTTCACCTGCACGCAGACCTGCAGCGGCGGAAGGCGTAGGGGCCGCTGCCGGGCCAGGCGCTCGGCGATGTCCGCGCGGTCGATGCCGTGCACCCAGGCGAAGTGTTCGGCGATGGCCCGCGTCTTGTTGCGCTGCAGGGGGCCGATGTAATGCCATTCGATGGGCAGCTCGGCGAGTTCTGCCTGTTTCGCCAGGGCCTCCTGCACATAGCTCTCGCCGAAGGCCCGTTGGCCGGCGGCCCAGGCCGCGCGGATGGCGCCGGCCGGGAAGCTCTTGCTGACCGCCAACAGGGTCACCGAGCGCGGGTCGCGGCCGGCCTGGGCACAGGCGGTGGCGATGCGGCCGTGGACGGCTTGCAAGGCCGCTTCGATTGTGCCCATAATGCCCTGAAGTTTCCCCGGAGGTTTGCGTAAGCGACAGAACTATAATCCTTGATTCCTCGGTTGACCGCTTAATTGCCTTCGCGAAGACGCATGATTGCTCGAAGACGTGCCTTCGATCACGCCCACCCTTTGGGTGAGCCCGCTACACGCCCGCTTGCGCGTCTGTGCGGGCGCCTGGCTTTGTCGCTCCTCCTTGCAGGGAGCGACCCTGCGGCGTCGTCGCTTCGCGCCAGACAGCCGCACAGCCGCGCCTTCGGACGTGTTCAACCGAGGAATCAAGGATAATGGAAATTTCCGATCTCCTCGCCTTCACGGTCAAGAACAAGGCCTCCGACCTGCACCTGTCCGCGGGCCTGCCGCCCATGATCCGGGTGCATGGCGACATCCGGCGCATCAACGTGCCGCCGCTCGACCACAACCAGGTCAAGGCCATGATCTACGACATCATGACCGATGCCCAGCGCAAGGCCTACGAGGAGCACCTGGAGACCGATTTCTCCTTCGATCTGCCTGAGGTGGCGCGCTTCCGGGTCAATGCCTTCAACCAGGCGCGCGGCTGCGGCGCGGTGTTCCGCACCATCCCCAGCAAGGTGCTGACCCTGGAGGAGCTGCAGGCACCCAGGATCTTCAAGGACATCGCCGACCAGCCGCGCGGCATCGTCCTGGTGACCGGGCCCACCGGCTCCGGCAAGTCCACCACGCTGGCGGCCATGGTGGACTACATCAACGAGAACCAGCACGGTCACATCCTCACCATCGAGGACCCGATCGAATTCCTGCACCAGAGCAAGAAGTGCCTGATCAACCAGCGCGAGGTCGGACCGCACACGCACGGCTTCGCCAACGCCCTGAGGAGCGCCCTGCGCGAGGACCCGGACGTGATCTTGGTGGGCGAGATGCGCGACCTGGAGACCATCCGCCTGGCGCTGACCGGGGCCGAGACCGGTCACCTGGTGTTCGGCACGCTGCACACCAGTTCGGCCGCCAAGACCATAGACCGCATCGTCGACGTCTTTCCGGCGGCAGAGAAGGAGATGGTGCGCTCCATGCTGTCGGAGTCGCTGCGCGCGGTGATCTCCCAGACGCTCCTCAAACGCAAGGACGGCAGCGGGCGCGTCGCGGTGCACGAGATCATGATCGGCACGCCTGCCATACGCAATCTCATACGCGAGAACAAGGTTGCGCAGATGTATTCCGCCATCCAGACCGGTCAGTCTATGGGCATGCAGACCCTGGACCAGGCCCTGATGGAGCTGGTCAAGCGCAACGTCATCGCTGCAGCCGAGGCCCGTGCGGTGGCGGTCAACAAGGACATGTTCATCGGCTGAGTGATGAACGGCACGCTGCCCAAACCGATTGCCGACTGGCTGCGCCTGATGGTGGCGCGCAAAGCCTCCGACCTGTTCCTGACCGCCGGATTCCCGCCGGCCATCAAGCTGGACGGTCGGGTCACCCCGATCTCCAAGCAGACCCTCACCCCGGCGGAGACCCTGAATATGGCCCGCTCGGTGATGAGCGAGCGCCTGCGGGCCGAATTCGATGCCCACAACGAGGCCAATTTCGCCATCCACGAGCTGGACATCGGGCGCTTCCGCGTGAACGCCTTGGTGCAGCAGGGCCGGGTGGGCGTGGTGTTCCGGCTGGTGAACACACGCATCCCCAAGCTGGAGGAACTGCACCTGCCGCCCATCCTGCAGGACATCGCCATGATGCCGCGCGGACTGGTGCTGGTGGTGGGGGCCACCGGCAGCGGCAAGAGCACCACACTCGCGGCCATGATCGGCCACCGCAACCAGAACGCCCAGGAACACATCATCACGGTGGAGGACCCCATCGAGTATGTGCACGTGCATGGCAGCAGCATCATCACCCAGCGCGAGGTCGGCACCGACACCGAGAGCTGGGAGGTGGCGCTCAAGAACACCCTGCGTCAGGCCCCGGACGTGATCATGATGGGCGAGATCCGCGACGTGGAGGCGATGGGGTACGCCCTGTCCTATGCCGAGACGGGCCATCTGTGTCTGTCCACGGTGCACGCCAACAACGCCAACCAGACCATGGACCGCATCCTCTCGTTCTTCCCGCGCGAGCGCAGGGACCAGGTCCTGCTCGATCTGGCCATGCACCTGCGCGCCATCGTCTCGCAGCGGCTGCTGCCGCGTCTGGACGGCAAGGGCCGCATCCCGGCGGTGGAGGTCCTGCTCAACTCGCCGCTCATCGCCGACATGATCAAGGAAGGCCGCATGTTCGAGATCAAGGACATCATGGCCCGCTCCCGCGATCTGGGCATGCAGACCTTCGACCAGTCGCTGTTCGACCTCTTCAAGGCCGGGGTGGTCAGCGCCGAGGACGCACTGCGCAACGCCGATTCCTTCAACGACCTGCGCCTCAAGATCAAGCTGCACCGGGAAGGTCGTGACGACGGTCAGCCATCGGCCTCGGCCATCAGCCACCTGGACATCATCTGACCGGTTGCACGTACGCCCGGCTGGCCGTATCAACCCCTATGCGGTGTTGCGCAGCGTTGTCGTACAGGGCCAAGTCCATCAAACGAGGCTCCAGAGCATACGCAAGCCGAGCAGGTAGAGCAGACCGGCGAAGATGCGCCTGAGCCGCGCCACCGGCAGGCGATGCGTCAGTCGCGCGCCCCAGGGTGCGGCCAGCATGCTCATGAGGGCGACGGCGGCCAGGGCGGGCAGGTAGATGAAGCCCAGGCTCCAATCCGGCAGGCCCTGCACGGCCCGGCCAGACAGGGCGTACCCCACCGCGCCGCTCACGGCAATGGGCAGGCCGATGGCGGCGGAAGTTCCGATGGCCTCCTGGAAGCGCACATTGCACCAGGTGAGGAAGGGCACCGACAGCGTGCCGCCGCCGATGCCCACCCAGCTCGAGACCAGCCCGATCAGCCCGCCCGCCAGGGTCATCCCGGGCCAGCCCGGCAGCTGCCTGTGCGGCCTCGGTCTGAAGCCCAGCAGCATCTGGGTGGCGGCGTAGAACAGGAACAGGGTGAAGAACACCCGCAGGCCGAAGTCCGGCAGCCAGGCGGCGGCGATGCCTCCGGCCAGGGTGCCCAGCAGGATGCCGGGCGTGATGCGCCGCACCGCCTCCCAGCGCACGGCGTCATGGCCATGGTGTGCGCGCAGGCTGGAGACCGAGGTGAACACGATGGTGCCGAGCGAGGTGCCCAGGGCCATGTGGATGTTGTAGGCGGCAGGAAAACCCTCGTGCGCGTAGACCCAGGACAGCACCGGCACCAGGATCAGCCCGCCGCCCACCCCCAGCAACCCTGCCACGAAGCCGGCGGCGAGCCCGATGGCCAGGTAGATCAGGAGGAAGGAGGTCATGCAACGGGTTGGCCATGGCTCAGGCCACGCCGAGCCGCTCCAGGATGAATCGCCATTCGTCCGCGTCGACCGGGGTGATGGACAGGCGGTTGCCTCTGGCCAGGATGCGCATATGGGCCAGCTCCGGGTAGGCGCGCATCTCCGCCAGCGGCATCAGCCGGGTCTTCTGTCCGAACCGCACGTCGACATGGAACCAGCGCGGGTTGTCCGGGGTGGCCTTGGGATCGTAATACTTGCTCTGGGGGTCGAACTGGGTTGCGTCCGGGTAGGCGGGCGTGGCCACCTCGGCGAGCCCGGCGATGCCCGGCTGCGGGCAGGAGGAGTGGTAGAACAGCACCCCGTCGCCCACGCGCATCTGATTGCGCATGAAGTTGCGCGCCTGGTAGTTGCGCACCCCGAACCACGGCACGGAGCCGTCCCGCGCCAGGTCGTCGATGCCGTACTCCGAGGGTTCTGATTTCATGAGCCAGTAACGCATGCGTCTTTCCTCCAACAGTCAAGGGGGCCTATAATCCGAGTAGCTTTCTCGGATATTTTATCGTGAAAGTCGCGCAGCCGACTCACGACGCTCCCCTCCCCCTCGGGGGGAGGGGCTTAAGGAGAGGGAACGTTCATGGCCGCCAACGACGTCTTTCATAGTCAGGGGTGGCCAAGCGGCCATGAACGGTTAGCGGAGGCAGCCATGATGGACCCCGGTACCCCGAGCATCCGGCCCCGCGCCCTGGGCGGCAAAACCCTGGAACTGGGCGCCCTGATCAGTGCGGTGCAGCGCAACTGCGACATCTCCGACGCCCAGTATGCCGGAGATCTTACCCTGTGCACCTTTCTGCTCAAGATGCGCGAGCTCTACCGCTGGGAGCACGACATCCCCTTAAGCGCCCACATGCCCAAGAGCGAGGTGGGGGATTGGATGAACGCCCGCAGCGCGATGTGGGAGCACATCGAGACCGACCCCTACACGCCTCTGCCCCTGCCCTCGGGCGAGGTGGATCCGTTCGAGGTCGGCCGGGCGAACGCCGAGCTGATCCCGCAGGGCCTGGTCTATTCCGGCGGCTACGGGCGGCAGTGCAAGCCGCATTTCTTCCTCGGCCAGCTCGTGCGCACGGAGACCCGGCACGGCCACCGGGTGCACGTCTCCGGCTGCGAGTATGCCCGCGACCTCGACGCGCCGCCGGGCATGATGCTGGACGGCACCGTGTTCGTGCGCACCGAGGCGCTAGAGCGCTGGCTCTGGGAACGCTACGAGGAGTGGCGCTTCAACCCCAAGCGTAACGAGGCCATGGCGCGCGCGTTGGCCCACTACCCTTTCGAGCGTTCACCCGAGGTGGCCCTTGCCGCCATGACCGCCAGCGAGACCGAGGCCGTCATCCTGCACGAACTGGGCGAGGCGCGCGCAGAGGCCGACCTGGGTGAGGCCTGGTCCGCCCTGCTGTTGAGTGTCATGCGCGGTCGCGCCGAGATCATCGCCCGCGCGGTGCGCGATCTCTACGCCGACTGCCTGTCCACCCTGCCCGGGCTGATCGAGCGGGACGAACCGGCCACGCTGCACTTCTTCTTCGCCAATTTCGTCGGCATGCGGCGCAAGCTCTGCCCCGAGCTCACGGAGGCCTACCGGCGCTGGTCGGATACGGGCGATCTCGCCGTCCTGCGGCAGGCCGCCCGCGAGGGCCTGGAACGCTGGGGCGGCACAGCGCACGAGCTCATCGCTCTGCATCGGGCGAGGGGGGAGGCCGTGGGCGACGAGATCGAGGCGCGGCTGGCGCCGAAACAGGTGCATTGACGCCCCTGGCGGTCAACCCGGAGACCCGTTCGGCTTGCCGTTTTTCAGCTGCGACACCGCCAGCCGGCGCAGCATCGGCCGGTTTTTGCTGCGGTGCTCGCCCATGCGCCCGAGCAGATCGGCGAGGAAGGCCACGGTCTCGACGATGTAGGGCCCCTTGTTCAGCATCACGCATTCGGCGCGCACGCCGAAGGCGGCGTCCGAGACCTCGGCGCGCGAGGGCAGCCCGCGCTTGGCCATGCCCTCCAGCACCTGGGTGGCCCAGATCACGGGCACATGGGCCGCCTCCGCGAGCCATAGGATCTCCTCCTGCACCTCGGCCAGCCGCTCGAAACCCACCTCCACCGCAAGGTCGCCGCGCGCCACCATCAGCCCCACCGGCGGGGTGGTCAGGGCGGCGAGCAGGATCAGGGCCAGGTTCTCGAAGGCCTGCCGGGTTTCGATCTTGAGCACCGTGCCGACGCCGCCGACGCCCAGGGCACGCAGGGCCGCCTGCAGGGCATGTACGTCCTCGGGCCCGCGCATGAAGGACAGTCCGACGATGTCCACCTGGCCGGCCAGGGCGCGCAGGTCCTCCAGGTCCTTGGCGGTCAGGGCCGGGATGTCCATGCGGGTATCCGGCAGGTTGATGCCCTTTTCCGGTCTGAGCCGGCCGCCCTCCGGCGCCGCGTGGGTGATCTCCACGGTGATCTCGTGTCTGCTCACGGCCAGGATGCGCCCGCCGATGCGGCCATCGTCGAACCAGACGCGCTGGCCGGGGGCGGCCGCGTCGAACACCGCCGTCAGCGTGCAGGGGATGCTGGCCGGCCGCTCCACCCGGCCTTGGGCATCGATGCGGGCGTGTTCGCCGGGGCGATCCTCCGTGGTGAGCAGCAGTCGGTCACCCACCTTGAGCGCGAGCGGCAGCACGCGTTCCGGCAGAGGTCCGACACGCCCGGCCGCGAGCTGGTCGTCGCCGCGGAAGAGGATACAGCCGGCCCCGTCGTTGAGATAGACGTGGCGTTCGGCATGGGCCAGCAGCGCCTCACCCCGGCGCTCGACGAGATTCAGGCGCCGTCGGCCGCCACGGTTGTCCTCCAGCTCCAGGCGGTCGCCCGGCTGCGCCAGGGCCAGCAGCTTCGGTTCCAGCGGCAATACGGCATCGATGTCGTCACCGCCCTGGGCCTGAGCGCGTCCGCGCGGGATCAGGAGGACACGGGCAGGCCGCTCGACCCGGCCCCAGACGTCGCGTCTGGGCTTGAAATCGACCAGCCGCCCCACCGGGCGGATGTCGCCCGTGCGCAGCTTTGGGCCCGCCAAGTCCGCATAGACGCGGCAGCTGCGCCCGGTCGCGGCCTCGGCGGCGCGCAGGTGGCGGATCATGGCGAGCCACGCGTCGGCGTCGTCATGGGCGCAGTTGATGCGCATCACGTCCATGCCGGCCTCGAGCAGGGCGGTGAGCAGCGCCGGCTCGCGCGCCGCCTCCGAGGGCATGGTGACCATGATGCGCGTGGCGCGTCGCCCACCGGGCTGACCCAGCAGGGCCCGCGCATGGTCGTTGAGGTGCAGGGCACCGGTGGCGATGCCGACCTGGCCACGGCGTCTGCGCCGACGCGGCGGCTCGCGGCCGGCCATGGCATTGAGCGCCGCCAGCACGGCATCCAGGCTGGACAGGGTGTGCGCCTCGGCGCGGCCCAGGCGCGAGAGCCCGAGCAGGCCCAGCTCGCGCTGCAGCTCGCGGATGTCGCTCTGACGCAGGGCGAGGTAGTGCAGCAGGTTGCGCGCGCTGTCCTGATATCGGGGGTGAACCGCCCCGATTTCCTGCGCGTAGGCCCGTTCCACGTCCAGGGCATGCCGGCGCAGGGCCTCCAGGGCCGGGATGAGGTGTTCGGTGATGCGGCGTACCGGCAGGGACATGGGTGCGGTCGATGTATGCTGCGTCGCCCCAGGCTAGCAGGCGATCATGACAGCGCCTTTTCCGCGGGCGCGCGCCGCGCCCGCGCCGCCAGCCAGACCAGCAGCAGCACCGGCAGGCCGATGAGGGCCGTGCCGGTGAAGAAGAACTCGTAGCCGCGCGCGTCCACCACCACGCCCGAGAAGCCGGCGATGAACTTCGGCAGCAGCAGCATCACCGAGCTGAACAGGGCGTACTGGGTGGCCGAGTAGGCGACGTTGGTGAGGCTGGAGAGGTAGGCCACGAAGGCCGAGGAGGCGATGCCGGCGGAAAGGTTGTCGGCCGAGACGACGAAGACGAGCGCGGAGACGTCGTGCCCGCGACCCGCCAGCCAGACGAAGAGCAGGTTGGTGGCAGAAGAGAGCACTGCGCCCAGGAACAGGGTCTTCATCACCCCCCAGCGCGCGGTGAGCAGGCCCCCCAGCGCGGCACCGACGATGGTCATGATCACGCCGTAGACCTTGGACACGGTGGCCACCTCGTCCTTGGTGTAGCCCATGTCGACGTAGAACGGGTTGGCCATGATGCCCATCACCACATCCGAGATGCGGTAGGTGGCGATCAGTGCCAGCACGAGCAGGGCCTGCCAGCGGTAGCGGCGAACGAAGTCGATGAAGGGCGAAAAAACGGCCCCATGGACCCAGGCCGCCAGCGCGAGCCAGACACCGGCGAGGCCGTGGCCGGCGAGCCAGGCGCGGGCCTGCGTCTCGCGCGCCAGGGTCTCGCGCAGCATTCCGACGCGCTCGGGATCGACCCGCGGTTCGCGGATGATCAGCGTGGTGAGGATGCCCACCCCCATGCAGGCCGCCATCACCGTGTAGGCGATGCGCCAGGGGGCATGCTCGTAGGTCGCCTCGGCGGGATCGTAGGCGGCGGCGATCCACAACACGCCGGCGCCGGCGGTGATCATGGCCAGCCGGTAGCCGGCCTGGTAGGTGGCGGCCATGGCCCCCTGCAGCTTCAATTCCACCGCCTCGATGCGATAGGCATCCAGCGCGATGTCCTGGGTGGCCGAGGCGAAGGCCACCGCCAGCGCGAACCAGGCCATGTGCAGGAGGCTGACCGCGGGGTCGGTGTGGGCCATGCCCAACAGGGCGGCGGCGATGGTGAGCTGGGAGAGCAGCAACCAGCTGCGCCGGCGGCCCATGCGGCGGGTGAGCCAGGGCAGGGGCAGGCGGTCCACCAGCGGCGACCAGGCCCACTTGAAGCCGTAGGCGAGTCCCACCCAGGAGAAATAGCCGATGGTGGAGCGGTCCACCCCCGCCTCGCGCAGCCAGAACGACAGCGTGCCCAGCACCAGCAGCAGCGGCAGGCCGGCGGAAAAGCCCAGGAACAGCATGCCCACCACGCGCGGGCGGGTGTAGATGGCAAGGGCGGAGAACCAGCCGGCCTCGTTTGCGACGCGATTCACAGCAGCCCGTCGTAGTCGATGGTGAGGGGCGCGTGGTCGGAGAAGCGCTCTGCCTTGTAGATCGAGGCCGAGCGTGCCCGCGCCGCGATGCCGGGCGTGGCGATCTGGTAGTCGATGCGCCAGCCCACGTTCCTGGCCCAGGCCTGGCCGCGGTTGCTCCACCAGGTGTAGCCCTCGTCGGTGGCGTCGGGATGGAGGCGGCGGTAGACATCGACGAAGCCCAGCTCGTTGAACACCCGCCCGATCCAGGCCCGTTCCTCGGGCAGGAAGCCGGAGTTCTTCTGATTCGATTTCCAGTTCTTCAGGTCGCGCTCGGTGTGGGCGATGTTCCAGTCGCCGCAGAGGATCACCTCGCGCCCGGAGGTCGCGAGTTTCGCCAGATGCGGCCAGAAGTGGTCCATGAAGGCGAACTTGGCGGCCTGCCGGTGCTCGCCTGCCGAGCCGGAGGGCAGATAGACCGAGACGATGGACAGATCGCCGAACGAGACCTCCAGGTAACGGCCTTCCGCGTCGATATCAGGGATGCCCAGGCCTTCGATGATCCGGTCCGGCTGCCGGCGTGTGTAGACGCCGACACCGCTGTAGCCCTTCTTCTCGGCATAATGGAAGTAGCCGTAATGGCCGGGCGGGTTTAGCATGTCCGCCGTCATGTCGGCGACCTGGGCCTTGAGCTCCTGCAGGCAGACGACATCGGCCCGCCGGGTCGCCAGCCAGGCGTAAAAGCCCTTGTCGGCGGCGGAGCGGATGCCGTTCAGGTTGAGGGTTACAATGCGCACGTTTTCAGTCAGGTGACAGACCAGTGACGGGTCTCAAGGAGGCATTCCTGGATTTTGCCATCGCGCGGCGGGTGCTGCTGTTCGGCGAGTTCCAGACCAAGGCCGGGAGGCGATCGCCCTATTTCTTCAATGCCGGCCTGTTCAACGACGGCGAGTCGCTCAAGCGGCTGGGCGAATTTTACGCCAGGGCCATCCTGGACTCGGGGCTCGCCTTCGACGGCCTGTTCGGACCGGCCTACAAGGGCATCCCCCTGGCGGCCAGCGTCGCGATCGCCCTGGTCGGGCAGGGGCGCAATGTGCCCTACAGCTACAACCGCAAGGAGGCCAAGGCGCACGGTGAGGGTGGCAGCATCGTCGGGGCGCCGCTCGCGGGTCGCATCCTGATCGTCGACGACGTCATCTCCGCCGGCACCTCGGTGCGGGAATCGGTCGAGCTGATCCGTGCCGCCGGCGCCGAGCCCTGCGGCGTGGCCATCGCCCTGGACCGGCAGGAGCGCGGCAGCGGCGAACTGTCCGCCGTGCAGGAGGTGATGCGCGATTACCGCTTGCCGGTGATCAGCATCGCCGGCCTGGACGATCTGGTGGCCTATCTTGCCGGCCACGCGGAATTGGCCGGGTCGCTCGCCGCCATCCAGGCCTACCGTGAACGCTATGGGGTATCGTGAAAGCGCCGGGCAGACAACCGGCCCCCGGCGCGCTGCCATCCTGCTCCTGCTGACCCTGTGGAGCATTGCGCCGGCCTGGGCGGAAACCTACCGCTGGGTCGATGAGCGGGGGCGGGTGCATTACAGCGACACCAGGCCCCCCCATGGGATGGAGCAGACGGTGCTGGACAAACAAGGCCGCGTCCTGCGCAAGCTCCCGCGCACGGGCGCGGTGCCGAAGACGGCGGCGGATGACCGGGTGCGGGCGCGTGACCTCACCCGCGAACGGCAGGACCTGGCCCTGTTGTCGACCTATGTGCACGAGGGCGAGATCGACCTGGCGCGCGATCGCGCCCTGGCCCAGGAAAAGGCCAGGCAGGACAGTCTGCAGGCGATGCTGGAGCAGGCGCTCGCGCGTCTTGCGCGTATCAATGCGGAGTCGGCGGGTCACGCGCAGGCGGGGCGCCGCATCCCCGACGCCCTGCTCCAGTCGCGCATCCAGACGGAACGTGAGGTCGCCCGTCTGAACGACATGCTCGGCCGCAATGCCGCGGCCATGGCGCAGACGGAGGCCCGCTACGAGGCCTACAAGCTGCGCTTCCGGGAGCTTAGGGGGAGTTTACAAGACAAACGATGATCCCAGGTTGTCCATTAGGACGCGGGAAGGCGCGAAGTGCATGATCGAGGCAGGTTGCGCGTGACGGTCGCAGGCAGGACTGAACACCTCGCCGAGAAGTCACGCGCAAGCTGGACTATCAGGGGCGAGCGAGGCCCGCGTAGGCCGGGTGGCTGCCTCTGTAAGCACTTCGATCGTCCTCTGGCACAAAGCGATCGAAGGCATGGGCCGGTCTAATGGACAATCTGGGATAATCCTAAGAACCGCAGTTGACCGCTTCGATGACCTCGTAGCATGGTTCGATATATTGAGTTTTCAGCCTTCGCCCGACTTCACTGATGGGGTGAGATCGCTACACGCCCGCTTGACGGCCCAAACGGGCGCCTGGCTTTGTGTGGCCCTTCGGCCCATCCCTCGCTGCGCTCGGGACCAGCGCTACGCGCTGTCCTGCGCCCTGGGGGCTGGTCGCGCCAGCCACCCGTTTGGCCCGCCCTTCGCACGTGCTCAACTGCGGTTTTAAGGATAATCTACCCCACTGTCACCAAAGTGGGGTTGACATGTCGAAGCGAGGCGCAGGACGTCCGGCCTAGATCGGGCCGCAAGAGCTTGAAGTGTTGCGCGAACACGTCCGGGCCGATGCGACGGCGACGCTGGGGGATCTGCGGGAGGCGTTGCTGAGGCAGCGGGGCGTGCAGGTGCACGAGCAGACGGTGATGAAGGCGCTCAAGGCAGCGGGCATACGGCGCGTGCGGCAGATGTTACCGTGAAAGTCGCGAGCGCGACTCACGACGCTCCCTCCCACTCGGGGGAGGGGCTGGGGGAGAGACCACCGCAGCGTGCCGCAGCTGTCTTTTTGCCCGGAACCGGGGGCAGGTTCCTGGGTAGGGACCGTTCATGGCCGTCAACGACGTCTTTCATCGGCAGGGGCGGCCATGCGGCCATGAACGGTTGGCGTGTCAGAAAAGCCGGCGGCAACCCAGCAGCGTTGGCCGCGCACTCCAGCCACCACGAAGGTTGGCTAGCAGTCAGATGGTCATTTGGCGATTCCCAAGAACACGGCCAATCGGCGCTCGACCTCCACCAGGACATCCGCCTCCATGCGCCCAAAGGCTGGCCCTACCTTATCACGGTTGACCGTCATGGTCTTGTCCACCAGTACCTGAGAGGGGGTATTCAAGCCGTCTTCCGCACTCGGCTCGACTTGAACACGCAGCAATGGCGCATCCACGAGCGTCCTGGTGATGGGCAACACGGTAACGCTGCTATGCTCGCTGAAATGGTCGGACTGTATGACGAGCGCAGGGCGCGGCTTGCCATAGTCGCCCTGCATGGCAATGGTGACCAGGTCGCCGCGCATCATTGCGTCCAGCCCTGCACGTCGGCCAAGGCTTCATCCATGAACTGCTGTGTTGCGGTGTCGGCACTGTCGGCCTGAGCCACGAGCTGGCATTGGCGGCGGCACTCCTGCGCGAAATCTGGGCGGCGCGTATCCGGCACCCAGATTTGCACTGGACGTAGCCCTGCCTTGCGCAGCGCATCGCGACGTTTCTGAACCCGTTGTCTGACGGTTGCAGCCATGTCCAGGCCCCTGGTGATACGTTTCATGTAACACCATGCGCCACCGTCGCGGCCAGTGTCGATCTACCTGCCCTCAAGGCTGTGGCTGCTATACCAAAGTCCCCAATAGCGCCTCGGCCAACGAACACCGCTGGCATTCCTCCTCCAACACTGAACGCCAAAGGTGGTGGACGCATACATCGGTTTGAAATCAACCGCATTTTGGCCTAATTTGCCGGCTGTTGCCCTGCCCATGGCAGGGGTCTGCGTCTCGAACCAACCCGCGAGGAGCACCATGTCCACCATCGAATCCATCCTGCACGAAACCCGCGTCTTCCCGCCCAGCCCGGAGTTCGTCGCCCAGGCCAACGTCTCCGGCATGGAGGCCTACCGGGCCCTGTGCGCCAAGGCCGAGGCCGATTACGAAGGCTTCTGGGGCGAGCTGGCGCGCACCCACATCCACTGGTTCAAACCCTTCACCCAGGTGCTGGACGAGTCCAAGGCCCCCTTTTACCGCTGGTTCCACGACGGGGAGCTGAACGTCTCCTACAACTGCCTGGACCGCAACCTGGAGGCGCGCGGCGAGAAGACCGCCCTCATCTTCGAGGCCGACGACGGCACTGTGACGCGCGTGACCTATCGCGAGCTCTACCAGCGGGTATGTCGCTTCGCCAACGGGCTCAAAAGCCTGGGGGTGGGCAAGGGCGACCGCGTCATCGTCTACATGCCCATGTCGATCGAGGCGGTGGTCGCCATGCAAGCCTGCGCCCGCATCGGCGCCATCCACTCGGTGGTGTTCGGCGGCTTTTCCGCCAAGAGCCTGCACGAGCGCATCCAGGATGCGCGCGCCAAGCTGGTGGTCACCGCCGACGAGAGCCTGCGCGGCGGCAAGGGCATCGCGCTCAAGGCCGCCGTGGACGAGGCGCTCGGCATGGGCGACGTCGACAACGTGCAGAAGGTGGTGGTGTACAAACGCTCCGGCGCCGACATCGCCTGGAACGCCGCGCGCGACGTCTGGTGGCACGAGCTCGTCGCCAACCAGTCCGATACCTGCCCCGCCGAGCCCATGAACGCCGAGGACCCGCTCTTCATCCTCTACACCTCCGGCTCCACCGGCAAGCCCAAGGGCGTGCAGCACGCCACCGGCGGCTATCTGCTGGGGGCCATCCTGTCCATGCTATGGGTGTTCGACGCCAAGCCCGACACCGACGTCTACTGGTGCACCGCCGACGTGGGCTGGATCACCGGCCACACCTA
>OGCL01002009.1_pt1 | contig 15523 bp, 15 predicted proteins | sample 1570041 | NCBI WGS metagenome assembly OGCL01 (sample SAMN06266162, study PRJEB24511) | hot springs metagenome | isolation source: Hot spring water | place: South Africa: Limpopo | collected 2015-06-22
CCCCCCGAACCGTGCGTGCAGTTCTCCCGCACACGGCTCTCCAGTTGGTGGATTCAGCATCGTGATTGGCTCGCTTTGGCATGGGCCCCAACAAGGGTGAAGAGCCCTTGCTCCGCGAAGAAAGCATTTTATGATCCGCGTGACAGCGCCCGAACCCCGGTCGTTTCTCCCGCTTGCGCAACAGCGCCCGCAGGCGTCGGCGGGCGAAGCCATCGAGCACCTGGAACACCGTGTGGTGCGCATGTTTGAAGTAGCCATACCAGCCCCGCAGGATCGGGTTGATCTCCTCGATGATGCTCTTGAGGCTGCCCCCTCGCGTGCGGCACGTCTTGCTCCGCAGCTTTTCCTTCAAGGCCTTCAGGCTCTTCTTGCGCACCCAGCGCCGGCCCGCTTCAAAGCGGTAGCCCAGGAAGTCGAAGCCTCGCCCCGCTTCCAGGCAATTGCCGATTCGGGTCTTGTCCGGCTGCAGGCTCAGGCCGTTGGCTTCCACCCAGGCGCGCACCTCCGCCAGCGCCGCTTCCGCTTCTTCTGCCGTCCGGCACAGGACGACAAAGTCGTCGGCGTACCGAACCATCCGGTAGCCTTTCCGTGCCATCCGCGTATCCAGCCGGTGCAGGTAGATGTTCGCCAGTAACGGGCTGATGACCGCGCCTTGCGGCGGCCCGCCCGTCGGGGTCCACCGTTCCAGTCCATGCAGCACGTCCTGACTCAGGTAGGCGCGTATCAGGTCCAGAATTCGTCCGTCGCTGATCCGCTCCTTCACCTGCGCCAGCAGCCGCTCGTGCGGGATGCTGTCGAAGTAACTCTTGAGGTCGGCGTCCACCACATGGGTGTAGCCCGCTTTGACGTACTGATCGACTCGTCTGAGCGCGTCTTTGCATCCTCGCCCAGGTCGCAATCCATAGCTGCTGTCGTGGAATTCGTTCTCGAAGATCGGCTCGATCACCCGCTTCAGCGCTGTTTGCACGATGCGGTCTTTGACCGCCGCTATGCCCAAGGGGCGGGTTTGGCCCGCTCCTTTGGGGACTTCCACGCGCTTGACCGGCTGCGGGCAATACCACCCTTGCTTCAAGGCTTGTTCCAGTTCCTCCAGGTAGGTCTCGGCGTGCGCGGCAAACCGCTCCACGCTTTGCCCATCCACCCCCGCCGCGCCCCGGTTCCGGGCCACCTGCTCCCAGGCCAGGCGCAGCGTGTCGGCTCGCACTACCTTGTCGATAAGGCTGAACCATTTGCTTCCTCTGACGCCGTTATCCAGCGCCGCCAATGTACCGGCTCGGATTGTCTGGACACGGTTTTGCAACTCAGGCCGCCTTTCGCATGGCATAAGCCTGACGGGCTTCGAGGGGTGACATGAAGCCCAGTTTTTGGCTGCGCCGAAACTGCGTTTTCGAGACGCCAATGACGGTTGTAGCGTTCCTTGAATTCGCTGACCGCGGCACGCACCTCCTCGACGTTGCGGAAGACGCGGCCGTGGATGGCCTGCTCCTTCAGCGTCCGGTTGAAGCGCTCGGCGACGCCGTTGGTCTGCGGCTCGGCACGCAAGGCGAAGCTCGGGGCGATGCCCCAGAACTTGACCTGGTTGAGGAAGTCGTCGGCGGTGTATTGCGTGCCGTTGTCCATGCGCAGGGCGAGGCCGCGCCCGGCGCCGGCGCCGGTGGCGCCGAACTCGGTCAGCAAGCCCTGGGCGATCGGCTGAAGCGCGGCAAAGCGGTTGCCGATCTTGACCGCATGGATGCCGACGCAGCAGGCATCGAAATGGTCGACCGCCGAGAACACCCAGACCCAGCCCTCATCGACGGTCTCGATGCGGATGCCGTCGGTGCCCCACATCTCGTTCGGGCGATCCGTGGTGATCGTCCCGTCGTGCAGCACCGGCGCTCACTGCGGCCGGCGATGCGGCTAGAGCAACTGGTGCTCGCGCATCAGGCGCAATACGCGGCCGCGGCCGACGCGGATATCGCGCAGGATGCGCAGCCGTGCCCACACCTTGCGGTGGCCCTCGCCGACGAAGGGCGAGGCCGCCAGATCGGCCCGAATGGCGGCCAGCAGATCGGCATCCGACACCTTCGGCTTCGGCCCGCGTCGCTGCTTGATGAGCGGCACCACCTTGGCCGATTCGCGCGCCTGCTGGGCGTAGATCGTCGAGCGCGGCAAGTCGAGCACCCGGCAGACCCGCTCCAGGCCGTAGGGCTTGCCGGTGGCCTCGGAGGTCTCGCGGCTCTGTGCTCCGACCTCCGGCCGACCAAAGGGTGGCGCACCTCTCTTTCCTTGCGCAGAATCTCGACTTCCATGACCAGCTCACCGATGCGCCGGTTGGCATCCATGAGCTGCCGCTCCACGGGATCGTTCTCGCGCTCCTTGAGGCCGGCGTCGATGCCCGCCAAGGCGCGGTCGCGCCAACGTTCGAGCTTGTATATCGGCACCGAGACTTCGCGCGAGATGGCGTCCACCGGCTCGCCGCGCAGCAGGCGCAGCACGACTTCCTTCTTGCGCCCCGCCGACCACCGCTTCACCTCGGCGGCCGCGCCGGGCGCGCCTCCAGTCGCTCTACGCGCTCCTTCCAGCGCGCCCGGCGCAACCCCTTCCACCTTCGATTCATTCAGCGTTTCACGGCTCCTTTTTCAGACACGATTTAACCCCAAATTCGTGTCCAGAAAAATCGGAGCCGGGGCACGGAGTAGGCCCCGCAAGTGGTCCCCAGGTTTGCGTGCCACTTCGAGACATCCTCGCGTCGGATGGACGATAACTTGCGGCTGGTCCAGTCCACGGCACCATCAGGTTTCGTCCGTTCTCGACCATGCCGCTTGCGAGTCCCATCCGGAATCTTGCCAAGATAGACATCGAACATGTCCCGCATGGCGGGGATCGTTTTCAGACCATGGGGTATGGCATACCGGTTCAGGTAGGTATCGAACGCCTCCTTCAGCGTCATCTCGGCGCGCTTCTCGCGCTTGACGTCTGCCGGGTTACGGCCCTCGGCGATCTCGCCATTCAGTTTCGCCGCCGCTCGGCGTGCTTGTTCGACGGTTATTTCCGGATAACCACCCAAGCGAACCCACTAGGCACGAGTCTCAATCCAGCGTACCAGATAGAAAGACCTGGCACCCGTGCAGGTCACCCGCAGGGCCAGGCCCCTGGCCTCGTCGTCGAACCAGGTTGCACGCATGCCCGGTTCGGGCAGCGGGAGGCGGTCGATGGCCGATTTGTTGAAGTGAATTTTGCTCTCTGACATAATTTCCTTTTCTTTAACACGCCGTATCCCACATGCTGTGATCTTTACCCGGGCTAATGCCGGGCTAAGACCGGGCTAAGGATGTACGGCTAAGTCCGTAAAAGCCAGTTGCGTTATGTATAACATAACTCTGTGTTTTTACGGGGTTTATAGGGGTGCGTTAAGGTAGGTAAATATCGAGAAAACCCGCGCCGGCCCGGCTACGAACCAGGGGGTCGTGGGTTCGAATCCTGCCGGACGCGCCACTCTCTCACCCCAGATCCGGCGCAGACACGTTCAGGCCATGGCAGGCAAGGCAGGCCGCCCCCCACAACCCAGCGATCCCCAGCCCAAAGACTTCGAAAGCGCCCTGACCGAGCTGGAGGGCCTGGTGACCGGCATGGAGACCGGCCAGCTCTCTCTGGAAAAGTCCCTGTCCCACTATCGTCGCGGCATGGAACTTATCGGTTACTGCCAGCGCGTCCTCCAGGAGGCGGAACAACAAGTCCGGGTCCTCGAGGCCGGCGAACTCAGGGACCTGACCAGCGGGGATGCCGCCGATGATGAATCCAGCCCCTGACTTCGCCGCCTGGTCGCGCGACGTGCAGGGCCGCATGGAGACCGCCTTGTCGGCCCTGCTGCCCAGCGCCGCAATCGCCCCCTCCCGCCTGCACGACGCCATGCGCTACGCCGTCCTGGGTGGCGGCAAGCGTGTGCGGCCCATGCTCGCCTTCGCCGCCGGCGAGGCCGTGGGCGCGGCGCCGGAGCGCGTCCTGACGGCCGCCTGCGCCGTCGAGCTGATCCACGTCTATTCCCTCACGCATGACGACCTGCCCTGCATGGACGACGACGACCTGCGGCGGGGCAAACCGACCTGTCACAGGGAATATGACGAGGCCACCGCGCTGCTGGTCGGGGACGCCCTGCAGAGCCTGGCCTTCGAGGCCCTGGCCCGACCGGGACTGCATCCGGACGCCGCCGCGCAGCTCGAGATGCTGCAGCTGCTCGCCCGCGCGAGCGGCTCCCGCGGCATGGCCGGCGGCCAGGCCGTGGACCTGGAGAGCACCGGCAAGACCCTGGAGCTGGCCGAGCTCGAATTCATGCACATCCACAAGACCGGGGCGCTCATCCGCGCCGCGGTCCTGCTGGGCGCCCTGGCCGGCGATCGCCTCGACCCCGAGGCGCGCGAGGCCCTGGAGCGTTACGCCAAGGCCATCGGACTAGCCTTCCAGGTCATGGACGACGTGCTCGATGCCGAGGGCCATACCGCCACCCTGGGTAAGACCGCCGGCAAGGACGCCGCCCAGGGCAAGGCGACCTATCTCACCCTGATGACGGCGCGTGAGGCCCGCGACCATGCCCGCGAACTGACCGATACGGCCCTTGCCGCCATCACGCCTTTCGGCGCACGCGGGAGCCGACTGGCGGCGATCGCGCGTTTCGTCGTGGAGCGGTCGTTTTGAGCAGCCCCATCCTGGAGCGCATCGCCTCCCCGGCCGATCTCAAATCCCTCACGCAGTCGGAGCGCAAGGCCCTGGCGGAGGAGTTGCGTGCCTTCATCATCGACTCGGTCTCACGCACCGGCGGCCACCTGGCCTCGAACCTGGGCGTGGTGGAGCTGACCGTCGCGCTGCATAGCGTGTTCGACACCCCAGACGATCGCATCATCTGGGACGTGGGCCATCAGACCTATGCCCACAAGATCCTCACCGGCCGGCGCGAGCGCATGCACACCCTGCGCCAGACCGACGGGCTGTCGGGCTTCCCCAAGCGCGAGGAAAGCCCCTATGACGCATTCGTCGCCGGCCACTCCAGCACCTCGATCTCCGCCGCCTTGGGCATGGCCATCGCCGCCAGGCTCAAGGGCGAGGACCGGCGCGTGGTGGCGGTGATCGGCGACGGCGCCATGACCGCCGGCATGGCCTTCGAGGCGCTGAACAACGCCGGGGCGACGGATGCCAACCTGCTGGTGATCCTCAACGACAACGAGATGTCGATCTCGCCCAACGTCGGGGCGCTCAACACCTATCTCACCCGCCTGCTGTCCGGACGCTTCTACAACGCGGTGCGCCGTCAGGGCGAGCGCCTGCTGTCCAATCTGCCCCCCTTGCACGAGCTCGCACGCCGCGCCGAGGAGCATGTCAAGGGCATGGTCACGCCCGGCACCCTGTTCGAGGAGTTCGGCTTCAACTACCTGGGCCCGATCGACGGTCACGACCTGGATGTGCTGATCGAAACCCTGGAAAACGTCCGCCGACTCAACGGGCCCCGGTTCCTGCACGTCGTGACCCGGAAAGGCAAGGGTTACCAGCCGGCCGAGGCCAACCCCTGTCTCTACCACGGAGTCGGCAAATTCGCGCCGGCGGCGGGCGTGAACATCCAGCAGGGCAGCCGCCCCACCTACACCGAGGTGTTCGGGACCTGGCTCAACGACATGGCGGCGGCGGACGAGCGGCTCATCGGCATCACCCCCGCGATGTGCGAAGGCTCGGGCCTGGTGGAGTTCTCCAAACGCCATCCGAACCGCTATTTCGATGTCGGCATCGCCGAACAGCATGCGCTGACCTTCGCCGCCGGGCTCGCCTGCGAAGGCCGCAAGCCGGTGGTGGCGATCTACTCCACCTTCCTGCAGCGCGCCTATGACCAGTTGATCCACGACATCGCCCTGCAGAAGCTACCGGTCATGCTGGCCATAGACCGCGCCGGACTGGTGGGGGCCGACGGCCCCACCCATGCCGGCGCCTTCGACCTGACCTACCTGCGCTGCGTGCCGAACCTGCTGATCGCCGCCCCCTCGGACGAGAACGAGTGCCGCCGGCTCCTCACCACCGCCTACCGGCACGACGGCCCCAGCGCCGTGCGCTACCCCCGCGGCACCGGCCCCGGCGCCATGATCGAGCCGGGACTCGAGCCCCTGCCCCTGGGCAAGGGTATCCTCCGCCGCCAGGGTGACAAATTGGCGCTCCTGGCCTTCGGCAGCCTGGTCACCCCCGCCCTGGCGGCCGCCGAGGCGCTCGATGCCACGGTGGCCGACATGCGTTTCGTGAAGCCCCTCGACAAGGAGCTGATCCGCGAACTTGCGCTGACGCATCGATGCCTGGTCACGCTGGAGGAAAACGCGGTCATGGGCGGGGCCGGCAGCGCCGTGGCCGAGGCGCTCGCCGAGCTGGGCCTGGTCCGGCCCATCCTGCACCTGGGGCTGCCCGACCGTTTCGTGGAACACGGCGACCACGCCCTTCTGCTCGCCCGCTGCGGCCTGGATGCCGCAGGCATCGAACGGACCATCCGCGACACCTGGGCGGAACTTTTTGGTTGAGTAGTTTACTCAGGTATTGTCGCCCGCTATCATGCGGCATCCACATCAGAAGGAACATGCCATGACCGGCCAAGTATGCGACGCGGTCTGCGAGACCGCGGCCCCCTGCCCGCCCAGGCAATCCATGCCCGATGTCCAGAGCTATCCGGACTCGCGCAAGCTCGCCATCGACAAGGTGGGCATCAAGTCCATCCGCCACCCCATCCGCGTCGCGGACAGGGCCGCGGGCGTGCAGCACACGGTGGCCACTTTCAACATGTACGTGTACCTGCCGCACCACTTCAAGGGCACCCACATGTCGCGCTTCGTCGAGATCCTGAACGGCTATGAGCGGGAGATCTCGGTGGAGAACTTCGAGGACATGCTGCGCCGGATGGTGGCCCGTCTGGAGGCGGAATCCGGCCATGTGGAGATGAACTTCCCCTATTTCATCGCCAAGAAGGCCCCGGTATCCGGGGTGGAAAGCCTCATCGACTACGACGTCACCTTCATCGGCGAGATCAAGGACGGGCACTATCGCCAGACCACCAAGGTCGTGGTGCCGGTCACCAGCCTGTGTCCCTGCTCCAAGAAGATCTCCGACTACGGCGCCCACAATCAGCGATCCCATGTCACGCTCTCGGTTAAGACCAATGCCTTCGTCTGGATCGAGGACATCGTGCGCGTGGCCGAGGAGAACGCCTCCTGCGAACTCTACGGGCTGCTCAAGCGCCCGGACGAGAAATACGTCACCGAGCGCGCCTATGACAACCCGAAGTTCGTCGAGGACCTGGTGCGCGACATCGCCGCGGCGCTCAACCGCGACGGGCGCATCGATGCCTATGTGGTGGAGGCGGAGAACTTCGAGTCCATCCACAACCACTCGGCCTACGCCCTGATCGAGCACGACAAGACCCGCACGTCCTGAGCCGACTCGAAGTTCGCCGCGCCCGCGGGGTCGCATCCCCGCTCGCGCAGGGCCCCTGCAAGTCACGCGCGGCGCTCAATACCGCTGTGTCAGCACCAGGGTGTCGCCCTCGCGCAGCATGTTGGTGCGGTTGAGGAAGCTCATGCCCAGCAGGGGCTGTGACAGGGCGGTATCCTCCACCACCAGCGCCTCCACCAGGTTGGCGCTGATCTGACCCAAGCTGAGCGAGTTGAGCACGACACGCTGGGCGCGGGCCCGACCGTTGGCCGTGTTGACGACCACGGGGACGGCATTGGACAGGTCGACCCCTGCCTGCCGCGCGACGCCGCTCGGGAGAGTGACGAGACTGGCACCGGTATCGACCATGAAACGCACCGGCAGGCCGTTGACCGTGCCGGTTGCAGAGAAGTGCCCACGCCCATCCGCAGTCAGGACGACCCGCCCGCCGGAGGTGGTGGCGTCTTTCGCGCCAGCCGTGGCCAGCGGGGCATGCACGCCATGACCGATGGCCAGGACATGGCGGCGGCCGTCCATGACGATCTCGACGCCCTGCGGACCGACCCCGACCAGGCGCACGCCGGCCACGCTCTCGCCCGGACGCATGACCCTGGGCGCGGCGCCGTTGACGCTCACCAGGGCCTTGTCACCCATCACGCCGCTGATGGTGATGCTGGTCTGCGCGCCTGCCGTCCCGACCACAAACAGGCATAATGCCGCCAACGACCTCTGCATCCCTCACCTCCTCTTGAAACCCGTCGCCATCTTACGCCACGCCTCCACGGAGGGGCCAGGGTATTTTGCCACATACCTCGACGCCCACGGCCTGCCCTGGCGCCTGATCGCCATCGATGCAGGCGAGAGCGTTCCCGCCAGCCCTGCCGCCTTCGCCGGCCTGGTCTTCATGGGCGGCCCGATGAGCGTGAACGATGATATGCCCTGGATACCGCCCGTGCTGAGCCTCATCCGCCTGGCGGTGGAAGCGGACATCCCGGTGCTGGGTCATTGTCTGGGCGGCCAGCTCATGGCGTGCGCCCTCGGTGGCACGGTGGGTCCCAATCCGGTCAAGGAGATCGGCTGGGGCGCGGTCAGGACCGTGGCGAGCCCGGTCACCCGGGACTGGTTCGGAGATCTCGCCGATTTTCAGGCCTTCCACTGGCACGGCGAGACCTTTACCATCCCGCCGGGCGCCATCCGCATCCTGGAGAGCGCGCACTGCCCCAACCAGGCCTTCGCCCTGGGCAGGCACCTGGGCCTGCAATGCCACGTGGAGATGACCGAGGAGATGATCCGCACCTGGTGCGAGGTCGGCGCCGACGAGATCGCCCAGGCCGTCAGCCCGGCGGTGCAGGCGCCCGAACGCATCCACGCCGAGACACCCCGCCTGCTGGCACCCATGCGCGCGGTGGCCGAGCGACTCTACGGCCGGTGGACCCAGGGACTGCGCGCATGAGCCGACCCCGGCCGTGCGTGCGGCGCGCGCCACCTCATCAGGGTGGTTGCCGGTGCAGCCGTGGGAAGACCGCCCGGTGAGCCCGATCGCCCTGCCGCATCTGCGCGCCCTGATCGGGCTGCAGGTACGCTATCTGGGCAGGGAGTGGATCGTGATCGAGGTGGTGGACAGCCCGCCCAGTCTCGTTCTGGAGGCTGGCAGCGCCGACTTCGTCATGCAGGCGGACATGCACGGGCGCCCTTGGGAGTATGCCGCGGAAACCCGTATGATCCCCGTCCTCACCCAGGACCAGACCGGGCTCAGCGAAGAGCTGCTGGCCCTGGAGATCGTGGCGCCCTGAGCCACGCAGCGACAGGACATGACCTAGGATCATGATCGTATTGACCGGTGACATCGGTGGCACCAACACCCGCCTGGCCCTGGCCGACGTGGCCATCAATCGCGTGCGCCTGCGCGAGGTGGAGCGTTTCCGCAACGAGGGCGTGGCCTCCCTGAGCCAGCTGCTGCGAGCCTTCCTGGACGGCAAGACGCGTCCCCAGGCCGCCTGTCTGGCCGTTGCGGGACCGACCGACGGCCGACGGGTCAGGCTGACCAATCTGGACTGGGCCATCGACAGCGAGGCCATCTCCGCCGAGACCGGTATCCCCAAGGTGCGCCTGGTGAACGACTTCGCGGCCGTGGGGCACGGTCTGGGCGTGCTGGAGATGGGAGGCCGTGCCACGCTGCAGGCCGGCGAGCCCGTCGTCCACGCCCCGCGTCTGGCGCTGGGGGCCGGCACCGGCCTGGGTGTGGTGCAGACGGCGTGGTTCGAAGGACGCTACCGCTCCATGGCCTCGGAGGGCGGGCACATCTCCTTCGCCCCCACCGATGCCGTGCAGATGCGACTGCTCGCCTTCCTGCAAGCGATTTATGGCCGGGTCTCGGTCGAACGCATCCTCTCGGGTCCGGGGCTTGCCCTGCTCTACCGCTTTTGCTGGGATGAGGCGGACATGCCGGGCACGGCGCCCGCGCTGCCGGCAGCCGAGATCAGCGACGCTGCCCTGGAAGGACGCGACGCGGTGGCGGTGCGCACCCTGGCCCTGTTCGCGCGCATCTTCGGCCAGACCGCCGGCGACCTGGCCCTGGTGTCCCAGAGTCTGGGCGGCGTCTATCTCGCCGGCGGCATCGCCCCCCGGATCCTGCCTATCCTGCAGCAGGGACCCTTCCTGGAGGGCTTCCGCGACAAGGGTCGCTTCTCGGCCTGGATGGAACGGGTGCCGGTCTACGTGGTGTTGGATGAGGACGTGGGGCTCAAGGGCGCAGCGCTGGCCGCCACGGTCTGACCGTTCATGGCCGCATGGCCGCCCCTGCCGATGAAAGACGCAGGGGATGGCCATGAACCGTCCCCCTCCCGCCGCGGGGGAGGGGAGCGTCGTGAGTCGCGCTCGCGACCTTCACGGTAACCCGGCGTCAGACTGCGGACTCGCCGGTCTCGCCGGTGCGGATGCGCACCACCTGCTCGACGCTGCTCACGAAGATCTTGCCGTCGCCGATCTTGCCGGTGCGGGCGGATTTGACGATAGCGTCGATGGCCTGATCCACCAGCCCGTCGGCGACCACCAGCTCGATCTTCACCTTGGGCAGGAAGTCCACCACATACTCCGCGCCCCGGTAAAGCTCGGTGTGCCCCTTCTGGCGGCCGAACCCCTTGACCTCGGTGACGGTGAGGCCGGTCACGCCGATGGCCGACAGCGCCTCGCGCACCTCGTCGAGCTTGAAGGGTTTGATGATGGCTTCGATCCTTTTCATGTCCGTCTCCTGATCGGTTCGTGGCTGATGACAAGTGGCCAAATCATCTGCAAGTCGCGTCCGCGGCCCTCGAAGCCCCCCTCTCCCGCGGGGGCGGGGGAGAGGGAACTCGCATGGCTAACAGTGTAAGTCCATTCCGGGCGCGGCTCGTCGCTTGCCCTTCAGAAGGGTGCGCGGTAGCGGTTGGTCACCGGGTAGCGCCGGTCCTTGCCGAAACCCCGCTTGGTCACGCGGATGCCGGGTGCCGACTGACGGCGCTTGTATTCCGAGCGGTCGATCAGCCGCACCACCTTGCGCACCATCGCCTCGGGAAACCCGGCGGCGACGATCTCGCGCGGCGACTGGTCGAGCTCCAGGTAGCGCTCCATGATGGCGTCCAGCTCCTCGTAAGGGGGCAGGCTGTCCTGATCGGTCTGGTTGGGCCTGAGCTCCGCACTGGGGGGGCGCACGATGATGCGCGTGGGGATCACCTCCTGCCGGTGGTTGCGATGGCTGGCCAGCAGATAGACCAGGGTTTTGGCCACGTCTTTCAGCACGGCGAAGCCCCCCGCCATGTCGCCGTAGAGGGTGGCATAGCCGGCGGCCATCTCGCTCTTGTTGCCAGTAGTGAGCACCAGTTTGCCGAACTTGTTCGACAGGGCCATCAGGATCACGCCGCGGATGCGCGCCTGCAGGTTTTCCTCCGTGGTGTCGTAGGGCAGGTTGTCGAATTCGTCGGCCAGGGCCGCGAGGAAGCTGTCGAACATGGGCTCGATGGAGATCACGCGGTAGGTCACGCCCAGCCGGCGTGCGAGTTCGGCCGCATCCTCCCGACTCATGTCGGCGGTGTACTGCGAGGGCATCATCACCGCCTCGACGCGCTCCGCTCCCAGGGCATCGACGGCGATGACCAGGGTGAGCGCCGAGTCGATGCCGCCGGACAGGCCGATGAGCACGCCCGGAAAGCCGTTCTTGTCGACGTAATCGCGCACCCCCAGCACCAGCGCCTGGTAGACGCTCTCTTCCAGACCGGGCAGCGGCTGGACCTCGCCCCTCGGCACCCCCTCGCTTAGCTCCACGAAGTACAGGCCCTCGCTGAAAAACGGGCACTGGGCCGTGACGGCGCCCTCTGCGTCCATGGCGAAGGAGCCGCCGTCGAACACCAGCTCGTCCTGACCGCCCACCATGTTGGCGTAGATCAGGGGCAGCCCGGTCTCGGCGATGCGTTCCCGCGCCACCCGATAGCGATCGAGCTGCTTGGCCTTGTGGAAGGGCGAGGCATTGATGACCAGCAACACCTGTGCGCCGGCATCGCGGGCCTGGCCGGCGATGCCCGGCACCCAGATGTCGGAGCAGATGTTGAGGCCGAAGCGCACGCCCCCGACCTCGAACACCGTGGCCGAGTCGCCGGGCCTGAAGGTGCGCAGCTCGTCGAACACCGTGTGATTGGGCAGATCCCGCTTGCGATAGACCGCCTCGACGCGCCCCCCGCGCAGCACGACCGCGGCGTTGTAGCGTCGGTCGCCCTCCAGCAAAGGCAAGCCCAGCACCACCGCCAGATCCGCCGGCAGCCTGGGCGTGAGCCCCGCCAGCACGCGGGCGTTCTCGGCATAGAAATCCTCGCGCAGGGCCAGGTCCTCGGGCGGGTAGCCGCACAGCGCCAGTTCCGGCAGCACCAGCAGGTCGGCGCCGGCGACACGCGCATCGTCGGCCAGGACGGCGATGCGCTCGGCATTGCCTTCCAGGTCGCCGACGATGGGGTTGAACTGGGCGAGCGCGATCTTCATGACGGGTTCCTGCATCCGGGTCGTTCACATGGGCTGCATTGATAGGGGTAGGGAAGGGTACACCTCCCTCCGAACCGTGCGTACGGTCCTCCCGCACACGGCTCTACAGTTGGTGGTTTTTACCGTGAAAGTCGCGAGAGCGACTTTCACGGTAATACGAAGGCTCTGACTCCTGCTGTCGTTACCTCGACGACAGGTCTCCCCGCTTACCTCGCTCACACTTCCCAACGTTACGCCTCCAACCACGTCGATGACACAGATATCGCTTCACACGCCATCTCAGCGTATCCGATGCGTTTCAGGCTTCGCCGTATCGAGTTCGCTTGACTGCGGACCGCCAGTTCGCTTCCGGTTGCTCTCCACCCCGCTTGACAGCGACGCAGTTTCCTTCAGCTTCGGGGCCTTGGCTTACCCCGACACGGACTTCCACCGTGCTGTGGGGGCGCCTGCGCGGGCGCACTCGGTCGGGCTTCAGGGCGACAACCCCCCTGAAGTCCAACCCACCCCCCTGATTTACCGGGAACCGAAGTCCCGTTAGCCATTGCGGGATCAGTCCGACTTCGCTTTGCCGTTCACCCCAGCACCTTGCCCAGTGCTTCCAGACAATACTGCACATTCCGGGCCGAACAGGCGTGACCCATGAGGCCGATGCGCCAGACCTTGCCGGCATAGGCCCCCAGGCCGGCGCCGATCTCCAGATTGAATTCCTCGAGCAGGCGCGCGCGCACCGCCGCATCGTCCACCCCCGCCGGCACGAATACGGCGTTGAGCTGCGGCAGGCGTTCCGCCTCCGGCACGACGAAGGCGAGCCCCAGCCGTTCCAGCCCCGCCTTGAGGGCCTGGTGCAGCGTGCGGTGCCGTGCCCAGGCCTGTTCGATGCCCTCCTCGGCCAGGATGCGCAGGGCCTCGTGCAAGCCGTAGAGGGGGTTGACGGGGGCGGTGTGGTGGTAGGTGCGTCGGCCTTGGCCGCCCCAATAGCCCAGCACCAGATTGAGATCCATGAACCAGCTCTGCACCGGTGCCTTGCGTGCCCTGACCCGCTCGATGGCGCGCTCGGAGAAGGTCACCGGCGCGAGCCCCGGCGTGCACGACAGGCACTTCTGGCTGCCGGCATAGGCGGCGTCGATGCCCCAGGCGTCGATCAGCACGGGGCTGCCGCCCAGCGAGGTGACGCAGTCCATGATGGTGAGCGCGCCATGCCGCCGGGCGATCGCCGCCAGCGCGGCCGCATCCGACTGCGCCCCGGTGGAGGTCTCGGCATGCACGAAGGCGAGCAGGCGCGCGTCGGGATGCATGCGGAAGGCGTCTTCCACCTTGTCCGGGTCCACCGCCCGCCCCCAGGGGTCCTCCACCACCACCGGCTGAGCGCCGCAACGCTTCACGTTCTCCAGCATGCGCCCGCCGAAGACGCCGTTGACACAGACGATGACCGTGTCGCCCGGCTCCACCAGGTTGACGAAGCAGGTCTCCATGCCGACCGAACCGGGCCCCGAGACGGGGAAGGTCAGCCGGTTCTCGGTCTGGAAGGCGTAGCGCAGCAACTGCTTGAGCTCCTCCATCATGACCTGGAAGGCGGGATCCAGGTGGCCGATGGTGGGCCGGGCCATGGCCGCGAGCACCCGCTCCGGCACGTCGGAGGGTCCGGGGCCCATGAGGATGCGGCGCGGCGGTGCGAAGGCGGGGATCTGCGGTCGGTCGAAGGTCATCGGGGTGGCTCGCCAGGGTGGAAACGTTGCCGATTCTAGGGGCACCGGCCACGGCGGTAAAATCGGCACAGCTTGCAAGCGGAGACAGCCATGAACGAGGCGGCGGTGGTGATCGGCCTGGGCCAGCTGGGCCGCGTGTTCGCGGGCGCCCTTTTGCGCGCGGGGGTGACGGTTGCGCCGGTGAACCGGGGCGACGACATGGACATCGTCGCCGCGCGCTGGCCCGACCCGGCCCTGGTGCTGGTGGCGGTGGCCGAACCCGACCTGCACACCGTGCTGAAAAACCTGCCGCCCAACTGGCGCGGCCGCATCGGCCTGCTGCAGAACGAGCTGCTGCCACGCGACTGGCTGGCGCACGGCATCGAGGACCCCACCGTGATCGCGGTCTGGTTCGAGAAGAAAAAGGGCATGGATGCCAAACCCCTGCTGCCCTCCCCGGTCTACGGCCCCCAGGCGCACCTGCTCGCGCGCTCGCTCGCCGCCGTCGAATTGCCGGCCCGTCTGCTGCCGGATGCCGACAGCCTGCTCTGGGAGTTGGTGCGCAAGAACCTCTACATCCTCACCACCAACATCGCCGGCCTGGTCGCAGGCGGTGACGTCGGCAGCCTCTGGGAAAGACACCGCGAGCTGGCCGAGGCCGTGGCCCTGGAAGTGTTGGACATCCAGGAGGCGCTGACCGGCCGCGGGCTCGACCGGCTGGAGATGTTGGAGGGCATGCTGGAGGGCTACGCCGCCGACCCCGCACACGCCTGCGCCGGCCGCAGTGCGCCGGCTCGGCTCACCCGCGCGTTGACCCATGCCGACGCGGCGGGGCTTGCGGTGCCGGTGCTGCGGCAAATCGCGGCCGAGCGGCTGTAGCCTTCAGGGTGTGACCACCGCCCCCGGCGTGCCCACCTCCAGCCGACCCACCACCGCCGCGCGCTCGAAGCCGTGCAGGCGGAAGACCTGCATCACCTCCTCCAGGGCCGCCTCGGTGCAGGCCACCAGCAGGCCGCCGCTGGTCTGCGGGTCGGTGAGCAGCGCCCGCTGCCAGTCGGCGCAGCCCTCGAACAGGCGCACCCCGCCGCCGTAGCTCGCCCAGTTGCGCTGGCTTGCGCCGGTGACGAGGCCGGCCTGTGCCAGCTCGGCCGCCTGCGGCAGCACAGGCACACGAACGAATTCGAGATGCGCGGTGACCCCCGAGCCGCGGGCGATCTCGAGGACGTGGCCCAGCAGGCCGAAGCCGGTGACGTCGGTCAGGGCGTGCACCCCCTCGATCGCGGCCAGCTCGGGCCCGGGGGTGTTGAGCTGAGTGGTGGAGGTGATCATGGCGGTATAGGCCGCATCGGACAGGGCGTCCTTCTTGAGCGCCGCCGAGTAGATGCCCACCCCCAGGCCCT
>OGCL01002010.1_pt1 | contig 15522 bp, 13 predicted proteins | sample 1570041 | NCBI WGS metagenome assembly OGCL01 (sample SAMN06266162, study PRJEB24511) | hot springs metagenome | isolation source: Hot spring water | place: South Africa: Limpopo | collected 2015-06-22
TAACGCCAGCCTGCGGACCATGGAGCGCAGGCTGGCGTTATGGCTACGACGCTTCTCAGCCTGTTTGGCGCGTTTTTTGGCAGAAGGTGTATTGGCCACCGTCAAGCTCCTCGAAAAAACTGGGGGATAGCAACAAATAAGGCCGCGAATCATGCCGACCGGCTCGGGGCTTGTCAAGGCCGTCGGCGCGATTCGGTCAAGCTATTCGCTGCGCGGTTCGGATGCTTTCTGGCGCCGCCGGCTCTACACTCGCCAGCTCGATTCGGTGAAGGTGAACGGCAGGCGTCTGCGCTCGATGAATCTACTCAAATCCCTGGCAGCAGTCAGCTCGGTCACCATGATCTCGCGCATCCTCGGTTTCGTGCGCGACACCATCATGGCGCGGATCTTCGGCGCCGGCATCGCCTCCGATGCCTTCGTCGTGGCCTTCAAGCTGCCCAACCTGTTGCGTCGCATCTTTGCCGAGGGGGCCTTTTCCCAGGCCTTCGTGCCGATTCTGGCGGAGTACAAGGCGCAGCAGGGCGAGGAGGCGGCGCGAACCTTCTTCGCCTATGTTGCCGGCCTGCTGACTCTGGTGCTAGCGCTGGTGACCCTGCTCGGGGTGCTCTGCGCGCCCTGGCTGGTCTGGGCGACCGCCCCGGGTTTTGCCGACAATGCCGAGCGCTTCGAGCTGACCAGCGACCTGTTGCGGGTGACCTTCCCCTACATCCTGCTGATCTCGCTGTCCTCCCTGGTGGGGGCGGTGCTCAACACCTGGAACCGCTTCGCCGTGCCGGCCTTCGTGCCGACGCTGCTGAATGTCAGCATGATCGTCTTCGCGCTTTTCCTGACGCCCTACTTCGACCCGCCGATCATGGCGATGGGCTGGGCGGTGCTGGTCGGCGGACTGCTGCAGCTGCTCTATCAGCTGCCGCAGCTCAGGCGCATCGGCATGCTGGTGCTGCCGCGCCTCAATCTGCGCGATCGCGGCGTCTGGCGTGTGCTCAGGCAGATGGGCCCGGCGATCCTCGGGGTCTCGGTGGCGCAGATCTCGCTGATCATCAATACCGTGTTCGCCTCCTTCCTGGTCGCCGGCTCGGTGTCCTGGATGTACTACGCCGATCGCCTGATGGAGCTGCCGTCGGGCGTGCTGGGTGTTGCGCTGGGCACCATCCTGTTACCGGCGCTATCGAAAACCTACGCCAGCAAGAATCGCGACGAATACCGTCGCCTCCTCGATTGGGGGCTACGCCTGTGCTTTCTGCTTGTGCTGCCCTGCACCCTGGCGCTGGCGATTCTCGCCGAGCCGCTGGTGGTGTCCTTGTTCCAGTACGGCAAGTTCGGCGCACAGGACGCGCTGATGACCCAGCGGGCGCTGGTGGCCTACTCGGTCGGCCTGCTGGCGTTGATTCTGATCAAGATCCTCGCGCCTGGCTTCTACGCCCAGCAGAACATCAAGACGCCGATGAAGATCGCCGTGGTCAGCCTGCTGGCGACCCAGGCGATGAACGCGCTGTTCGTATTCGGCCTGGATATGGCGCACGTCGGTCTGGCGCTGGCGATCAGCCTGGCGGCCTGTCTGAACGCCGGCCTGCTGTACTGGCAGCTGCGCCGTGCCGATATCTTCCAGCCGCTGCCGGGCTGGGGGCTATTTCTGCTCAAGCTGGTGGTCGCGGTGGCGGTGATGGTCGCTGTGTTGCTGGGGCTGCTGCAGGTCATGCCAGCCTGGGCGGAAGGGGAAATGCTCGTGCGCCTGTTGCGTCTCGGCGCGCTGGTGGCCGCTGGGTTGGTTGCTTACTTCGGCATGCTGCTCATATTGGGCTTCCGTCCGCGCGATTTTGCCCGGCGGGCCTTGTAGCGGTTTCACGTATCGCGATGCCTGTTGTGCATGGCCTGCTGTGCGTATAATCGGCCACTTTGTGAACAAGAAGCGTGCTATGCAGCTGGTTCGAGGTCTTCATAACCTGCAGCCCCAGGCGCGGGGCTGTGTGGTCACCATCGGTAATTTCGACGGCGTTCATCGTGGGCACCAGGCCATCCTGGCGCGCTTGCGCGAGCGTGCCGCGGAATTGGCCGTGCCCAGTTGCGTGGTGATCTTCGAGCCGCAGCCGCGTGAGTTCTTCGGTCCGGACACTGCGCCGGCGCGCCTGACCCGTCTGCGTGACAAGCTCGCCCTGTTGGCCGCCGAAGGCGTCGACATGGTGCTGTGCCTGGCCTTCAACCGCCGCCTGCGCGAGTTGTCGGCCGCCGAGTTCGTCCAGCGCGTGCTGGTCGACGGCCTGGGCGTGAAGGATCTGGAGATCGGCGACGATTTTCGCTTCGGCTGCGACCGTGCCGGGGATTTCGAATTTCTCAAGGCCGCCGGCCAGCGTTACGGCTTCAGCGTCGATGCCTCGACCACAGTCGAAGTGCTCGGCGGCCGGGTCAGCAGCACGCGCGTGCGCCAGGCGCTGGCCGATGGCGATTTCGAACTGGCCGAAGCCTTGCTCGGCCGGCCGTTCCGCATCGCCGGGCGCGTATTGCACGGGCAGAAGCTCGGCCGCCAGCTCGATGCGCCCACTGCCAACATCCAGCTCAAGCGGCGCAAGGTGCCGCTGACCGGGGTCTATCTGGTGAGCTGCGAAATCGATGGCGTGATTCAACCGGGCGTCGCCAATATCGGCGTGCGCCCCAGCGTTGCCGGTGACGGCCGCGCCCATCTGGAAGTGCACCTTCTGGATTTTGCCGGCGATCTGTATGGCCGGCGCCTCTCGGTGGCTTTCCACCACAAGCTGCGTGATGAGCAGCGTTTCGCCTCGCTGGAGGCCTTGAAGGCGGCGATTGCCGCTGATATCGCCGCTGCCCGTGAATATTGGCAGAGCCACCCGCTGATGAAGAGCCCGAAATGACCGACTACAAAGCTACGCTGAACCTGCCCGATACCCAGTTCCCGATGAAGGCCGGCCTGCCGCAACGCGAGCCGCAGACCCTGCAGCGCTGGAACGAGATTGGCCTGTATAGCAAGCTGCGCAAGATTGGCGAAGGTCGGCCGAAGTTCGTCCTGCACGACGGCCCGCCCTACGCCAACGGCAGCATCCACATCGGTCATGCGGTGAACAAGATCCTCAAGGACATCATCACCCGCTCCAAGACCCTGGCCGGCTTCGACGCGCCCTACGTGCCGGGCTGGGACTGCCACGGCCTGCCGATCGAGCACAAGGTCGAAACCACCTTCGGCAAGAACCAGCCGGCGGACCTGACCCGCGAGCGCTGCCGCACCTACGCCAGCGAGCAGATCGAAGGGCAGAAGGCCGACTTCATCCGCCTCGGTGTGCTGGGCGACTGGGACAATCCATACAAGACCATGGATTTCGCCAACGAGGCCGGCGAGATCCGCGCTCTGGCCGAGATGGTCAAGCAGGGCTTCGTGTTCAAGGGCCTGAAGCCGGTGAACTGGTGCTTCGACTGCGGCTCGGCGCTGGCCGAGGCCGAGGTGGAGTATCAGGACAAGAAATCCGATGCCATCGACGTTGCCTTCCCCATCGAAGACGCAGACAAGCTGGCCGCCGCCTTCGGCCTGAGCGAGCTGAGCAAACCGACCGCCATCGTCATCTGGACCACCACGCCCTGGACCATCCCGGCCAACCAGGCGCTCAACGTACACCCGGAATTCACCTACGCCCTGGTCGATACCGGCGAGCGCATCCTGCTGCTGGCCGAGGAACTGGTCGAGTCCTGCCTGCAGCGCTATGGCCTGCAGGGCCAGGTGATCGCCACCGCGCCGGGCGCGGCGCTGGAGCTGATCCGTTTCCGTCATCCGTTCTACGAGCGTTTCTCGCCGGTGTACCTGGCCGAATACGTCGAGCTGGGCGCCGGTACCGGCATCGTCCACTCGTCGCCGGCCTATGGTGAGGACGACTTCCGTACCTGCAAAGCCTACGGCATGAGCAACGACGACATCCTCAGCCCGGTGCAGAGCAATGGCGTCTACACCCCGGACCTGCCGTTCTTCGGCGGCCAGTTCATCTGGAAGGCCAACCCGGCCATCGTCGAGAAGCTGGCCGAAGTCGGTGCGCTGCTCAAGCACCAGCCGATCCAGCACAGCTACATGCATTGCTGGCGCCACAAGACCCCGCTGATCTACCGCGCTACCGCGCAGTGGTTCGTCGGCATGGACACTCAGCCCAAGCAGGGCGGCACCCTGCGTGAGCGCGCGCTGGCCGCCATCGAGCAGACCCAGTTCGTCCCAGCCTGGGGCCAGGCGCGTCTGCACAGCATGATCGCCGGCCGCCCGGACTGGTGCATCTCGCGTCAGCGCAACTGGGGCGTGCCGATCCCGTTCTTCCTGCACAAGGCCACCGGCGAGCTGCACCCGCGCACCGTCGAGCTGATGGAAGAGGTCGCCAAGCGTGTCGAGCAAGAGGGCATCGAAGCCTGGTTCAAGCTCGACGCTGCCGAGCTGCTGGGTGCTGAAGCGGCTGACTACGACAAGATCAACGACACCCTCGACGTCTGGTTCGACTCCGGTACCACCCACTGGCATGTGCTGCGTGGTTCGCACGGCCTCGGCCATACCACCGGCCCGCGCGCCGACCTCTACCTGGAAGGCTCGGACCAGCACCGCGGCTGGTTCCATTCGTCCCTGCTGACCGGCAGTGCCATCGATGGTCACGCGCCGTACAAGGCGCTGCTGACCCACGGCTTCGTGGTCGACGAGAACGGCCGCAAGATGTCCAAGTCGCTGGGTAACGTGGTTGCGCCGCAGGAGGTCAACGACAGCCTGGGCGCCGACATCATGCGCCTGTGGGTTGCCTCCACCGACTATTCCGGCGAGATGGCCGTGTCCAAGGTGATCCTGCAGCGAAGCGCCGATGCCTACCGCCGCATTCGCAACACCGCGCGCTTCATGCTGGCCAACCTCAACGGCTTCGATCCGGCCAAGGATCTGCTGCAGCCCGAGCAGATGCTCGACCTCGACCGCTGGGCCGTCGACGCAGCCCTGCGCCTGCAGGAAGAGATCATCGAGGCGTACGCCGACTACCGCTTCTGGAACGTGTATTCCAAGGTGCACAACTTCTGCGTGCAGGAGCTGGGCGGCTTCTACCTGGACATCATCAAGGACCGCCAGTACACCACCGCCGCCGACAGCGTGGCGCGCCGCTCCTGCCAGAGCGCGCTGTTCCACATCAGCGAGGCGCTGGTGCGCTGGATCGCGCCGATCCTGGCCTTTACCGCCGAGGAAATCTGGCAGTTCCTGCCGGGCGAGCGCAACGAGTCGGTGATGCTCAACACCTGGTACGCGGGCCTGGAGCGTCTGCCGGAAGGCTTCGAGCTGGATCGTGCCTATTGGGATCGCGTGATGGAGGTCAAGGCCGCGGTCAACAAGGAGCTGGAGAACCTGCGCACGGCCAAGGCCATCGGTGCCAGCCTGCAGGCCGAGGTCACCCTGTTCTGCGACGAGGCCAAGCAGGCCGACCTGGCCAAGCTCGGCGACGAGCTGCGTTTCGCCCTGATCACCTCGGCGGCGCAGACCGCGCCGCTGGCTGATGCGCCGGCCGATGCGGTGGTGACCGAGGTCGAAGGCCTGAAGCTGAAGATCCTCAAGTCCGCCCACGCCAAGTGCGGCCGTTGCTGGCACTTCCGCGCCGATGTCGGCAGTCATGCCGCGCATCCTGAGCTGTGCGGCCGTTGCGTGAGCAACATCGAAGGCGAAGGTGAGGTGCGCAAGCATGCCTGAGTCCTCGCGTTTCGGGCATCTGCCCTGGTTGCTGCTGAGCGTGCTGATCCTGGTCGCCGACCGGGTGACCAAGGACATCTTCGAGGGCACGCTGAGCATGTATCAGCGTATCGAAGTGATTCCGGGCTACTTCGACTGGACCCTGGCCTACAACACCGGCGCGGCATTCAGCTTCCTGGCCGATGCCGCCGGCTGGCAGCGCTGGTTCTTCGCCGTCATCGCCATCGTCGTTAGCGTCGTGCTGGTTATCTGGCTCAAGCGCCTCAAGCGTCACGAGACTCTGCTGGCCGTGGCGCTGGCCATGGTCCTGGGCGGCGCGCTGGGCAATCTGTATGACCGCGTGGTGCTTGGTCACGTGGTCGACTTCATCCTGGTGCATTGGCAGAGCCGCTGGTTCTTCCCGGCGTTCAACCTGGCCGACACCTTCATCACCATCGGCGCCATCCTGCTGGCGCTGGATATGTTCAAGAGCGACAAGTCCGCGAAGGAGGCTGCGCAATGACAGACGTACGCATCGGTCCGGACAGGGAAGTGACCCTGCATTTCGCCCTCAAGCTGGAAAACGGCGATGTGGTCGACAGCACCTTTGACAAGCAGCCGGCCACCTTCAAGGTCGGCGACGGCAACCTGCTGCCCGGTTTCGAACAGGCCCTGTATGGCTTCAAGGCTGGCGACAAGCGCAGCGTGCAGGTACAGCCGGAGCAGGGCTTCGGCCAGCCCAACCCACAGAACGTGCAGATCATGCCGCGCAGCCAGTTCGAGGGCATGGAGCTCTCCGAAGGCCTGCTGGTGATCTTCAACGACGCCGCCAATGCCGAGCTGCCGGGTGTGGTCAAGGCGTTCGACGACAAGCAGGTCACCATCGACTTCAACCATCCGCTGGCCGGCAAGGTGCTTGACTTCGATGTAGAAATCATCGAGGTCAAGGCGCTCTAGCCCGTGCTGCCGCTCTTGTAGGAGCGGCTTCAGCCGCGAAGCTCTTGTTGCAGCCTGCGCTTATCCCGCGCAGGCTGTATCTTCCGGGATCGACCTATCGCGTCGTGCGATCCCCGATCAATACCGAGACAGCCAGCATGCATATCAAACTCGCCAATCCCCGTGGCTTCTGCGCCGGCGTCGATCGCGCCATCGAAATCGTCAACCGCGCGCTGGAAGTGTTCGGCCCGCCGATCTATGTGCGCCATGAAGTAGTGCACAACAAGTTCGTGGTCGAGGACCTGCGTGCCCGCGGCGCGGTATTTGTCGAAGAGCTGGATCAAGTGCCGGACGATGTCATCGTCATCTTCAGCGCCCACGGCGTTTCCAAGGCCGTTCGCGACGAGGCGGCCCGGCGTGGCCTCAAGGTGTTCGATGCCACCTGCCCGCTGGTGACCAAGGTGCATATGGAGGTGGTGCGCTACAGCCGTGAGGGCCGTGAGTGCATCCTCATCGGCCACGAAGGCCACCCGGAAGTCGAAGGCACCATGGGTCAGTACGACGCCTGCAACGGTGGCGCCATCTACCTGGTGGAAGACGAGGCGGACGTCGCCGAGTTGCAGGTGCGTAATCCCGAGAACCTGGCGTTCGTCACCCAGACTACCCTGTCGATGGACGACACCAGCAAGGTGATCGACGCCCTACGCGCCAAGTTCCCGGCCATCGGCGGTCCACGCAAGGACGACATCTGCTACGCCACGCAGAACCGCCAGGATGCGGTCAAGCAGCTCGCTGCCGAGTGCGACGTGCTGCTGGTGGTGGGCAGCCCCAACAGCTCCAACTCCAACCGCCTGCGGGAACTGGCCGAGCGCATGGGCACCCCGGCCTACCTGATCGACGGCGCCGAAGACCTCAAGCACGAGTGGTTCGAAGGGGTGAGTGGTATCGGCATCACCGCAGGTGCCTCTGCGCCTGAGGTGCTGGTGCGTGGGGTGGTAGAGCAATTACGCGCGTGGGGTGCGGCGGGGGAGACCGAGCTGGATGGACGGCCGGAGAACATTACGTTTTCGATGCCGAAGGAGTTGCGGGTCAAGGCGCTCTGAGTGTTGTCGATTAAGTCTCTTGCGCACTGGCGTTATCGGGACTGTAAGTGCTGCTTTTTCCTGTTTCGATAACATCAGCGAATCAAAAATAAAAACGCCCCGGTTGCTATAGAAACCGGGGCGTTTTTTTCAGGTTATGTCAACGCCAGCAGTCAGCAGTACTCATGCCACTGCCGCTGCTGCCCCTGACGCCGCGGGCGTTCAGGCTCAGATTTCCGCATTTGGTATCGTTGAACTGTTCATTAGCCGTTAACGTATATCCGCCGTCATTGTCGACCTTGCTAAGCGCCAGTTCGTATTTTCCCGTCTCTGACTTATTGCCATTCTTCAACGCGAGCTTGGCAACATCGGCGTCGTTGGTGATGTAAGCGTTATTCTGCGAGAAATAACGCTCCTGACGTGCCGATACATCATTGAGGAATGCCTGACCCTCGCTGCGGTTACCGCGTTTAACGTATTCGCTGTAGTTCGGATACGCGATGGCGGCCAATATGCCGATTACCAGTACCACGATCATCACTTCTATCAGGGTGAAACCCTGCTGCCGGTTCAACTGCTTGCTCATGTTTAGTCCTCAGTCTCCACGCGACGCCAGGTCTGGCGGCCGATGCTGGAGGGATCAGGGTAGATATTCACGCAGGTCTGGCCAGTGCAGTACTGGTAACCGCTGTCAGAGTTCTGCGAGATGGTACCGCCACCTTCGCCGTCCTGACGAATTGCAGATATGTTGGTGCTCTCTGCGTCACCCGTAGGGGTGTAGTCGAAGGAGTTCTGAGCGGTTCGCCCGCCGGTGAAGGGGTTGAGCGCATAGGTCCAGTTGGCTGCGCCGTCGCCGCACGGATCGTCATTGGGGACCAGTGACTGCATGAAAATGGTACGGCCTAGTTGCGACATGTCTTCCACGACCATTTCGCCATCGCTCTGCACTAGATTCAGATACCAACCATTCTGCGTGCTCCAGTCAACGGTGTTGTTGCTGATTACGCGGCCCTGACGGGAGCTGCCATCCTCAGCGCTGACGGTGGTCTGCTCGCTGATTTCCTGTTGTTGCAAGCTACTGCGCGCGATGTTGGGATTGCTGGCTTCTTCACCCAAGGTCTGTTTGTCCCAGATGCCGTAGACAGTCTGGGCGAAGCTCTTGTCGCCTTCCTTGTCACCGGTCTCGAAGAACTTTCCGGTGCCAAAGATGACCATGTAGCCGTTGCCGGTCGGATGCAGCACCAGGCTTGGCGCCGAAGTGATCGGCTGTCTTACGCCGTTGGTTCCGGTGATGGCGCTGAACAGGGGGGCGCCGCCGTAGGCAACCTCGAAGTCGGAGGTCGCGCTTTCGCCATCATCCTCGCGGGTGAAGGGATTGCTATCACTACGGCCATTACGCAGTAAGTCGAATCGCCAGAGATTGCCCTGCAGGTCGCCGGCATAGGCGTAGTCGGCCACGCCGTCAGCGTTGAAGTCACCAAGCCTGGGTGTGGAAAGACCGTTTGCTACCCCGACGGTGCCTTGAACTTCCAGGCTCGTGAGCAGATTGCCTTCCAGGGCATCGATGACGAACAGGGCTGCTTTACCGCTGGTATTGTTCTCGCTTTCGTAGCCGTTGCCGATCACCACGGCCCAACTGCCATTGTGCAGGCGGGCAATGGTTGGCCGAGAGAAGCTGTAGCCCATCTTCACGGTTGAGTCAGCAAGGGCGGTGTCATCAAACTCCCAGAGCAGTTGTTCCTCACCTGGGGTCGTTATGTCGAGGGCAAAGATAGACTTGCCGCCTGCTTTGAGCGTACCCACCAGAATGGTGCGCCATTCACTACCGGTAAAGACATCGGCTACAACTGGGGTGCCATCGACATAGAACTCGTGGCTGTAGTTGCTACCGGTGAGTTTGTTCAGCTTGTTGAAGACAGCGCTGGGGATGAAGGCGAACTCCTCGACCCCAGTTTTGGCATTGAAGCCATGCAGCATACCGTCGTTACCGCCAACGTAGATACGTGGGGTGCGCGCTGCCGCTGCTGTGGCGAAGGCGGTATAGGTGTTGGTGTTTTCCAGGGCATTGGTCACGTTGACCAGGTAGCGAGCGCCACTGACTACCGCCGGAGTGGAGGAGTAGAAGTCACCCAGCACACCACTGCGCTGACGGAAGGTGCTGCCTTCGCCAGCGCGGCTGCCGCGCAGGTATTCCAGGCGCAACTGAGCCCGGTTGTCGACCACGTTGCTATTTTCCGGGTCGCGATTAAGCCAGTAGGCAAGTGTGCCAACTGTGCTGGCGGAGCCGGCATTGGCCCAGGTGAAGTCCATCAACCCACTGTTGCCGCTGCCGGCGATCTTGATGTTGCGGTTGCTCCAGCCCGGCACGTTCGATTCTGCGCTCCACACCTGGGTGGTTTCGAAGGCATTGGTTTGGGCGTTCCAGGATTTCTCGAAGCGCTTCACGTCGCCCAGCCAGTTGTCATCGCTGGCGTAAGATGTCTGGTAGGAGACGGTGATCACCGTGCCTTCGTTGTTCTCGTCTGCACTGACCTGGCCGGAGTTGATGGCTGGGCGGGCCGCAGTCGATTTGCGGTCGGCGATACGCTTGAGGATGTCATCGAAGGCCTGGACCATAGCCTCGGGGGTGTCGACACTGAAAAATTCGCCGCGTGAGTTGATAGCGGCGTGCCACAGATCGTAGACGTTGTTGGCGTTATTGGCGCCGCTACTGGCAGCTGGTGGCCAGTTGGCCGTGCCGGCTACCAGATTGCTGTAACCGGTGCCGGTAAAGGTGCTACCGGCCCAGGGCACATTGGTATTGTTGAGCGACTGAGTCAGGCCCAGGCCCATGATGAAGTTGGTCATATGCTGCCAGGTAGCCGGGTCGTTGCGCGCGTCCCAATAGTCAGTGGTGGTATCGCCACTCTTGAACGGGATGTAGGCCGGCACATCGTTGTCCAGGCTGGTATTGAGGTCGGTGGCCCAATAGTGCATGGCCAAGTCGGCTAGGGTCTTTTCAGTTGTGTCGTAGTAGGGACGGCGCTGGCTGTAGCTGCGGCCATCCGGCAGGTCGAAGGTCTCCGCATCGTGACGGAATTCGCTGGGATTGGTGGTTTCAGCGTTCCACATGCCGTCGGTCATCAGAATATGGTAGCTAGCGCGACAGGCGTAGGTGTTCTGCGTGGTGTTGCCGGTGCCGTTGGGGTTTTTCTGCCAGGGTGTGCTGGTGGTGTAGAACTCACCCGCGCGTTTGAGCGCGGCAGGCAACGGGGTGCTTTGATCGAAAACGATACTTTGCAACCAAGCATAAAGTTGCCCTTTATGGGTAGGTGAGTACTCTTTGAATGCATTGTTCTTGCATTGACTGTTCGCATTGGTACTGCTGAATGTGGTGCAGTTACCTAGGCTTTGCCAACTAAGGCGTACCGAGGATGAAAGGTCGTAGAATGCCAGCGATGCAGCTGAAACCGTTGACAGTGCACGGTTGCGGTAAAAGGAGTACCAGTTGGCGAAGTTTTGCCGTTCCGCCGTTTCGACGAAATTTAGGCGATAACAACTATCATTCGCTGTGGTGCAGTTGCTAGCTATAGTCGCGTCATAGATGTAGTAGTAAGGCGGTACGCTAAGTTGAGTCAGTGTTGCTGTGAAATTGCCGCTAGAGCCTGAGCAAGTCGCAGTGATCGTCACACCTGCGAGTGTTGCTGTGGCTGTGCAGGCACTGGCACTACTGCGGGTGATGACAAAACTTATTTTGCCGTTGGCGGTGGTGACGGTCGACTTGGCGTTATTGGATGAGATTGTTGCCGAGGCACTGAAGTCCGCGCTGGGATTTTGCGCCAGCCGATAGACCGTGCCTGTGCCGGTATAGTTAGTGGAGTTTGCGTAGGTATAACTAGATGGGGCGGCAGTGATCGGCACATCCCACGATACACGGTAATTTGCACCGCTGAGGTTTGCGGAGCCTACGCCGGTATTGAAACCGTTATGCCAAGCTGCAGTGAAACTGGTCGATAGCTGTTGTTCGACACCGGCAGTAGTAAACACTGTGGGAGCCGTATAGCTGATGCTGGGGTTGTAATAGATCGGGTTGAAGCTGCTCGACTTGGCTCTACGCGTTGTATAAGTCGTACTCATGCTGTCGGGTGCAAAAGCCCAGCGCATACTGCCCGAGTCGTCCAGCGTCAGGAGCATGTTCGGTGGAACGCCCACGGTCAGGCTCAATGGGGTCTGGGATACGTCGGCATAGCTGTTCGCTGCGCAGAGCAGGACGATGCCGGATAGGGTGCTGGCCAGGGTCTTGGCGCGGATATCGCGAATGGCGGTCATATTGGCAGATCTCAGTTATTGAGGCCGAGGTAGATGTTGGCGTGAGTCGACTGCACGTAAACCTCAACACCGCTCTGGTCATCCTTGGGTAAGGCCTTGGCATTGTTCAGGTAGAAATAAGTGCCCTGACCCTCAAGGGCCATGCCGTACTCGGCGTTGACCGCTGAGGTCTGGCTTTCTCCGGCCAGCAAGCTGTTCCACTTAGCCTCGTGGTTGCTACTGGGGTCGGTGGTGTTGCTGGCATCGGTGCCACGGTATGGCATCCAGGCGAGACCACCGGTGGAGTTGCTGTCCAGGAAGTCGCTATCTATGTCCTGAGGTTTTTCTACGAAGTCCTGCAGTTTTTCGTCAATAATTGCCAGCAGGCAGGGTTTGTTCAGACCATTGCTCTTCAAAGTGTTGCTGGTGGCGCAGTTGGCGGCGTTGACATTTAGCTTGTCTGCCAGATTGCCTGGACCGTAAAAACGGAACTCCGCTTCGCGCAGGCCTGCCTCGGCGACATTGACCAGTTGTACGGTTTGCGCACGGTTGGCGGTGATGCGAGTTTCCAAGGTGACGCCGCGCATGCTGCTGACGGCCAGCAGGGTCAGCACCAGAAGCATGACCAGGGCGACAATGAGAACGGCGCCGTTCTGACGGTGACGGGGAAATACTGTCATGGCATGAGGTTCCTGAGGGTTTGCGTACTACTGGCTACCTGATAAATGCGGCGATTGTCAGCGTTCTGCAGGCGTGCTTTGGCTGCATCGCTGGCCCCTGCCAGCCATTTGTCCAGTATCAGTGAGTCGTCGCTATCGCGTAGCTTGGCGCCGCTAGTCAGCAGCAGGTTGTAGCGGATGCTGCGAATGGCGCCCGAGTTTGCGGTCCAGTCCTGCTGTGCCATGAAGGTGCTGACCTCCTTGTCCAGCGCGTCGGCATTGCCCAGACCGAACTCCAGGCGGATATCGGCGATGCCGCTCAATAGCTCGCTGTATTGGGGCGAGCTAGCGTTGAGGTTCTTGCACAGCAGGCGGCCTTTTTCCAAATCACTATCGCCCCCGGATTCATACTTGAAGGCCAGTACGATCAGATCGTTTGTACTGAGGTTGGGGAAGGCCGAGGTGTAATTGACGCTGCTGCCGCTACCCTGGCAGTCCAGCTCACCGCTGGTCTGTGGTTGATAGCGGATACAGAAACCGTTGCCGACATCGGGATCGAGGCCTGTTGCGGTGTGGCCCTGTTTGAACTCCAGGCAGTCACCACCGGCGGCGCGGGTGGGGAAGGTCGTTTCGAGCAGGGCGGCCGGATTGCGCCGGTAACCAGCCTTGCCCAGATATTGGTCAATCATTAGTGCCGCGAAGCGGCTGCCCTCCAGGTTGCCCATCTGGTTCAGTTGGAAAACTTGGTTGCGCTTGTTGTCGATGTAGACCTGAGTGATGCCGAGAATCAGGAAACTGCTGATAGCGAGGCTGATCAGCAGCTCGATCATTGATAGGCCGTTCTGGCGTTGGCTGCTTTTCATGGCTGGACCCGCACGGTGTAGGTACAAATGGTGGCTTGGGGATCACTTGCATCCAGGCAAGCGCCTGCGCGAACTTGCCAGGCCAGACGAATTTCAAGCATTGAACCCTGGTTGGCGGTGCATTCCCCGGGGGTGGCGCTACGGCAGATGTACATATCGCTGGTAAACAGCTCGCTGCCGCCAGGGAGCATGCTTTCTACCCGCTCCGCCCAGCAATCGCGTTGCTCCTGTGCGGTTTTGGCCACTTCGCCGGCGCTGACGACACAATCTTCGCGACTGCTGAAGTCAGCGCTTTTTGCCTTGTAGAAGGAAGAGCTGCTCAGCATGCCGCTATTCATGGGGAAGCTAGGTGGTACGCTGCTGAACATCTGCTGCGGGTTGGCGCGGATGATCTCGATCAGGTCATTTGCCAGTTCCACTGCGGTGTTGCGCTGTACCGAGTCCTGGGTGTACTGAATGCTGCGGCCCTGCAGTGCGACCATGCCAAGCACACCTACAGTGGTGAGCAGCAGCGCCATAAGCACTTCGATCAGGCTGAAGCCTTTTGCGGTTCTCATGATGTTCCTCACAGAGTGCAGCTGTTCAGATCGGAGCCGTCGACGTTCTTGCCCGCCTTGCTCAGCGTGATGGCGCCACTGACCTGGATTTCCAGGGAAAACCCTCGCTCGGTATCGTCGTCCTTGCAGACGACGAAGCTGGCTGCGGTTGCGGTGCCGTTGCTTCTGAAGCGCACCTCGTCTGCGTTGGCATCGATTTGCACGAGTGCAGGGTTCTGGCTGAGCTGGCGGATGACTTCGCCCGAGTTGCGCTTAGCTACCCACAGGCCATCATCGTCTTCGTCCAGGGTCACCGTGATGCTGGTGTTGCGGCTCACCGCTTCGCCGCGGGCGTACAGAAGGAAGGCTTGCAGCTCTTGTGCCTGGGTCTGTATGCGGTTGCGTTCGATGAAGTCCGTGAAGTTCGGTACTGCTATGAAGGCGACGATGGCCAGCAACGCCAGAACGATCATCAGCTCTATCAGGGTAAAACCACGGCTTGTCACTGGGCCTGACATGGTGAGCTCCACTATGAATGTCAGGCTAATGCTCGCCGATATGAGCGTTGGGGTCGCCTGTCGCGGGATAACTGGCGCAAGTGACAGGACGACCGGCGGGTGGTGCATGGAATATTTGCGCCAGTTCACGACTTATTGCGGCTAGATGCAGCGGTGGGCCTCGCTCAGATTTTCCTTGGAGGTGGCCGGGCGGGCGCGCCCTTGTCGGCTGATGATCAGTTGCCACAACAGTTTGCTGTCGTCGTCACAAAGAATGAAGCGGCCGTTGCTCAGAGGTGTTTGGCCGTTACCGCGAAACACAAGGTAGTCTCGGGCACCGTTCCAGCGTAGCGGCAAGTCAACTTGGGATAATTGTTCGACAGCCAGGATTTCTTTGCTGGCAGCAACACGTAGAATCCATCCCTTGTGCCAATTGCCGTCACAGTCGAGGGCATCCGCCGACCCGCAAAATTCCATGCTCCGGTTCTTCAGTACGGCCTGAGTTCTTGCCATTTGCAGGCTGTGGAGGAGCTTCTCGCGCAGGGTTTGTTGTTTATTGCTGGCAACCCATTTAGCGAAGCTTGGTACGGCGTAGGTGCTGAGTAGCGCCAGCAGTGCGAGGGTAATTAGGAGTTCCGGGAGTGTTGTGGCTCTTTGTAGCGAGTTGCGCATAGTCGGTGTCCCTACAGTGGTGAGTGCCTTCCTGGCTCTTAAAAGGTGTAGACCGCTGCTATTAATCTGGCAAGTGTGGAGTTGATAGGGTGAAAAAGGTGGTTGTGGTTGGTGGCGGTGCTATTGGTCTACTGACCAGCCTGCTGTTGGCGCGCACTGGCATCACGGTGGTGCTGATCGAGTCGTCCTGTGTCGGCCGCGAATCCTCCTGGGCCGGCGGCGGCATTGTTTCGCCGCTCTATCCCTGGCGTTACAGCGCGGCGGTGACGGCGTTGGCGCATTGGTCGCAGGATTTCTATCCGGGGTTAGCTCGGCA
>OGCL01002012.1_pt1 | contig 15499 bp, 10 predicted proteins | sample 1570041 | NCBI WGS metagenome assembly OGCL01 (sample SAMN06266162, study PRJEB24511) | hot springs metagenome | isolation source: Hot spring water | place: South Africa: Limpopo | collected 2015-06-22
CCCCTACCCCTAATTTCCAGACTGGCAAGGTCCTGTCATCTCATCATTCACCCGACTATTAATGATTTGACTGTATCTCATCAGCACGGGAAAGACTGTATTCAACCTATTCAACCAAGGATAGCTATCTCGGCTGTTGCAGTGGCAGGTAGGATGCCTAGTGGCAGGCAGGGTGCCTACCCCACGGCCTCCCTGGTGAGCGACTGAGCCAATGGATTTAACCCTAATGCTCAGTCCACGTTCGCCTTGCTTTGCCAGCGGAGAATTGCCTGCACCAAACCCTCCAGGGTATATTCCTGGGCCTCAATATCCACCCGCCCCAAGTATTGTTCACAGGTGCGCGAGGTTTGGGGACCGATCGAGGCGATCGCCACTTGGGCTAACCAAGGGGGACGGAGCGCGCCCGTGTCCGGGGCTGGAATGCCAACTAATTGGGCAAAGTGCTTGACGGTTTTGGAACTGGCAAAGGTAATCACGTCGATTTGGCCGGTTGCGAGGGCCGTGAGAATGTCCGGGTCAGCCCGATCGGGGCAACGGGATTCGTAGGCCGCCACCTCAGTGACGATCGCCCCCGCTTGCGTCAGTTCCTTCACCAACACATCACGCCCGCCGCTTTCCACCCTGGGGAAGAGAATCTGTTGACCCATAACCGGCTCCGGAAAGTGGGTGACGAGGGCATCGGCAACGAATTCGGGCGGCACAAAGTCCGGTTGCAGGCCATACTGCTGCTGAAGCGTGCGGGCCGTTTTTTTGCCCACCACAGCAATCTTGACCCCCGCTAGGGCACGGGCATCGTAATCAGCCGCCCCCAACCGTTCAAACAAAGCCTCTACCCCATTGGCGGAAGTCAGAATCAACCAGTTAAACGTGCTCAGACGGGCGATCGCTGCGTCCAGATCCGCCCAACTGGACGGTGGTGTAATCACCAGGGTGGGCATTTCCAGAACCGTTGCCCCGGCAGCTTGCAGGCGCTCCGTAAATTCCTGGGACTGGCTCGCCGATCGCGTCACCAGGAGGGTGGTGTGGGCCAAAGGTAAGGACGATTGCGGGCTGGCGGGTGGCATGGCGGACCGGGGGGAAGGGGGAACGGGTCTGTCCCATCTTGCCACGGGGACGGGCACCGGGGCGATTTCCCCAGGGGAACACTGCGCGGTACGCCCTTGGCGTCGCGAAGCTATCGGCCCTGGGGTGAAATAGGCATGCCACCGCACTACTTCGCCAATCACGATCACCACGGGGGAAAGGGGGTGTCCCTGAACCTGTTCGGTAATATTGGCCAGGGTGCCCACCCAAATCCGTTGTTCTGGACGTCCGGCCCAGCGAATTAAGGCGATCGGGGTCGCAGGCGATCGGCCCTGGTGTTGGAGCTTGGCCACGATCGCCGCCAGATGCCGTCCTCCCATGAGCAGGACCAGGGTGTCGATCGCCGCCAGCGCCGACCAGTCCAAACGGTTCAGATCATGGGCCGTCGCCACGGCAAAACTGTGGCTGAGGAGGGCATCCGTGAGGGGAATACTGGCCAACAGGGGAGCCACCAGGGCGGCAGAGAGGCCAGGAATCACGGTAAACGGACAACCGGCCTCCTGCAACGCTTGCATTTCCTCGCGACAGCGGCCAAAGATAAACGGGTCGCCTCCCTTCAACCGCACCACCGTTTTGCCTTGCTGCGCATGGGTGACCAGGAGTTGATTGATTGCCGCCTGGGCGATCGACGGTTGACCGCCCCGCTTACCCACACAGATCGCTTCGCAGTCAGGGGGCACCAGGTCCAGCAGCCGCGGATCGCTGAGGGCATCGTAGATCAACACATCAGCTTGTTGTAGGCAGTGGTAGGCTTGCAGGGTCAAGTAATCAACGCTACCGGGACCCGCCCCAACGATATAGACCTGATCGGCGTTATCGGCGTTATCGGCGTTATCGGCGTTATTGACGTTATCGAGGGGATCAACGCGATCACCGTTAACGGTATCGGCATTTCCGGGGGTGCTTGCGGCCATCGTTTCTGGGGGGCGATCGCGCATGGGGGGCGGGTTGTCCAGTTGCCTCCCATCTTCAGTAATGTCGGCTACGACCGTCAAGCGGTTATTCCCTTATTTTGAATTGGAAGATTGCCGGGTTCTGGTTACATCAGGACACCCCGAACAATGCAACTCCCGTGTTCACAAGTAATGTCATCGCGTCGGTTGGGGCAGTTGAACCGTCCCTGTCTCCATGAAGCGAGAGGCCCATAATTCTGCTTGGGATGCACCAATATTAATTCAAGCAATGCACATTAGGCCCCCCGCCTGTGTGTCCCTATAATATTTTTTTCTATTGCCAATGGTCTATAGCAATCCCAGATGATTCATGAGAGAAGCCAATCCTATATCTACTGATAGAGATTCACTATGTCCCTTCCCATTCTCATAAATGACTTAGGATTGCTATAGATAAATGACATGTTTAATCTCAGAGATGTCTTCTTTGCCTTCATTCTGATTGCGATCCTTGTCCTCGCTGGACGCTATGTGAAGCAAAAATTCCGGTGGATACAAAAACTGTATTTGCCCGAATCGATCGTGGCGGGTGTTCTGGCCCTGCTGCTGGGTCCCCAGGTGTTGGGAGCGATCGTGACCCACTTTGCGGGTGAGGAAGCGACCCTTGCCCAGGGCATTTTCTCCGAGCCGATTCGGAGTGTATGGTCCCAGTCCCCCAGTATTTTTATTAACATCGTCTTTGCAGCCCTATTCCTGGGCGAGGCGATTCCCAACCCCCGCGAGATTTGGCGCAAAACAGCCCCCCAGGTGATCTTTGGTCAAACCCTAGCCTGGGGCCAATACGTGGTCGGGATTCTGGTTACCCTGTTGATTTTGATTCCCGTCTTCAACGCCCATCCCATTTCCGGTGCCCTGATTGAAATCGCCTTTGAAGGGGGACACGGGACCGCCGGGGGATGGCGGGAACCCTTGAAGAACTGGGATTTACTGATGGTCCGGATCTGGCCCTGGGGCTGGCGACCGTTGGCATTGTGTCCGGGATTATCTGTGGGACAGCCTTGGCGGACTGGGGTCGCCGTCGCAATCATATTCCCGTCCTGGTTACGAACCCGGAGCAACCCGATGATCTTCCCGAACTGACCCATACGGAAAGCCCCGAACTGCGCCGCCGCCGAGCGAAGCTGATGCACAACCTGTTGATCGATCCCCTCTCCATTAACTTTGGCATCGTGGGGGCGGCGATCGTGGTGGGGTGGCTGATCTTGCAGGGCCTCATGTGGGTGGAGTCCGTGACCTGGGGCAACACCGGGATGCAGATTATGCGCTATGTGCCCCTCTTCCCAATGGCCCTGATTGGGGGAATGCTGGTGCAGTGGTTTCTGGATCAGCGGGGACTGGGTGCCCTGATTATTCCCACGCTGATGAAAAGCATTGCCGGGTTGGCCCTCGATGTGGTGGTGGTCACGGCACTCGCATCGATTTCCCTGCGGGTGATTGGCAGTAACCTGCCCACCTTTGTGATCCTCAGTGTCGTGGGAATTCTTTGGAATGTCTTAATCTTCCTATTCTTTGCCCCGCGCATCTTCCCCAATCATTGGTTCGAGAAAGGCATTGGGGATATGGGCCAGTCGATGGGGGTCACGGCTATGGGGATTTTGCTCCTGCGCATGGTTGACCCACAAAACCAGTCCGGTGCCTTTGAAGGCTTTGCCTATAAGCAACTGTTCTTTGAGCCGATCGTTGGGGGGGGCTTGTTCACTGCTGCGGCCCCCGTGTTGATTGTGCAATTGGGCCTAGTGCCCACCCTGGGCATCACGGGGGGACTGCTAATTTTCTGGTTGGCGATGGGCTATCTGCTGATTAAACAGCGCCATCGGCAACGCCAGAAGATGCTCACCGAATAGGGGGACTCGTCAATAGGGGCGGGGCGAGATATTGGCGGTTGCGGCAGAGTCTTGCTACCCTAACGCACAACCAAATCCGGAAGTGAGTTGGGAGGCGGGCCATGTTGAGGCAATCTGGAGATGATTTGGAACACCCAAGGGAAGCAAACTCGCTGGGGATGGGGCGATCGCCTCTGCTGGCCGATATGCCCCCCATGACCCCCATGACCCGTATAACCCGCATGACCCGTATCGATTGGTTGCCCATCGTCCTGGGTCTCCTAGTTAGCAGCCTCGCCCTCCCCGCCCCGGCCCTTCCGTCGGCCTCGCCCCTCCACCTTGCCCAGGCGGGCGCAGAAACCGCCGCATATTGGCTGAACCAGGGGGTGACGTTGGTCCAAGCCAACCAGATCTTAGAGGCGATCGCGGCTTTTGAGAAAGCTACCCAACTCGATCCCAACCTGGCAGCCGCCCACTACAACCTGGGGTTAGCCCTCCGCCAACAGGGCCAACTGCAAGCAGCCGCCAATGCCTTTTATCGATCGACCCGCACCGATCCCAAATTTGCCCTAGCCTTTGCCAATCTGGGGGCTGCCCTCCTGGAGGGGAATAACCTGCCCCTGGCCCTGGAGTATCTCCAACAGGCAGTTAAACTTGACCCGAAGCTGGGCCTCGCCCACTACAACCTGGGCCTCGTTTTCTTCCAACAACAGCAGGTCCCCGCCGCGATTGCCGCCTTTGAGAAAGCCCAAAAATACAGTCCCAAAGCCCCGGAACCGTCCTACTACCTGGGCACCCTTTACCTTCAGCAGGGGCACCGCGATCGGGCACTGGCCGCTTTTCGGGAAGCCTTGCAAATCAATCCCAACTACCCCGAAGCCCACTACAGCCTGGGAACGATGTGGTTTCAGCAGGGCAATTTGACCGAAGCCCTCACCGCCTTTCGCAAAGCCGCCGAAGCCGACTCGAATTACGCCAACGCCTACTACGGGGCAGGAACGGTCTTTCTGAAGCAGGGCCAATTCCAGGATGCCCGTCAACTCTTAACCTATGCCAGGGATCTTTATGCCCTCCAGGGCAATACCACCTGGGCCATGCGGGCGGATCAGAAGTTGCAGCAAGCCCAGCCGCAAAGCACGGCTCCCAACTCAAACCCAGTCCCCAATCGCAGCTAAACAGCGAAACCGCAAGTAGGCAAGACGTTGACCCCACGAGGTTGGTCTGACGTGGGTTCGATAACAGCCCCATTGCCCTCACCCCCCAGCCCCCTCTCCCCATCCCCCCGTTCGCGGGGGGCCAGGGGGGCAGGGTTGGGGTGAGGGGCATCGAACTGATGTTGGTCTGGCCGATCGGCGATCGGTGGATTAGCGATCAGTATCGAACAATGTCAAAGCTTCGCCGATCGGGGCAAATTTGTTAATTTAATTCAAATTTGTTGCTAAACAGAGTTTGTGCATTAGAGTATGTCGTAAATTACTTCTGCACTCCAGTTGAAGGGTTGAAGGACATAGGGTGAGGGACACAACAGTGGGCCTAGCGCTTGATTGTTATCTCTGATACCCTTTGCTATTCTTGAGTGCCGCTGCGATGCCCACTGGGATCGCGACGTGAAGCCAAAACCATTGCTGGCTAGTTCATCGGCAACCGCTCCTAGCGAGGGAGTTCATCGGACTCTCGTGTTGGAAGGAAGGAAGTGTACTATGGGTTTGCAACCGTTGACAGCCGACTGCGATTAGCAAGCAATAGAGCCTGTAAAGAAAAGCCTGTATAGAAGAACCTACTATCGGGCTTGCTATCGAGCGTGTGATGCGGGGAGAGGACATCTGCTCGGTTCCGAAAGGAAGCAACGTGGATTGACCATGATTTCTAGCTGGACAAAGCGTGATGAGTGAAGCCGACAACCCAACGACTCCGAGAAAGCGATCCTCCCATCGACCCGCCGGATTCGGGCCGTTACCCGATCGGGATAAAAAAGAACTGGCACGGCAGCCAGCACTCTCCCCGGAGGTGGCTGATGATTCCCAATTACTCGCTGAACCCTTGCCAGACGGGTCTTTCCCAGAGGCAACGGCTGGGGCTGAAGCCCGGTTGAATGTGGTTGCCGATGCCGGGGCCGAGTCAACTGCCCTAGAGCCAATGGTGACGGAGCCAGCGGCCCCTGAACCCTTTGTGGCTAACGATTGGGTGAGCCGACTAGCCTCTGAATTTGATGCTGACACGGCTACTGATGATTTTGAAGGCCAGCTACACCACCTTCAAGAGCAGAATCTGCGGCTACAAGAGCAGAACCGGGACCTGTTGGAGCAAAAGGCAATCCTGGAGATCACGCTGGAAGAAACCCAAACTGCGTTGCAATTGCAGATGACGCGATCGCAAAACCAGGAAACGCTCCTGGTGCAGCAGGCACAAGCTTTGGCCGAGTCGCAAACCCAGACCAGCAGCCTCTATCGCGACTTGGAACTGGTCCAGCAGACGGCCCAGCGCCAGCAGATCATGATTGAAACCCTGACGGAGCAACTGGAAAGTAGTCAGGAGCGGATTGTGCAACTGGAGCGTGAAGTAATCACGGCCCAGGAACGGGTGAATGAGAAGGTCCATGCCTTGATGCAGGCGGAGATGGCCTGTCAGGACCTGAAAACCCGGCTCAGTCGGCAACAGCGCTATGCGACGCAATTTAAGACTGCCCTTGAACGTTGTCTCGATATGCCAGCCCTGCGGCGATCGATGTTCCATGCCACCAGTACCTCGGCGGGAAGCCAGTCAATTACCGATGTAACGGGTGAAGAGGTAACTGGGGAACCTGAAGTGTCAGAGTCAAGCTTGGGCGATCGGGGTGACACCCTGCCCACGATCGGCAACCAGCGTCCCAATCCAGAGATGAGCGCGGCGGATCTGGACCTGGTTGAGGTATCCAGCCACCTCCATTCCCTGCTCAACGAAGCGGCGGCAAGTTCTAATCTGGACCTGTCGGCCTCCTCACCCTTGGATTCCTCGCCCTTAGACAGTGAGGAGGGAGACACTGAGGGGGATGGCACTGACGGGGATGCCGATGCTCTGGATACCCGTGCGGCAAGTACCAGGGAAGCAAGTTTACTGGAACCCCCGTTTGCCCCCAACCTGGATCGGATTGAATCGCTGAATCCGGTTGCCAGGGAAGACGCGTTACCTGCCGCTGTTGCCCTCACGGAAGCCAGTGCTGACGAGTCAGCGGCTATTTTGACTGAGGTTGCGGCTGAAGTTGCGACTGAGGCTGAGGTCAGCAGTCCGCCCCCGGAATCCCTACGCTCCGATGCCTCGGCCCCAGCGGCCCCAGATCCAACCCCATTCCCCGCTAATCGGATGCAGGCCGAGTTGTGGCGACGCTTTAATCAATGGGCAGCGTCCTCGGAGGCCGAAACGACCGCAGCGGCGATCGCTGCCGACACCCAGCCAGCCGATGCGTCCAAGCCTGAGGCAGAACAGCCAGCGGGGCCGATTCCCGCAGGGATCGCTTCGCGAATCGCGCCTGCCGCCCCCCCCCCGCGTGGGATTCAACCGTTGCGCCCCTCCCCCCACGTCCCCCGATTTGTCAGTCAGTGGAGTGAGGCCGTGGGACGAACTGCCCCCGCCAGCCAACCGGTCACTAGTCAACCGGCTGTTGCTAGCCAACCGGTCGCCAGCCAGCCTGCTGCCATAGCCGCACCCAGTATCGCTCCCCCGGTTACTCCCCCCAGTGCGGCACCCGCTGCAACCTCCTTTACGATGACCCGTCGCCCAGCCGAAGCGTCGCCCAGCCCAACGCCCGCCGTCAGCCCCGTCCAGGGTGAGTTAGCGGTGCAGTCGCGAGGAGCTAGGGGAAGCTCCCGTAAGCGGATTGAGCTACCCCCTCCCCAAGCGGAAACTGCCGCAGCGGCAGCCACGAGCCAAGCTGCGGCCACCGAGGCGAATGAGGCTGACTTCCAGGCAATGGCAAACTGGCCGTCTCCCTTGGTCTATCCCCTGCGATCGCCGAAGAAGCGCCAATCCCTGGCCGCGATCGACCTTCCTAACTTCGCCCGTCCCCATTCCTAATGCTTGAGACCGTCCAAACCGGGCTATACCAACTGGCCCAATTTGCCAACGATCGGGTGAGCCAGCAACTCCTGCATTTAAGTGCCTTGAGCCTGGGCACGATCTTTCTGGCGGGTTTGCTGACCAGTTTCACCCCCTGTACCCTGTCCATGCTGCCGATCACGATCGGCTATCTGGGGGGGTATGATCACCCCACCCGGCTTCAGGGCACCCTCCAAGCGCTCTGGTTCTCCCTCGGTCTGGCAACGACCTTGGCGGGATTAGGGATCGGGGCTACCTTGCTGGGACGGGTGTATGGACAAATTGGGGTGGGCTTGCCGATCGCGGTTAGCCTCGTCGCCATCCTCATGGGTTTATCTCTCTTAGAGGCCCTGCCTCTGCCCCTGCCCAGCTTTGATGCGATGCGGTTTTTGCCCGCCACCCTTCCCCGTAGCAGCCGCTCCTACCTCCTGGGTCTGACCTTTGGCCTAGTGGCCTCGCCATGCAGTACCCCCGTCTTGGCCACCCTGCTCACCTGGGTTGCCACCACCCAAGATCCCCTCCTAGGCAGCGTCCTGCTCCTGGCCTATACGGCGGGCTATGTGGCCCCCTTGATTCTGGCCGGGACCTTTACCGTCACCATTAAAAAATTCCTGGAACTGCGGCAGTGGTCAGCCTGGATTACGCCGACCAGTGGGGTATTGTTGGTGGGCTTTGGGGTGTTTTCTCTGCTGTCGCGGTTGACTCCCCTGGGGATGGCGTGACATCTTCCCGACGCTGACCTTGCCCCCTGCCCCCGCGTGCGGGGGGGTGGGGGTACAGCGCTGGACTCTCAACCTCGCAATTGAGCCTTCCTGCCCCACGCCACTTGCCTAGGTCAGAGACCCCTGACAGACCGACTTGACAGGCGGTTTCCGTTCCCCAGTGTCCCTGGGTACTGATCGAACCCAAAACAGCAGTATTTCTGTACAGTTCCCGAACGTTGGAGGTCCCGGCAATGCCTGACTTTTACTCTCAATCGGTGGGCTGCAAAGCAAGATTATTATAAGACTGATTGGCTTTGTCTGGCTCATCCCCATTGAATGGAATCGCCAGACGCGGGGAGTCCATGTTTGAGAAGGAAAGAGGCGGGAGAAGTGAGGAAAGAGATTTGCTTCTCTCTACCCTCACTTCTCTACCCTCGCTTCTCTTCAGGTACAGCGCGGGACTTATCGCTCCCCGAACCCCTCATTAGTTAAATCATTCGCAGGCGGTGAACGGGTCCCATGCAGGAATTTCTAGCGATCGCGACGGAGGCGGCCCTGGCGGCGGGGGCACAACTCCAAACCTACTACGGCAAATTAGCGTCGATTCAAGAAAAGGGCCGACCGGGGGATCTCCTCACGGAGGCGGATCAGGCATCGGAAGCAACGGTGATTGAAATTCTCAAGCGCCATTTCCCGGAACACGGCATTTTGGCGGAGGAGTCGGGGTTGGCGGGACCGGGGGATAGTCCCTATCTGTGGGCGATCGATCCCCTGGATGGGACGACCAATTTTGCCCACCAGTACCCGTTTTATGCCGTGTCGATCGCCTTGTTGGTCCACGGGGTACCCCAGCTAGGGGTGGTGTTTGCGCCGTTGATGAACGAGCTTTTCTGCGCGGCCAAGGGGTTGGGCGCCACCTGCAATGGGGAACCGATCCAGGTATCGGCGACGGCGACCCTGCGGGAGAGTTTGCTAGTCACAGGATTTGCCTACGATCGCCGGGAAACCCCCGATAACAACTACGCCGAATTTTGCCACTTCACCCACCTGACCCAAGGGGTACGTCGGGGCGGCTCGGCCTCGGTGGATCTGGCCTATGTGGCCTGTGGCCGGTTAGATGGCTATTGGGAGCGGGGCCTGTCGCCGTGGGATTTGGCGGCGGGGGTCGTCTTGGTGGAAGAAGCTGGGGGGCGGGTGACGGCCTATGATGGCAGTCCCTTTGTGTTGCGATCGGGGCGTATTCTGGCCAGCAATGGCCATCTGCATGGGGCGATGAGTGCGGAATTGCAACGGGTACACCCGCTAACGGGGTGGCAGGCTCCCACGGTAACGGTTTAGTTGAGGAGATAGAAGCGAGGAAAATAGAAGTGAGGAGAGAGGTGTTGGGAATCGTTGCCCCGCTGGTAAGGGCAGGTTTATTTAGGTTGCCGTCAACACGATCCATAAGGGTGAACTTCTCCTCGCTCCTCGCTCCTGCCCCTGGATAGGGAACTTTGATTAATCTAGGATGGGGACAGTTCAACTCTCCCCACCGATGCAGGATAGGTATTTTTCGAGGTGCCCTTATGGGGCAAGTGACAGGGCAATTATGATCAAGCTGCTTCACCTGTCTGATATTCACTTGGGCAGCGGTTTTTCCCACGGGCGGGTGAATCCCCAAACGGGATTGAATACGCGCCTAGAGGATTTTGTCCAAACGTTGACGCGCTGTATCGATCGCGCTTTGGCGGAACCAGTCGATTTAGTGCTGTTTGGCGGCGATGCCTTCCCGGATGCCACCCCCCCGCCGATCGTCCAGGAGGCATTTGCCCGTCAGTTTTGCCGCTTGGTGGCGGCCCAAATTCCCACAGTGTTATTGGTGGGCAACCATGACCAGCACGCCCAGGGGCAAGGGGGCGCAAGTTTATGTATTTATCGGACGCTGGGGGTACCGGGCTTTGTGGTGGGCGATCGGCTGGAAACCCATCGGATTGAGACGCGACAGGGGCCGGTCCAGGTGATCACCCTGCCGTGGTTAACGCGATCGATGTTGCTTACCCGACCGGAGACGGAAGGACTTGCCTTAGCCGAGGTGAACCAGCTACTCATCGAGCGGCTACGCATTGCCTTAGAGGGCGAAATTCGCGCCTTAGATCCGGCGGTGCCGACGGTCCTGTTGGGACACCTGATGGTGGATACGGCTCGCTATGGGGCTGAGCGGTTTTTGGCCGTGGGTAAGGGTTTTACCGTTCCCCTTTCGCTGCTCACCCGTGACTGTTTCGACTACGTGGCCCTAGGCCATGTTCACCGCCACCAGGTCTTGTGTCAACAGCCCTGGGTGGTCTATCCCGGCAGTATTGAGCGGGTGGATTTCAGCGAGGAGAAAGAAGATAAGGGGTTTGTGTTGGTCGAGCTAGCGCGGGGGCAAACCCAGATGCAGTTTTGTCCGTTACCGGTGCGTCGTTTCCTGACTCTACAGGTGGATCTGAGTGCCGCCGATGATCCGCAAGCAGCCCTGTTGGCCGCGATCGCGCCGGATCAGGTGCAGGATGCGGTTGTGCGGTTGATCTACCAGGTACGGGCGGAACAATTAACTGCAATCGATAATAGTGCTATCCACGCCGCGCTAGCGATCGCCCATAGTTATACCATCCAGCCGGAGTTGGTGAGCCAATTGGCGCGATCGCGGCTACCGGAGTTAGGGGTGGGGGTAAACATCGAACCCTTAGCGGCGCTGCAAGCCTATCTGGAGAGTCGTGCTGACCTCCAGGAACTCGCCCCCGATCTGTTGGCCGCTGCCCAGGCGATGCTGGATGCCCAGGATGGCGATAGCTCCGATGGCGCAGGTGTTGCAACCCCCTTGGCTCTATCCAGAGAAGCCAACCGTGAAGCAACCCAGGAAGCCTCCCCGTTGCCTCTGACGGTACCAGAAGCCCCACCGCACACCCTGGCCGATGCACCCGCCTATTATGTCACCGAAACCCAACTGCGATTGTTGTAAGCACAGTCTTCTCTAAACAATTTCAATCCCCCCTGTCCTATGGATTATCAAGCCTTTTTAGCGCAATTACCGGACCAATACCTTAACTGGGGGGAAGCTACGATCGTTCCCAAAAATAATGCGTTTCAGGAGATTCTGAACCACCTTCAGGGAGAAACCAGTAGTAGCATTTTGCAATTGTTGAACAGTGCTGTCGGTTACCTAGAAAACGATGAAGTTTACTGTGAGGTAGGGCCAATCCAAGCGGTAACGCTGGTGGGGGCATTGGTCCATCATCCGAACGCGATCGCCTGGACGATCGGAGATTTTGCGAACGCTGAAGATCCGGAAATTGCCTTTGAAGCCTTGGTCAATCAACTAGCTCAGTTTGGGCTGGTCGATCAGGTTTTGCTGCATAACCAAACGATCGCAAGTTTTTTCTATGAATTACGATCGTTTGAAGTTAATGAAAAAATTGGTATTTATTATTATCGCGGCGAGATCGACTATCGATCGCAACTGCTGGGCCTCGCTTTGGCTAAGGAATTTCTAGCCGATCGGGCGCTCATTATTGTTGACAATAGTAACTATGACGGGGTTGAGCAAGCCATTGTCGATTTCATGCTGTTGCATCCGGAGGCACGCAGTCTCCTGCGGCTAAAAACCCGTTTTAACCAACATCCTAGTTTTTACAATGGTATTCACCTGCTGAGTTGGGACAGCCACAATCGTCACGGTTATGAGTTTGCCAAGATCGAGCGTCAGCAGCAACACTATTTTCTGGAGCATCTCAAAATCACCCATGCCCAGTTTGTCCAGAAAAATACCCAATTAAACCAACTGCTGAAAGAAGCCGCTTCCCTCCACTATGCGGGGCATTGGATAGAAGCTGTCCAGAAATATCTCGCCTATTTAGACGAAAATAAATTTGATGCCGAAGCTTGGCATGATCTGGGTATGACGTTCTTCAAGCTCGGTAACTATAGTGATGCCTTGAATGCGGTCCAGACTTCACTGGATCTCGATGATTGCCAAGCTCTCCGATACTATAGCTTGGGGTTGATTTTGCAGCAGGGGGGGCAAGTAAATGACGCGATCGCTGCGTATGAGCAAGCGATTCAACGTGATCCCAACCTGATTGATGCCTACAATAATATCGGCACCTTGTTGATGCAGCATGATCGACTCAGTGAAGCGGAGGCAATCTATCGACAGGCGACGGTGATTAAACCCGATCACTTTGGTGCCTACCTGAACCTGGGTAATATTGCCTTTGTTTTGGAAAATTATGAGGCCGCGATCGCGGCCTATGAAATGGCCCTACGGTACAAACCGCGCTATCCCGACACCTTAATGAACCTGGCGATCGCGCTAGAAAAAAAAGGTGATGCCCAGCAGGCGAATCTATATTTCGCCCAAGCTTATCAAGCCTTGGGGGATTATCAGTCCGTGATCACCTATTATCAACAGTATCTCAGTTTAAGCGAAACCCCAGGGACGGTTCCCGCCGACATTTATCTTGAACTGGCGAATGCGTACCAGATCGTCAATCTTTTTCCAGAGGCGATCGCCATCTGTCAACAGGGCGCACAAGCTTATCCCGACAATCCCGAGTTTCCGCTCCGACTGGTCCATATTTTGCAACATGCAGGTCGAACGAAAGATGCCATTCAAGTTGCACGGGATGCCTCAGCCCAGTTCCCGCATCACCTCGCCTTAAAATTAGCGATCGGGTTAACGCTACCGGTTATTTATGAGTCGGCAGCAGAAATTAACACCTATCGCGAACACTTTATCGAATCTCTGACAGAATTAGTCAATCAAACCCCACTAGAAACTCAGTTTGAGCGTCAACAAGCCCTTAGCAGTCTCAACCGTAAAACGACTTTTTTGCTGCAATACCAAGGGAAAAACGATCGCGACCTGCAACGGATGTATGGTGAATTTGTCCATCGCGTAATGGTCGCTAATTATCCCCAATGGTCACAGCCCCTTCCCCTGCCACCCCTAAGTCCGGGTCGTCGCCTGCGGGTTGGCTATATCTCCGACTGCCTCCGCTTCCATACGGTGGGACAACTGTTTTCCGGTTGGCTTAAACATGCCGATCAGCAGCAGTTTGAAATCTATTGTTATCATCTCAACTCGATTCAAGACCAAAATACACAGAAGTACCGGTTATATAGCCATGCCTTTCACCATATTCCTAATGATTTAGAAGCCGTTTGCCAGCAAATTATCAGCGATCGCCTCCATATCCTGGTTTTCCTGGATCTGGGTATGTATCCTCTAGCGACTCAGATCGCAGCGTTACGATTAGCCCCGATCCAGTGTTTAACTTGGGGACATCCCATTACGTCGGGTTTACCCACGATCGACTATTTCCTGACCAGTGATTTTATGGAACCGGAGAACGGCGACGCACATTACACGGAACAACTGGTGCGCCTGCCTAATATCAGCATTGCCTACGAAAAGCCCATTGTCCCGGAGGTTGACAATCCCCGTGCCGAATTTGGATTTACCGATCAGGATATTGTGTATCTTTCCTGTCAATCCTTATTTAAGTACTTACCCCAATACGATTTTATTTTTCCGACGATCGCCCATCAAGTTAAACAGGCTCGCTTTGCCTTTCTATCCCACTCTAGCCAGCATATTACCGATAAGCTTCGCGAGCGGATGTACCAGATTTTTAAGGAATTCAACTTAAATCATGAGGAGTTTTGTATCTTTTTACCGCGTTTAAATCATCAACCATACCTGCGCTTGAACTTAGCGGCAGATATTTTCCTGGATACCTTGGGTTGGTCCGGGGGAAATACGACCCTAGAGGCGATCGCCTGTGGGTTGCCAGTGGTCACCTGTCCGGGTGAGTTTATGCGAGGGCGGCATAGCTATGCGATTTTGCGACAAATGGGCGTGACGGCCACGATCGCCCATAACGAATCGGAATATATCGAAATTGCCGTGCGATTAGGCCAAGATGCGGGCTGGCGAGCGGAAATCTGTCAACAAATGCAGGCGGGACAAGCCCGTTTATATGAGGATGTGACCTGTGTGCGGGCGTTGGAGGATTTCTATTGGCAGGTGACGGGGTTAGCGTGGGATTAGATTGCCTTGTGTCCCCATATCACAGCATCTCAGGAGACCCCTGGCAGCGACTTCACCCACCGGCTAAACCCACAGGCTAAGATGTAATCGTAACCTTGACTCCTTACACCTCTGCTCAGGCAAGAACCCTGCTATATTATGGACTATCAAGCTTTTTTAGAACAGTTACCCTCTTTATATACCCAATGGGGGCAAGAGACCGTTACCCCAAAGGAAGAAACCTTTCAAGCGATTTTAAATACCCTACTGGGGGAAACCAGTTGTAACATTTTGCAGCTTTTGAATCGTGCAGTGGGCTGCTTGGAGTCTACTGAGATTTATTGTGAAGTGGGTCCAGTGCAGGGGATAACGCTAGTTGGTGCGTTGCTCAATCATCGCCATTCCATCGCTTGGACGATCGGCGATTTTGGGACCACTAATGATCCAGAAGGGGCCTTTGAAGCCTTGGTCAATCAACTGGCTCAGTTTGGACTAGCCGATCAAGTTTTGCTGCATAACCAAACGATCGCAAGCTTCTTTTATGAATTACGATCGTTTGAGGTTACTGAAAAAAATTGGTGTTTATTATTATCGCGGCGAGATCGACTATCGATCTCAGCTTCTAGGACTTACTTTGGCCAGAGAGTTCCTGGCAGATCAAGCTCTAATTATTGTCGATAACAGTAATCAGGAAAGCGTTGAGCAGGCAATTGTTGACTTCATACTCCTAAATCCTGAGTGTCACAGTCTGCTGAAGCTCAAGACTCGTTCTATGGCGATCCCAGATGATTCATGAGAGAAGCTAATCCTATATCT
>OGCL01002014.1_pt1 | contig 15496 bp, 14 predicted proteins | sample 1570041 | NCBI WGS metagenome assembly OGCL01 (sample SAMN06266162, study PRJEB24511) | hot springs metagenome | isolation source: Hot spring water | place: South Africa: Limpopo | collected 2015-06-22
AGCTGACCGAAGGATGCGCTGGCGGATAAAATCATTCCAATGTATGATAGCTATATCATACTATCCGTTTCATGAATTTAAGATCCATCGATCTCAACCTGCTGGTTATCCTCGACGCGCTGCTCGACGAGGCGCATGTCTCACGTGCGGCGGAACGGATCGGTCTGTCGCAGCCGGCCGCTTCCAGCGCACTCGACCGCTGCCGCCAGCTCTTCAGGGACCGTCTCCTGGAGCGCGGCCAAGGCGGGATGGTGCTGACGCCGAAGGCCCAGGCGCTGGCCGGCCCGGTCAAGGAGGTGCTCGGCGGCGTCGCGGCGTTGCTCGGTCCGCGCGAGAGCGATCTCGCCACGCTGCGCCAGACGGTTCGCCTCGTCATGGCCGACTACCCCGCGGCCGTGATCGCGCCTGCTCTGCAGGCGCGGCTGGCGGTGTCCGCGCCTGGGATCACGCTTGCGATCCTGCCCTGGCACGGCGCCGCGGCGGCGTTGGAAGGGCTCGGCCGCGGCACGGTCGATCTCGCGGTGTCCGTCTTCCCCGCCGCGGACGCCGACTTCACGCGGCGGGAATTGCTGCGGGAGAGCTATCTGGTGGCGATGCGCCGGGACCACCCGGCCGCCGAGACCTTCGATCTCGACGCCTGGCTCGCTGATCCGCATGTGCTGGTCTCCGGTCGCGGCGAGGCGAGAACGCCGGTCGATGAGGCGCTGGCGCGAATCGGGCGGGCCCGTCGGATCGGCATGATCGTGCCGAGTTTCTCGTTGGTTCCGCCGCTGCTCGCCGGGTCGGATCTGCTGGCGCTGCTCCCGAGCCGGTGCCTGCCGTCATCGAGTCAAACGGGACTGGTTGCCCATCCGCCCCCGATCCCGGTCGAAGGCTTCCCGCTGCACATCGCCTGGCACAAGCGGCGAGCCTCGGACCCCGCCACCCGCCATGTCGCGGCGCTGGTCGAGGATTTGATCGGGCAGCTCCCGGCCTGGCCAGACCCTGCCGGCTAGCGCCTACCGATCCACGTCGAGCGGGGCGGTGCCCGTCGGCTTGCCGTCGGCGGAGAGGGTGATCTTCTCGATACGCGCCTCGGCCTGCTTCAGCAGCGCGTCGCAGCGCGCTTTCAGCGCTTCGCCGCGGGTGTAGATCGCGATCGATTCCTCGAGCGGCACGTCGCCCCGCTCCAGCCGGGCGACGATGTCCTCGAGTTGCTTCAGCGCTGCCTCGAAGGGCAGGGCGGCGACGTCGTCGTTGGAGATGGCTTCGCTCACGGCCTGATTCCCGTTGTGGCGTCGCTTATCCGCCGGAGCGGCCCCGCCTGCAACCCCGGCCCGCGGCTCAGACGGGAAGAGCCGAGCTCTTCTTGATCGAGCGCAGCGTCAGCGTCGACTGGACGCGGGTGACGCCCGGAAGCTGCGTGATGATGTCGGTGTGGATGCGCTCGAAATCGGCGCTGTCACGATAGATCACCCGCATCAGATAGTCATGCGCGCCGGCAAGTAGATGGCATTCGAGGATCTCGGGCAGGTTCTGCACGGCTTGCTCGAATCCCTCCAGCGAGGCGCGGCCCTGCTGATCGAGCGTCACGAAGACGAAGGCGGTGCCCGGAAACCCCGCGATCTTGTCGTCGAGGATCATCGCATAGCCGCGGATCAGCCCGCTCTCCTCGAGCTGGCGCACCCGTCGCAGGCAGGCCGAGGGCGAGAGATGGACCTTCTCGGCGAGATCTGAATTCGTGATCCGGCCATCCGCCTGCAGGATGCGCAGGATGGCGCGGTCGCGTGAATCGAGTTCGATGGTCATGATGGCCTGACTCCCAGGCGCGGATGAATCCTGCGAAAACCGCCGAAGCGCAAGCAATCTTCTGCATCGATTTCAGCATGGCCGCGCTGCTTTCGGCGTCAATCGCCCCGTCCCCGCACGAAGCTGCCAGCCCGTCCGAGGCCGATCAGTCCCATGTCAGAGCGAAGGGCGTGCCTTCGAAAGCTTCCGCCCCGCGCCCGATGCCGGCGATCGCGTCGCGCATGCGCCCGTCGCGGCCCAGCATCGCATCGGCGATGGCGACGAGCCGCGCATTGGGCGTGGCGGAGGGAGAGGCCTTCCGCAGACGGGCGGCGAGCTCCGCCTCGTCGCGCTCCGGGGCGAAGGCGCAGGCGGCGATATAGGCGGCCGCGGTCGAGCGGCTGATCCCGGCCCAGCAATGGATCAGGAGCGGCGCAGAGCGGTCCCAGCGTCGCGTGAAGGCGAGGAAGCGCTCGACATGGGCCTCGGCCGGCACGACATGGCCCTCCATCGGCGCGCTGATGTCGGACAGGCCGAGGAACAGGTGGTTGCCCTCCGCGATGCCGGCCGGGCGCTCCACCGCCGTACCGACATTGATCAGCGTGACGAGATGGCTCGGCCGCACGGCGGTGACGGTCTCGTGCAGCTTCGACAGCGGGGAGACATGCAGGGTCGGCATCGGGAGCGTCCGGTTCGGGGGCGTGTGAAGCGCATAGTCCAGCGGGGAGCTGCCGTCATCCCGGCCACCGCAAGGGGGCATGATCGTTTACATATGAACTATGGCTCGCTACAACCGCGCGGTCCGGAGGCTTCCCTCTCGCGAGCGCGTCATGAATCTCTGGTTCCGCCTCATCTGGCTCCTCGTCACGAGCCCCTTCCGCCCCCGGTTGGAACCGCTCGCCGAGCCGTCGCGGCTGTCCTTCCGCGTCTGGCCGCACGATCTCGACACCAGCCTGCACATGAACAACGGCCGCTACTGGTCGCTGATGGATCTCGGCCGCACCGATGTGATGCTGCGCACGGGCCTGTGGCGGGCGGTGCTGCGACATCGCTGGGTGCCGGTGGTCAATGGCGGCATGATCCGCTTCCGCCGGGAGCTGCGCGCCTTCCAGCCTTTCCGACTCGACACCGAGATCCTGTGCTGGACGCAGAGCTGGCTGGTGATCGAGCACCGTCTGGTCACGCGGGGCCGGGACGGGACGGAAACCGTCGCGGCCCACGCGCTCGTCCGGGTGGCTCTGTACGACCGCGCGGCGCGCGCCTATGTGCCGGTCGCGCGGCTGATGGCCGAAATCGGGACGGAAGCGGAGAGCCCGGCGCAGCGCCCGGACGTGACCGCCTTCCTCGCCGCCGAAGATGCGATGCGCAGCACGGCCTCCCAGGGCTGACGCGTCCGTCTCCAGCCTATTCCGCCGCGAAGCGCGTCGTCCGCCACTGCGCCAGCAGAGCCCGCAAGGCGCCGGGCTTCAGTGGCTTGTTGAGCAGATGCACGTCGAGCGCCGCGGCGGCTTCGCGCACGCTCGGCGACCGGTCCGCTGTCAGCAGGATCGCCGGTAGCGGCCGGCGCGAGCGCTCCCGCACGGTGCTAATCGCGGTCAGCCCGTTGCCATTGTCGAGATGATAGTCGGCGATCACGACGTCGGGTGCGCTGCGCTTCTGCAGAGCCAGCGCCGCGTCGAGCCCGGCTGCCGTCGCGACTTCACAGCCCCAGCCTTCCAGCAGCCGTTTCATGCCGTCGAGGATGGCCGGCTCGTTGTCGATGACGAGCAGCCTGAGGCCGGCGAGCTGGCCCGCCGGGGCCGGGCGCGGCGCCGGCGCGGTGCTCATCTCGGGCAGCGGCGAGGCGCGCGGCACCAGCACGGCAAAGCGGCTGCCCCGGCCGGGCGCCGAATCGAGCGTCAGGCGGTGATCGAGGGTGCGGGCGATGCGCTGCACGATCGACAGGCCAAGCCCCAGCCCCCGCGCCACCTTCGCCCCCTGGTCGAGCCGCTGGAACTCGCGGAACACGGTCTTCTGCTTGCCCTGGGGGATGCCGAGTCCGGTATCCAGCACCTCGACCGAAACCTGCCCGCCGCGGCGGCGAAAGCCGATCAGCACCTTGCCGCTGGGGGTGTACTTGATCGCGTTGGAGACCAGGTTCTGCAGCAGGCGCCGCAGCAGCCGCCGGTCCGAGCGCACGGCGAGGCTGGTCGGCATGAAGACGAGCTTCAGCCCCTTCTCCTGCGCGCTCGGCTCGAATTCGCGCTGGAGCTGGCGCATCAGCTCGTCGAGCCGGAAAGCGGTGATCTCCGGCTTCATCGCGCCGCCGTCGAGGCGCGAGATCTCGAGCAGCGCGGTCAGGATCTCCTCCACGGCATCGAGTGAGGCGTCGATGTTTTCGGCGAGGTCGGGGCTCCCGGCGGCGCGGTCACGCTCGACCAGCGAGGTTGCATAGAGGCGGGCGGCGTTGAGCGGCTGCAGGATGTCGTGGCTGGCGGCGGCGAGGAAGCGCGTCTTCGAGGCGTTGGCCTCCTCGGCCTCCGCCTTGGCGCGCTGCAGCTCGGCATTGACCCGCAGGATTTCCTCGGTGCGCTCCACGACGCGCCGCTCGAGGCTCTCATTCGTGCGTTCCAGTTCCTCCTGCGCGGCGACGGCCTCGGTGATGTCGGTATAGGTCGTGACGAAACCGCCGTCGGGCAGCGGGTTGGTGCGGATTTCGATGACCTTCTTAGACGGGTAGAGCTTGAGCCGCACCGGCTCGCGGTCATGCACGAAGCTCTGCAGCCGCGCCGCCATCAGCTCGTCCTGCTGGCCGTCGCCATAGGCGCCGCGGGCGGCGTTGTAGCGCACGATCTCATCGAGCCCGGTGCCGAAGCGCACCATCGCGGGCGGCAGGTCGTAGAGCTGGATGAAGGCCTGGTTCCAGGCGAGCAGGCGCAGGTCGCGGTCGAGCACGGTGATGCCCTGACCGGCGTGGTCGAGCCCGTGCTGGAGGATGTCGCGGTTGTATTGCAGCGCCGCCGACGCGTCGTCGAGCAGCTTGAAGGCGGCTTCGGTGGTGAGGTTGCGCCGCCGCAGCAGCAGCGACAGCACGAGCCGGGACGAGGCCGCGCCGATGGCGGAGGAGAGCAGGTGCTCGCCGAAGCGCAGCAGATGGATGTCGGCGTCGCGCGAGGGCATCGGCGCCTCGCCGCGGCTGCTGGCGAAGCCCTCGAAGGCGCGTTGCGTCCGCTCCTGGCCGAGGTAGCGGCCGATCGTCGACTGCAACTCCGCTTCGGTGACGCTGGAGCGCCAGAGCGAGAAGGACTGCGCCATCGTCGCCCGGTCGGACTCGACGAAAGCGTTGGCCTGCAGGCGCTCCATCGCCGTTGCCGGGCGCAAGAGCGAGAAGACGACATAGGCGAGCAGGTTGAGCCCCAGGCTCCAGAACGCGCCGTGGGGCAGGGGGGGCAGGTCGAGCCCGAACAGAGCCTCGGGCCGCAGGGCGGCGTAGCCGAGAGGCCCGTTGGCAACGATGTCGGCCCAGAAGCTGCCTGGCTTCACGAGGCTCGGCATCAGCAGCGTATAGGCCCAGGTTGCGATGCCGACGATCAGGCCCGCCGCCGCGCCCAGCGCCGTGCCGCGGCGCCAGACGAGGCCGCCGAAAAAGGCCGGCGCGATCTGTGCCGTGGCGGCGAAGGACAGCAGGCCGATCGCCGCCAGCGCCTGCTCGCCGGCTGCCCGGTAGTAGGCATAGCCCAGCAGGATGACGCAGAGGATGGCGACCCGCCGGATGATGACGACCTGCGAGCCGAGATCGCCGCCGGTATTGCCATGTCGGACCGGCTTGGCCGGCACGCCGGAGGCAGAGGCGGCGGGGTCGCTCAGAGCCCTCCGCCCGCGCAGCAGCACCGGCATGACGAGATGGTTCGAGATCATGATCGCCAGCGCGACGGAAGCGACGATCACCATCGCCGTCGCGGCAGACAGCCCGCCGATGAAGACCAGCAGCGCCAGCAGCCCCGCCTGCTGCTGCAGCGGCAGCAGCAGCACGGTCATGTCGCGGTCGACGCCGGAACCCGGCATCAGCAACTCGCCCGCCATCGCAAGCGGCAGGACGAAGAGGTTGATGAGGATCAGATAGAGCGGGAACATCCAGGCCGCGCGGCGGACATCGGCCGCGTCGCGGTTCTCGACGATGGTCATGTGGAACTGGCGCGCCAGCAGCAGCGCGGCGCAGGAGGAGAGCAGCGTCAGGGTCAGGAAGGTGGGCCAGTTCGAGGTCCGCTCCCAGATCGGAGGGGCGCCCCCCGGCAGGTTGGCCGCCTGGGCGAAGAGGTCTCCCGCGCCGTCATAGAGCCCGTAGACGACGAAGACACCGAGCACGAGGAACGCGACGAGCTTGACCAGGGACTCCACCGCGATGGCCAGCACCAGCCCGTCCTGATGCTCGGTGGCGTCGATATGGCGCGTGCCGAAGGCGCAGGCGAAGCCCGCAAGCACCATCGCCACGAGAAAGGCGAGGTCGGTGAGGACCGGCGCATCGGCCGAGGCCGGCCGGCCGCCCGTCGCGGCGAGCAGGACCGATAGCGAACTCGCCACCGCCTTGAGCTGGAGGGCGATGTAGGGCAGGGCGCCGATCACTGCGACAAGGCAGACCAGCGCCGCCACGCGCTCGCTCTTGCCGTAGCGCGCGCCGACGAAATCCGCGACCGAGGTGATGTTCTGGGATTTGGCGATCCGGACGATCCGCCCGACGAAACGGTGGCCGAAGCCGATGACCAGGATCGGCCCGACATAAATGCCGAGAAAGTCCAGGCCCGCGCGGCTGGCGAACCCCACCGAGCCGTAGAATGTCCAGGAGGTGCAGTAGACGCCCAGCGCCAGCGCATAGATCGTCGCTCGAGCCCGGCCGCCGACGAGGCGGCGGCCCGATGTGTCGGCCGCATGCGCGATCGCAAAGAGCGCGCAGAGATAGGCCAGCGCGACCAGGACCACGGACCAGGCGGGGATCATTCTGCCTCCATCGCAGCCGTGTCACCGGCGCGAGCTTAAAGGATGGGCACGGGCGGAGGAAACAGGTTTCCACCCGGCCGCATCTTCCTCTAGCGTCAGGGCCGGGACACCAGGCGGCACGAGGCGATCGGCCGCTCGACATCGAAAGGGGCCAAGGAATGCTCGAGGAATTCAAGAAGTTCGCGCTGAAGGGCAATGTCGTCGATCTCGCTATCGGCGTGATCATCGGCGCGGCCTTCGGCAAGATCGTCGATTCGCTGGTCAACGACATCATCATGCCGTTCATCGGCGCGCTCGGCGGCGTCGATTTCTCGAACTACTTCATCGGGCTCAACAGCGGCATCACCGCCACGACGCTGGCCGAGGCGCGCAAGCAGGGCGCCGTGCTCGCCTATGGCAACTTCATCACCATCGCCGTGAACTTCATCATCATCGCCTTCGTCCTGTTTCTGGTGGTCAAGGCCATCAACAGGCTCCAGCACAAGCAGAAGGAAGAGCCCAAGGCACCGGCCGCCCCGCCCGAGGATGTCGTGCTGCTGGGCGAGATCCGCGATCTGCTGAAGCAGAAGGGCGCCTGAGCCCAACGGCCGGCCGCGGCGACTCATCACGGCGGCCGATCGGGTCGATCTCGCGTTTTCATGCCCGGGCGGCGCGTGATCGGCTAAACAGGCCACACCACAACCGCGAGGTCCTGCCCGATGTCGACCGTCACGCCCACCGGCGCCAGCCTGCTGTCGTCGCTGCGCCCCGAGGCGCGCCATGCGCCCGAAAGCGGCATCGTCGAGGTGGTCAATCACGGCCGTCTCAAGGAGGGCCTGATCCCGCTCTGGGTCGGCGAGGGCGACCTGCCGACCCCGGACTTCATCGCCCGCGCCGCCAACGCCTCGCTCGCCAAGGGCGAGACCTTCTACACCTGGCAGCGCGGCATCCCGGATCTGCGCGAGGCGCTCGCGCGCTACCACACCGCGCTCTATGGCCGGCCCTTCTCGATGGAGTCCTTCTTCGTCACCGGCTCGGGCATGCAGGCGGTCCAGATCGTCGTGCGGATGGTCACCGGCCCCGGCGACGAGGTGGTGATCCCGACCCCGGCCTGGCCCAATGTCGGCGCCGCCATCGGCGTTGCCGGAGCCATCCCGGTCAATGTCCCGATGGACTATGTCCAGGGCCGCTTCTCGCTCGATCTCGACCGGCTGGCCGCCGCCATCACCCCGAAGACGCGCGCCATCGCCATCAATTCGCCAGCCAACCCGACCGGATGGACGGCGACGAAGGATGAACTCGCCGCCATCCTGGCGCTCGCCCGCAAGCACGGCCTCTGGATCATCGCCGACGAGATCTATGCCCGCTTCGTCTATGACGGCTCGGCTCGCGCCGCCTCCTTCCATGACGTGATGGAGCCGGAGGATCGCGTCCTCTTCGTCCAGACCTTCTCCAAGAACTGGGCCATGACGGGCTGGCGCGTCGGCTGGATCGAGGCGCCGCCCGCCTTCGGCCAGGTGATCGAGAACCTGATCCAGTATTCGACCTCCGGCGTCCCGGTCTTCGTGCAGCGTGGCGCCATCGCCGCGCTCGATGAGGGCGAGCCTTTCGTCGCCGAGCAGATCACCCGCGCCGCTGAAGGCCGCAGGATCATTGCCGAAGGGCTGAAGGCGACCAACCGGGTGACGCTGTCGCCGCCGGATGGGGCGCTCTACCAGTTCTTCTCGGTCGATGGCTGGCAGGACAGCCGGGCGCTCGCCATCGATCTCGTCGACCGGGCCAATGTCGGCCTTGCTCCCGGAACCGCCTTCGGCCCCGGCGGTGAAGCGGGGTTGCGGCTGTGCTTCGCGCGCAAGGCCTCCGATCTCGTCGAGACCGTGACGAGGCTGCAGCGCGCTTTGGCCGGCTGAGCACGCTCGCGAAGCCGCATGCAGGCCCGCCGCGCATGACGGCACTGCGCGGCGCGGGCCGCCGGTCAAATTGACCCCAGCTCGCGCCGTCGACAAGACTGCGATGCTGCGTTGCAGCGGCGCGCAGCGAGGTATCATGACGGGGGCGGGTTCTCCTTCGACGCTGAAAGTCTTGTCCCGAGAGGCCGTGGTCATCGCCATTGCAGCGGTGGGAGGTGCGCTGTTCGCTTTTCTGGGGGCGCCGGCCGCCTGGTTATCGGGCGCCATGATCCTGACCTTGCTGGTCGCGCTCGTGCGTCCCCTGCCCGTGCTGCGCCGCTCCTGGTTCGATTCCACCGTGCTGCTATCGGGCGCCATCATCGGCTCGTCCGCTACGCCGGAAGCCCTGGCCGCGGCTGTGCGCTACCCGGCCTCTCTCATCATCCTGCTCTTCGCCATGGCCGGCATCATGGCCGCCACCGGAACCTATCTGCGCTATGTCGCGCGCTGGTCCTGGCTCGATTCGCTGCTGGCGGCGGCGCCCGGTGCACTGGCAACGGTGCTGGCGGTCGCGCAGTCGAAAGGCGCCGATATCGGCCGTATTTCCGTCGTCCAGCTCTTGCGCCTGCTCGTCCTCGTGGCGCTGCTGCCCGGCCTGATGCAGCTCACCGGTCTGCACCCCGCCATGGCAGCCGCGCCGCCTGCAAAAATTCTCGACCCCTGGACGATGTTGCTGCTGCTGCTCGCCGGCTTCGCTGCCGGCCTCGTGCTCGACCGTCTCGGCGTCGCGGCGCCGATGATGTTCGGTGCGATTTTGTCCAGCGCGGTCGCCCATGGCACCGGCCTCGTCGAGGGCAGCCTGCCCCCGCCGGTGCAAATCGCCGTTCTGGTCATGCTCGGGTCGACGATGGGCGCGCGGATCGGCGCCATTCCGCGTCGCGATCTGCTGAAACTGTTCCCCCTCGCCGTCGGCGGCCTGCTGGTGTCGCTCGCAGTTGCCTTCGCCTTCGCCTTGCCGGCAGCGCTGCTCGCGGGGGTCTCCTATGCGGATTCGATCACGGCCTTCGCCCCTGGCGGGCTGGAGGCCATGGCGATGCTCGCCTTCGCGATGGGGCTCGACATGCTCTATGTCAGCTCGCACCATCTGATGCGGTTTCTGATCATCGGCTTCGCGCTGCCGTTTCTCCTGGAGCGGCTGCCCAGCCGTCTGCCGGAGCGCTGAGGCGAAGCGCTTTGCGATCAGGCGCTGATCACAGCCCCTGGCCAGGTCGCTCCATTGGTGTTGGTCATCAGCGCATAGAGCGAACTGGTGCCGCAGATGAACAGGCGGTTGAGCCGCGGCCCGCCCCAGCAGACATTGGCGACGACCTCGGGGATCGCGATCTTGCCGATCAGCGTCCCGTCCGGGTGGTAGACGTGGACGCCGTCGGCGGCGCTGGTCCAGATCCGGCCCTCGACATCGATCCGAAAGCCATCGAACAGCCCGGCCGTGCAGGTGGCGAAGATCCGCGAACCCGTCAGCCGCGTGCCGTCGGCCGAGACCTCGCAGGCGCGGATGTGGCGCGGGCCGTGGACCGGATCGTGGCTGGCACCGGTGTCGGCGATGTAGAGGATGCGCTCGTCCGGCGAGAAGGCGAGCCCGTTGGGCTTGACGAAATCGTCGGCGACGATGGTCAGCACGCCGCTCTCACCGTCGATCCGGTAGACATGGCAGGCCCCGATCTCGCTCTCGGCCCTGTTGCCTTCATAGTCGCTGAGGATGCCGTAGTCGGGGTCGGTGAACCAGATCGACCCGTCCGACTTCACCACGACATCGTTGGGCGAGTTCAGCCGCTTGCCCTGCCAGTGACTGGCGAGAACGGTGACGGAGCCGTCATGTTCGGTGCGCGTCACCTGCCGGCCGCCATGCTCGCAGGTGATGAGCCGCCCCTGGGGATCGACCGTGTTGCCGTTGCTGTTGCGCGCCGGCTGGCGGAACACGCTCGTCTGCCCGCTCATCGCGTCGAAGCGCAGCATCCGGTCGTTCGGAATGTCGGAAAACACCAGCGTGTTGTGCGCCCGGAACCAGGCCGGCCCCTCCGCCCAGCGCGCGCCGGTCCACAGACGCTCGACCCGGGCTGAGCCGGGAATGACGCGATGGAAGCGCGGGTCGAGGACGGTCGAGCCCGTGCCTTCGAGAATGCCGAACATGATCAAGTCTCCGAATAGGGGTCGACCATCGGGGATAAGGGCCAACCGAGCAAGCGGCCGCTATGGATGTCGGCAGGCGGACGTGCGGCCGCGCATATCCAAGACAAGCACCCGGCGCGACACTCAGGGGCTCAGCCGATGGTTGATTCGGAAGATCTGACCATTTTTGAAATAACCGTACAAGGTCACATGACTATTTTTGGAATGGGACTTTGAAAAGCGGATCGAATATTGACCGAGGATCGGCGCTCCTCAATTTTCCCGCGCGCCGCTTTAGGCGGTTCGAGCGAGGGATACATCATGACAATCAAGTTTCTGGCGACGTTGCTTGCGGGCAGCGTCCTCCTCGGTGGCGCGGCCTTCTCCCAGACGGCCGACGACCGGAAATGGATCGCCCAGTGCCTGAGCGACAATGCAGACGCCAAGGTCACGGCCACGGTGGTGGCGGCCTATTGCACCTGCATGAACGGCAAGATGAGCGACAACGAGACGCGCTCGATCACCCAGTGGGAGAAGGCCAACCCTAATGCCCGTCGCGCCTGCGAGCGCGAGGCGGGCTGGAACTGACGCGCAGCCACCATTCCGGGGCGCCCCTTCGCATCAGGCGGGGGAGCGTCCTCGGCGGCCGGCTCGAACGATCGCGCGCCGGGATGCTCCGCTTGCCGAAGATCGGCTCAGAGGCTCAGTCCGGCATCCCAATAGGGAGTTTGGCCGTAAAGTTCGGCCAGGTAATCGACGAAGGCGCGAACCTTCTGCTCCATGTGCCGGCGGCTCGGATAGACCGCATGGATGGCGACGCGACTGCCGACCGAATAGGCCGGCAGCACCCGCTGCAGCGCTCCCGATTTCAGCTCCGGCCCGACATCCCAGGTCGAGCGCAGCGCGATGCCGAGCCCCGCCAGCAAGGCTTCGCGCACGACTTCGCTGGAGTTCGTCCGCAGCGGGCCGGCAACGCGCACGGCGACCGGCCCGTCGGGGCCGTCCAGCGTCCAGTGGTCGGTGTTGTGGGCGATCAGCGTGTGGCGCGAGAGATCCTCGATCGCTGTCGGAACGCCCGCCGCCGCGAGATAGCCCGGTGTCGCGCAGAGCACGCGGTGGTTCGGCGCCAGCCGCTTCGCGACGAGGCTCGAATCGCGCAGATCGGCGATGCGGATGGCGAGATCGAAACCCTCGCCGACGATGTCGGTGAAACCATCCGTCAGCACGAGCTCGACGCTCACCAGCGGATGCGCGTCGAGGAAGGGCTTGAGATGCGGCGCGATGTGGAGCCGCCCGAAAGAGGTCGGCGCCGAGACGCGCAGCGTGCCGCGCACCTGTCCGGCCCCGCTCGCCACCCAGGCCTCGGCATCCTCGATCGAGGACAGAATCGAGACCACGCGCTCATAGAAGCCCTGTCCGGCCTCGGTCAGCGAGAGTTGCCGGGTCGTGCGCTGCAAAAGCCGCACGCCCAGCCGCTCCTCCAGCCTGCGGATGCGCTTGGAGATGACGGCCGGCGACAGGTTGAGCTGTCGCCCGGCGGCCGACATGCTGCGCGCCGTCACGACATGGGCGAAGACGTCGAGATCACCGAACCGGTCCATGGCTGCACAGATCCCCTGGCGATTTTTTCGGATATGGAAAAGATCATGCGCGTCGGTCGCACTGCAAGTCGTTTCGAATTGGTCTAGGCTGCGTGCCGTTCGCCCGGGGAGACCGCACCATGTCCGCCATCGCCTTTCCGCTGCCCGATCCGGGAATCCTGGCGCGTCGCGAGGAGATCGTCGCCGGCCTCGCCCAGCTCGTTGCGGCTGACGCACTGATCACCGCCGAGGACGAGCGCCGTCCCTACGAGACGGACGCGCTGACCGCCTATCGCCGCCTGCCGCTGGCGGTGGTGCTGCCCTCGACGACGCAGGAGGTCGCTGCCGTCCTGAAGTTCTGCGGCGAGCAGGGCGTGCCGGTGGTGCCGCGCGGGGCAGGCACCTCGCTCGCCGGCGGCGCCATCCCGCAGGAGGACGCCGTCGTCATCGGCGTCTCCAAGATGAACCGCATCCTCGCGATCGACTACGCCAACCGCACCGCGAAGGTGCAGGCCGGCGTCACCAATCTCGCCGTCACCGGGGACGTCTCGGCCGAGGGCTTCTTCTACGCGCCGGACCCGTCTTCCCAGCTCGCCTGCTCGATCGGCGGCAATATCGGGATGAATTCCGGCGGGGCGCACTGCCTGAAATACGGCGTCACCACCAACAACGTGCTGGGCGTCACCATGGTGCTGCTCGACGGCAGCATCGTCGAGATCGGCGGCGCCCATCTGGATGCGGCCGGCTACGATATCCTCGGGCTGATCAACGGCTCCGAAGGCCAACTCGGCATCATCACCGAGGCGACCGTGCGCATTCTGCGCGCGGCGGAAGGCGCCAGGCCCGTGCTGTTCGGCTTCCCGACAAGCGAGCAGGCCGGTGCGGCTGTGGCGGCCATCATCGGCGCGGGCATCATCCCGGTCGCGATGGAGTTCATGGACAAGCCCGCCATCGAGATCTGCGAGGCCTTCGCCAAGGCGGGCTACCCGATGGATGTCGAGGCGCTGCTGATCATCGAGGTCGAGGGCTCCGACACCGAAATGGACGCCCAGCTCGCCCGCATCGTCGCCATCGCCCGCGAACACGGCGTCAAGACGGTGAAGGAGAGCCGGTCCGCGATGGAGGCGGCGGCGATCTGGAAGGGTCGCAAATCCGCCTTCGGCGCCACCGGCCGCATCGCCGACTACATCTGCATGGACGGCACCATCCCCACCGGCCAGCTGCCTTACGTGCTGCGCCGCATGGACGAGATCGTGAAGGGCTATGGGCTGCGCGTCGCCAATGTCTTCCATGCCGGCGACGGCAATCTCCACCCGCTGATCCTCTACAACTGCAACGACCCCGTCGAGGCGCAGAAGGCGGAGGATGCCGGCATGGACATCCTGAAGCTCTGCGTCGAGGTCGGCGGCTGCCTGACCGGCGAGCACGGCGTCGGCATCGAGAAACGCGACCTGATGACCTTCCAGTTCAACCCCGAGGATCTGAACCAGCAGATGCGGGTGAGGGCGGTGTTCGACCAGCGCTGGCTGCTCAACCCCGCGAAGGTGTTCCCGCTGGAAGGACGGGTGGCGGCGTGATGATCGGCTCCCATCAATGACCCTCCACATCCCCACCACCGAGGCGCAGGCCTGCGCCGTCGTGAAATCCGTGCTCGACAGCGGGGTTCCGCTGTCGATCGGCGGCGGCGGCACGCGGGCCGGGCTCGGCCGCCCGACGCAGACGCAGAGCACGCTTTCCAGCGCCGGCCTCACTGGCATCACGCTCTATGAGCCGGCCGAAATGGTCATCGCCGCGCGCGCCGGCACGCCGCTGGCCGAGGTCGAGCACACACTGGCCGAGCGCGGCCAGATGCTGCCCTTCGAGCCGATGGACCATCGCGCCTTGCTCGGCACGGAGGGCGAGCCGACCATCGGCGCCGTCGCCGCCGGCAACATCTCCGGCCCGCGCCGGATCAATGCCGGCGCCGCGCGCGATTCCCTGATCGGCATCCGGCTGGTGAACGGCCGCGGCGAGGCGATCAAATCCGGCGGGCGGGTGATGAAGAACGTCACCGGGCTCGACCTCGTGAAGCTCGTCGCCGGCAGCTACGGCACGCTCGGCTTCCTCACCGAGGTCACCTTCCGCGTGCTGCCGAAGCCGGAGCGCATCCTGACGCTGGTCTGGCGCGGCCTCTCGGACGAGACGGCGGTCGCGCTGCTCTGCACCGCGCTGGGCTCGCCCTATGAGCCCTTCGCCGCCGCGCATCTGCCGGCCGGCATCGGCGCCGAGCAGCCCCGCACGCTGCTGCGGCTGGAGAACTTCTCCGACTCGATCGACTACCGCAGCCGCGAGCTGGTCGCGCTGCTGGCCGCCCATGGCACCCCCGAGCGGGTCGAAGGCGAAGCCTCGGTCGAACTCTGGCGCGACGTCCGCGACGCCCGCTTCTTGGCCGGCACCGACGAGGCCGTCTGGCGGCTCTCGGTTGCGCCGACCGACGGCCCGAAGGCGACCGCGGCCATCGCGGCGCGGGTGCCGGGCGCGCGCTGGTTCTACGACTGGGGCGGCGGGCTGGTCTGGCTCGCGGTCCCCGCCGGCGCGGATGCCGCGGCCGGACTGTCGAGCTGCCCGTCGTTTCCTGACGCCATCATACGCACACGCGAGGCCGGACCTGGTCAGGCGAGGCTTAGCAGGCGGGAGCTAACAAATGCTTTGCCGCGGCCGGAAATCGCGGCCTGACGCCGCCCTCAGCGACCGCCCGCGAGGGCGTAGACCTCGTCGTTGATATTGGGGTTCCAGTTGGTCAGTTGGTCGAACTCAAAGGAGTAAGAGGCGGCGCGGCGGCGCGTCAAGCCGCCGGCTTGGGTAAACCTACCACCGAAAAAGAGGGAGTTTTCGATTTTGGCCAATGCCAAAACGTCGCCGTTGAAAGGAATGGCAAGTTCGTCGGGGTCGAGACCGAAGCCGTTGAAGGCCACGAAGCGCTGACGGGGCTGTCCACCGGCGTTCAGGAACGCGCCGCCCGCAAAAATTTGGCCGTCCGCCACCAAAAGCGAATATACCGCGCCGTCGGGGTTGGGCTGCCAGTCGTCTACCGGGCCGTTCAAGTCGGCGGAAACGGCAAACAAGTTTTTGCGGGTCGTACTGGTAACGGGCGAGCCA
>OGCL01002015.1_pt1 | contig 15490 bp, 21 predicted proteins | sample 1570041 | NCBI WGS metagenome assembly OGCL01 (sample SAMN06266162, study PRJEB24511) | hot springs metagenome | isolation source: Hot spring water | place: South Africa: Limpopo | collected 2015-06-22
AGATTGCGAGATAGGAAGCAGTTGCATACTATATCCGAATGTAGTGATAAGAGATGGTGTCATAATAGGCAGCAGGGTTATAATTCATTCAGGGGCTGTTATAGGGTCTGACGGATTTGGATATGTATTTGAAAACGGGATACACAATAAAATACCTCAGGTTGGCAATGTAATAGTAGAGGATGATGTAGAGATTGGCGCAAATACAACTATTGACAGGGCAACAACAGGAAGCACAATAATAGGAAAAGGCACAAAAATAGATAATCTTGTGCAGATAGGGCACAACGTCAATATAGGCAGAAATGTAATATTAGTAGCTCAAATTGGAATTGGAGGAAGTTCTGATATAGGAGATGGCTCTGTTTTAGGCGGACAGGTTGGAGTTGCAGACCATACAACTATTGAGGCCGGCGTTATGGTAGGAGCAAAAGGAGGCGCCATGGGTGAAATGAAAAGGGGTATATACTCAGGGATACTGCCCATGCCTCATAAGGAATGGCTGAGGGCAATGGCTGTATTTGCAAGGCTGCCTGAATTGAATAAAAGGGTAAAAGAACTCGAAGAAAAAATAAAGTCGCTAACAGGGGATTAAGGCTAAACCCAATCCTAATCCTGTAAAAACTGGAGGTAATATGATAGACATAAGGGAGATTTTATCCATACTTCCGCACAGATATCCTTTTTTATTGGTAGATAAGGTTGCAGAATTAGAGCCAAATACCAGAGCCATAGGCATCAAAAATGTAACGATAAACGAACCCTTTTTCCAGGGGCACTTTCCGCCTGACAATCCTATAATGCCCGGCGTCTTGATTGTAGAGGCAATGGCTCAAGTAGCAGGAATCCTTGCGTTCAAATCAGGCATTCAGGGTAAGGCAGTTTATTTTATGAGCATCGAGAAGGTAAAGTTCAGAAAGCCTGTATTGCCCGGCGATCAGGTTAGAATAGAGGTCAAAGTTACTCATACGAGGGGTAGTGTCTGGAAATTTTCAGGCAGCGCTTATGTAGGCGACAAACTGACATCCGAGGCTGAATTTACTGCTATGGTTTCAGATAAAGAATTGTCATAGGAGGAGAAATGGCAGCAGAGATACATAAGACAGCTATAGTAAGTCCAAAGGCAGAAATAGGAGATGATGTTTTTATAGGGCCTTTTTGCATTATAGGAGAGGGAGTCGTAATTAAGAAAAAGACGAGGCTTGCATCAAATGTAGTTATTGAGGGGAATACAGAGATTGGAGAGAACTGCATAATATATCCTTTTGCATCTATTGGCCTGCCCCCTCAGGACATGAAGTACAAGAACGAAAAGACAAGACTAAAAATAGGAAAGAATAATGTTATAAGGGAATATGCGACTGTCCATAGGGCATCTGTCGGAAGCGACAGGCTAACAGAGATTGGAAACTCAAACTTTTTAATGGCTTACGTCCATGTTGCCCATGACTGCAAGATAGGCAGCAGCGTAATAATGGCAAATGCAGCAACACTCGCAGGACATGTGATTGTTGAAGACCATGCAGTTATAGGAGGCCTCGTTGCAGTACACCAGTTTACACGAATAGGCTCATATTCGATGGTAGGGGGATTCAGCGGCATAGGACAAGACATACCTCCATATACAATGGCTTCAGGCTCCAGAGCTAAACTTTACGGACTAAACGCAATAGGCTTGAAGAGGCATGGATTTTCTGATGAAACAATAAATATCCTGAAAAAGGCGTATAAAATTCTTTTTAGAGAGAAAAGGGCATTAAAAGACGCACTCAAAAAGATAAAAACAGAACTTCCTCAAACTGACGAAATAAAACACTTGGTGGAGTTTATTGAGAAAAACAAAAGGGGAATATGCAGATAAGCGAGAAGTTGGAAGGCGAAATAAGACCCTCTATAGGAATCATAGCGGGCAAAGGAAATCTCCCAAAGATAATTATCAAGGATGCCAGTGCCCGAGGCTTTAAAGTAGTCACTATAGCCCTTGAAAACCTTGCATCTTCTGAGTTAAACAAGATTTCAGACGAGATAAAATGGATTAATGTAGGAAAACTCGGTGAACTAATAGATACGTTTAAGCGCCATAAGATAAAACAAGCCATAATGGCGGGCAAGGTTCCGAAGACCCTTCTTTACAAATCAAAGATAACACCTGACATAAGGGCTGTGAAACTTCTCTTTTCTCTAAAAGACAAAAGCGACGACTCAATTCTAAAAGCAATAACAAAGGAACTCGAGAAAGAAGGAGTCCACATAATCAGCACGGCATCCTTCAGCCCTCATCTACTAACACCCGATGGAGTTCTAACAAAAGAAGAACCATCTAAAGATGAGTGGAAAGATATACAGTTTGGCTGGGACATTGCCAAGGAAATAGGAAGGCTCGACATCGGACAGACAGTGGTTATAAAAGGACAGGCTGTAATGGCTGTTGAGGCTATTGAAGGAACTGATGAAGCCATAATTAGAGGAGGAAAATTATCAGGGGATGGAGCGGTTGTGGTAAAGGTATCAAAGCCTCATCAGGATATGAGGCTCGATGTCCCTGTTGTAGGCCTTAATACACTGAAGTCAATGATTGAGGTCGGGGCAAGAGTCCTTGCTGTAGAGGCTCACAGGAGCATAATAATAAACAAAGAGAGGCTTATAAAAGAGGCGGAAGAGGCAGGCATATCCATAGTGGGATTCAAGGGATAGGGTTCTGATTTGCTATGAAATACACATCTGTTGTAAAAGAAGGCATAAATACAGTCCATAAAAATTGGCAGTTGATCTTGGTGCAGCTTACAGCTATGCTTATAAGCTGTGTAAGCTTTTTCATTATAGTTGGGGTGCCGATTGCGTTTGCATTTATAATGCTCGGATTAGACCTGACAGAGATATTGAAATTTGAGGATGCTGCTTACTTGTTCAGCAAATCCTTCAAGCTCTTAAACAAGTATTTCGGGATAGCAGTATTGTTATTAACCAGCATATTGCTCTATTTCTTATTTGCTGTCATATTATTTATATTTACTATCAGCGGCACAATCGGGATAATTACAAACTCCCTGCTCGATCCAGCCTATAAGTTTACAATAGCGGCATTTTTTTCCGAAGGAAAGAGAAGGTTTTTCCCTGTCCTCGGATTCGCTCTGATAATCGGCGCTATTTTTATGGCTGTCGCCTTTATCCTCGGCATCTTGGGAAGCGGGTCATCTGCAATAATAGAAAAGGCAAAGACTCAGGAGGCAGCTCTTGCCCTTTTCTTAGGTGTCTTTTTTTCGCTAATATTAATAAGCATAGGCATTGCTTCAATTTTGGCTATAATGTCAGTCACTACATACGGCTTTGCTTATTTGTCATTGAACAAATCAAGGCCTTTGGATACACTAAGAGGAACAATAAGATATCTTTATAACAACCCATCTTCAATAGGCTTTTACAGCATTCTTATGCTCGGCTATATAGTGACAGGCTTTTTAGTAATTTTAATAGGGGCTCCATTCACGTTAATACCCTTGATTGGCCCCTTGCTTTCACTGCCATATCAGGCAATCACTTATGCTATACAGGGATACATAGGACTTATAATGCTCTCTTCAACGTTCCACTATTATTATAAAACCGGCTGGATTTTGCAGTCCCCTGCGTCCAGATTGGATTTAAGTGCTTTTCCTGCAGCAGAAGATGAGCAATCTCCTGCTCATGAACCGACAGATGAGAGTCAACAAGTTTAATATTGAATACGCTTTCAAAAGATAATCTGATCGCCTCCTTAAAGCTGTCGGCGTTAAAATTCTTGACAATTTCCCGAAGTCCGAGCATCTCATTTTTTGAAAAATTTGTATTAATTTTAAATACTGAGGAAGTTCTTTCATAATCTATCGAATAAGGTATAGATCCCTGCTGCAAAAATGCATCATTCCACCTTTTTTGTGCAGAGCCTATTATCTTTATGCTGTTAATGCTTATCTCGCCAAATGATGTGGATTTAAAACAGATGGGGCTTCTTTTAAGATTTCTGCCGGATTCACGTTTTTCCTTTAATGAAACCATAAGCCCTGCACTTTCCATTGCAGACTTGAAGGCAATGCTTAATTTACGATATGACTCTAAAAGCCCTCCAGAAAAATCCCCTTCATTTCTTGCGCTAAAACTGTATGTAAGCTCATCTCCATGGAGGATTCCTCTTCCGCCTGTTGGCCTTCTCACAACAGGGATATTATTGTTTGTGCAGTATTCTGTGTCTATTTCTGCAATATTCTGGAAAGAACCAATGCTTACAGATAGGCTTTCCCATCCATAAAATCTAAGGGTTGGGGCCGCTTCCCCGTTTCTTACGGAGATTGCAATAGCCTCATCGAGTGCCATGTTATATGCGGCATCGCAAGGGCCGGAATCTATAAGTCGCCAATTCATATGAATCAGTGTTTAAACGGCAATGGTAAATTTCTCTCGTTCAGAAGCCGAGTTCTGACAGTTCTATATGCTTGTTTCGCTACAGCCACAAAACTCGCTTCGATCAGACAGTTGCAGCTGTTTTACGCTTCACTTCGCAAAGAACTGTTTCCAAAACTCAGCTATTCACTCCAGAAATCCATCCTTGCCGTTTGATTTGAGCAGCTACTCCTTTGCCTCTTCAAGCAAAATCTTATGCCTAAGAAGTGATATCTCCTTTACATGTCCTTCAAATGTCTTTTGCTCGCCAAAAAGGTTTCTTAGATATATCTTGCTTCCTTCGGGTATTAAGACGTCAACATTTTCGAGATAAAGCTCCTCTTTCCCTTCTCTGCTGATATATGCATTAGCCTCACACATATTTGAAATCCTCCTAAACTAAAAATTTCGTGATTTAACCATGTTGATCTGCAGCTTTCATCATATTTTTTATGCATTCTATAAGTTTTAAAGCCATGTGCGGAAGCGGCTCCTTTAATATTCCTATTACTTCCACGCCTTCCTGATTCAGGGGAATCAGAATTTTTCTTGCTGGACAAGATGCTATTGCCTCTGCCATCTTAGGTGTAAGCTCTCCGAGCATAGCATTTGGCAGAATAATGCTCAAGGTTCCCGCGATAACGTCAACCTTTTCAGAGTTCCATATTATTGCATTTTCTCCTGTGGCTCCCTTGTTTGCCCTTGACTTCATCATTGCTGTCGTTGCTGTGGAGTTAGTGCCAAGCGCTATTATTTCTATGCTGTCTCCAAACTCTTCCCTCAGCATCTTAACTATGAGGCTTCCTATGCCCCCTCCCTGTCCATCTATAACGGCTATTTTCATAAAAATAAGTATAACCCAAAAACATTGCAAAAGAAAAACATTATCGGAATTTTTCGGTAGTTTTAATACAGTTACTGATTGCACCACATTTCTGTTATAATAAACACTTAGATGCCAAAATTCTTTTAGAGATAATTCCTTCCCTGAAGGACTTTCTTTTTGAAAAATTAGTAATAAAATGGAGAATGGTCGATGAAAAAATATGCGATAGGCGTTGATATTGGAGGCACAAACATCAGGGCGGCTCTGATTAACAGCGATGGAGATGTTGAATTAAAGGTCAAGGAATTGACAGGCAGCGACCCTTTAACAGTGCTTTTCAAGCTTATAGATTCATTATATGCCCAACAAGGCGATAACATTTACGGCATTGGGCTTGCTGTTGCTGGAATTGTTGACAGGTATAATGGCATTGTTATCAGGTCTCCAAATATTCAGAGGCTTACAGGATTGACCCTTAAATCAGAGATAGCCAATAAATATAACAACTGCGTGGTTATAGAAAACGATGCTAATGCTGCAGCATATGGAGAAAAGTGCGCGGGTTCTGGAAGAAATTTCAGGGATTTTGTAACCCTGACCCTCGGCACAGGAATTGGAGGCGGAATTGTGATAAACGATAGACTGCTTCCTGCGGCTGCTGAAATAGGGCATATCAGCATAAATGCAAATGGGCTTCCATGCGCCTGCGGTAGCATTGGATGCCTTGAAACATATGCCTCTGCAAGTGCAATAGCTTCGAGCGCTGTTTCAGAAATAGAAAAAGGCAAGGAGAGCATCTTAAAGGATTTATACGGTGGAAACCTTTATAAAATTACTACAGAGGATATATATAATGCAGCTTTAGAAGGAGATTCTCTGTCAAGGACAGTTTTAAAAGAGGCAGGAAAGAGTCTCGGAATAGGTATTGCAAATATAATAAATATCTTTAGCCCTGAGGCTGTTATTCTCACTGGTGGGCTTTTGGGAGCATGGAATATTTATATTGACTCAGCAATTAAAGAGGCGTCAAAAAGGACATTAAAAGAGCTTTATCAAAAAGTGAAAATAATTCCATCCCTGCTCGGAGATGATGCAGGGATTATAGGCGCAGCAAGGCTTGTTTTTGAGGAATGCAGGATAGATGGCTAAAAAAATTCGAAACTTTTCTATTATCGCTCACATAGACCACGGCAAATCCACACTTGCAGACAGGCTGCTTGAATTTACAGGAGCTTTGAGTTCAAGGGAAATGGTTGAGCAGGTGCTGGATTCAATGGACCTTGAAAGGGAAAGGGGCATAACTATAAAGGCGCATGCTGTAAGATTAAGCTACAAAGCAGATGACGGCAATTCATATATATTGAATCTTATTGATACTCCAGGGCATGTGGACTTTTCATACGAGGTTTCAAGGAGCCTTGCATCTTGCGAGGGCAGTCTCCTTGTAGTTGACGCATCTCAGGGAGTAGAGGCTCAAACACTTGCAAATGCATATCTTGCAATAGAATATAACCACGAAATTATCCCTGTCATAAACAAAATAGACCTGCCGTCTGCAGAACCCGAGAAGGTGAAAGAGCAGATAGAAGACGCCATTGGCATAGACTGTTCTGAAGCAATTTTAGCAAGCGCAAAAGAAGGCATAGGCATTAAGGAAATACTCGAGTCGATTGTAAAAAAGATACCAGCTCCGATTGGTGAAGAGATCAAGCCATTAAAGGCTTTGATATTTGATTCATGGTTTGACAACTATCAAGGGGTCATCGTACTTGTGAGGATTGTTGACGGCGCAGTAATGCCAGGCATGAAGATAAGGCTTATGGCAGCAGGAAAAGAGTATGAGGTCACAAAAGTCGGTGTATTTACTCCAAAGATGGTAGAAGTGGATAGTCTTTCTTCAGGAGAAGTTGGGTATTTAATAGCTGGAATAAAAAATGTGAGCGACACAAAAATCGGCGATACTATTACTAATGCAGCCAATCCTGCTGACAAGCCTCTTTCTGGATATAAGGACATCAAGCCAATGGTCTTCTGCGGACTCTATCCGGTAGAAACTCACCAGTATGAGGATTTGAAAACCGCCCTCGAAAAACTGAGGCTGAATGATTCTTCATTTAATTTTGAGCCAGAGACATCATTGGCTCTTGGCTTCGGATTCAGATGCGGATTTCTCGGACTTCTCCATATGGAGATAATCAAGGAAAGGCTCGAAAGGGAGTTTGGGCTTTCCCTTATAGGAACTGCTCCAACAGTTATATACAGGGTGACAGACATGAGCGGCAAAGAGGTCTATGTTGACAATCCAAGCCGCCTGCCGGAAAGATTTGTAATGATAGAAGAGCCATATGTAAATGTGACCATTTTTGTGCCGCAGTCATACATAGGCCAGATCCTCGAACTTTGCCAGGAAAAAAGAGGCGTTCAGAAGGAATTTACATATATAAGCAGAGATAGGATTATTGTCACATACGAGATCCCATTGAGCGAAATATTATGGGACTTTTACGACAGGCTTAAGTCTGCTTCAAGAGGCTATGCATCGATGGACTATGAGTTTATTGGCTTCAAGGAATCAGATCTTGTTAAGCTTGACATACTTCTTAACAGTGAATCAGTCGATGCCCTTTCATTGATTGTCCATAGAGAAAAGGCTTATTATAAAGGACGGCAGATTGCTGAAAAATTGAGGGAAGTGATACCAAGGCAGCTTTTTGAGATAGCCATACAGGCTGCTATCGGCGGCAAGGTTATAGCAAGGGAAAATATTAAGGCAATGAGAAAAAATGTGCTCGCAAAATGCTACGGCGGAGACATAACCAGAAAGAGAAAGCTGCTCGAAAAACAGAAGGAAGGTAAAAAGAAAATGAAGCAGATAGGCAGGATAGAGATCCCTCAGGAGGCTTTTCTTTCTGTATTGGCAGCAAAGGAATAACAAATGAAAAAACAGAGCAGGCTGTGGGAATATACAAAGGCTATTGGAACAGCATTGATTCTTGCCCTTATAATAAGGGCTTATGTTGTTCAGGCATTCAAGATACCTTCTGGCTCAATGCTTCAAACCCTCCTTATAGGAGACCATATACTTGTAAATAAATTCATCTACGGGACAAAAATGCCTTTTAGCGACAAAAGGATACTTGAGATAAAAAAACCTCAGAGAGGAGACATAGTAGTCTTTAAATATCCGGAAGACCCTGACAGGGATTTTATAAAAAGGATAATAGCGGTTGAGGGAGATATTATCGAGGCAAGAAACAGGGTGGTTCTTGTAAACGGAGTTAGATTGAATGAGCCTTATATTCAGCATACTGACAGCACCCAAAAGGCTGGAGATATAGAGCCGAGGGACAATTTTGGTCCGCACCTTATGCCGAAGAATAAATATTTTGTGATGGGAGACAACAGGGACCAGAGTTATGACAGCAGATATTGGGGATATGTTGATATGAAGGATATAAAAGGAAAGGCATTTATCATATACTGGTCATGGGACAATACAAAAAAGTTTCCGAGGATCGAGAGGATAGGGAAGCTGATACGCTAATGTTTACTGGATTGATTGTAGAGCTTGGAGAGATTGTTTTTTTGGATAAAAAGACAGACAGCGCGAGATTGTCTGTTAAGGCTCCAAATATTATTAAGGATGCATCTACAGGAGACAGCATATCGATAAACGGCGTTTGCCTTACTGTGGTTGAACTCAGAACCCCAAACTCAGAGCTATTCTTTGATGTTTCATACGAAACCTTAAAGAGCACAAATCTCGGAAATCTCAAGAGAGGCGATAATGTGAATCTCGAACCTTCGCTAAAGCCAAGTTCTAAATTAGGAGGCCATTTTGTTACAGGTCATGTGGAAGCCGTTGGAAGAATAACAAGAAAAATCAACATTGGAAACGCCATAAAAATAGATATAGAGGCTCCAGAAAATATCATAAAGTATCTTGTAGAAAAAGGCTCTGTTGCAGTAGATGGCATAAGCCTGACAGTTGTAAATGTATTTAGAGATGCCTTCAGCGTTGTCATAATCCCTCACACATCAAAGATGACGACAATCGGATTTAAAGGAATTGGAGATACCGTTAATCTTGAGCCAGACATTCTCGCAAAATATGTAGAGATGTTTTTGAAAAAAGACAGGGACTCCTCTCTGGTATCGACTCTTAAAAAATCCGGCTTTATCTAATATAACAATTCTGAACAGTGCCCACAGCATCGTTTGTATGGAGAGTTGAAAAGACAAGATGTCCTGTAAGAGATGCTTCCATAGCGGTCTTCGCTGTATCAAAATCCCTGACCTCTCCTATAAGGATGATATCTGGGTCGTGCCTCATAAATGCCCTTATCGCCTTTGCAAATGTATAGCCTGCTAACGGATTTATATTGCTTTGTATAATCCGTCTCCTCCCAGAACATATTCCACAGGGTCTTCTGCAGTGACTATTTTTACATCAGGGGTATCGAGCGACCTCAGTGCTGCATAAAGAGCTGTTGTTTTTCCGCTTCCAGTGGGCCCCACATGGAGGATTATACCGTATGGCGAAAGCATAGCATCCTCGTAAAGCTTAATATCATGCCCGCTGAATCCAACCACATCTAAGGAAAGAACAGGGCTTTTTTGTCGAGTATCCTCATTACAACATCCTCGCCGAAAGGTGTTAAAACTGTGGAAACCCCGATATCTATCTCGACAGAGGGGCTGTATTTGGTGAAATCTATTCTGCCGTCCTGAGGCACTCTCCTTTCATCCAATCTCATGTCAGCCATCACCTTAAGTCTTGCTATAAAAGCATTCTGTGCATATTTCGGAACCCTCATCACTTCGATTAAATCGCCGTCTATCCTGTACCTTATTCTCAAATAGCCCGCATCCGGCTCTATATGAATATCGCTGGCTCTTCTTTTGAATGCGTTCTTGATTGCTTTATTGACGAGCATCACTATAGGGGCACTATTCTCTGTTGTATTGTGATTAGAAACTTCTACGACCTCTATCTTGGACTTGAAGGTTTATTCTATCTGGTTTAGTATGATCCAATCCCTGCGTATTTCTTTAGGTAGAACTTATCAATTGAATCGAGGATCTTTTTGTAGAGGCTATTACTATTTTTACATCATATATTTGAGGAAAGGATTTTTTGTAGATACTGATAACCTCATCCAAAACAGCAGAATTAGGCTCTGCCATGGCTATGGTCAAAATATTATTTTTATATTTTAAGGGTACTATCTTATAGTTTTTTGCATAGGCGGGGTTTATAAGTTGCAACAAGTCATTTGGCGGACATGGATGCGAGACTATATCGAGGGGTTCATAACTGAAATCTTTAGTCCTATATGGAATATGCAAGTTCAGCAGATAATCCTAAATCTTTGGCATCCATTTTCTCCTGAAGCCTGTGATTGCTTATTACAGGTTCATGGAGCCCTTTTCTCATTAGGAACTCTTCTAAGTCTTTCCAAAATTTGCTCAATGGCATAGTGTTTGCATTTAATCAATAAATGGTAATTTGATTTCTTCCTTATTCAAATATATAACAAAATACAAAATTTGACTACTTATTTCGTCTAAGTTATTATTAAGCAATGCTTCGCAAGAAATTTAACACACTCACAGGCAAGCTAATACTATCAATTGGCACCATGATGCTTCTTGTCGGATTTTTTTTCGCATATATATTCATAAAAAAAAATCCAGACATCAGAATAGAAGTAGTGCTGTTTTACGGAGGTTTTTTTGTTGTAGCAATATCTTTTCTTTTATGCCTTATCCTTTACAATATTGTCACAAAACCCTTGTCTTTTCTGGTTGAAGGAATGAAAAGGCTCTCAAAGGGAGACATGGATTATAGAATAAAAATCCGCTCAAGAGACGAGATAGGGTTGTTGGCTGACTCATTCAACTCCATGTCAGAAGAGTTGAAACAATACAAAGAGAAGATGGAAAACTGGACAAAAACCCTTGAGGAAGAGGTTCAGAGAAAGACCGCAGAGATAGTAAAGGCTCAGGAGCAGTTGATAAATGCTGAGAAGCTCGCATCCCTCGGCAGAATGGCTGCCGGCGTAGCACATGAACTGAACAGTCCCCTTACAGGCATAGTAACATTTGGACATCTTATGCTGAAGCGGCTGCCTCCTGAAAATACTCAGGATATAGAAGATGTAATGATTATAATAGAACAGGCAGAAAGGTGTTCGAAGATTGTAAGAGGGCTCCTCGGTTTTTCAAGAAGAACAGTAGCAGAAAAAACGAAAGTGGACATTAACAAATTAGTGGAAAATACTTTATTGATGGTGAAAAATCAGGCAAAATTCCATAATATTGTCTTTGAACTTACTCTTGACAATTCACTGCCACAGATAATGAGCGACTCGAATCAACTCCAGCAGGTATTTTTAAATCTCTTAATAAATGCAGCAGATGCAATGGAGGAAAGGGGAAAGATATATATATCATCAAGGAGTGTTGAAAGAGACGGCAAAAAATTTATAGAGATAGAATTTACTGATACAGGACCTGGCATTCCAGAAGAAATTCAGGGCAAAATATTCGAACCCTTCTTTACTACAAAGCCTGTGGGCACAGGCACAGGTCTTGGACTATCGGTTAGCTACGGGATTATCAAAAAACACGGAGGCTATGTTTTCGTAAAAAGCGATCTCGGCAGAGGAGCGAGCTTTTTTATACAACTGCCAATTTTAGAAACATAGGGCGGTAGAGCATTATGAGCACTAAGAGTTTTATAGAGGGCTGCTTCCAATTAATGGGAGGAGATTTTGCTAATGCAGGTACAGCATCTACAGAACTGAAAAATACCCTGACGAGGCTTGGGATGCCGAGTGACATTATAACGAGGGTATCAATCGCTGCATTTGAGGCGGAAATGAATGTGATAATACATGCTGTTGCCGGCACTATGCATTATATGATCTCTGATGATGAAATAAAGGTAATCGTTACTGATATGGGCAAAGGCATTGAAGATATAGAATTGGCAATGAAAGAAGGCTACTCCACTGCTCCTGAATGGGTAAGGGAAATGGGATGGGGCGCTGGAATGGGGCTTCCGAATATAAAAAAGAATTCGGACAATCTCAAGATTGATTCAGTTGTTGGAGAGGGCACTACGCTCGAAATAACAATATATATACACAAAGGACTATGTCCTTTATAGCGGCATAGGCTAAGATAATTTTTTAGGGGGGGTGTAGATGATTAAGATAAGAGATGTGATCGAGAGGCTGTCCCTGAGTGTAAGCACTAAGGGCGATCAAAATAAAGATATTACAGGCTGCTACATAAGCGATCTTCTCTCTGATGTAATGGCAAACAGCAAAGACGGTGAAGTATGGATAACACTTCAGACGCATCCAAATATTGTAGCAGTTGCAGTGATAAAAAACCTTTCTGGAATAATTATGACAAACAATAGGTTTCCAGAACCCGATACAGCAAAAAAGGCAGAAGCAGAAAACATCACCATTATGACAACCCCACATACTACATTTGAGATAGCAGGATTGCTTTATAATATGCTAAAAACCCACGTTTAAGCCAAAAGCTATGAACCATAAGCGATTTATTGCTGACCTGCATATACACACATGCCTGTCCCAGTGCGCTGAATTAGACATGACTCCAAAACGAATAGTTGACATTGCAATCAAAAAGGGTCTCGATATAATAGCTATAACAGACCATAACTCAGCCGCAAATGCTGAAACAGCAGTAAAAATAGGACTGCAAAATGGACTAATGGTGCTGCCCGCAATGGAGGTTACTTCACAAGAAGAGGTTCATGTCCTCGCCTTTTTTGACTCAATAGAGAGGGTTAAGGAAATGCAGGAAATTGTTTATAAGAATCTGCCCAACAACATAAACAATAAAAGACTTCATGGCTATCAGCTTATAGTAAATGAAAAGGACGAGATAATTAAATTTAATAAGAGGCCTCTTTTTAGCGCTGCAAACCTTTCGATTAAGAAACTTGTGGATGCAATTCATTCCCTCGGCGGCATTGCTATTGCAAGCCATATAGACAAAGAGATATTCAGCATAATATCCCATCTCGGCTTTATTCCATATGATGTTGAATTTGACGCCCTCGAAATTTCCTACAATACCAAAAGGGAAAGGGCAGAGTCTAAGTTCAGGGAATACATGTCCATACCATGGATAACATCTTCAGATGCGCACCACCTTCATGACATAGGAAGGAGGACTATATCATTTTTTTTAAAGGAATCTTCTTTTGAAGAATTAGCAAGGGCATTTAAAGGAGAAAGAAGGATTGAGTGGAATGATGGAGATTGAGTGATGGAAGACCTTTCATTGCATATTTTGGACATTGCAGAAAACTCCATAGATGCTGGCGCTGCAAAGGTTGAGATAGAGATCATTATCAATAAAAATGCCGACAGGCTTATACTCAACATAAGAGACAATGGCAGGGGAATGGATGAAGATACGATAAAGATGGCGAGAGACCCTTTTTTTAGCACAAAGACCGAGAGAAAAAAGAAATTTGGCCTCGGCATACCTCTTCTTGCCCAGTCTGCTGAAGAATGCAATGGCAGATTCACTATAAACTCAGAATTAGGCAAGGGAACAGCTATTAAGGCAGAATTTCGGCTCAGCCATATTGATATGAAGCCAATAGGCGATATTGGTTCGACAATGACAGTTCTCATAGGTGGGCACCCAGATAGGGATTTTTCTTTATCATATGAAGAAAATGGCTTCTCATATAAACTCGAAACAAGAGAACTGAAAAATGAACTCGGTGATGTGCCTATTAATCTGCCTGATGTATTAAAATTGATAAGGGAAGATATTAACAGCGCAATAAAGAAAACGCATTCTTTAGAATAATAGCTCAGCATCTAAAGCAGGAGGGATAAATGGAAGAGTTAGGGGCAAAAAAGACAAAGATTCTTGTAATAGACGACGAGGAGATCGTCAGGATAAGCTGCAAAAGGGCTCTTATACCGGCAGGATACGAAGTAGATACTGCTGCATCAGGCAAAGAAGGGCTTGAGTTTTTTGGAAAGGGGAAATATGACCTTGTAATAATAGACCTAAAGATGCCTGGAATCGATGGAATAGATCTTATGGCATATATAAAGAGGCTTTATCCTGAGCAAAATGTCATGATAATGACAGGCTACGACACTATTGAGCACATAGTTGATTCAATATCATCAGGCGCAGCCCATTATCTTGAAAAGCCCTTTACACCTTCTATGCTAATAGAAAGAATAAAAGAGGCTCTGCAGGAGTAAGTTGTCTCTATTTTTGACCTAAACTGCTTTATTTTTTCTTCTCATTAGATGTCTGGAGATTGTGAACAATTTTAGCGCCTACAAGAAAAATGCAAGATGAATAATATACCCACAGAAGAAATATCATAAAGGCTGATAGAGGGCCATATACAGTCCCTAATTTTACAATCTTTACTACATAAAATGTGAATAGATGCTTTGCTATTTCGAGCAAAATAGCTGTAAATAGGGCGCCTGACAATGCATAATCAATGCGCACCCTTTTCTTTGGAAGGAATATATACAATGTCATTGCTGTCAGAAATATAAATACTAAAGGCACAATATATTTTATTAAAAAGCCTGTTATTGGTCCTACCTTTACGCCTGGAAAAAAATCCTGAGTTGTCTTTAGCAAAGAGATTGCGGCAGTAGCTCCGAAAGAGGCGATTATAAAGACCATTATAAGGGTGATTATAAAGAAAGAGAGAAAAGAAGAGATTATAAAAGGCCTTTTTGCTCTTGTCTTGAAAATTATATTTAATGTTGCCTCAAGGCATGAAAAGAGTTGATATGATAAAAATACATAAAGGATTACTGTAAATTGTCCTATGCCTTTGTACGATATTATTTTTTTTATCTCATCAGTTATCGCATATGTAATCTTTGGGAAAAAGCCAATAAGTTTTGATGTAAAAAACCTTAGAAGTTCTTCATCGCCGCCAAGGAAGTGGCCAAATATCGCAACAAGAAGCAGGCAGAAAGGAACAATAGCCATCACCGCAAAATAAGAGACAGCGCCTGCGAGCATAAGGCCGCCGTCTTTTAAAAAATCTGCAAGGCTTCTGAATATCGTATTTATATATCGCATATTATGTTTGTAAGATTATACCTTAAATAATAAGGTGTTTTATAATAAAGCGGGCTATTTAAGAAAATAGTGGAAAAAAATATAACCTTTTATTAATATTATGTGTAAAATATGGGA
>OGCL01002017.1_pt1 | contig 15484 bp, 18 predicted proteins | sample 1570041 | NCBI WGS metagenome assembly OGCL01 (sample SAMN06266162, study PRJEB24511) | hot springs metagenome | isolation source: Hot spring water | place: South Africa: Limpopo | collected 2015-06-22
ACCGTTCGACTTGCATGTGTAAAGCATGCCGCCAGCGTTCAATCTGAGCCAGGATCAAACTCTTCAGTTCAATCTCTGCTTCGCTCCCACTCTTGCTCAGAGCAGGCCGCTCACTCTTCAAGAATTAACTCTCAAAGCGTAAGCACTTCAGTTCCTTCGCTCTCAGGTAGCCCAACACGCTTCGCGTCAGGCCACCCCTTCAGCACAAAACCAGTGCCCACACTTCAGAGGCTGGTTGTTCGGTTGTTAAAGATCCGTTGGTTGCGGGGACAGGATTTGAACCTGTGACCTTCGGGTTATGAGCCCGACGAGCTGCCAGACTGCTCCACCCCGCGTCCAAGAGAAGTCGAATTATGAAGACCTGATTTCGTCATGTCAACACCCTTCTGCGAAATTTTTGTTTGGGGCTTGCGGCGCCCGCGACCCGAGCTAGGATGAGGCTCGCAACCCGGAGACCCACGTTGTTGATCCATCCCTTCAACATCGCGCGCCTGCCTCGCATCGTCTTCGGACAGGGCGCCATCGAACGACTGCCCAGTCTGGCCCGGACATTCGGGGCCAAGGCCCTCATCGTCACGGGCGCCCGGTCCTTCCAGGATAGCCCATATTGGGAGGCCTTGCTGGCGGGGCTCAGAGCCACAAGCGTGGGTTGGGAAGTGGTCCGGGTTGCCGGCGAACCTTCTCCCCAATTGGTGGATGATGCGGTGTCCAGCCACAGGGGCGGGGACTGGGATGTGGTCATCGGTATCGGTGGCGGCAGTGCCCTGGACGCCGCCAAGGCCATCGCCGGCCTGCTGGTTCCAGGCAACTCCGTGCTTGATCACTTGGAGGGGGTGGGCCCCGAGCTGCCCTATGTCGGGCCGACCGTTCCTTTCATCGCCGTACCGACCACCGCGGGCACAGGCTCGGAGGCGACGAAGAATGCCGTCTTGTCCACCCACGGGCCCGATGGCTTCAAGAAGTCCTTCCGCGACGAGAAACTGGTGGCGGAATACGCCCTCGTCGATCCGCGTCTTCTGGCCAGCTGCCCCAGACCGGTGCTGGCCGCCAACGGCATGGATGCCTTTACCCAGCTGCTGGAGGCGTATGTGTCGAGTCGGGCCAACGCGATGACCGATGCGCTCGCGATGTCCGGCCTGGAGGCGGCACGCGATGGCCTTTTGCCGTGGTACGAGGGTACGGATGATCCCGCCGTCTGCCAGAGCCGGATGGCCTATGCCGCCCTGCTCTCGGGCATCGCCCTGGCCCAGGTCGGGCTCGGCTCGGTGCATGGGCTGGCCTCCCCATTGGGGGCCTACTTTCCCATTCCGCATGGCGTGGTCTGCGGCACCCTGGTGGCAGCGGCCACCCGCGTCAATGTCAGGGCCCTCGTCGAGCGGGATGCCGTGAGCCCGGCGCTGCGCAAATACGCGGATGTGGGCCGCCTGCTCAGTCGTGAAGCGCTGGATGACAGCGAGGCGATTGCCGCCCTGCTCACGCAGCTGGAGGACTGGACACGCCGGCTGGACCTGCCGCGGTTGTCAGCCTATGGCATCCGCACTGAGGACTTCGGGCGCATCGTGGCCAACAGCCGGGGCAGCAGCATGCAGACCAATCCGGTCGTCCTCACGGATGACGAGATCGGCCAGATCCTGGCGGCAAGGATTTAGTCACACTCCTCCCCTCCGAGGACGCGAGCGACCACGTCGGCCGGATACCCACGCCCCAGGAGAAAACGGTACTGGCGGGCTTTTTCCTTGGGATCGGCCGGTGGCTTGCCGTATTTCTGCCGCCATAGCGTCCTGCACGCGGCCAGATCAGCGGCGCGTGCCTGCTGCACGGCCAGGTCGGCCAGCTCACCGACCACCCCCTGACGCTGCAGGGTCTGCTTGAGCCGCAGACTGCCATGGCGGCCTGCATGGGCGTGCGCCATGGCCTCCACGTAACGCATCTCGGACAATAGTCCCTCGCCTTCCAGGGTGTCGAGCAGGGCGTCTATGTCTTCGGCTTGCCCGTGCGCCGCGAGCTTGCGGGCCAGTTCGGCCCGGCTGTGTTCACGCCGGGCGAGCAGGTTGAGGGCCCGCTCGCGCAGGGTCACCGGACCGATTCCTCGATCGCAGGCCCGGTTGCAGACGGCCTCACGCCCGCCCGTTCGCGGATCAGGCCTTCGATCTCCTGGGCCATGTCGGGGTGCTGCTTGAGGAACTCCCTGGCATTGTCCTTGCCCTGGCCGATCTTCTCGCCGCGATAGGCGTACCAGGCGCCCGATTTCTCGATCAGCTTGTGGTTCACCCCCAGCTCGATGATCTCACCCTCGCGCGAGATGCCCTCGCCGTAGAGGATATCGAACGCCGCCTCCTTGAACGGCGGGGAGACCTTGTTCTTGACCACCTTCACGCGCGTCTCGCTGCCGATCACCTCCTCGCCCTTCTTGATGGCGCCGATGCGCCGGATGTCCAGGCGCACGGAGGCGTAGAACTTGAGCGCGTTGCCGCCGGTGGTGGTCTCGGGGTTGCCAAACATGACGCCGATCTTCATGCGGATCTGGTTGATGAAGATCACCAGGGTGTTGGTGCGCTTGATGTTGGCGGTGAGCTTGCGCAGGGCCTGGCTCATGAGCCGCGCCTGCAGGCCCACGTGGCTGTCGCCCATCTCGCCCTCGATCTCCGCCTTCGGTGTGAGCGCGGCCACCGAGTCGACGACGATCACGTCCACGGCGCCGGAACGCACCAGCATATCAGCGATCTCCAGGGCCTGCTCGCCGGTGTCGGGCTGGGAGATGAGCAGTTCGGAGACGTTCACCCCCAGCTTCTGGGCATAGCTCGGGTCCAGAGCGTGCTCGGCATCGATGAAGGCACAGGTGCCGCCGAGCTTCTGGGCCTCGGCCACTACCTGCAGCGTCAGCGTGGTCTTGCCGGAGGATTCCGGGCCGTAGATCTCCACCACCCGTCCGCGCGGCAGCCCGCCCACGCCCAGTGCCAGATCCAGACCCAGCGAGCCGGTGGAGATGACCTGGAGGTCCTCGGCGACGCTGCCGTCGCCCATGCGCATGATGGAGCCCTTGCCGAACTGTTTCTCGATCTGGGAAAGCGCAGCGGTGAGCGCCTTCCTCTTGTTTTCGTCCATGAATACCCTCGTTTCGAACTATCGTTCGATTATGACATAGTAACCGTTCATGGCCCAATGGCCGCCCCTGCCGATGAAAGACGCAGGCTGCGGCCATGAACGATCCCTCTCCCCCGGCCCCTCCCCCCGAGGGGGGGCATCGAGAGTCGCCGTCGCGACTTTCACGGTACCCGGTGGGCAGGGTCTATTGTAGACGGTCCAACAGACCTTGCAGCGCCGCCCGCACGGACTGTGCCCGGATGGCGCGACGCTCGCCGTCGAAATGTCGGGTGCCGGTCTCGACGGCGCGACCGGCCAGTGCCCAGGCAAGACAGACCATGCCCACGGGCTTGTCCGCACTGCCGCCTGTGGGACCGGCAATGCCGGAGATGGCGAGGGCCGCCTCAGCCCGGCTGCGAACGAGCGCGCCGGCCGCCATCTCCCGTACCGTGGCCTCGCTGACAGCGCCGTGCATGGCCAGGGTGTCCGCCTGCACCCCCAGCATCTCCCGCTTGGCCTCATTGCTGTAGGTCACGAAACCGCGATCGAACCAGGCGGAACTGCCGGGAATGGCCGTGATGGCCTGGGCCGCCCAGCCGCCGGTACAGGACTCCGCCGTGGCCAGGCGCCAGCCTCGTGCCTGCAGCGCGGCGCCCAACTGTGCCGCGAGGTGTTCGAGTTCCTGCTGTGTCACATCCATGCCGTCACCCCCATAAGACAGATGATGGCATAGCCCGCGGCCAACACGTCGTCCAGCATCACCCCCACCCCACCCTGCACCCGGGCGTCGAGCCAGCCGATGGGATAGGGCTTCCAGATGTCGAACAGACGGAACAAGGCGAAGGCCAGCGCATAACCCGACCAAGTCTGCGGCGCGAAATGCAGGACCAGGAGGAAGGCGATGATCTCGTCCCAGACGATGCCGCCATGGTCCGGCACCCCCAAGGCCTTGCCCGTGCGTCCACAGGCCCAGATGCCCAACACGCCACCCAGCAGCAGCAGGCCCCAATAGGCGACGGCCGGCAGCTCGGCGATCAGCAGATGGATCGGCAGGGCCACCAGGGTGCCGAGGGTGCCGGGCGCCTTGGGCGCCAGTCCGGCGCCGAAACCCAGGGCGATGAAATGGGCGGGATGGGCGAGGAGGAAGGCCCGGTCAGGCGAAGTGGTCATAGCCGCGCTCAACGATGGGCATGGCCGCACCATCGGCGCCGACGAGCACGAGACCCTCGCCGGCCTTGACACGACCGATGCGCGTGACAGCCACCCCGGCGGTGCGCCCGGCGGCCTCGACGGCCTGGGCCCGATCGGGTGGTGCCGTAAAACACAACTCGTAGTCGTCCCCGCCGGCCAGCAGGCAACGCCGGACGAGCGGGTCCGCCGTTCGTGCGGCCACGGCCGGGTGGGCCGGCAAACGCTGGATATCCACCTCGGCGGCGACGCCCGAGCGCTCGAGGATGTGGCCCAGATCGGCCAACAGACCATCCGAGACATCGATGGCGGCGCTGGCCACCCCCTGCAGCGCGCGTCCCAGGGCAACCCTGGGCTCCGGCGCATGCAGTCGTTGCAGACACGAGGCTGCCTCGGCGGGCGTCAGTGCCAGTCCGCCCTGCACCTGGGCCAACCCCAGGGCCGCCGCGCCCAGACTGCCGGAGACCCAGATCTCGTCGCCCGGACGGGCGCCGGCGCGGGTCAAGGCCCGTCCGGCCTCCACCTCACCCAGGACGGTGACACACAGATTGAGGGGACCGCGCGTGGTATCCCCCCCCACCAGTTCCACACCGTGTTGCCCGGCGAGGGCGAAAAAGCCGCGGCTGAACGCGGCAAGCCAGTCCTCGTCCGGCTCCGGCAGGGCCAGGGCGAGCAGCGCCCAGCGTGGCTGCGCCCCCATGGCCGCCAGGTCGGAGAGATTCACCGCCAGGGCCTTGTGGCCGAGTTGCTGTGGATCATCACCGGGCAGGAAATGACGGCCAACCAGGAGCATGTCGGTGGAGACGGCCAATTCCATGCCAGCGCTCGGCACCAGCAGGGCGGCATCGTCGCCCACACCCAGTCGAGCGCCGTGAGCCGGCCGGGTGAAGTAGCGAGCGATGAGTTCGAATTCGGAGGGCATGAGCGGGTAGCAAGCGACGGGTGTCGGGCGGCGAGGGGTCTAACCCGCCGCCCGCTCACCTGGGCGCCGATTGCATCTCGACCGCCCTGACTGTGCGGGCCAGTTTGTCCAGCACGCCGTTGACGTACTTGTGACCATCGGTACCGCCGTAGCGCTTGGCCAGCTCGACCGCCTCGTTGATGGCCACGCGGTAGGGCACGTCCGGACTGTGCAGGAGCTCATAGGCGCCCAGCAGCAGCAGCGCATGTTCGATGGGGGAGACCTGGGCCACCGGACGATCGAGGTGGGGGGCCAGGGCGGCATCGAGGGCGGACGCCTGCCTCAGGATGCCTTCCAGCAGCGCTCGCAACAGGCCCTCATTGGCCTGGGCGTACTCCTCGGCCTCCTCCGCCTGGACCAGCAGACGGGCCAGGTCATCACCGGTGAGCTGCCACTGGTACAAGGCGCGCAGGACCAGCTCACGGGAGACACGCCGGCTGCCGCGGGTCTTGCTCATGCGCGCGCCCATGCGCCAGGGGCGCGACTGCCGGGAGAGCGGCCACCCCCCTTATCGTGAAAGTCGCGTAGCCGACTCACGTCGCTCCCCTCCCCCTCGGGGGGAGGGGCTGGGGGAGAGGGAACGGACACGGCGACATTCATGCTCTGGGGTGGTCGTCGCCATGTCCGTTAGGACGATCGTGCAGCGTCGTCATAGCGCCTGCAACAGCCGCACCATCTCGATGGCGCACAGGGCAGCGTCCCGCCCCTTCTCGGACATGCGGTGAATGGCCTGATGGTCGGTATCGGTGGTGAGCACGCCGTTGGCCACAGGCACCCCGGTGTCCAGGGCCACACGGCTGATGCCGGTGGCCATCTCGTTGGAGACGACCTCGAAGTGATAGGTCTCGCCACGGATCACCGCCCCCAGGGCGATCAGGGCATCGAACCGGCCGCTACGGGCCAGCTTCTGTAACACCAGGGGCAGTTCCAGTGCGCCGGGCACGGTGACGATGACTATGTCCGATTCCTTGACGCCGTGGCGCACCAGGGTGGCGGTGGCGGCGGCGAGCAGGCCTTCGCCTACGTCCTGGTTGAAACGGCTCATGGCGATGCCGATCTTGAGCCCCTTGCCGTCGAGGTTGGGTTCCAGCTCCAGGATGTTGTCGTAACGGGCCATGTCAGTCTCCCTCGTGTTGGAAATAACCCGTCACCTCCAGGCCGAAGCCGTCCATGGCGGGCATCTTGCGCGGCTTGGCGAGCAGGCGCATCTTGCCGACCCCGAGGTCACGCAGGATCTGGGCGCCGATGCCGTAGTTGCGCAGGTCGAACTTGCGTGCCGGCGGCGGGGTGTACGCGGGCACGGCGCGCAGCGCCAGCTCATCGGCCGACTCGGGTCGGTGCAGCAGGACGACGGCGCCGACACCGGCCTCGGCGATGATGCCCAGGGCCTGAGGCACGCTGTAGGCATGCCCATGCGCCTGGACCTCGAGCACGTCCATGAGCGACACCGGCTCATGCACCCGCACCAGGGTCTCTGACTCGGCCCGGATTTCGCCTCGGGTGAGGGCCAGATGGGTGGCGCGGGTGACCTTGTCCCGGTAGACCACCAGTCGGAAGGGGCCGAACGCTGTCTCGATCCGGCGTTCGCCGGCGCGCTCCACCAGGCTCTCGTTGGCAGCCCGATAGTGGATCAGGTCGGCGATGGTGCCGATCTTCAGACCGTGCTCACGCGCGTACGCCATGAGGTCCGGCAGTCGCGCCATGGTGCCGTCCTCCTTGAGGATCTCGCAGATCACGGCCGCAGGTTCCAGCCCCGCCAATGCAGCCAGGTCGCAGCCCGCCTCGGTGTGGCCGGCGCGCACCAGCACGCCGCCCTCCTGGGCGCGCAGGGGGAAGATGTGTCCGGGCTGGATGATGTCGCTGGGTTTGGCCTGCTTGGCCACCGCGGCCTGGATGGTGCGCGCCCGGTCCTGCGCCGAGATGCCCGTGGTCACCCCCTCTGCGGCCTCGATGGAGACGGTGAAGGCGGTGCCGTGGGGGGTCTGGTTGTCCCGCACCATCATGGTGAGGCCAAGCTGCTGGCACCGAGCGCCGGTGAGGGCCAGACAGATGAGGCCGCGACCGTGCTTGGCCATGAAGTTGATGGCCTCGGGCGTGACGTGCTCGGCGGCCATGACCAGGTCGCCTTCGTTCTCGCGGTCCTCCTCGTCCACCAGGATGACCATGCGGCCGGCCTTGAGCTCGGCGACGATGTCTTCGACGGGGGTGAGCATCAGTCCTTGTCCGTGGCGTTGACGTAGGCGAGCAGGCGTTCGGCGTAGCGCGCCAGCATGTCCGCCTCCAGATTGACCCGGCTGCCGACACCGAGATTCTTCAGCATGGTCGCCTCCAGGGTGTGCGGGATGAGGTTGACGGAGAACTCCGCGCCATGCACCCGGTTGACCGTCAGCGATACACCGTTGACCGCCACCGAGCCCTTGGGCGCCAGGTAGCGGGCCATCGCGGCGGGCGCGCGGATGTCGAGGCGCATGCTGTCGCCCACGGGGTCGAAGCGCACCACCTCGCCCACCCCGTCCACATGCCCGGAGACCAGGTGACCGCCCAGCCGGTCCGCGAGGCGCAGGGCCTTTTCCAGATTGACCGCCTCGCCCGGGGTGAAGCCGACCGTGCAGGAGAAGGTCTCCTGCGAGACGTCGACGCTGAAGTGCTCGGGGCCCCGTTCCACGACCGTGAGGCAGACGCCGTTGACGGCGATGGAGTCGCCGATGGCCACGTCGTCGAGGTCCAGACCGCCGCCGGCGATGGTGACGCGGGCGTCGCCGCCGCTCGCTTCGGTGAGGTGCTGGATGTGGCCGACGGCCTGGATGATGCCTGTGAACATGCTTGATCTATCCGAAGGCGCCGGTCAGACACGACCCAGGCGCATGAAAAGCGACCATTTTATGACCTTGCGCATCCCGGGAGAACCCCAAACCTCGTTCAGGGCATCGCGCAGTTTGGGTACCGGGTCGCGACCATGGCGCGTGCAATAGCGCCGCACCGCCGACCAGGTTTCGATGTAACCCAAAAGATCGTTTAGATCCCACATCACCGTCATGGCAAATTCTGGCGTGCAGCATTCGTCGAAGGGGAAATCCAGTTCACGATAGGCCGTCTCTACGTGCCGCCGCTCGGGCGGCCAGCAGCCTTCAAGGCGGTCGCCGTAAAAGCCTTCGAGGACCGTGTCCACGCAGGGATCGACCCGCAGGCGTTCATATCCCCACAGTGCGAGCAGGCCGCCGGGACGCAGGACGCGTCGGACCTCGGCGTAAAAGAGCGGCAGGTCGAACCAGTGCGCGGCCTGGGCGACACTCACCAGGTCCACGCTGGCGTCTGGCAGCCCGCTTGCCTCGGCTGTGGCGACGCTATAGACCACGCGCGCATGGGGCATGGCATGCGCCACCTGTTGCGGGCTCGCGTCGGTAGCCACCACCCGCTCGAAATGGTCTGCCAGCCCCAGGGCCGCCTGGCCGTTGCCCGTAGCGCAGTCCCAGGCCATCTCGCGCGCAGCCGCCTGCTGAGCCAGCCAGACGAACAACTCCGCCGGATAGAGTGGACGATGGGCGGCATAGCCGGCCGCGGCATCCGAGAAATGATCGGCGAATCCGCTCACGTTATCCCCTCCCCCGCGTCAGGACGTAGGGTCAGGCGCAGGTCCCGGCCCAGCCGCCGGATGTCCTCCAGGCGAAAATTCCGCCGCCCGGCCATGTCGGTGAGCGCAGGCAGTTCGAACAGGCCGCGTGCGTCATGCCCCAGCACCGCGGGCGCGAAATAGGCCAGCCATTCGTCCACCAGCCCCGCCTCGAGCAGCGCCCCGTTGAGCCGCGCGCCGGCCTCGACGTGCAGCTCGTTGACACCTCGACGCGCCAGTTCCGTGAGCAGGGCAGGCAGGTCCACCCGGCCTTCCCCGCCAGGCAGCCGTAGCACTTCCGCGCCCGCCGCCTCCAAGGCGCGGCGGCGCTCGCCGTGCTCGACGGCGCAGGCGATGAGTACGCCGCCCCCGTCCAGGATGCGGGCCGCGGGCGGGGTATCGAGCCGGCCGTCGACGATCACCCGCATGGGCTGGCGCGGGGTGTCCACGCCGCGCACGTTCAGATGCGGGTCGTCGGCGAGCACCGTGCCCACGCCGGTGAGAATGGCGCAGGCGCGCGCCCGCCAGCGCTGTACGTCGGCACGCGCCACCTCGCCCGTGATCCACTTCGACGCGCCGCTCTGCAAGGCGGTCTTGCCATCCAGGCTGGCGGCGGTCTTCACCCTCACCCAGGGCCGACCGCGGGTCATGCGGGCGATGAAGCCCGGGTTCAGCGCCCGCGCCTCGGCCTGCATGAGTCCCACCTCGACCCGGATGCCGGCCAGGGTGAGCAGTTCGATGCCGCGCCCCGACACCTGGGGATAAGGGTCGCGCATGGCCGCCACCACGCGCGCCACGCCGGCGTCGATGAGGGCGTGGGCACAGGGCGGGGTGCGGCCGTGGTGGCTGCAGGGCTCCAAGGTGACATAGACCGCCGCGCCGCGTGCCGCCTTGCCCGCCGCCCTCAGGGCATGCACCTCGGCGTGGGGTCCGCCGGCGCGCTCATGCCAGCCCTCGCCCACGACCTGGCCGTCGCGCACGATGACGCAGCCCACGCGCGGGTTGGGGCTGGTGCTGTAGAGACCGCGCTCCGCGAGCCGCAGCGCCCGCGCCATGCAGGCATGGTCCGCCGCCGAAAAGGGGGGGCGGTCGTCGGCCGGCTCAGACATGCCCGTCCTCTGCTTGCCTATTCGCTGCCGCTCTTCTCCACATCCCGTATGGCATCGCGGAAATCGTCCACGTCCTGGAAACTCTTGTAGACCGAGGCGAAGCGGATGTAGGCCACCTTGTCCAGGCGCTTGAGTTCCGCCATGACCAGCTCGCCGATATAGCGCGAGGTCACCTCCCGCTCCCCCAGGGCGAGCAGTTTCTGCACCACGCGGCCGATGGCCTCGTCCACCAGCTCGGTGGACACCGGCCGCTTGTGCAGCGCGCGGCGAAAGCCCTCGCGCAGCTTGTCGCGGGAGAAGTCCTGCCGCTCGCCGTCCTGCTTGACCACCGCCGGCAGCCGGATCTCGGCCGTCTCATAGGTGGTGAAGCGCTTGTCGCAGGCCGTGCAGCGCCGGCGCCGGCGCACCGTGGCGCCGTCCTCGGACAGCCGGGTCTCGGCGACCTGGGTGTCGGGGTGGCCGCAGAAGGGGCATTTCACGGCCGGTAAGGGGTGAGGCGTGAGGGGTAAGGCGTAACTCGCACGAAGGCCCGCCCTGTCCTTGCGGCCTCACTTGCCATATACAGGGAAGGTCCGGGTGAGCTCCGCCACCTCGCCGCGCACGCGTTCGATCACTGCCTCGTCCTGGGGGGCGTCCAGGACATCGGCGATCAGGTGCGCCAGGCGCTCGGCCTCGATCTCCTTGAAGCCGCGCGTGGTCATGGCCGGCGTGCCGATGCGGATGCCGCTGGTGACGAAGGGCTTTTGCGGGTCGTTCGGGATGGCGTTCTTGTTCACCGTGATGCGGGCGCGGCCCAGGGCGGCCTCGGCGTCCTTGCCGGTGATGCCCTTGGCACGCAGGTCGACCAGGAAGAGGTGCGACTCGGTGCGACCGGAGACGATGCGCAGCCCGCGCTCTTCGCCGAGTACACGCGCCATGACGCGGGCATTGCTCACCACCTGCTCCTGGTAGGCACGGAATTCCTTGCCCATGGCCTCCTTGAAGGCCACCGCCTTGCCGGCGATGACGTGCATCAGCGGCCCGCCCTGCAGCCCCGGGAAGATGGCGGAGTTGAGCGCCTTCTCGTGCTCGGCCTTCATCAGGATGATGCCGCCGCGCGGGCCGCGCAGGGTCTTGTGCGTGGTGGAGGTGACCACGTCGGCGTGTGGGATGGGGCTCGGGTAGACGCCTGCGGCGATCAGGCCTGCGTAATGGGCCATGTCGACCATGAAGACGGCGCCGATCTCCCTGGCGATCTTCGCAAAACGGGCGAAATCGATGTGCAGGGAGAAGGCGGAGGCGCCGGCGATGATCAATTTTGGCCGGTGCTCCCGCGCCTTGGCCTCCATGGCCGCGTAGTCGATGTCCTCGTTGGCGTCCAGGCCATAGGCGACGACGTTGAACCACTTGCCGGACATGTTGAGCGCCATGCCGTGGGTGAGGTGGCCGCCCTCGGCCAGACTCATGCCCATGATGGTGTCGCCCGGCTTGAGGAAGGCCATGAACACCGCCTGATTGGCCTGGGAGCCGGAGTTGGGCTGGACGTTGGCGGCCTCGGCGCCGAAGAGCTTCTTCGCCCGCTCGATGGCGAGCTGCTCGGCGATGTCCACGTACTCACAGCCGCCGTAGTAGCGCTTGCCGGGGTAGCCCTCGGCATACTTGTTGGTCAGCACCGACCCTTGCGCCTGCATCACGGCGGGGCTCGCGTAGTTCTCGGAGGCGATCAGCTCGATGTGTTCCTCCTGACGCACGGCCTCTTTGCGGATGGCGTCCCACAGCTCCGGGTCGACGTTCTGGATGGTGTGATCGGCGGTAAACATGAAAACGTCCACTCAATAAAAAACACGATACTACCATGCACAGCGTGCCGGCCCCGGTGCTCAGCCGCGGAAGATGAAATAGACCGCCCCCACCAGACACAGACCGGCCCAGAGATAGTTCCAGGACAGGGCCTCCTTCATGTACAGCACGGCGAAGGGGGCGAACACCGCCAGGGTGATCACCTCCTGCAGGATCTTGAGCTGCGGCAGCGTCAGCTGGGTGTAACCGATGCGGTTGGCCGGCACCTGCAGCAGGTATTCGAACAGGGCCACCCCCCAGCTCACCAGGGCGGCGATCCACCAGGGCTTGTCGTTCAAGTGCTTGAGGTGCGCATACCAGGCCACGGTCATGAACAGGTTGGACAGGGCCAGCAGCACCACGGTCTGCAGCAGGACGGGGTTGAGATGGGCCGGGAGGTTCATGGCGACTGTGGGAGCGCATACACCCGGGCGAGTTCCATGTAGCGATCGGCCTGATAGGCAAACCGCTCCCGCTCCGCGCCGGTCAGGCGCCGCACCGGCCGGGCCGGTCGGCCCAGGTAGAGCCAGCCGCTCGTGAGCACCTGGCCTTCCGTGACCAGACTGCTGGCGGCCAACAGCACCTGGGATTCAATGACCGCGTGGTCCATGACGATGGCGCCCATGCCGATCAGGCACTCGTCCCCCACCGTGCAGCCGTGCAGGATCACACCGTGGCCGACGGTGACCCGCTCGCCGAGCCTCAATGGCGCGCCCTCGGGGTCTTGCGGGCTTTTGTGGGTGACGTGCAGCACGGCATGGTCCTGGATGTTGGTCGCGCGGCCCACACGGATGGCGTTGACATCGCCGCGCAGCACCGCCCCCGGCCAGACGGACACGCCGTCCTCGAGGACGACATCACCGATCACGGTGGCGGCGGGGTGGATGAAGACCTCGCGGCCGATTTTCGGCACAATGCCCTGAAATGCCTCGACGGCCATGGGGAACCCCTTGGAAAGCCCTGAGTCAGGCCACAAGTATAGCCAGCACCCCACACATCCTGGATCGCCATGAACCCCTTGCTCGATTTCACTGGGCTACCCCGCTACACCGAGATCAAACCGGAACACGTCAGCCCCGCCATCGACCAGCTGCTCGCCGAGAACCGCGCCCTGGTGGAGCGGCTGGCGACAGACCCCGCCCCTCCCACCTGGGACGGCTTCGCACAGCCGCTGGAGGACGCCAACGAGCGGCTGTCACGTGCCTGGGGCCAGGTCTCGCACCTGCACGCGGTGCTCGACAGCCCCGAGCTGCGCGAGGTCTACAACGAGAACCTGCCCAAGATCACCCAGTACTACGCCGAACTCTCGCAACACGAGGGCTTGTACGGCAGGTTCAAGGCCCTGGCCGCCAGTGCCGAATACCCCGGCCTCAGCGCCGCGCGCCGCAAGATCGTCGACAACGAACTGCGTGACTTCCGTCTCGGCGGCGCCGAACTGCCGGCCGAACAGAAGGCCCGCTTCAAGGCGATCCAGGAAGAGCTGGCCCGCCTCTCGGCCAAGTTCGAGGAAAACCTGCTCGACGCCACCAACGCCTGGAGCAAGTCGATCGAGGACGAGGGCGAGCTGGCCGGCGTGCCCGATGACGTGAAGCAGATGTTTCGCGAGCTGGCCCAGGCCGACGGCAAACCGGGCTGGAAGCTCAATCTGCAGGCCCCCTCCTTCCTGCCGGTGATGCAGTTCGGCGCCAACCGGGCACTGCGCGAGGAGATGTACCGCGCCTATGTCACCCGGGCCTCCGAGTTCGGGCCGGCCGAGCTGGACAACACCCCCTTGATCGGCCGGATCGTGCGCCTGCGCCGGGAGGCCGCGCAGATCCTAGGCTACCCGGACTACGCCCACGTCTCCCTGGTGCCCAAGATGGCCCAGACACCTGCGGAAGTGCTCGGTTTCCTCGACGAGCTGGCCCGCCGCGCCAAGCCCTATGCCGAGCGGGACATGGCCGAACTGCGTGAATTCGCCGCCCGCGAGCTCGACCTGCCCGACCTGCAGGCCTGGGATGTGTCCTACGCCTCGGAGAAACTCAGGCAGGCGCGTTATGCCTTCTCCGAGCAGGAGGTGAAGCAGTACTTCCAGGAGCCGCGCGTGCTCTCAGGCCTGTTCCGCCTGATCGAGACCCTCTACGGCCTGGAGATCCGGGAGTCACTGGCGCCGACCTGGCACCCGAGTGTCAAATTTTTCGACATCCGCGACCGCACGGGCGAGCTCATCGGCCAGTTCTACCTCGATCTCTACGCCCGCGACAGCAAGCGCGGCGGAGCCTGGATGGACGACGCCATCACCCGGCGGCGCACCCGCGGCGGCATCCAGACGCCGGTGGCCTACCTCAACTGCAACTTCGCCCGCCCGGTCGGCGGCAAGCCCGCCCTGCTCACCCACGACGAGGTGATCACCCTGTTCCACGAGTTCGGCCACGGGCTGCACCACCTGCTCACCCGGGTGGAGGATCTGGGCGTATCCGGCATCAACGGCGTGGAATGGGACGCAGTGGAGCTGCCCTCGCAGTTCATGGAGAACTTCTGCTGGGAGTGGGACGTGCTCAAACACATGACCGCCCACGTCGACACCGGCGAGCCGCTGCCCAGGGCGCTGTTCGACAAGATGCTGGCGGCCAAGAACTTCCAGGCCGGCATGCAGACCGTGCGCCAGATCGAGTTCGCCCTGTTCGACATGCACCTGCACCACGACTTCGATCCGGACGGCGGCCGCAGTGCCCTAGACCTGCTCGACGAGATCCGCCGCCGGGTGGCGGTGGTCATCCCGCCCGCCTACAACCGCTTCCCGAACAACTTCTCGCACATCTTCGCCGGCGGCTATGCCGCGGGCTACTACAGCTACAAATGGGCGGAGGTGCTGTCGGCGGACGCCTACAGCCTGTTCGAGGAGGAGGCGCAAAGCCACGTCTGCGGCGTGCTCAACCCGGAGGTGGGGCAGCGCTTCTGGAGCGAGATCCTGGCCCAGGGCGGCGCGCGACCGGCCATCGAGTCCTTCAGGGCCTTCCGCGGCCGCGAGCCGACCATAGACGCCCTGCTCAGGCACAATGGCATGGCCTAAGGATGCCCTGATCGGGCTTGCCAGCGGCATGCCCTCGCTCGCCGTGCATCGTCGCGCCGACGGACATTGATACAATTTGTTCAACACGACAGGGGGCCGAGATGTCGAAACCATATCCTGGCTGGCTGTGGATGCTGCCGGTTGCATTAGCCGCGACCGCCGTCTCGGCCGGACAAGTCTATCGCTGGGTGGACGAGCGCGGCGTGGTGCAGTATTCCGATCAGCCGCCACCGCCCAAGGCGCGCAAGGCGGAGACCCTCAAACCCCGCGCGAACGTGGTGGAGGCGGACAAGGAGGGCTACGAGATGAAGCGGGCGCGGGAGACGAACCCGGTGCTGCTCTATGTCACCGACTGCGGCCAACCCTGCGACCTGGCGCGGGACTTCCTCGCCCAGCGCAAGATCCCCTACAGCCGGAAAAACCCGCAGAACGTGCCGGAGGACGCCGTCGAGCTCAAACAGCTCGCCGGTGCCCTGGAAGTGCCGGTCATCAAGGTGGGCGGCAAACATCTCAAAGGCTTCGACCCGGCCGCCTGGGAGGGACTGCTCTCCGCGGCAGGCTACCCCGTGCGGGTGGAGACGACCCGGCCCTAACGGACATGGCGACGGCCACCCCAGAGCATGAATGTCGCCGTGTCCGTTCCCTCTCCTTAAGCCCCTCCC
>OGCL01002022.1_pt1 | contig 15466 bp, 14 predicted proteins | sample 1570041 | NCBI WGS metagenome assembly OGCL01 (sample SAMN06266162, study PRJEB24511) | hot springs metagenome | isolation source: Hot spring water | place: South Africa: Limpopo | collected 2015-06-22
GCCGTCGCGTTGCCAGCGCCTTCAGTTCGGCAATCCGCGTTGCCAGAGTATCCGGTGCTTCGGCCTTCCAGCGCAGGTTGCGGTGCTCGAGCTCCAGATGCCCCAGGCGGGTGCGCAGTTCGTTGTAGTGATGCTCGGCGGCGTTCTTCTGGCGCAGAAGCTCCTGCTCGCGCCGCGTCCACACCGTCGAGTTGGATTTCTGCTCGACTTCGAAGAGCGTTTGCTGCGCGCCTTCGAACGCGGTTTTTGCCTCGGCAACCTCGCGGCGCAGGGCTTCGAGTTCGCGGGTGCACTTGGCGTAATCAGCCTTGATCTTGTCGAAATAGCCGTTGGTTTTGCGGCGGAATGGATTCAGTTTCATCGGTGCTCTCCTTGAGTTAGTGGTTGGAATCGGGGGCGTGGTCAGGCCACGGGTAGCGGGAATCGCCGGGCAGCACCACGGTGCTTTCCCAGGTGTGCGGGCCAAGCCGCCGGCGGATGCCGACCGGCGCGCCAGGGGGCGGGCGATGACTGCAGGTCGGCTCCCAGCCGTCGTTCTCCTGGGCCGAGCGCGGGCGCGGCGCGGCAGGCCGGGCGGCTTGCGCAGCCCAGCCGACCGTCTGGGTCTGGGTGGCCGGGCGAGTCGCCTGCGGTTGGAAGCCGAAATGGCGATACCAGACCGGATGCAGGTTGGGCGGGGGTTCTCTATTCACGATGAGCTCCATAGCGAATGCCACCCTCGACGCCGGGCGGCGTGGCGGTTGAATGGGAACGGATCGGTGCGATGCGCCACAGGGCTCCTTCCCGGCTGTGGCCGAGGGGGCTGATCTCGATGCCCTTGGCGCGGTATGCCGGGGCGATGCGGCGCAGCTGGTCGGCCAGTCCCTTCGGCGACTTCGGCCAGGTGCTGCGATCCGGGATGATCTGGTGGTTGAGCAGGTCGTAGAGCTGGCCGGCGGTGCCCTGCCAGTTCCAGGGCGAGATGCGCTCCTCGAAATACTTGTCGAGCACCTGCGCGACGGCATGGCTCTCCAGGGCGCGGTCGATGCCGGCGCGCACCAGTTCGGCGTATTGGCGCTGGAATTCACCGGGCGCGAAACCCAGGGCGCGGGCCACGGCTTCACCAAACCGCTCGTAGTCGGCCATGCGCTGCTTGTGCGTGAGCACGACCTTCGGCAGGATGCGCAGGGCATCGGCGAAGAGATCGAGCAATGCGCCGAACACCCAGGGCCGGTCACGCTCCCAAGCCGCCGAGGTGTCGGCATCATCCTTCCGGGCCTCGGGCGGGATGGTCGGCATATCGATATGGATCACCCGGTCGATCAGGTCGGGGCGGGTGGCGACCACGGCGATGCCGTTCAGCACCACGGGCCGCTTGGTTTCCATGATGTGCTCTTCGCCATTCGTGTAGAGCTGGCGCGAGGCGAAGCCGCCGCCGGTCGATAGCGTGCAGAAGGCATCCTGCTGCTCGGCGGTGAGGCCCGAGAGGTTCTCGTAGCTGACCAGCCAGTTGTTGGCGGCGGCGACGAAGATGTCCTCCACCGTCTTGGGGCGGCCACGCAGCATCACCTTGTTGGGATCGACGAGGCTCCTCAGCACGGCCTGCGTGGTGGACTTGGCCGAGCCCTGCTCGCCGACGAGTTCCAGCACCGGAAACGGCGTGTCGGGCCGGAAGCAGTCGAGCAGCCAGGTCAGCACCATCACGCGGCGGTTGCCGGGAATATTGGTGTGCTGCCAGAGCAAGCCGATGTCGCCACCACGCTGCGGTTCCGGCAAGGGGCGCATCGACTGGGTGCGGGTGAAACAGGCCGGCGAACGGTCGAGCACCTGCCAGCCGGTCGGGGTGACCAGCACGGCGCGCCAGTGCTCGTCGCAGAGGTCGATCAGGTAACCGGCCTCATCCTTGGCGGCGCGGACGTGAAGGTCGATCTCTTCGCCATCGTTGATGCCGGCAGCAGCAATCGTCGCCAGGGCCGACTTCATCGTGGTTTCGGGAACACCAGTTTCCTTGGCCCGCCAGTAGGCGCTGCGCAGCCATTCCTCGTAGCCGGTGGAATGGACGCGCCAGACTTCCTGCCGCCCTGGCATGGGGATGACGGCGACGGCCTTGCGGTCGGCGTCGTGTTTCAGCTGGCATTGGGCGCGGGCCAGCGCCACCAGTTCGTCGAGGGCCGAGGGTTCGTCGCCGCCACCCGGCAGGGATTGCTGCACGGCCTTGTCGAGTTCGGTGACCAGGCAACCCTTGTTCGCTTCCTTGGCCTTGTGCCGCAGGCGCAGGTAGTTGGGCAGGTCGGTGGCGCGCAGGATCGAGAAGGCGGCGACCACGGCGGGCTCGACGATGGCCCCGACGTCCTCGCGCAGGCGCTCGATGGCGGCCTCGATGATGGCAATCGGATCATCATCGGGGGTGAGGGTTGCGGCGTCCGGGATACCTTCTTCCGCCGACTGCAACAATAGAGCGGCATCGTCACCACCCTCACCAACGTCACCGATGTGACGGTGGTGATGATCGTGAGGGTCGGCGTCTACTGCCGAGGCCGGCAAGAGGACGGTGTCGGACATGCCCATCCCCTCAGCGGCCGTGATTGATCAGTGCGCGGATGTCTTCAGCGCGCCAGACCGTGGTCTTGCTGCCGAGCTTGATGCCTTTGGGGAATTTGCCCTCGCGGATGCCCGCCCACCATGCCGAGCGGCTAATGGGGATGATGGCAAGAACTTGAGGGAGTCGAACGAAGCCGGTTTCCGGCAGGATCGGGCGGGAGAGTTTCATGGCGAGCATCCGTGGTCATTGATGGATGTCGCCAGTCTGGGTCAGGCGGGTACGGTAGCCCGCCGAATTTCAGGATAATTTCCTGAAATTCAGGAATCCCGAATACGCTGCGGAATCTCCTTGGAGAAGGTTTTCAGGGCCGCGCCGAGCTTCTTGTGAAAGGAAGCGTAGCCCCTCACATCTTTGCCAAACAGCTGCTGGGCCAAGTCATTGACGGCCTGGCCGATGGCCTCCGCATTGGGGCGGTCGCCCGCCCGATATTTCCCTGCCGACGCTGCCAACAGATGTGCCATCAGGGCAATGGCCTTCAAGCTATTCATTTCTGTTGCTTCACTGCCATCGGGCAGCACCGGTTGGCGGGCCTCGTCGAACAAGAAGGCTGGGCGATCCTCGAAGGGCAATTGCTCGAACCACCGGCGCAGGCTGGCCTTGTTGATGACGAGGCGGTCCTTCTCGAGCAATTCATCGACGGGGGCACCCTTGAACACCTTGCCCTGGCTGGTGACGATCCCCAGGTCTTCATATTCCAACCGTCCGTCGCGCAAGGCGGTGACCAGTGCGGCGCGCTTGGCGCTCATGCACTGAGTCTCGAAATTCAACTTGGCCAGTTCGGCCGGCTCCACACCGCACCAGAGGGCGATGGCGTCATTGATCTGGATGTGATCGGCCAGGTCCCAGTAGCGCAGGCAGTTGCTTGAGATCGGAGCAGGCATGGGTTTTCTCGCTGTTGTTCTTGGAATGCGATCAGTTTACCCGGGGATGGATATCCGCCCCATGCCGATGCAAACAATAGGCAGGCATCGTCACGACTGTCACGACCATCACGCCGGTGACGATTGTGATGATGGTGACGGTCGGTCTCTATTGTTAGGGTCGGCGGGAAAGGGGATGCCCCGCATGAACCTAGCGGGGACCGCGCTTTTTGCCGTTCGCCGGCAGTCAGGCGATGCGATAGGCCCGCTGGCCGTACGCTCCCTTCTCGGTGACGACGTCGTAGCCAAGGCGTTTCCTGACCATGCCGGAGATCGCGCCCCGAACGGTATGGGCTTGCCAGCCGGTACCGGCCATCATCTGGGCGATGGTCGCGCCGCCGGGATGACGCATCGCGTCAATGATTGCGGCCAGCTTGGTGCCGGGGCGGATGGTGCGCGACGTGGCCTCACGTTTCGTGAGGGCATCGGGTGTGTCGGTTTTATGGGCAACCTTGGCGACCGGGCGACGTTTGCCGACGGCGGCGTAGCCGGCATCGGTGAGCAGGTGGTGGCCATTAGCACCAGCAACGAGGCCTTTGGCGAGCAGGCCCTCGATGACCTTGGCGCGGGCGCCGCCGCGTAGGATTGGCGGCAGGGGCTCGATGTTGCCATCCGGGCGACCGGCGGCGGCCTTGAGAATGGCGGTCTGGGTGGCGGTGAGTCTGGCGTTCATGGTAATGCTCCTTGTGGTGGTTGATGACGACGCCATGAACGCGCTGTTCTACAGGGAAGCCAAGCTATTTCTGATGCGGTTTGCATCAGGCACTACCCTGGAAAGGCCAGACCTGATAGATTGCAACCTTTGCCATCGATTACGACTTTATGCGATCCGATCAGCAGAGTTCAGATGCCGCAGCAAGCGAGCCTTGGGTATCCGTCGAACAACTCGTCGAGCATCTGGGGGTGACGCGCGATTCGATATACCGATGGATTGACCGCAAGGGGCTGCCTGGGCATCGCGTTGGGCGCCTCTGGAAATTCAAGATTTCCGAGGTGGATGAGTGGGTACGCGCGGGAGGCGCGGACGAAACACAACATAAGCAGAGCTGATTATGGCCAAGACCAAGAAACCGACAAATCAACCCAGCCTGCCGTTCCCATCGGCGGCGGATGCCCTGCACCAGGAAGGCAACTGGCTGTGGATTCCGCTGCGCAAGGAATGGCGAGATGTCACCACCAAGCCGGAGGAAATCGTTCGGCAGAAGTTCATCCGCACGCTGGTGGAGCATTACGGCTACGCGCTGGAGCAGATGGATCAGGAGCGGCGCACGCAGCATGGCCACAAGAGCCCGCGTGCCGACATCGTGATCTGGCAGACCGCCGCGGAAAAGGAAGCCGGACGCACGCCGGTGCTGGTCATCGAATGCAAGACCGACACCATCGAGATTCAGGAGCGCGACTACTATCAGGGCGAGTCCTACACCCGCGCCACCGGCTGCGAGTTCTTCATCGCCACCAATGCGCGGCACACGGCCGTGTTCAAGCTGGTACCTGGACTGCCAGGCGAGTTCGTTGCCATCAACGAAATCCCCAAGGCCACGGACTGGGGCGACGCCAAGCGTCTGAAGGAAATCCGCGAATCCTTGCGCACCTTCAACCGCAAGGAGTTCCAGGACTTGCTGTTCGTCTGTCACAGCATTCTGCGCGACGTGCACAAGATGGACCCGGGCCGCGCCTTCGACACCATCTCGAAGATTCTCTTCATCAAGATGTACGTCGAGCGCTCCGGGCTGCACGGCACTTTTACCACCGACTATCTTGATCGCCGCGCTCAGGTGCGCTTGCCCACCGATCCCGCCGTGCACGATGGTTTGTTCGAGCAGACCAAAGCCTACTACAAGGCGGACGACCTCTTTGCCGCCACCGACAAGCTCGACATCTCGGAGGAAACCTTCCGCCGCATCGTCAAGCAACTGGAACGCTTCGATCTCTCCAAGACCGGCGACGACATCAAGGGCCTGGCCTTCGAAAAATTCCTCGGCACCACCTTCCGTGGCGAATTGGGACAGTTCTTCACACCGCGCCCGGTGGTGGAGTTCATGGTCGACCTGCTCAGCCCCAAGGAAGGCGAACTCATCTGCGATCCCGCAGCAGGGTCAGGCGGCTTTCTCATTCGCGCCTTTGAGCACGTCCGCGCCCGGATCTTGGCCGACATCCAGCGCCAGAAGGATGAAGAGCGTGCCCGCATCGAAGCGCTGGCCCTGCCCGAGGAAGAGGAAGAACGGCAGATCGAGGAAGCCTTCTCGCGCCTGAACCGGCAACTGCTGCCCAGCGACGACAACAACAAGCCCATCGACACCCGCGTCGGGCGTCTGGCCTGGCAATGCATTTACGGCACCGATGCCGAACCGCGTGCCGCCCGCACCGCCAAGATGAACATGATCATGCACGGCGACGGGCATGGCGGCATCCACTATCACGATGGCCTCCTCGACATCAACGGCATCTTCAATGGCCGCTTTGATCTGGTGCTGACCAATCCACCGTTTGGTTCCAATGTGGGCAGCGACCAGAAAGTCGGCGGCAGCGATGAAACCCGCGTACCCAACGACGAAGCCTATCTCACGCGCTGTCGCGAGCGCGGCTATGGGGCGGCCTGGGAAGAAAGCCATCAGAGCCTGCTCGATGCCGCTGCCGCCAAGACGCCCATCCTCGATCTGTTCGAGATCGGCAAGGCCAAGAACAACCGCCCCACCGAGCTGATCTTCGTCGAGCGCTGCCTGAACCTGCTCAAGCCCGGCGGCCGCATGGGCATCGTTCTGCCCGATGGCAATCTCAACAACCCCTCGTTGGCCTGGTTGCGCCGCTGGGCTGAGGGCAAGGCCAAATTGCTGGCCGTGGTCAGCCTGCCGGAAGAAACCTTCCGTTCCAGCAACGCCACGGTCAAGGCCTCGCTGGTCTTCCTGCGCAAATTCACCGAGGCCGAGGCCCAGCAATGGGAAGCCGCATGGGCACAGGCCCACGCCGAACTCGATGCCGGGTTTGCCGCGCAGCGCGACGACCAGCACGCAGCCTACGCACCACGGATCGTCACCGGCGAGGGTGCCGAGGCGCAACGCCTGTTGGATCAACTGGCCACGCTGGGCATCTGCCGCACGCTGCCGGCGTGGCAAAGCGGGGAAGCGCCAGCCTACCCACGCCAGGCCAAGCCCACTATTCAAGGCAAGCCGGTCTGGCAGGGCGAGGTCGCCAAGGAGCACAAGAAGGCCGCCGCCGACCTGAAGAAGCAGGCCACCGCCGCGCTGGCCACGGTGCAGAAGCGCAGCGATGCCCTCCTGTCGGAGCTGAAAGCCAAGTACCGCGCCATCGATGAAGCCCACACCACCGCCCTGTGGGTACGGGTGCGCGAGTTGTTCGATTACCCTGTTTTCGTCGCCGCGCCCAAGACCGTCGGCATCACCTCCACGGGCGAGACTGGCGAAGGCGTGGCCAATGATCTGCCCAAGGTGCTACAGGCATACCGGCGGTATGAGGCATGGGTGACTGCGGGTATGCCAGAAACTGAGGTGCCGGAGTTCAGCGAATGATCGAGGTTTATCGCTGGCGGCAACTGGATCGGTGGGATTCATTCACGATTCCGCATCTCCACATTGCCCCTCACCTCCCACAGAAAGCCATCGGCGAGTTGCTTACGCCCCGCCATGAACGGGTGGATCGCTCGCAGTGGTCGTTCGATCAGCTGCAACCTATCACGATCCATTTTGGTGGTGGTATTTCTCGTCGCAAGGTAGCTGTGGGCACGGATTACACCATGCCCTTGTTCTGGGCAAAGCCGGGAGATGTTGTCCTTTCCAAGATCGACCTGAAGAACGGTGCGGTCGGCGTCTTGCCTGAAGGTTGGGACAACGCTGTTGTGACCTCGCACTTCAAGGTCTACGCACCAGACCTGACGCAGCTCGATCCACGTTATTTCCGGATGCTGCTGCAAACGCACGACTTCAAAAAATGGCTTTGGGCAAATCGTTCTGGTGCGGATGGGCGAACCGAAGTCAAGCTTGATGTGTTTGAGGCGCTCGTCATTCCGCTACCACCGGTAACGAGGCAGCAAGCCCTATGTGACACGTACTCCGATGCACTGACCCGTGCCGCACAACTTGAGCAGGAAGCTGAAACCATCGAACGGGCCGGATGGCAGGCCTTCGAGACCGCTCTTGGAGTCGCCCCGCCGCCGCCCTTGCCGGATCGACCGGTATTCGTGGCGCGGTTCAAGGATGTGGAGCGATGGAGTCACGAGGGCAACTTGCGGTCGGGGACCCCGATTCCCGCAAGCGACGGCAGCATATCGATGGTTCCGCTCGGGCAGCGAGGCAAAGTGAGCTATGGCATACAGAAGTGCCCAGCCAACCGGCCCGCAGTCCACGCACGGCCGTATCTGCGCGTCGCCAACGTGCAGCGTGGCGTGTTGGACCTGCGAGAGATCAAGTACATCAACGTCCCTGACGAAGAAATGCCGAAACTGCGGCTCGAAATCGGTGATGTTCTTCTCTGCGAAGGAAACAGTCCCGACTTGGTCGGACGAGGCGCAATCTGGCGGGGCGAGATCGAGGACTGTGTACACCAAAACCATGTTCTGCGCGTTCGGGTCGATCAAGAAAGACTTCTGCCCGAATTCGTTCTCGCCGTCATCAACAGCAGCCATGGCCAGGCCTACTTCCGCAGCAAGGCGAAGCGCACAACCAATCTGGCATCGATCAACAGCAAGGAGGTCGCAGGACTGCCGGTGCCAGATGTTCCGATTCCGCAACAGCGAGACTTGCTGGCAGAGCTCGATCATCAGAGCGTGACTGCGCAAGCTAGGCGCACCGAAGCCGCCACCCTGCGCCAGTCCGCCTGGGCCACATTCGAATCCGCACTATTCACCGCATCCGAGGAGACCGCCGCATGAGCGACTTCCAAAAACAATATGCATTGTGGGACGAGTTCCTGTCGGTCTGGCCGGCATCCCGGCTGGCGACGATGACGCTCGATGAATACAGTCAGGCAGGCTCAAAGGACAGTTTCACCTACTGGATCGAGTCGGGCCTCGACAAACTGGGCAGCATTTGGGGTGGCTCGTCATTCAAGTTTGGCGTGTTTTCGCGCAAGGATACCGAAGACAAAAAGTCCGATGCGAAGTTGAGTTACTCCGATACCCACGGCTGGTATTCCTCCCTTGGGTCCACGGCAGAGGATGCATTCGAGAAGGTGCGCGACTATGTCGTCCAGGTGGCGACGCTGGCGGCGCAGGGTGATCTTGACGGCATTGAAGCCTTCGAGCATCTGGGCGAAGCGTTCAAGTGGAAGATCGCCTTCCACTACCAGAACCGGCAAGCTCCGGTCATCGTGGACATCTTCAAGCGTGCACCGCTGGCGGCCTTCGTCGGAGGCACCGCGAGCCAGAGCATGGCCGCCTTGCAGAAGGCGGCGCTGGCCAAACGGCCCGCTGACCTTGGCATTCTGGAATTCGGGCGGCAAGTGTGGGAGGCGTGGGGCCAAAAGAACCTGGCGATCTGGAAGCTCTCGCATGGCAACCCGCCCAACTTTACCGATGCCGAACGTCAGCAATACTTGGAGGGTCTGTGGGCGGTGATGCATCGTGATACCGGCAAGGAGCAGGGCAAGAAGTTCGCCGAGGCGCCGGTCGGTACGCTGTTCTTCCTCTGCCACGGCAACAGCCCGCAGCGCATCGGGCAGTTCACCTCCGAGGCGATACCGTGCGACAAGGGGGATGGCTGGTTGCAGCGCAGCTACCGTGTCCTCAAGCCCGCCCAGCGCACGGATCGCTACACCGCCAATTCCAAGAACTGGTCGCCCCAGGGCAACTCGACCTTCTGGCAGGTGGGCGCGAACGATCTGCCGGAATTTGAGAACACTTTGCTCAAGCCCTATTTCGGCACCGACTTGGCGGAACTGGCCGGCTTGGCCGGAGAACCCGTCGAAGCCGCCAGCCTCGACGCGGCACCCAGTCCATCGACACCTGCGTCGATCACGGCCAGCAAACCGGTTGGCACACCGCTGAATCGCATCTATTACGGCCCACCGGGCACGGGCAAGACCAAGGCCGTGCTCGATCTGCTCAAGGTGGATTACACCGACGCTCCGCAGCAGATCGACAGTCCGGAAAGGCAAAGACAGGCCATCGCCGAGCGGATGGCCACGGCGCGCTGGTGGGAAGCGGCGGCCGCTGCACTGCACGATTTGGGCGGGCAGGCCAAGGTCAGTGAACTAGCCGAACACCGTTTCGTCCAGGCGATGGTGGCAGCGACCGGCACGAACCGCAGCATCAAGCAGACTCTGTGGCGCACGCTGCAGACCCACACTGTGGAGGAGTCGGCCACGGTGCGGCTCAAGAAGCGCCTGTCACCGTCCATTTTCGACAAGGGCGACGATTCGGTTTGGCGCTTCGCCGGCGAATGGCAGGAGGCTTGTGCGGACTTGATCGAATGGGTCGATGCCTTGAAGAAGGGCGGCAGCAATGCAGCAGAACGAAAACGCTATCGCTTCGTGACCTTTCATCAATCCTATGGCTACGAGGAGTTCATCGAGGGTTTGCGCCCCGTCCTGGCAACGGACTCGGAGGCCGAAGCGGATAGCGTGGCCTACAAGATGCGCGCCGGAGTGTTCAAGGAACTGTGCCGCGAAGCCCGTTTATCGCCCGGCCAACGCTTCGCCCTGGTGATCGACGAAATCAACCGGGGCAACATCAGCAAGATTTTCGGCGAGTTGATCACGCTGATCGAGGCCGACAAACGCGATCCACTGGACGGTACGCCACCGCCTGCCGAGGTGACATTGGCCTACTCGGGCGATAAGTTTTCCGTGCCCGCCAACGTAGACATCATCGGTACGATGAACACAGCAGACCGTTCGCTGGCATTGCTGGATACCGCGCTGCGGCGGCGGTTTGACTTCGTCGCACTGATGCCCGATACCCGCGCCGAGAAGGTTGTCGATGACCCGAGTAGTGCGCCATTGGCCGGCTTGGTGGTTGCCACAGAGCAAGGGGGAATTGATGTGCGCCGGATGCTGGAGAACATCAACGCGCGGATCGAAGCGCTGTACGACCGCGACCATTCCATCGGCCACGCCTACTTCACGCACCTTTGGCGCAAGCCGAATGGTCAGGAACGATTCGCGGCACTGACCGATACGTTCCGCAACCGTATCGTGCCGCTGCTGGAGGAGTACTTCTTTGAGGACTGGCAGAAGATCCGGCTGGTGCTGGCCGACAACCAAAAACGGGACCCGCAGGCGCAATTCATCATTGAAGCCGAGGAACACGAGCAGGATTTGGCAATGCTGTTCGGCAACGATCACGGTCTCGATGTCTATGTCACCAAGCGGCGCTACGTCTTGCAGGAGGAAGCCTTCTTCAATCCTCTGGCCTACATCGGTGTGTACCAGTCGCCGGGGGCCTGATGGGCGGAAATCGGATGAACGGCCTCACCCTCTATGAATACGATGCGCTGACATTCCCTGCGTCCGGCCTTCAGGAAGGTGGTGGCCTGCGTATCGTGCCGCCGAAGGTTTACGAATGGCTGGAGTTGCAGGCGCTGCGAGCAGCCGAGCCCGATGAGGCTGGGGCTCCGTGGTTGCGCTTGACTCAGCGGCGTGGCCGACGCGCAGTGCAGGTGACAAGTTACGTGGGTGTCATCCGGGCGCCGGATGGGTTTCAGATCGAAGTATTGCCGAAGGTCGGCAAGGCCATCGGCGGCGGTGACAACGAGGCTCGAGAGCTTCTGATCGAGATGTTGCGCTGTCTGGGCGGTTTTCGTCACATCCAGACAGACAGCGCAAAACTCAAGGCAACACGGATGCCCTTGCTGGAGGTCTTCATCGCCGAGTTTCTCCAGACAGCCGAGCACGTCGTCAAACGGGGCTTGCGCAGCGACTACAGCGCCCGCCAGGACAACTTATTCGCCTTGCGTGGCAAGCTGCAACTGGCCACGCACTTGCGCCAGAACCTCTGCCGCCGGGATCGTTTCTTCACTGAGCACGATGAGTTTTCGACCAACCGCCCGGAGAACCGGTTGTTGCACGCGGCGTTACGCTGGGTCTTGTCGGCCACGACCTCGCAGGCGAACCAGCAACTGGCCCGCGAACTGTGCTTCGTTTTTGCCGATGTGCCGGTATCCGAGCAGGTGGCCCATGACTTCCAGCGGGTGCGGCTGGATCGTGGCATGGCGCATTACGCCGATGGCCTGGCCTGGGCGCGGCTGATCCTGGAGGAAGCATCGCCACTCACGGGTGATGGCGGCCATCGCGCCCCCTCCTTGCTGTTCCCGATGGAAGCGGTATTTGAGGCGTTAGTCGCCAAGCACCTCGCGCGGCAACTGGAACGACCTTTCGTCCTGAAAACCCAGGCGCGCAGTTTTTCACTGGTCAGGCATCAAGGGCAGGACTGGTTCCGGCTCAAGCCCGATCTGCTGGTCAGAGAATCTGCTACGGACCAGCTCGTGTTGGACACGAAATGGAAGCTGATCAACGGCGCGAAGGCCAATGGCTCGGAAAAATACGGGCTGGGGCAGGATGATTTCTATCAACTGCACGCCTACGGACAAAGCTATCTCGACGGCCAGGGCGACGTGGTGCTGATCTACCCCAAGACCGATGCCTTCAGCCAGCCGCTTCCCGTTTTCGAGTTCCCGAAGAGCAGAGGTCTGCGGTTGTGGGTGTTGCCGTTTTGCCTGCGGGACAAACGATTGCTATTGCCGCAGTGTGGCAGCCTCGATGCATTGTTCATGACAACCTCTCGATCAGATTCAGTCGTTCGAAATTCTCGAATATCTGCCTCCGCAGACGAAACCCAAATGGCGACAGGTAGTAGCTGATATGGCCTCCAACAAAACCGCCCCCTCCTGGAGCGACGTCAAAGCCAAGCTGGCCGACTTCGACCGCACTGGTCTGATTGGGCTTGTGCAAGACCTGTACGCCGCCAGCAAGGACAACAAGGCATTCCTACACGCTCGCTTTGGTCTTGGCGATGATCCGCTGGAACCTTATAAGGATGTGATCATCCGCTGGATCAATCCCCCGGACTTCCGCAACCCGATTTCGGTCAGCAAGGCCAAGAAAGCCGTCAGCGATTACAAGAAAGCACTGGGCCAGCCCGAGGGCCTGGCCGAACTCACAGTGTTCTACTGTGAGGAAGTTTTCGACTTTCTGGCCGGTTGTGGCGTGGACGACGAAGGCTATTACGACGCGCTGGTGCGGATGTTCGAGCAGGCGCTGAAATACGTGCTGGCCTTGCCCAAGGCGCAGCAAGCGGCATTCCTGGCCAGGCTCGACCGGGTGCGTCAGCTTGGGCAAGATGTCGGCTGGGGCGTGGGCGATGACTTCGATCATTTCTGGTCGGAGGCTGGACTGGCCGGGACGGAATGAATATGAGCAAACTTCCCATCAACCTCAATGACCTGCTGCGCCAGCGCACGGTCGAGGGCGAGCGCATCGAATACAAGGCTGGGTGGAACCCGGACCCGATCATCCGCACCGTGTGCGCCTTTGCCAACGACTTCGAAAACCTCGGCGGCGGTTATGTGGTGATCGGGCAGGATTGCGACGCCAACGGCCAGCCGGTATTTCCGCCGGTGGGTTTGCCAGACAACCAGCTGGACAAAATTCAGCGGGAACTGCTGGCCTACTGCCAGTTGATCCAGCCGCCGTATTTCCCGGTGTTGAGTGTTGATGAAGTTGATGGACGCAAGCTGATCGTGCTGTGGGCGCCGGGCGGCCAGAACCGACCCTACAAGGCGCCAGAGTCGGTGACGGCCAAGCACAAGGTGTGGCGTTATTACATTCGCCGGTACAGCAGCACGGTGGAGGCCAAGGGCGAGTTCGAGCAGGAATTGTTGAGCCTGGCGGCCAAGGTGCCGTTCGACGACCGCTACAACCAGTCGGCACGAATCGATGCTCTGTCCAAGCCGTTGATGCAGGCCTTTTTGCAGGAGGTGGGCAGCGAACTGGCGGCTGATGCGCCGGGCCTGTCGGTCGAAGCCTTAGCGCGGCAGATGAACGTGGCGGGCGGGCCTACCGAGTCACCGTGGCCCAAGAACGTGGGCTTGCTGTTTTTCAATGAGACGCCGGAGCGATTTTTCCCCGGCGTGCAGATCGATGTGGTCTGGTTTCCCGAGGGCGCGGGCGGTGATCGCTTCGAGGAAAAGATCTTCAAGGGCCCACTGGCGCGGATGACGCGCGAGGCTTTGAGCTACATCCAGCGCAACTACCTGCGCGAGACGGTCATCAAGCATCCTGACCGCGCAGAGGCTACGCGGGTCTGGAACTTCCCCTACGCCGCCATCGAGGAAGCCTTGGTCAACGCGGTCTACCACCGGTCGTATGAAGAGCGCGAGCCCATCGAGGTGCGCATCAGCAACGAAGAACTGGTCATCCTGAGCTTCCCCGGCCCGGATCGGTCGATCCGGCTGGAGGATTTTCAAGCGGGGCGTATCGTCAGCCGCCGCTACCGCAACCGGCGGATTGGAGAGTTCCTGAAAGAACTGGAGATGACCGAAGGGCGCTCCACCGGTATCCCGAAAATTCTGAAGGAAATGGCGGCTAACGGCTCGCCCGTACCGCTGTTCGAGACGGACGACGACCGCCTCTCGTTCGTGATCAGGCTTCCGCGCCATCCCTTGTCCCTTGTCCCGACAGTTGCTGGGGGGGAAGTTACCGGGGAAGTTACCGGGGAAGTTACCGGGGAAGTTACCGGGGAAGTTACCGGGGAAGTTACCGGGGAAGTCACCGGGGAAGTCGAGCGCCTACTCCGGGCGATAAATGGCGAGATGCCCCGCCAGCAGATTCAAGATGCGCTGGTTCTCAAGCATGAGGATCATTTCCGCAATGCCTACCTGAAACCGGCTCTGACTCTTGGAATGATCGAGATGACCCGGCCCGACAAGCCGCGTAGTCGCAACCAGCGCTATCGCCTAACTGCCCTCGGGCAGCACTGGCTGGATACACATCCTGGTGGCGGCGCAAGTTGGAATTCGGAGAAATGAGCTATGGCCGTTGAGTCACTTCCCAACTTCACCCGCCCCGCCCGCCAGCGTTGGGAGTCCATCCCCGCAGACATCCGCCAGCGCCTGCTGGCCAATGTCTGGTGCGGGCAATGCCGCCACGAAGTGACGATTACAAATTTCACCGGGACCATCAAGGATGGCAACCTGCTGCTGGTTGGCAAATGTGCCGAGTGTCACGGCGACGTGGCGCGGGTGATCGAGGGCTTGTGAGCACGTTGCCGCAGAAACCCTCAGCAGTGCTCATTGGCCCCAATAGCAAGTTGTTCGGTAGTAAACTACGCGCCACCAATTCTAAAACCCAACCCCCATCGGTTGGGTTTTTTCTTGCCCGCCGCGCCAGCCTTGACGGCAAACAATCGCAAACAATCGGGGACAGACCACGTTTTCCGCTCATACCGCCTCCCTCCATGCTTGATTCGCACAGTCGCCATCCCGCCAACGCCGATCTTTGAGCAACCAGCGCGGCCCCGGCTCATCACTGCCCGCGCCACCTTCGAGCACGTCGTTGCCTTCGCGCCCATGAAGCGTGCTGTCCTTCCCAGTGCCCGTCAGCACGTCATTGCCCGGCGAGCCGTAGAGGATTTCCGCGCCTTCGCTGACATTCAACTTGGCCAGCACATCGTTCACGTTCAGGCGCGCGCCGTTGGCGAAGTCGAAGGCGTCGATGCGCTGCCAACTGTTGAGCCAGTCCTCTTGACGCGCACCGCATCGCCCGACGCGGTGACGGTGGCGATCAGGTCGTCGTTGCCGTCGCGGGTAAAACTCACGTCGTTCTGGCCGATGCCGGGCTTGAACAGCACGCGGCCGTAGTTGTCGGCAATGGTGTCCTGACCATCCCCGGCGCCGAAGCGCCAGGTGTCGTAACCGCCCAGATCCTGGAACTGGTCGTTGCGGCCCATTCGGCCAGTTTCGGGTGTTCCTTGCGCCAAGACTCCAAGGCAAGCTTGAACGAGCGTTCGGCCTCTGTC
>OGCL01002026.1_pt1 | contig 15424 bp, 18 predicted proteins | sample 1570041 | NCBI WGS metagenome assembly OGCL01 (sample SAMN06266162, study PRJEB24511) | hot springs metagenome | isolation source: Hot spring water | place: South Africa: Limpopo | collected 2015-06-22
ATGACAAAGCCGGAGGAGATCGCTGACCTGATCGCCACCGCCGAGAAGACCTTTGGCAGCGTTGACGTGCTCGTCAACAATGCCGGCATCCAGCATGTCTCCCCGGTCGAGGATTTCCCGATCGACAAGTGGGACCAGATCATCGCGATCAACCTGACGAGCTCCTTCCACACGATCCGCGCCTCCGTGCCTGGCATGAAGGCAAGGAAGAAGGGCCGCATCATCAATGTCGCTTCGGCCCATGCGCTGGTGGCCTCGCCCTATAAGTCGGCCTATGTCGCGGCCAAGCACGGCATTATGGGTTTGACCAAGTCGGTCGCCTTGGAACTGGCGGAATTCGGCATTACCATCAATGCCATCTGCCCCGGTTATGTGCTGACACCACTGGTCGAAAAGCAGATCCCCGACACGGCCAGAGCCCGCGGCATTTCCGAGGAACAGGTGAAGACGGATGTGATGCTGCGCCTGCAGGCGACGAAGGAATTCGTCGCCATCGAAGAAGTTGCGGCAACCGCCATCTTCCTCGCCAGCGACGCGGCCAGGCAGATCACCGGCACCTCCATTTCGATCGACGGCGGCTGGACCGCGCAGTAACGCGGGCCCCGTATCAAGAAAGCAGTACATGAACACCATTCGTTTCATCCTGAACGGCGAAGACGTTGCCCTTGCAAGCCTCGACCCGACCGAGACGCTGCTCGACTTCCTGCGCCTGAAGCGCCGGCTGACGGGCTCCAAGGAAGGCTGCGCGGAAGGCGATTGCGGTGCCTGCACCGTGCTGGTCGGGCGGCTTGTCGGCGGCAAACTTCAGTATGAAACGGTCAATGCCTGCATCCGCTTCGTCGGTTCGCTGAACGCCACCCATGTGGTGACCGTCGAGCACCTGGCGGCAAAAGACGGCACGCTGCACCCGGTACAGCAGGCCATGGTCGACTGTCACGGCTCGCAATGCGGCTTCTGCACCCCCGGCTTCGTCATGTCGCTCTACGGGCTTTGGCTGACCTCCGACAACCCCAGCCGGGCCGAGATCGAACGCGCCCTCCAGGGCAACCTCTGTCGCTGCACAGGCTACGAGCCAATCGTCAAGGCCGCCGAACACGTCGCCCGCATCCGCCCGTCGGCCCTCTTCGACCCGCTGGAACGGGAGCGCGCCAACATCATCGCGCGGCTGGAAGAAATCTCGACCCGCGAAACCATCGCGATCACAGGCCCGGATGGCCGCCGCCTCGTCGTGCCCGGCAGCGTCGAGGGCCTCGCCAACACGCTCGCCGCCCATCCCAAGGCCACCGTCGTTGCGGGTGCCACCGATGTCGGCCTCTGGGTGACCAAGCAGATGCGGGTGCTCGATCCGGTCGTCTTCATCAACCATCTCGAAGACCTGCAGAAGATTACCGTTACGCCTGACGGCATCACGCTCGGCGCCGGCGTCAGCTACACCCATGCCTTCGAAGCGCTGCGCCGCGAGATCCCCGCTTTCGGTCGCCTGATCGAGCGCATCGGCGGCCAGCAGGTGCGCAATATGGGCACGATCGGCGGCAACGTCGCCAACGGCTCGCCAATCGGCGACAGCCCACCGGCGCTCATCGCATTGTCCTCAACCGTTACCCTGCGCTCCGCCTCGGGCACCCGCACCATGCCGCTCGAGGACTTTTTCATCGACTATGGCAAGCAAGACCGCCAGCCGGGCGAATTCGTCGAGAGCCTGTTCGTGCCGCGCCCGAAGGCGGGCAGCCACTTGGCCGTCTACAAAATCTCCAAGCGCCGCGACGAGGACATCTCCGCGCTCTGCGGCGCCTTCCATTTGGAGAAGGATGCGGCTGGTATCGTCACCCATATCCGCATCGCCTTCGGCGGCATGGCGGCCACCCCGAAACGCGCCCGTGCCGTCGAGGCAGCGCTTTACGGCAAGCCCTTTACGCAGAGTGCGGTGGATGCCGCCCGCGACGCCTTCGACCTCGACTACAAGCCGCTCACTGACTGGCGCGCCACGGCGGAATACCGCCAGCTGACGGCGAAGAACCTGCTGACGCGGTTTTTTCTGGAAGTGTCCGGCATGCCGCAAGAATTGCAGCGCTTTGCGGTGGAGGAGGCGTGATGATGGACACACCCCTACATCTCATGGCGAACCGACCCTCGGGTTCGCTGACATGTGAACAACTTGAGACGGTTGCGAGCAGTGAGGACTACTCAGGGAGCGTCTCATGCACGTAATAGCCACGGTCTTTACCGCCGCGCTAAGTAGCATGGTCGTTGCTCTGACATTCCATGCGTTTACAGTTTCGCAGGAACGGAGCATCGTGAACGATTGGATGCCGGACGGCACCCTCTTACTCGTCGCAAGATCTAATACATGTCCATCCGGATGGAACAGTCGAGCCTCCGTACTGGCAAAACTTGACTATGAAACCAGTGATGACTTTTCGTTTCAGGATTTTGACTATGTGTCACGGACATCCAACCCGCAGGTTATTCGCTTGAGGACTTGCGTGAAAACGGACTGAAGCCCAGCGCCTTATCTTGGGGTGCCTTGAATAGAACGACGATCCCGAGCGCTACTACCGCTGGGACAAGAAAGACAAAGCCGGGCCGAGGGGACACGCACCCCTGAGGTTGGAGAAGGAGGCCTATTGGATAAGGCGACCTACGAGACGACGAAATACATCAAGGGGCCGATGCACCAGTCGCTGAGGCATGATTCAGCGCACAAGCATGTTGCCGGAAGTGCCGAATATATCGACGATATTCCCGAACCCGCAGGCCTGTTGCATGGCGCGCTCGGCATGGCGGACCGCGCCCATGCGGAGATCCTGTCGATCGACCTTTCGGCGGTGAAGACCTATCCCGGCGTGGTCGATGTCCTGACCGCCGCCGACATCACCGGCGTCAACGATGTCTCCTCCGGCGGCAGGCATGACGAGCCGCTGATTGCGACCGACAGGGTTGAGTTCCACGGTCAGACCATCTTCGCCGTCATCGCCGAAACCCGCGATGCGGCGCGCAAGGCGGCGCGACTGGCCAAGGTCGAATACCGCGACCTGCCCTTCTGGACCGATATCGACGGCGCGCTGGAGAATGGCGCACCACTTGTAACCCCCGGAATGACGCTGAAGCGCGGCACGCCGGAAACCGAACTGGACAAGGCGGCCCACCGTATCAAAAGCTCCATGCGCATCGGCGGCCAGGAGCATTTTTATCTCGAAAGCCATATCGCGCTCGCCATTCCCGGCGAGGACGACGATGTCACCGTCTGGTCATCGACCCAGCATCCTTCCGAAATCCAGCACATTGTCGGCCATGTGCTCGACATCCCCTCCAATGCCGTAACCGTCAACACGCGGCGCATGGGCGGCGGCTTCGGTGGCAAGGAAACGCAAGGCAACCAGTTTGCAGCGCTCGCAGCACTCGCCGCGAAGAAACTGAAGCGCGCCGTCAAGTTCCGCCCCGACCGCGACGAGGACATGGGTGTCACCGGCAAGCGCCACGACTTCAAGATGGATTTCGACGTCGCCTTCGACGATGACGGCAAGATCCACGCCATCGAGGCCAACTTCGCCGCCCGCTGCGGCTACTCCTCCGACCTCTCCGGCCCGGTTACCGACCGCGCCCTCTTCCATGCCGATTCCAGCTATTTCTATCCGCATGTGAAGCTGACCTCGCAGCCGCTCAAGACCCACACCGTCTCCAACACCGCCTATCGCGGATTCGGCGGACCGCAGGGTATGTTGGGCGGCGAGCGGGTGATCGAGGAGATCGCCTATGCGCTGGGCAAGGATCCGCTCGAGATCCGGAAAGCCAATTTCTACGGCGAAAAGGGCTCGGGCCGCGATGTGACGCCCTACCACCAGCAGGTGGAAGACAACATCATCCTGAAGGTCGTCGAGGAACTGGAAACCTCGGTCGCCTATCAGGCGCGCCGCCAGGCGATCCTGGAGTTCAACAGGACGAGCCCGGTCATCAAGAAGGGCATTGCCCTCACCCCGGTAAAATTCGGCATCTCCTTCACAATGACCGCCTTCAACCAAGCGGGCGCGCTTGTCCATATCTATCAGGACGGCTCGATTCACCTGAACCATGGTGGCACGGAGATGGGCCAGGGCCTCTACACCAAGGTCGCCCAGGTCGTTGCCGATTGTTTCCAGGTCGATGTCGACACGGTGAAGATCACGGCGACGACGACCGGCAAGGTGCCGAACACCTCGGCGACCGCCGCCTCCTCCGGCTCGGACCTGAACGGCATGGCGGCATGGGATGCCGCCCGCCAGATCAAGGAACGGCTGATCGCCTTTGCCGCCGAGAAATACGGCGTTCCCGCCTCGGAAGTCGAGTTCCTGCCGAACCGGGTGCGCGTCGGGGACAAGATCTTCTCCTTCGGCGACTTCGTCAAACAGGCCTATTTCGGCCGCGTCCAGCTGTCCGCCGCCGGCTTCTACAAGACGCCGAAGATCCACTGGGACCGCGCCGCCGGTCGTGGAACCCCCTTCTACTACTACGCCTATGGCGCCGCCTGCTCGGAAGTCTCGATCGACACCCTGACGGGCGAATATCTGATGGACCGCACCGACATTCTCCACGATGTCGGCAAGTCGCTGAACCCGGCCATCGATATCGGCCAGATTGAAGGCGGCTTCGTCCAGGGCATGGGCTGGCTGACGACGGAAGAACTCTGGTGGGATGGCAAGGGCAGGCTTCGCACCCACGCGCCATCCACCTACAAGATCCCACTCGCATCCGACCGTCCGAAGATCTTCAACACGCGGCTGGTCCCCTGGTCGGAGAACACGGAGCCCACCATCGGCCGTTCCAAGGCAGTTGGCGAGCCGCCCTTCATGCTGGCGATCTCGGTTCTGGAGGCCCTGTCCATGGCGGTGGCATCGGTGGCGGATTACCGGATCTGCCCGAGGCTCGACGCGCCGGCAACGCCCGAACGGGTGTTGATGGCGGTGGAGCGGTTGAAGCGGGCGTGAGCTGTCATCGCGTCGCGGACCGCAACAGATAGAGAAACGCTGCCAGGATCAGCACAGGCAGAACCAGCAGCTTGACCAGATAGGCTGTGGCAATGCCGATCGAGGCGGAGAAGAGATCCGCCGAGATCGCCACGCCGTCCTGGATGACCTGCGCATTGGCAGCCGCGGTTGTGGCCATGTCGGAGGCCGCCTGCAGTGTCCCGGTGAAGGCAGAACCGAGGCGGTCGAACATCCCCTCCTCCGCAGGGGGAATTCGGTCCGTTGGCGAAAGTGTTGGAAGCGGAGGCGCCACCTCCCCCTCGATCGCGGTCAAATCATGCTGGCCACCCATGCGATCCAGAACTTCCGTCGCATTGGTCCAGGCGCGGTCCGTGATCGCGTCGCCGGCATAAAAGGCGATTGTGTAGGACGCAGGCAACAGCACCGCGCCGAGAATGCCAAGCACCATCACCGACTGTGTCAACCGGTCGAGAAGCGGCGGCACGCGCCGTGCGGTCAGCGTCAGACCTGCGCAGAGCAGCGCGCAAGCACCAAGGCCGACGGCTGCGACCTTGGCCACCGGGACGAGCACGAGCGACAATATCCCCGAGACGATCGCGAGACCGAACAGAAGATCCACCAGTCTTTCTATGGTGTTGATCACCGGCTGCAGCAACTGGCCCGGACTGGCAGTCACGGAAGCAACGCCGACCCCTCCGGTGATATCGGCATCTCGCGCCACGCTCATCACCGAATTGGCCACTCGCAGCGTGCCGTAGAGCGCACCGCTTCCGACCATGACGTCACGGCTGAACTGCGCTGCGATATCCGCGAGAGGATTGACGAGGAACAGCGCCACGGCAAATCCTGCAACGAGCAGCCAGACGATCAATGCTTGAGTTCTGGTCATTCGCGCTCCCGAGCCTTTGACCGCATTGTACCACGCTGGCCATGTTACAGGCGCGTCACATGCTTCGTCGAGATAATGCCAGGCAAAGCTGTCCAGTTCCGGCTGCACAATGCTATGATGGCGTCATCATGAGCCTGACCACCCTCACTACATTCATCAAGAGCCATTTGAACATCGCGCTCGTCGAAGTCGCCGAGACCAAGGGCTCGACCCCGCGCGACAGTGGCACGATGATGCTGGTGGCGCCCAATGCCCTCTGGGGCACGATCGGTGGCGGCCATCTGGAGTTCATGGCCATCGACCATGCTCGCAGGTCTCTGCAGGGCGAAGCGGTCGCAGACACGCTCGACGTGCCGCTCGGCCCGGAAATCGGCCAGTGCTGCGGCGGACGGACGCTTCTTGCTTTCCGCATCGTCGATGCGGCCGGCGCGGCCGAACTGACCCAACGCTTGGCAGACGAGCGGGCCGCCTTCCCCGAGGTCATGGTCTTCGGCGCCGGCCATGTCGGGTTGGCGCTCGCCCGGGCGATGGCGCCGCTGCCGCTGAACGTCACCCTCATCGATACGCGGAGTGAAATCGACGGCGACGTTCCCGACGGCATCACCTTCCGCCGCGTCGCCATCCCCGAAGCAGAGGTGACGAAGGTCAAACCCGGCGGAGCAGTCGTCATCCTCACCCACGACCATGCATTGGATTTTTTGATTGGCAGGCAAGCGCTCGCCCGAGATGACCTTGCCTATGTCGGCATGATCGGCTCGAAGACGAAGCGCGCCACCTTCGCCTCTTTCCTTGAGCGCGAGGGCGCCGAACGCGCGGTCATGGAGCGCCTGACGCTACCGATCGGCGGCAGTGCGGTGAAGGACAAGCGACCGGCGGTGATCGCGGCAATGGTCGCGGCCGAATTGCTGGGTATACTGCTCCCCTGAAGCAGCAGGCGAACGGTCGGAATCAGTTTGGCAAGGCTTGTCTCTACAATCTGGTTTTCCCTCACATTATCCCGGGCCGTGTGGCATCGAGGAGCCGCCGCCCGGCGATCTCCCGAGCCCGCCGGTCATGACTTTCCGTCTCCAGGCCCACATCACGCCGCAGGTCCTCCGGCAGGTCGTCTACCCGGAGCAGCCGAGGCCTCTTACCCCACCGGAAAGCCTGGCGGAGCCATTGCAGTATGCCCATTGATCTGGGCACGGAACGTCCGATCGCGGATATCATCTCTGCCTCCACGCTAGTGATGTCGATCTTGTCTGATGATGCGATCATGCCTTTTGTTGCAGACCCGATCCAATTCAATTACGGTTCACATGGATAAAGAGAGCTGATCCATGAAACTGTCGCGACAATTTCCGCTCAATGCCCTGCGCGTCTTCGAGGCAGTGGGGCGCCTCCAGAGTTTCACCCGCGCCGGCGAGGAGCTGGGCATGACCCAGACGGCGGTCAGCTATCAGATCAAGCTCCTGGAAGAGCATGTCGGCGAACCGCTCTTTTGGCGCCGCCCGCGCCAGATCGGGCTGACGGAAACGGGTGAGCGCCTGCATCCGAAAGTCGCCGAGGGCTTCGATCTGCTGGTCGATGCCGTGCAGCAGGCAAAGCGTAGTGCCGTCGAGACACTTGAGATCCATTCGGTGCCGACCTTCGCCTCCAACTGGCTGGCCCGCCATCTCGGCAGCTTCCAGCTGGCCCATCCGAACATTGCCGTGCGCCTCCTGCGCGTGAGCAAGTTCGACGATCTCGCGACGAAGAACGCCGATGTCGCCATACCCTGGGGCGACGGTCCGTGGCCGGGCACGGTCGCCAATCCGCTGATCCGGCTCGACTACACGCCAATGCTCAGCCCCAAACTGGCGGCGACCATTGGCGGCGTGCGCGAGCCGGCAGATCTCTTGAAGCTTCCCATCATCAGTCCGGAGGATCCTTGGTGGCCGCAGTGGTTCGGTGCCGTCGGCATCCGGAATCCGGCCCTGATCGACACCAAGCTGCACAGCTACGAGGCGCAGGATCTGGAAGCCAATGCCGCTATCGCCGGCTATGGCGTCGCCATCATCAGCCCCTTCTTCTTTCAGGAGGAGCTCGCCTCCGGCCGCCTGATCCGACCTTTCGAACTCGCCTGCCCCGCCAATGCGCCGATCCAGCTGGTCTATTCCCACGCCAGGCGCAACGCACCGAAAATCAAGGCATTCCAGGCCTGGATCACCGCCACCCTGGAAGCCGAAAAAGCGCCCTGATTTCACCAACTTCTCGGCAAGAAAAGAATCTCTGCATAAATCACTCTTCTAGGGCCTGCCCATCACCCCGAGGGCTTCCCTTGCAGCGCAATATTTTCCACACTGTCCGGCCGGGAGGACAATAGGGGAACTCCGAATGTATGAATACGCAATCGCCTGGGAATGGCTGAACTTCGCCGTCCGCTGGCTGCATGTGATCACGGCCATCGCCTGGATCGGCTCGTCCTTCTATTTCATCGCGCTGGATCTCGGCCTGGTGAAGCGCCCTGGCCTGCCCGTCGGCGCCTATGGTGAGGAGTGGCAGGTGCATGGCGGCGGCTTCTACCATATCCAGAAATATCTGGTTGCGCCGGCCTCGATGCCCGAGCATCTGACCTGGTTCAAATGGGAAAGCTATGCCACCTGGCTTTCGGGTTTTGCGCTGCTTGCGGTGGTCTATTACGGCGGCGCCGATCTCTTCCTCATCGACCGCACGGTATTGGACATCGAACCCTGGCAGGCCATTGCTCTGTCGATTGGGTCGCTCGCCGTCGGCTGGATACTCTATGATCTCCTGTGCAAGTCGCCGCTGGGCAAGAATACCTGGGGCCTGATGATCCTCCTCTACCTGGTGCTGATCGCCATGGCCTGGGGCTATACGCAGATCTTCACCGGCCGCGCCGCCTTCCTGCATCTGGGCGCCTTCACCGCGACCATCATGTCGGCCAATGTCTTCTTCATCATCATCCCCAACCAGAAGATCGTCGTTGCCGACCTGATCGCCGGGCGGACGCCTGATCCCAAATACGGCGTGATCGCCAAGCAGCGCTCGCTGCACAACAACTACCTCACGCTGCCCGTCATCTTCTTCATGCTGTCGAACCATTATCCGCTGGCTTTCGCCACGGAGTTCAACTGGATCATCGCAGCCCTCGTCTTCCTGATGGGCGTCACCATCCGCCACTGGTTCAACACGACCCATGCCCGCAAGGGCAAACCGACCTGGACCTGGCTGGTCACGGTGCTGATCTTCATCGTCATCATGTGGCTGTCGACCGTGCCGAAGGTGCTGACCGGCGAGGAGGAACAGGCGAGCCTCTCGGCCCGTGAACAGACATTTGTTGCAAACGACCATTTCGAAGCCGTGCGTGATGTCGTACAGGGCCGCTGTTCGATGTGCCACGCCGCCGAGCCCGTCTGGGAAGGCATTGCGAGGGCACCGAAGAACGTGAAGCTGGAAACGGACGGCGAGATCGCCGCCCATGCCCGTGAAATCTATCTCCAGGCCGGCCGCAGCCATGCCATGCCGCCCGGAAACATCACCGACCTCTCGCCCGAAGAGCGCCAGTTGCTCGTCGCCTGGTACGAGACGACGGTCAAAGGTAAGTAATGACAACCGAGACCCTGATCCGCGGCCGCCTCCTCTCTTTCAACCGTGCACCTGCGCATGCCGGCGACCGCGAGAGTTATCTCTACGAGGAAGACGGCGCGCTGCTGGTCCGCGACGGCAAGATTGCGGCCACCGGCGCCTATGCGGATGTAAAGCCCAAGGCCGATGCGGAGGCGCCAGAGATCGACCATCGCCCGCATCTGATCCTGCCCGGCCTGATCGACTGCCATGTGCATTTCCCGCAGATGCAGGTGATCGCCTCCTATGCCGCCAATCTGCTGGAATGGCTTGATACCTACACCTTCCCCGAGGAATGCCGCTTTGTCGAAAGCGCGCATGCGCAGCGCATCGCCACGCAATTCTTTGACGAATTCCTGCGCCAGGGCACGACGACGGCGGTGGCCTATTGCTCCGTGCACAAGGCCTCCGCCGACGCTTTCTTCGCCGAGAGCCTGAAGCGCGGCACGCTGATGATCGGCGGCAAGGTGATGATGGACCGCAATGCCCCGCAGGGCCTGCTCGACACACCGCAGCTCGGTTATGACGAAACCCGCGCGGTGATCGACCAATGGCATGGCAAGGGTCGCAACCACGTCGCCATTACCCCGCGCTTTGCCATCACCTCGACGCCTGAACAGATGGCGATGACGGAGAAGCTGGCGGAGGAATTCCCCCACCTGCATATCCAGACGCATCTCTCGGAAAACCACGACGAGATCCGCTATACCTGCGAGCTTTATCCGGATGTCAAGGATTACACGGACATCTATGCCCGCTACGGCCTTCTCCGGAAGAAGGCGCTCTTCGGCCATGCAATCCATCTGTCGGACCGTGAGGCCGACGCCATGGCGGAGAGCGGCGCGGTCGCGGTCCACTGCCCGACCTCCAACCTCTTCCTCGGCTCCGGCCTCTTCCCGCTGAAGGCGATCAAGCGGCGGGAGAAGCCCGTGACGGTCGCGGTTGCCACCGATATCGGCGGCGGCTCCAGCTATTCCATGTTCAAGACCATGGACGAGGCCTACAAGATCCAGCAGCTGCTCGGCGAGCGCTTGAACCCGCTGGAAAGCTTCTACCATATGACGCTCGGCAACGCGGTCGCACTCGACCTCGCTGATCGCATCGGCACCCTGGACGAAGGCACCGATGCCGATATCGTCGTGCTGAATGCCGCAGCGACACCCGCGATGCGGCTCAGAATGGAAACGGTGACCTCTCTCTCGGAAGAGCTTTTTCTGCTGCAGACACTGGGTGACGATCGTTCCGTGGTCGAGACCTATGTGGCCGGCAAGGCATCGAAACCGAGGCTGGAGGCTTGAGGTCACCATGAGCCAAAGCGGCTATTCCGGCACACCTCTTCCGAAGAAGCTCGGATTGAAGCCGGAATTGGCCGCTCTCTTCGTCGGCCTGCCGCCGGAACTCGAGCATCTCACCTCCAACCTGCTGTCTGCAGCGAAGGTCCCCAGCCTTGAAGATGCGACAGGTTCGGATCTCGACTACATCCATGTCTTCGAGACCGAACGTGGCCGCCTCGAGGATCACGCCAGTCGGCTGAGATTCATGCTGAATGCATCCGGCATGCTCTGGATCTCCTGGCCGAAAAAGGCCTCGAAGGTATCCACCACCATCACCGAGGACGTGCTGCGCACAGTCCTGTTGCCCACGGGCCTTGTCGATGTGAAAGTCTGCGCAATCAACGAGATCTGGTCGGGACTCAAATTTGTGCTACGCAGGGAATTGCGGCCGTAAGGGGAAACACGGCCCAGGGAGATGTTTGCTCGATGATCACCAACCTTGCACTGGGCACCCTGATGATTTCCCTGACCGTGATCATCCACACGTTCGGCCTTATGGGCGTGACCCATGTGATGAGCTTCGTCACTGATCGCATTCGTCTGCACGGCCATCGCAGCCGCATGCTCGCAATGAACACCGTTGTCATCGGCGTCTTTGCCGTCTTGACCGCAGAGGTATGGCTCTGGGCTGCCACCTATACCCTGATTGGCGCCGTCGATGATTTCGAGACGGCGCTCTATTTCTCCACCACCACCTTCTCCACGGTGGGCTTCGGCGATGTGGTTCTCCATCCCGAATGGCGGATGCTGGCGGCCCTGGAGGGAGTAAATGGCTTCCTGCTCATTGGCTGGTCGACCGCCTATCTCATCGCCGCCGGTATGCGGGTCGGCCCCTTCAAGTCGGGTGAGCACTTCTGATCGCGCAAAGAGGTAAAATAATATTACCTCTGCCTTCCCAGCCAGTTCCCATCAGGTCCGGTCGCATGGTATGCCGGATCAAAGTTATTGGCGGAGAGAGAGACTATGGGGCCGATTCTTGAAATTTCTGACCTGAAGAACCTGGCGCGCAAGCGCGTGCCGAAGCTCTTCTTCGACTATGCCGACAGCGGCTCCTATACCGAGAGCACCTACCGGGCGAACGAGAGCGATTTCTCAAAGATCAAGCTGCGCCAGCGCGTGCTGGTCGACATGAGCGGTCGGACACTGGAAACGACAATGATTGGCGAAAAGGTCAAGATGCCGGTGGCGCTCTCGCCGACCGGCCTCACCGGCATGCAGCATGCCGATGGCGAGATGCTGGCAGCAAAGGCTGCGGAAGAATTCGGCGTGCCCTTCACGCTCTCGACTATGAGCATCTGCTCGATCGAGGATGTGGCGTCGGTGACGAAGCGACCTTTCTGGTTCCAGCTCTACGTGATGCGCGACCGTGATTTCGTCGTGAACCTGATTGAGCGCGCCCGCGCAGCCGGTTGCTCGGCGCTGGTCCTCACGGCTGACCTGCAGCTGCTCGGCCAACGCCACAAGGACATCCGAAACAGCCTCGCTGCACCGCCCAAGCTGACCCCAAAACACCTCTACCAGATGGCGATCCGCCCACGCTGGTGCTGGAACATGCTCAAGACCAACCGCCGCACCTTCCGCAACATCCATGGTCACGCCAAAAACGTTACCGACCTCTCCTCGCTGCATTCCTGGACCGCCGAACAGTTCGATCCGAAGCTTTCCTGGGCCGATGTCGAATGGATCAAGAAGCAATGGGGCGGAAAGCTGATCATTAAGGGCATACTGGACGTTGAGGACGCCCGCATGGCCGCCGAAACGGGTGCTGACGCGATCATCGTCTCCAACCATGGCGGCCGCCAGCTGGACGGCGCCCATTCCTCGATTGCGATGCTGCCGCGTATCGTCGATGCCGTCGGCGACAAGATCGAAGTGCATCTCGACGGCGGCATCCGCTCCGGTCAGGATGTGCTGAAGGCAATCGCGCTGGGCGCCAAGGGCACCTATATCGGCCGCCCCTTCCTCTATGGCCTCGGCGCCATGGGCCAGCAGGGCGTGACCAAGGCTCTGGAGATCATCGCCAAGGAGATGGACATCACCATGGCGCTGTGCGGCAAACGGCAGCTCGCGGATGTCGACAAGTCGATCATCGCGGAAAGCCCGTTCTGACTGGTCTCAACCGAGACGGCCGGTCGCAAGGCCGGCCGCCCAGCTTGAACGGCCATTGCTTTCGGCAAGCCGCGACTGCGCCATGTGATCATAGGGCACGAGCCGGAAGCTGACCGACCAGCCGACATCCGCCCTCTCCAGGATTGCATAGGAGGCGAGCGGACTGCCCGTTTCGACCTTGTGATAGACGGGCGTATCATCGTCATAGGCCGGGCAGCCGACGCTGCCGGGATTGACGATCAGCCTGCCGTCGGAGAGGCGGACGGCGCGTGGCAGATGGGTATGGCCGCAGAGGATCAGCGGCTGGGCGACCCCTTCGGCCCAGGCCTCGATCTCGGACTGATCGCGCAGCACGACACGCCCTTCCGGCGTCACCTGATCGAGCCAGTAGGTACCGTCATCCTGCGGCCGCGCATGGCAGAGATAGGCGACATCGCGAAAGACCGCATCAAAGGGCAGCGAGCGCAGCCAGTCGAGATGTCGCGGTGTCAGCTGGCTGAAGGCATCCGCCTCCCACTCATGCATGTCGCCGGCGGCATGTTCGATCAGATAGCGATCGTGATTGCCGCGCACGGTGACCAGCTGCAGCGGCACGAGAATATCGGCCGTCCGCCCGGCTTCGAGCGGGCCAGACAGGCAATCGCCGAGATTGACGATATCGCCTGTTGAAATGCCCTGCGCCGCGATATCGGCAAGAACAGCCTCAAGTGCTGCGGCATTGCCATGAATATCGGCAATCGCTGCAAACCGCATCAGCTGCCCCGATAGGTCGAATAGCCATAGGGCGAGAGCAGAAGCGGCACGTGGTAATGCGCCGTCGTGTCGGAAATGCCGAAACGGATCGGGATGACATCAAGGAACGGCGGCTCGGTGAGCGTGGCCCCTGTGCCCTTCAAATAGTCACCGGCATGGAACAGCAGTTCGTATTGCCCGACCTGGAACGCGTCTCCCGCAAGCATGGGCCCGCCATCGACGCGACCGTCGTCATTGGTGAAGACGGTCTTGATCAGCTCCGCCTCTTCGCCGTTCATCCGCATCAACTGGATGCGCAGGCCCTGGGCCGGCTTGCCAAGGGCGGTGTCGAGCACATGGGTGGTGAGGCCGGTCATATCTGGGGCTCCCGAATCATGAAGGGGGTCTCAAAGAAAAACTCCTCGAGATTGTTGCCGGGTCCGTCGCGATCGACAACCAGGAAATCGCTGACCTCGCCGATCGCCATCAAGGGATGGTGCCAGGTGTTGCGTCGGTAGTTCACGCCCTGATGCGGCGCAGCGAGGAAAACCTGCGGCTGACCCGGCTTTCCGTCTTCATCGGGCGAGACGGCAACGAGGAACGGGCGGCCCGACAGCGGCGAAAAGCTCTGGCTGCCGAAGGGGTGGCGCTCCATCATGCCGACCTCATAAGGAAAGGTACGCGGCTGCCCGCGAAAGATATTGACGATCACCCGCGCCCCCTCGCCCGCAATCTCCGGCGAAAACAGCGCATGAAAGCGCTCCGTCGTGCCGCCATTGATCAGCCGCATGGTCGCGGGATCGGCTTCGATGACCTCGCCGAAGGGCGCGAAGGCTTGGGCCGTCAGCGGACGGATCGTCAGGTCGATGGGCAAAGCGGGTTATTCTCCTTGGATGTGAGGATGGCGCAGTTGGTCGATCTGGCGGATAAGCCTTGGAAGATCAACCTGGACCGTATCCCAGATGATACGCCATTCGAGCCGGTCGTATTGATGGAACACAAGATTGCGCAAACCGCGCATCTTGGCCCAGGGGATCTCCGGTTGCTCAGAGCCGATGTCCGGAAACAGCGTCTGGATGCGCGCTGCAGCGGTCGCGATCAGCACAAAAGTCATGGCCACGGCGCGCTGGCGCAACAAGTCGGACGCGAACTCCTCGAAGCCTATGCCATCGAGGAAGCCAATGGCCTCGCGTGCCGCATCTTCCATGTCGATAAGATTGTCGAGGAGGCGCTCCGCCGGCGTCATATAGCCCGAGCCTCGGACAAAATCCGATCACGCATGCGCTCTTTCAAGCCGCCTGACGTTACGACATCCACCCGGCAGGGCAGGAGATTCTCCATCTCCGCCTGCAACCCGCCGAGATCGAAGAGCGTCATTCCTGGAAGTCCGTCCACGAGAATGTCGAGGTCGCTGTCCGGCCTGTCCTCGCCGCGCGCCACCGATCCGAAGACACGCGGGTTCGTCGCCTTGTGACGTGCCGTCACCTCGCGGATAACCTGCCTGTTTCTCTCCAGCACTTCTGACGGACGCATCGCAGATCTCCTCAACCAGCATCATAAGGCAAACGCTTAGCGTGAGAAAGCGGGGGGCATATACTCCCAGAAACGAAGACAGCGCCGGCGTTTCCGCCGGCGCTGCAATCAGTATCGCTCAGCCTGAAATCAGGCAGCGTTCTTGGCGTAGTCGGCCGTCGGAACCTCGGCGATCGTCTTCAAAACGATCGAAGCGATCTGGTAGGGGCAGCCCTGGGAGTTCGGGCGGCGGTCTTCCAGGTAACCCTTGTAGCCGTTGT